>SDBV01001724.1_pt1 | contig 32762 bp, 34 predicted proteins | sample 2277081 | NCBI WGS metagenome assembly SDBV01 (sample SAMN10402039, study PRJNA504765) | marine sediment metagenome | isolation source: marine sediment core GS10_PC15, 223 cmbsf | place: Arctic Ocean: Southern Knipovich Ridge | collected 2010 | reverse complement strand
TTGTTTCGCCTTCCTGGCGATCCGTTTTTCAATTGGCTTTTCCATAAGCCAATTATTACGGATGCCGATGGGGCGGACATAATTAACTGTTTATGACCCGGACATCTCCACTGCTCCTTACATTGGAGGACGTTTGTCCTGCTTCGGCGGCCCTTCGCAGGATCTTTGGAGTTCGTGTCGTTTGACGTCTGTCGTGGACGTCCATCGAAGTGAGTCAGCGGGGTTTTTTGTCCAGGCGTTTCTGGATTGCGTTTCGCGCTGCGAGCATGAAACCCAGGGCGAGGAACGCGCCGGGGGGCAGGATCATCACGAGTATTCCCGGGTACTGTTCACCCAGGATGTTGAACTTGATCTCCGTCTCGCCCATCTGGAAGAAGGTGATGGTGCCCGAGCCGATGATCTCCCTCAACGCGCCGAGAACGAACAGAGCGAGGGTGAAACCGATGGCCATCCCGACCCCGTCGAGAGCGGAGCGAAGGATGGTGTTGCGCGATGCGAACGCCTCCGCCCGCCCCAGGATGATGCAGTTGACCACGATCAGGGGGACGAACAGGCCGAGGCTGCGGGACAGCTCGTACTGGTAGGCCTTGAGCAGCATGTCGACGACGGTCACGAAGGCGGCGATGACCACGATGTAGACAGGAATACGCACGCTCTTTGGCACCATGGGCTTGATGATGGAAACGATGATATTGGATCCCAAAAGGACGAATGTGGTGGCCGCGCCCATCCCCAGGCCGTTGTATGCGGAGTTGGTGACCGCCAGGGCAGGGCACAGGCCCAGGAGCAGCACCAGGATGGGGTTGTCCTTCCATAGTCCCTTGAAGATCTCTCCGAGGTGAGAGGTTTTATTGGCGGGCATCGCACACCTCCTGCGAGTCCTCGAGGGGATCGGCCCCCGCGATCTCGTCCCCTCGCTCCTTCCACAAACGCTGCGCCTTTGCGATAGCGTTCAGCATGCATCTGGACGATATCGTGGCCCCGCTGAGTTGATCGATGTCGCCCCCGTCCTTTTTTACCGACCACTTGATGTCGTCCAGTCCGTTGCCCACCATCTGCTGCTGGTATTCGCATCTGGTGAACAGGGCGCCAAGACCGGGGGTTTCTCTGTGCCGCAGAACCTCGACCCCGGTGAGAACCCCGTCGTTCATGCGCACGCCCACAAGGGTGAGGATGGTTCCGTTGTACGCCTTGTCGCCGATCGATTCGATGGCCAACCCCACCAGCTCGCCGTTCTTGCGCGCCCGGTAGATCTTGTGCCCGCCTATGCAGATCGCGTCGTTCATGGGCTCATTGTCGAAGACAGCGTCCAGCTTCACGCAGGGATCGGGTTTTTCCGCGTCCGGCAGCACCTTCCTGATGGATCGCAGGGTGAAGTTCCGCTCGTTCTCAATGATGGGCTCCCGCGTCACGTCGTGCATGGCGGCCAGGCCGAGACCGGCCGCTCCGGCGATGAACGTCAGGACGATGAGCATCTTGAGAGTCTCGGGCATCACTCGCCTCCCTTCGCCGACGACGCCAGCCTCTTCCACCCGAACTTCCTGGGCCGCGTGTACCTGTCGATGATGGGCACGGTGGCGTTCATCAGAAGCACCGCGAAGGAGACCCCCTCGGGATAACCGGCCCACAGCCTGATGACCATGGTCAGCACGCCGCAGCCTATGCCGAAAGCAATTTTACCCTTCGGGAACATGGGGCTCGTCACATAGTCGGTCGCCATGAACCAGGCACCGATCATCACCCCCCCCGTGAAGAGATGGAATGTGATCCCCGCGAAGTGATCCGGATCGATCATGTTCGTTATGGCGGCGAAGAGGGCCACCGATCCCAGGAAGCTTATCGGGATGTGCCAGGAGATGATCCTCCGCGCCAGCAGGAAAACGCCGCCGATGAGCAGAAGCAGCCCGGAGGTCTCTCCGAGAGAGCCGTTGATCTGGCCGATGAAGATCTCGGTGCTGTTCTCCAGCGCCGCTACCGCGTGCGCGCCGTTCTCGGCCAGCAGGCCAAGTGGTGTCGCGGCGGTTACGGCGTCGAGGTTCTTCGCGCCCAATTCCACCAGAGATCCGGATGCGTCGTATGCCGTCACCGGATAGTCGAAGAGGGTTTCGCCCGTGCCCGAGGGGACCAGCCAGCGAGTCAGGGGACCGGGAAAAGCGATGAGCAGGAACACGCGACCGGTCATTGCCGGGTTGAATGGATTCTGCCCCAGCCCGCCGAAGACCGCCTTCGCGACGATGATGGCCACGAACGCTCCCACCCCGCAGATCCAGATGGGCAGCCCGGGCGGCAGGGTCAGGGCGAGGAGGAGACCCGTGAGCACCGCCGAGCCGTCGCGGATCGAGACGGGTTTTCCTGCAATGAGCAGGGAGAGGGCCTCGAACGCGGCGCAGAAGACGACCGTTGAGAGGATGACTGTCAGGGCGCTCAAGCCGAAAAGGTACACGGACCATCCGGCCGCCGGCAAAAGGACGGCCGATACGGTCCACATGATCCTGGACGAGGAGATTCCGCCGTGAGCGTGTGGCGAGGAGGAGACGTACAGCTTGTTTTCCATCTGTCCCATTCTCATCCCTTGCCTTGCCTGGCCGCGTTGACCGCAGCCTTGCCGAGCCTGATCTGCTGCACCAGGGGGATCCTGGACGGGCACTCGTGAGCGCAGGATCCGCATTCCATGCAATCCATGACGTCGGCGGCACTTATCTGATCGGGAGTGCCCTTCATTGCCGCGGCGGCTATCTCGGTGGGCACCAACTTCATGGGACATGCGCCGAGACATCGACCGCAACGAATGCAGGGATCCGGCTCCCTCGAGTCGATTTCCTTGTGTCCCAGCAAGAGGATTCCGCTGGTGCCCTTGGTGACCGGCGGTTCAACGGAGAACTGGGAGAACCCCATCATCGGCCCGCCCATGATGAGTTTTCCCGTCCTTGTCAGATCGCCTCCGCACTCGTCGATGGCGGCGCGAATAGGGGTTCCGACCCTTACCAGCAGGTTGGAGGGTTTGGAGACGGCGGCGCCGGTGACTGTCACTACCCGTTCGAGGGGCGGGCGACCGTCAATGACAGCGGCCGCGATGGCAGCGGCGGTGCCCACATTGAGAACCACCACCCCCACGTCCATGGGTAGCCCTCCGGACGGAACCCGGCGGCGCAGACAGGCGTCGATGGTCTGCTTCTCCGCGCCCTGGGGGTACTTGACCGCAAGGGGTACTACGTCGGCGTTCTCGCCTTGCGTCGCCTTGCGCATGGCATCCACCGCGTCGGGCTTGTTCTCCTCCACCGCTACTATGAGCCTCGAAGCGCCGAGCACCTTTGCGGCGATTTTCATCCCGATGACGATCCTGTCGCTGTGCTCCAACATCAATCGATGGTCCGCGGTGAGATAGGGCTCGCACTCCGCTCCGTTGAGGATGAGCGTGTCTATGGGTTTGTCCGAGGGGGGAGAGAGCTTGACGTGTGTCGGGAACGCGGCGCCGCCCATGCCCACTATGCCGGCGGAGCTGATCGCGTCCCTTATCTTGCCGGCGGAAGCGGACTTCCAGTCGTCCCCCAGCCCTTCCATGGGCGCGAGCCGCTCCGCGTAGTCGTTTTCTATCACCACCGATTCCACGGGGGAGCCCATCGCTCCGGGGCGCGGCTCCACGGACAGCACCGTGCCGGACACCGAGGAGTGAACCGGACAGGAGACGAATCCCCCGGGCTCTCCGATGGTCTGTCCCATGAGCACATCGTCGCCCTTTTCGACACAGGCTTTCGCCGGCGCGCCGATATGCTGCGACAGGGGGACCACTACCTGCGCCGGAACGGGGAGCGGCCGGATCTCTTCGGCGGAGGAACGGTCCTTGTTGTAGCGGGGGTGGATGCCGCCGTCGAAGGTGGCTGTTCTCATGGCTTCGCCTTCTTGAGATCGGCCTTGCGTTTTTTCTCCTCGTCCTTCCAACGTTTGGACCTATTGTCATAGTCCTCCCGGGCCGACGGGTCCTCGATCCAGGCCGCGACCGTATACTTCCTGCTGTCGAGGATCGTTCTCTGAGGGCAGGCGAGGGCGGCGGATTCCGGGATCTCCTCGTCGCCGGAGTAAGTCACATGTGCGAGGGTTCCGTCGATCTCGAAGCGCTTTGACTGCTTGACGCACAGCTTGCAACCGGTGCATCCCACGGTGCAAACCGCCTTCACCGACTTCGGCTTGTCCGGGTTGACGCACAACACGTGGACGGTCTCCTTTTTGGGCGCCATCTTGATGACGCCGCGAGGACATGCGTCGACGCATTTTTCACAACCAGTGCAGGCCTCCGGGATCACGATGACCAGGCCGTTTGATGTCGTGACGATGGCGTCGAACTTGCACGCCTCTATGCAGCTTCCGAGACCAAGGCATCCCCTTGTGCACGCCTTTCCCGCGCCGGGGATCGCGTGAGCGGCGGCGCAGGTCATCTCGCCGATGTAGCCGGCGAGCGGAGGGGACGCGGTGTCGGTGCCGGCACAGGCTACAAGGGCGACCATGGGTTCCGTGTGCTCCACCTCCACGCCCAAGATCGCGCCGATCTCGGTTGCAAGATCGGCCCCTCCCGGTGCGCAGGCGGTTGGAGAAGCCGTGCCGTCCACGAGCGCGGAGGCATATCCGGAGCAGCCGGGATATCCGCAACCGCCGCAATTGACGCCGGGCAGGATGTCGTTTATCCGTTCCTGGCGAGGGTCCACCTCCACGGAAAAAGCCTTGCGTCCCACCGCCAGGAGCGCAGCCATTACGAGGCCGATTCCACAGAGCACGATCATGGGGATCATTGTGTCTACGGCCTCCTAGTTGGACGGCGCAAGGCCCGAAAAACCCATGAATGCGAGGGAGAGGATCCCTGCGGTGATCAATGCCACGGCGGCGCCCTTGAACACGTCGGGCACTTGCGCCCAGTCCAGCTTTTCTCTTATGCCCGCGAAGAGCAGCAAGGCGATGGCAAAGCCGCAGGCGGCGCCGATGGAGTGAACGATCACCTCCAGAAGCGAGTAGTTGCGCTGGATGTTGAGCACCGCCAGTCCGAGCACGGCGCAGTTGGTGGTTATCAGGGGGAGGAAGATCCCCAGGGCCTGGTAGAGCGTGGGCGAGAGTTTCTGGACGGCCATCTCCGTGAGCTGGACCGTGGATGCAATCACCAGGATGAACACGATGGTCTGGAGGTAGGTTACCTCCAGGGGGACGAGCACAAACCGCTGCAGAGCGTAAGTGATCACCGAGGCGACCAGCATGACGAACAGGACCGCCATGGACATCCCGACGGCGGTGCTGATGCGCTTGGAAACTCCCAGGAAGGGGCATATCCCCAGGAATTTGGAGAGAACGAAGTTCTCGGTCAGCATGGCCATGATGACGATGATCACAACGCTCATGGGTTGGTAATAGAACTATCAAATAACCCGGTCAACAGCAGATTGTTGACCCGTTCGTCGACATTGTGGAACTACGGTATTGGGAATAGGATAACTATGCCCGATCAAGGAGTAGAAATGCGAAATACTATTATCGTGATGTTCGGCCTGCTTATCGGCGCCTGCTGTCTCGGTGCTTGCGCAGAAGAGGATCGCTCGACGGCGACGATGGTGCACGGCACGGGGATTGTCAACGGGCAGCTGGAGGATGGATTTCCGTCCGCGGTCTCCATCGGCGGGAACTTCAGCGGCGCCCCCATGAGCATGTGCACCGGCAACCTGATCACGCCGAAAGTGGTCATCTCCGCAGCCCACTGCGGCGACGGCATTCCCATCTTCATAATCACGGGGATGGGTGTGGCGTTTTTCGGCTCGGATATCACCAATCCCGATAACCAAATCGGTTTCGACGATCATATCGTCCATCCCGACTACGAGGAGCTCGTGAGCGAGCCGGGTGGAGATTGGGGTCAATTCGACCTGAGCATCTTCGTGCTCAAAGAGGAAGCCACGGTGGAACCCACCTGGTTTCGACGCAATGAGATAACGGACGACGATCTCGACGCGGAGCTCACGTCCGTGGGTTTCGGGGTCACGTCCGGCGGTGGTGACGGCTCCGGCGTCAAGCGGTCGGCGACGATTACTCTTGACGAATACGACGACAACTTCCTGCTCAGCTACGTGGCCACAAACCCGAACGACGCAAACATTTGCAGCGGCGACTCCGGCGGGCCTCAGTTCTTTTTCACAGACGATCACTGGATCCAGGGCGCGGTACACTCCTGGGGCGATGTGGACTGTCTCTATCAATCGGGAAGCACCCGGGTCGACATCGCGGCGGAATGGATCCTCGATCAGATCGAGAACGTCCACGGAACGCGCGATGTCTGCGAGATCAACGGTTGGTACGATAACGGCGTCTGCGACCCGTTCTGCGACGAGCCGGATCCGGACTGTGACGAGACTCCCGACGGCGGAGCGGGTGACGCGGGCGTCGCGGTCGATGCGGGCCCGATCTCTCCCAAGGACGAAGGCTGCGGTTGCTCCATTTCTTCGCGGCCTTCTCCCATCTCAGCCGTGCTCTTCGTGTTGTTCTTTGCCGCGTTCCTCATTCGCGGTCGAAAACGGTCCTGATCGGCAGGGCGCATTCCGTCATAAGCTCTGGACAGCATTGTAACTACTTCCTATAAACGCCGCAGCGTCGAGGGCGCGGGCGAATCCAAATGAAGAGCAAGCGAGTCATCAACATCATAACCCTGGTCATCGGGATCTCGGCGCTCGCATTTCTCGTTTACAAGGTCGGCATGATTCGTGGATACGCCAGGCCGGGGGATCTGGCCAGGGGCATAGCCGGGCTTTCCCTGGAGATTACCAGGCGCCTGGGAAAGATCGTGTTCCAGGTGCTGGGCATCTTCCTCATGGTAGGCGCGGTCAAGTCCAGTGGATCGAGGGATGGTGAGAAATGAGGATCGCCCTGGTATCCACCTATCCGCCGAGGCAGTGCGGCATCGCCACGTACACGCGCAAGCTCGCCCGCGCCCTGGTCGAAGATCCCCTCAACGCCGAGCTCATAGTCATCGCGGAGGAGGGCGGAGCAAGCCTGGACAACGGAATCGATTGCATGACCCGCTTTCGCAGGGGAACGGACTTCAGCGATCGCGTGGTGCATGCGGCAATCGACAACAAGGTGGACGTCGCCCACTTTCAACATGCCCCGGATATCTTCGGGATGGGCTCTGCTCTCCAAAGAGCTTTCGCGGGGCTGCGCAAGGCGGGGATCAAGGTTGTCATCACCCTGCACACGGTCTTCACCAGGACCAGCGGGTTGCTGGAGCGCAAGCCCTTCGCCGCCCGGTTTCACAAGAAGGTCTTCGGGGCGGTGGACATGACGATCGTTCACAGCAACGGGAGTCGGGACATTCTCCTGGATCACGGAGTCGGCGGATCCGGGATCGCGGTGATACCCCACGGGACCGACGCGCCGGTTGAAGGAGATCCCGAAACGGGACGAAGGATCCTGGGGACAGGGGAGGGCGACGCGGTCATCCTCTTCTTCGGGTTTATCCACGTTCAGAAGAACATCCAGGTGTTGATAAGGGCGCTGCCCTCCATCATCGAGAAGGTGCCCGACGCGAAGCTGGTCATCGCGGGCAAGGTGGGCGGCGACGCCTGGTACAACAGGATCTATCTCGACCACCTCATGCGGCTCGTGCGCAGGCTGGGGGTAGAGGACCGCGTCTCCATGGTGAGCACCTTCATACCGGACGAGAATGTTCCCGACATCCACGCCGCCGCCAGGTTGGTGGTGATGCCCCATTCTCAGTGGTACGGCTCCGCCAGCGGAGTGGTGCACAACGCCATGACAATGGGATTGCCGATGGTTTGCTCCGACAGTATCAAGTTCGAGGAGGTCGCAGATCGGATCTCGCCGGATCTTTCGGTGGGAACTCGCGACAAGCGCGGCTGGACACGGATGATCGTCAAGCTCCTCGAAGATCCCGGCTATTACGAGGAGGTGAAGTCAAAGGTCGCGGCCTATGCAGGCGAGACCGCGTGGCACCGGGTAGGCAAAATGCACATGGAACGATACTCTCGGTTGGCTCGGGCGGGGGATCGATGAAGCAGCGATTGATCGCCACGTGGACTCGCAACTTCTACAGCGCATTTGCAGTGCTGTTCGGGCTCAAGCTCACCCTCGCGGGGAACAACATCTTCGGAACCGAGGGGTTCGAGTCCGGTTACAAGATCTTCTCCAAGCTCCCCTTGCTGATCGGGAACGACATCTTCGGCGCGGCCATGCTTGCGGCGTTGATATCGATTGCGTGCATACCCTGGTTGAAGAGAGGAGACGGCGGCCGAGGCGTGCTCATCACTTCGATGGTTCTTCAGATACCTCACGCCTTGCTGGCTGCGGTGAGCTTCTTCGCAACCATCTACGTTGGCGGGCCTCTCAACAAGGAAGTGATCGAGCTGGCGGACGGCGGAGCCGCTTCCGTTGCGGGCGAAGCGCCGGCCATATGGTCATCCGTAAGCCATTATCTGGGAGCGGGTCAGATTTCGTGCATACTCGGGGCCGTGTTGATCGCGGCAGGTGTGTACCGGTTCTTTCCCCGGTTAGCGAAGGGGCTGGGCGCAAGGATCAAGCTGCTTATAAACGCGGCTCTCGTCGTCGAGTTCGCGCTCGGCGTGCTGTTGCTCCCATGGTTGATCAACGGCCACCTCTGGGGGATCAGAATTCACACCTTCGGCCTGGAACGCAGCGCGGGGATCGAGATGGGATGGTCGTACGTTAAGCCGGCTTTCTCGTGGATGAGGGGTAAGAGCGCCGAGATCGAGGACGAGTTCGTGTTCGATCTGTCCAGCATTGTCGGTGGAAAGAGCGATCGACTGGAACCCCTGCTGGCGGGCGCGACACGCAAGAAGACCAACGTTATCGTGATCTCTCTGGAGTCAGTGGCGTCCACCTACATCCGGGAGGATCCCTCGAGGATGCCCTTTCTCGCCGGAACGGCGGACAGGGACGGCGCGATCCATATGGGCAACCACTACACCGTATGGCCTCAGACCATGAAGGCGTTCTTCTCCCTGTTCTGTTCGGAGTTGCCGTATCCCACCTACCGCTCCATCGCCCTGGTCAACCCGACCATCCGGTGCGAGAGCATCAGCGAGGTGCTTCACCGAGACGGGTACTACACGGCCCTTATCACCAGCGCCGATCTCGCCTACGACAGGAAGAAGCGGTTCTTCCAGCACAGGGACTTCGACATGTTCATGGATATGCGGGACATGCCGGGACGGGAGGATGTCTGGGGTAATTCCTGGGGGCTGGACGAACGTCTTGCTGTCAAACGCATTCTCGAATTGGCGAGCAAGAAAAGAGACGAACGGTTCTTTGTTTTCTACGAGATGTTCACGGCTCATCATCCCTACTACGCGTGCGTGGAGCACGAGGACAACCCCCTCGACGAGTTCCCCTCCTACGTGCGGGCCCTTCGGTACATCGACGACCGCATTCGGGATATCGTGGAGGGGATAGATAAGCTCGGTCTTTCGCAGGAGACCCTCGTGGCGATCGTATCGGACCACGGCGAGGGTTTCGGCCAGCATCCGGGCAGCCGGGGGCACGGCGCCAAGGTCTACCAGGAAAACGTCCACGTGCCGTTTGCCATGATCGGTCCCCAGCTCGCGGGCGTTCGCGGGGAAGCGACCTTCCCGACCTCCCACATCGATGTTGCGCCGACGATCCTGGGCCTGCTGGGCCTGGACATTCCATGCACCATGAAAGGGCGCGATCTGTCCTCTTCCCGCAAGCCCGTTGCGGTTCTGTTCGGGGGCAGGCCCCCCGGAGCGCAGAAGGGCCTGGTGGACGGGAAGTGGAAATACATTGTAGAGGACAACGGGATGGAGCTTCTGTTCGACCTTTGGGCCGACCCCGGCGAGAAAAAGAGCCTCATCGTTGAGAACAAGGAGCTCGCGGGGAAGTTTGGAAAGATGCTCGACGACTGGAGCGTTTTCTCGGAAAATCTGATCGAGAATTACTCGGAGATAAGAAAGAGGAGCTCATGCGCGCCGCGTTGATACCGGCACTGGTCATTTTGGGGCTTGCCTCGGCCTGCTCGAATGAAGAGGACTACCCGAGCATACAGGTTACGAGCATCGCCTTCGGGGACGAGGACATGATCCCCGTTCGACACACTTGCGAGGGAGAGGGCCTGTCGCCGCCGTTGAAGATCTCGGATATGCCCGATGACACGGTGGGCGTCGCGTTGATAATGGTCAACAAGGACGAGGGCACGCCGGCTGCTCCCCACTGGCTTCTATGGGGGACAAAGAAGAGCATGGAGTTCCTTCCCGAGGGCGTGGAGGCCGTGGAGCAACCTTTCGTGGGAGGATTCCAGGGCGACATCCCGGACGCGGGTCTCGGCTACGATCCTCCGTGCGATGACGAAGGCGATAAGAAACGCTACATTTTCAGGGCATACGCCCTGGACAGAATTCCCGTTCTTGCGGCGGGCGCCTCGCAGACGGCCCTCGAGGGGAAGATTGACGGGCACATCGTCGGCTACGGAAAGCTCGTGGGTTACTTCAAGGGAGATCTTTGATTATCGGCCGAGTTTCCACCGGAATGCTTGCATTCCGGATCGGTTGAGCATAGGAAACCCTTCATGAGGAAGCCTGAAAACAAGAGGGTCGTTGTGGTGGGCGCGCAGATCTCCACCTCCCTCGGCCACGGAATGGAGAAGAGCTGGGCGGCCGCAGTGGCCGGGAAATCCGGCATAGGCTGGCTCACTCGTTTCGATTGCGGTGATTACACGGCCAAGGCGGTGGGAGAGATACCGGATTTCGATCCCCTCGCGTACGATTTTCTCTCCGAACGCGACGTCTATCTCTGGAACGCGGGTTTCATCCCCCTGACCATGGCGCTCTGCCACGATGTCGCTCAAGATGCGGGCCTGGAGATCAACGAGAAGAACGCCCACCGGGTGGGCGCCATGATCGGTTCGGCCATCAACGGAAACGATTCCTACGAGAGCAACCTGGCCGGTCTGGCGCGGGGCGGACCCCTGAAGGTTTCTCCTTTCTGTCTTCCCAACATCTGCGCCAACATGCCCGCGGGCAAGGCGTCGATCCTGATGGGGTTCACCGGCCCGGTCATGGCTCCGGCCACGGCATGCGCCACGGGAAACCACTGCATAGCGGAGTCGGCAAAGATCATCCAACGAGGTGACGCGGACGTGATGTTCGCCGGCGGCGTGGAGCTCCCGTTACTCCCGACAATCCTCTACGGTTTCGGAAACATGCGGGCTCTGCTGATGTCGCAAAACGGAGATCGTTCCCTCTCCGACCCCGCTTTGGCCAGCAGGCCGTACAGCGGCGACCGCGCCGGGTTCGTGCTCGCGGAAGGGGGCGGCATTGTCCTGCTCGCCTCCGCGGAGTACGCCCAGGGTGCAGGCTTGCCGATATTGGCGGAGATCATCGGCCAGCACATGAACTCCGACGCGCACCACTACACCAACCCCAAGGTAGAGACCATCTCCGCCTGCGTCAGGGGAGCCGTGGAGGACGCGGACGTGGCGGTGGACGAGATCGGCTATATCAACGGTCACGGGACATCCACCAAGGTAGGTGACAAGATCGAGATCGCCTGCCTGAGGAACGTCTTCGGTGAGCGCCTCCCGAGAATTCCCATCTCGTCCAACAAGTCCCAGTTCGGCCACTCCCTCGCCGCTTCGGCGGCGCTCGAGGCCGCCGTGACCGTTCGGGGGCTCGTGGAAGACGTAATACTTCCCACCCTCAACCTCTCGATCGACGACTCCTTCGGTGATCTCGATTTCGTTCCCAATGAGGCCCGTGAGGCCCGTGTCGACATCGCCATCTCCAACTCCTTCGGTTTTGGAGGCCCCAATTGTTGTGTGGTCTTCAAACGTTGGGACGAATGATCGTCCTTGAGCTTGACGTTCGCCCGTTCAATTAATAAACATGCCGTTCCCATGAAACGCAGATTCGAAATAGGCGAGCTGCTCGAAAACGATTTCATCGTCGAAAAGGAGAGCGGCAAACGGTGGCACGCGGAGGGGTTTCGGGTGCTTTACGCCGACACGGACAAGTCGAGCGTCGTATATCACGCCAACTACCTCAAGTATTTCGAGGTCGGAAGGGCAGGGCTCATCCGGGCGACCGGTCGAAGCTACAAGGATATCGAAAAGCAGGGCTATTTTCATCCCATCGTGGATCTGCGGATGCAGTTCGAATTCTTCGCGGACTACGACGACCTCCTCTCGGTCTACGCCCGCCCGCTGGCCATAGCTCCGGTGAAGTTCAGCTACGATTACGTCGTGTGCAACAACGAGACGGGCAGGCTGCTCGTTCACGGTCACACGGTGCACTGTTGCATAGACCGCGCCCACCGGGTAAAGACCGTCGATCCCGTCACCCGGGCGATCTTCGCCGATTTCGGGGTGGAGTAACCCCATCCCGGCCTTCCCCTGCGAGGGGAAGGGGAAGATGATGGCGGCCGTCTTTGAAAGGCGGGCCGATCGTAGATTAGTTGGTTGTTTAGGGTTATAATTACCCCATGATTTCAAGATCAAGGGGTCTGGCACTGACAGTTGACACATAGCTCTCTATCCATCGCCGACGACCCCACACAGGCCCCAGACACATTATGCCAGAAAGAAGTCGATTGACGTTTGTCCTGCTCCGGCGGCCCTTCCCGCCGTCGCAGGGCCTATGGCGGGCCAGGCTCCGGATCTTTGGAGTTGGATTAAGATCGGTCCTGCTCCGGAGGCCCCTCCCGCAGAATGTCCCTGATCCCATTCAAATCCTTGACGCCGAGGGGGTCTTTGTAGCACGATATCTTCGCGGGCAACGGTGAGAGTAATTAATTCACCGTGGGGTTTGTCAGATGCCCCCCCCATTCTTGGAAACCCCGGCCCGCACTTTTTTTCACGCATGGGTCCCAGGCACATTATGACAAGGACGAGATCAGGGCGACCCGCCGTCGCGCAAGTGCTATGGCGAGGCAGGCGCAGGCGTCGCCCCTACGCACGGGTTTGGTTTCTTCAAAACGACATATTTCTTCTCGATCACCGATCGGAACTTGGGGTTGATGGCGTGCCAGTCCAGGACGTCCACGCGGAATGGGAGATCCGATTCCTCGAAGGCTTCCTCCAGGCGGAAGATGCGCTTCTTTTCGAGTTTTCCTTCGCCAACGACCGCGAGGTCGAGATCGGAGAACTCCTTTGCTGTCCAGGTAGCCCTGGATCCGAAGGCGCGCACCTCGCACTCGGGCACGTGCTCGACGAGCAGCGCCGAGACGATCTTCAAGTGGTCGTCTCGCAAATCAATCTTCGGCATTGCGTTCTTTCAGTCTTGCGAGTAGGTGCCGGGCGTTGTGGACGAACTCCACGGCTGTCTTGTGGACGCTCTCTGCCTTGTCCTCATCGTATGTATGCGAGGTGATGTTGCGCTGCTTGCGGTACTCGAACCACTTCTCCGGGTCGGCGATGAGACCCTTCTCCGCTCCGGCCCTCATCAGCTCATGAAAAGACATCTGGTCGACGTTGTCGGCGCTTGCGGACAGAGCCTCCAGTTGTCGCTTGAGCATCTTCCAGCACAGATCGTAGGTGAACTCGAAGTTCTGGATGACACCGGCGCGTATGACTTCTCGCTGGTCCTTGTCGAGCGCCTGCATCTTCGTCTGGTCCATGGATGTACCGATTGCGCGTCCGAGGGAATCGACTGCCTTGTCCAAGCTGCTCAGATCGATGGTCATTTCTCACCTCCAAAACCCAGGGCCGAAATGTAGTTTACCTTCATAATGGACTCAGTTTCCTTTTTTCTTCCGGTGTTTCCCGACCATGAACGGATAGGTAAAGCCTCTAAAGCAGGCGCGAAAACGCGGGATCTCGGCGTCTGGAACGGCGTCCATGAGCCTTTTGACGACGCACTTGCCGATCTCGGAGTCGGCGTGTGGTCCGCGGGCCTCCGCGTGGATGGCCTTCCCGTCACCGGTGATGAAGACACGAACGGTGACCGCTTCCGGGATGCCGCCGGCGCATCCGGCCACTTTGGGGTTGAGGGCGCCGATGGCGACCTGCATCTTCTCCACGTCGGGGAAGTAGGGGAGGGGAGAATCGGTTTCGGGAGATGAGGGCTCGGCGCAGGCGATCCCGCGATTTGCCATATGGGACACCAGGGCCAGTCGCTTTTCTATTCCGTTGACCAGCCGGGGATCCGCGTTTTCAAGAGCGCGGAGGATGCCCAGGGCCGTAACGTAACGGTTTCTTGCCTCTTCGCGTTTGCCTGTTCGCAGGTTCACCGACGCCATGTCGTCCAGGCAGGACGCGTAGGCCGCGCCGGCTTTACCGTCGCCGGGACCGGAGCCGATGATCTCGAGGGCCTCCTCCAGCCTGGCTGTGGCGGCGCCGTTCTCGCCCACCTGCTTGTGCTTGTAGGCCTCTTCGATGACGGCCTTTGCCCGGAGTGCCGATTCGTCCGGCGAGGCCGTGCCGCCGGCGACGGACTCCGACGTCGCGGAGGGATTGGAACACGAGAACAGCGCGATGCAACAAAGGATGACTGTCGCCTTCGAATAGGCGGCCGACATGACTGTCACATCTGTCATCAGAACGTGTAGCCGGCCTTCTGACATCTTGTGCGCAGGTCGTGGGCGGGTTTGCACTTGAGCTTGTTGAAATGGCCGGCGACCTGCCGGCCGTACTTGGTCACCACCGACAGAGCCTTGGAGCCCTGCATGGGAGCAGTGGACGGGAGCGTGAGGGATACGGACCCGTCGGAGTAGACCTGCGCCTCCCACCCCACGGTGGCGCCGCCCCGCACGTTCTTGTAATGCGTGTAGATCTTGAAATCGACGGGGCTGACCTCGTGAATCTCGTATCGCGTCGCCGCCAACGCCGCCACCATCGCCACCAGGCTCCGGTGATCGACGGCCATGCCGTCGCCCTGCGCCCCGGTGGAGCAACCCTCCAGCATGATGGGTCGAATGTAGTTGCCCTGGGACGGCCCGCTCCCACCGCATCCGGCCGCGTGGAGCACGATGGCGAGACCGATGATGATGAAAAAGGAAGCAATGTGTCTCATGATGAAATGATACGAGTTACCACCGCGCATTACAACAGGGTCGAGCGGTGGTTTTGACTTTCTTTACACGGGCCGATAATCCATGGGAGTGAAACCTCTTTGCGCCATGACGGTGGTTGCGTGCGGCGCCATGCTCCTTGCCGGGACTCTCTCCATGCGAACTGCCTTTGCCGACAAGGAGCGCGAAGAGAGACCCGGCGAGCCCGACCTCCAGAGCATCGAAGATCCCCTCGGTGACCTGTTGAAGGAAGAACAATCCGTACCCGGAGCGGCCTGCGAGACGCCGAAGGTGGAGAAGACATACCCGGCCCCGGGTCCCGTTGCGCGGCGCAGAGGTCTCAACCCGCTTCTTACAACTCTGTTCAATGTTCACTCCAAAGAGGCGTTGCCGGTCTTCGCGAAACAACTCCCCTCCAGGCGCGTCCTCAATGAACTCTTCAGGTGCCGGGGATTCGCTTACGTAAAAGAGCTGGATCCCAGGTTGCTGGAGGCCGTGCTCGCGGCCGCGACGAAGTTCGAATCCCCGAGGGTGAACATAATCTCGGCGTACCGCTCTCCCAAGTTCAACGATTCCCTGTCCAAAAAAGGACGCAGAATTGCAGCCGAGAGCCGGCACACCAAGGGCGAGGCGATCGACTTCGGTCTGACCACGGTCAATGCCGAGGAATTGGGAAAGTGGCTGTGGGACAATTTCGAGGGGGGGGTGGGTACTTACAAGCACGACAATTTCGTGCACATCGACGTGGGGCCCAGGCGAAGATGGCGAGGAAACTAGGATCATTTCTTCATTTCGTTGACCATTGCGCGATGCGCGAGTAACTTTTGTTTTTGTCCGGGGGACAGGAACGGTAAAGGGCATAAGGAGCGCGGTTGATGATGTATGGTCGGTGGGCTTTCTTCTACATGATCTTTTTTCCCCTCGTGTTCTCCTTGCCTGCCTCGGCGGGCGATTGCGAGTTGGACTCCGACTGCAATAAGGGCCTCGTCTGCTTCTCCAGGAACTGCAAGAAGCTCGACAAGGTGGAGAGTCTCCTGACCGTGAAACCGGCGACCGAAACCGAGAGCAACGCCGGGCTGTTCATTGACGGGGCGTACATGGGAAATCTCCCCTGGAGCGGAATTATCTCGGCCGAGTACCACGAGATCCGCGTGGAGGCGCCGGGTATGATCACGGTTCATTTCAACGGCGAGAGCCGCGCGGCCGCCTCGGACACCATCATGGTGACCATGGAGCCCGAGCCTGTTGTTGTCATAGGGCCCAAGGAGCCCGCGGCGAAGGCAGAGAGTGACGAGCCTGGAACGATCTTTTTCGCGCTTTTCGGCGGCGGCGGTTACGGTGTGGGAGGTTGGGGAACCGACGGCTGGAAGCGTCCGATCGCCTCACTCGCCGGCGGCGGGGCCATGGGCCTTCGGTTGCTGCCGGATCCGATATGGATCGATCTGGGGCTTGCGATATCCACCACGAGTCTGAAACCGTTCGACACCACTGTGAACAACGGTTCGAGGGAAGCCGAATGGGGCGATTTCGTGAAGATAAATTTCGGTCTTCTGGCCAGGTTGCTCTTTCCTGTCAAGAAGAACTTCCTGTACATCGGCGCGGCGTTGGAGCCGGGATACGGCCTGAGCGGCGCCAACTGGGTGTACGGCGATCTTCACCTGGCCATGTCGCTCTTTTTGGGCAAGCACTTTGAAATACAGGTCAATCCGCTGGGGTTGGAGTACCTGCAGGATCTCGCGGGGCAGGGCTATATCGTTTCTTTCAATGCCCGGCTCGGGGTCGCGGTGCGCTTTCCGAAAAAACCGCTTTTCTGACAGAATATACCCACTGAGGTTACAGTCTCATTTCGAGTTGCACCTAATTCATGTAACCCCATCCCGGCCCCTCCTCCGCCAAGGCTACGGCGGGCAGGCTTCCCGTGCGAGGGGAAGGGGAAGATGATGGAGGCCAGCTTTAACTTGTGGTAGAATGTTTTAGATTGTAAAAGAAGCTGATTCGTAAGCCCATGAGGAGGGGATTATAATGCGTTATGCAATAGCGACCGGAATGATGCTTCTCTTGCTCGCCTCGCTTTCATCCATGAATGCGTGCAGCAAGGAGGAGGAGGAGATCGCCGAATGCTGCGTCGACTTCTGCGACACACTCGTCGAGGCGATGGACAAGTCCGATTGGTACGATATTCAGAAGCCCGACGAGGCCATAAAGCACTGCAAGAGCGAGTGCACGGACACCATCAACGGTCTCGATTCAAAGGAGCGCGGCGACGTGGAGGATTGCGTCGAGTGCGTTGAGGGTGAGGTCGACAAGGACGACGACTGGATTTTGGAAAGCAATCTACCGATTGACGCGTTCGGCGAAGACTGCGACAACGACTGCTGGGATGACAACCTGAAACCCGCTGATGGTGAGAAACATCCGTGGGATATGTTCTGGGACGATTTCAGCATTGATTTCGACGAGCACTGGAGCAACGCCATTCCGAGCGGCGACGGGGACACCGACATGGACACCGACACGGATACCGACACGGATATGGACACCGACACGGACACCGACACCGACACGGTCACCGATACGGACACCGACACGGACACCGACACGACCTAGTACGGCTGCTGATCGCCGCCCCTACCTGTCGATCTTAAGCAACGACAGAAACGCTTCCTGGGGGATTGAGACCTGTCCCACCGCCTTCATGCGTTTCTTGCCCGCCTTCTGTTTTTCCAGGAGCTTGCGCTTTCTCGAGATATCTCCGCCGTAGCACTTGGCGGTGACGTTCTTGCGCATGGCCTTGACGTTGGTTCTGGCGATTACCTTGGTGCCGATGGCGGCCTGGATGGCCACCTCGTACTGCTGGCGTGGGATCAACTCCTTCATCTTGCGCGTCAGATCCCGGCCGATGAGATAGGTATTGTCCCGATGCACGATGGCGAAGAGGGCGTCCACGGGATCGCCGTTGACCAGGATGTCCAGCCGGATCAGATCTCCGGGACGGTGCCCGGTCACCTCGTAGTCCATGGACGCATATCCGCGGGATACGGATTTGAGGCGATCGAAGAAATCGAAGATGACCTCGGCCATGGGCAGGTCGTAAGTGAGGATGACTCGGCCGGGCCCCGCATACTCGAGGCTCTTCTGAATCCCTCGGCGATCCTCGCACAGCTTGATGACCTGGCCCACGTGTTCCGACGGCACGTGAATGGAGGCTCGGATGAAGGGCTCCTCGATGCTGTCGATCTTTCCGACATCGGGCATCTTTGCCGGATTGTCTATCGTGATGGTCGTGCCGTCGGACAGGTTGACCTTGTAGATGACCGTGGGCGCCGTGGTGATGATGTCCAGATCGTATTCCCGCTCCAGGCGCTCCTGTATGATCTCCATGTGCAGCAGTCCCAGGAAACCGCACCGAAAGCCGAAGCCCAGGGCCTGTGATGTTTCCGGCTCGAAAACGAACGACGAGTCGTTGAGGACCAGCTTGTCCAATGAGTCGCGCAGGTTTTCGTATCCCCCCGGGTCTGTGGGGAACACACCGCAAAAGACCATGGGCTGGACGACCCGAAAGCCGGGTAGGGGCTCCGGCGCAGGGTTCCTGGAACCGGTGATCGTATCTCCGATCTTGGTTTCGTGGACCGATTTGATGGAGCAGATGACGTAGCCCACCTCCCCGGAGTGGAGCGACTGAACCTTTGCGGCCTCCGGCGTGAAGATACCGACATCCGCCACCTCGTAGCTGCGCCCGGTCGACATGAAGTCCACCTTCATTCCCGCCTTGATCTCACCGGAGATGAGCCGCACCAGCACTACGACGCCCCTGTAGGAATCGTACCAGGAGTCTATGATGAGAGCCCTCAAGCGGTCCTCGTCAGGGTGAACCGAAGGGGGCGGTATACGCCGCACCACCGCCTCGAGCAGGTCGGTCACGCCGGCTCCGGTCTTGGCGGAAATCAAGACGGCGTCATCCACATCGAGACCGATGACCTCCTCAATCTGCCGCAAGGTCGAGCCCGGGTCGGATCCGTCCACTTCGATCTTGTTGACCACCGGAATTATCTCGAGGTTGTTCTCTATGGCCAGGTATGCGTTGGCAAGCGTTTGCGCCTGCACTCCCTGTGTGGCGTCCACCAGAAGAACGGCGCCCTCGCAGGCTTGCAGGGACCGCTCCACCTCGTAGTTGAAGTCCACGTGACCGGGAGTGTCGATGAGGTTGAGGGTGTATTCCAGCCCGTCGCGGGCATTGTACGCAATCCGCGCGGACTGTGCCTTGATGGTGATGCCGCGCTCACGCTCCAGATCCATCTTGTCCAGATGCTGCGCCTTGAGGGTTCGGCTGTCCACGGCGCCGGTGATCTCCAATATCCGATCCGCAAGGGTCGATTTTCCGTGATCGATATGGGCGATTATCGAAAAATTCCTGAGCTTGTCGATGTCCACGCGGATTCTCCTGCCGCTTCGAGAGCGAATCGAGCGGTGATTGTAGTCATAGTCGATTGAAAGGCAACTGTCGAAAAAAGCATGGTGTAACAAAATTCAACTGTAACAAAATTCAACCATCGCGACGTTCGAAAATCTGCTATCCTTGAAAAGTAAATGGCCATTTTAAAATAGAGGAGCTTCAATCATGCGTAGATTGATAATCACGTGCCTGTCTGTGTTCATGGTGACGACCGTCGGTTGCACTAGCAACACGTCAGACACATACTCTTTCCCGGACGATACGGACACATCCATTGGGCTGGGGCAAGGAGAGGACTGTTCCGGCGGGCAGATCTGCGCCGAAGGTCTGGTGTGCGCCGGCGACGGGACGTGCCAGCCCGAGGGAGCGCCGGGCACCTCCGGCGAGGGCGACGATTGCGGGGCTTCCTTCCAATGTCAGTGGGGCCTGGTTTGCGCGTCGGACGGGACATGCCAGCAACCCGGGGCCGACGGAACCGGAGCGGCGGGCGATGACTGTGGCGGCGACGAGGATTGCATGCTCTTCCTGGAGTGCATCGACGGCGTCTGCGCCGGTTTCCAGCCTCCTTTCTGGGGGGGCGCCACCTGCGAGGATCCCTCCACCTATCCCGATGATTTCAAGGTGTTTTTCGAGGTTGACGGGAGTTCCCCGGAGTTCTACCGGCTACCTTTCCCCAACGACATCCGGTTTCGAAACGGGCACATAGATCTCAGCGGGCATCCGAACCCGGGCCTGCTGATCCCCGAATTCGGCAATCCGGTGGACGACTACTTTGACATGATAGAGAACGATCTGGACGGTTTCGGCGCCAACTCGTGCGTGTATTTCCGATTCTCCAAATGGATTGACGGGGCAACCCTCGACAACATGAGCAACTTATACATTGTGAACATCGATCCGTCTTCCGACAAATACGGTGAGTTGGCATGGACGAGGTACAGAGGAAACAACCAGAAAAAGCTTTACATCTGCTCAAACTGGCTCGCGCTCTGCCCGAGCATGGGGCGCCCGCTGCTTCCTTCCACCACTTACGCCGCGGTACTCACCTCCTCAATAAAGGACGAGAGCGGCAACAACCTGGGGCAGGACGCCGATTTCACCGCCATGCTCGGATCGAGCGAGCCCTCCGATTCCAAGATGGCCGCTGCCTGGCAGGACTACGCTCCTCTGCGCGACTACATCTCCGACCAGGTGATGGACGGCTCCTCCCTGGCCGGCGCCGCCGTGTTTACCACCGCGTCCCTGTTTCCGGTCATACAGAGCGTGAGAGCTGCCGTGAGGTACGAAGCCATGCCGGCGGCGAGCGCCCTCGGGACGGACACGAGCCAGTCGGCTTTCACCACTTACACGGGGACCGTCACCGTGCCCTTCTACCAGGCCGGAACCCGACCCTTCGCCACGGCGGGTCAGGGCGGCGCAATCGAATATCATCCATTCGGATACCCGTTGCTGGTCCAGGAAGAGGACGTGAAGTTTGCCCTAACGGTTCCCGTCGGGACGCCCCCGGTGAACGGGTGGCCCGTCGTTCTCTACGCTCACGGGACGGGCGGGAGCGAGATGTCCTTCGTTGGCAACGGTGTCGCAGGGTGGATGGCGCAAGCCGGCGCGGCAGTCATAGGGCTCGAGCAGGTCCAGCATGGGGATCGCCGCGGGCTGTCCACCTCCGAAGCGGCGTTGGAGGCCAACTCCCCGGAGAGGCTCTTCTACAACTTCATCAATCCCTACGCGGCGAGGGATAACAACGTCCAGTCCGCTGCGGACTACTTCCAGCTCGTTCGTTTCGTCGAAAACTTCGATACGGTGACCGGTGAGGCGATCCTTTTCGATACCGACAAGATATACTTCTACGGGCACTCCCAGGGTACGCAGGGGCCGTTCATCTTCGCCGCACACGAGCCCCTGGTGAAGGGGATGATCCTGAGCGGCGCCGGCGGGTACCTGATCGAGTCCTTCCTGAACAAGAAGAATCCCATGGACGTGGCGTCGGCCATGAAGCTGGTGTTGATGGATCCCGATCTGGACAAGGCCCATCCCTTGCTCAACCTCATTCAGCTCGCCATGGACGTGGTAGATCCCGTGAGCCATGCGCCGGCGGTATTCAGGGACACCTGGGCTCTGGACACCTATCCGCACAGGCATGTCTTCATGTCCCACGGGATTGGGGACACTTTCACCCCGGAAGATACAATCCTGGCCCTCACGAAGACGCTCTTGCTCAAACAATGGTCAGTGCCCGGGCATGCCTTCCCCACGAATGTCGTCGAGGAGATAGATTCCCTTCCGCACACGGGCACCTACCATTCAGGAGGCGATTCCATCACTGCGGTGCTCGTACAGTACGAGCCCGACTCAAGCTACGACGGGCACTTCGTGATGACCAACCACCCGTACGCGATCGCCCAGCAGATCGGGTTTGTCCAGACCATGATCAGCGACGGAACGCCCACGCTGATCGATCCGTAGTCTCTATTCCGCTTGAGAATGTGTCAAAATGTGACAAGAGCTAGTATGGGCGTTGTCATAAATATCAATTTTTCGTGGGCGACGGTGCTGGCCGTCATGATTGCCCTCGCCGGATGCCGGCAAGAGGGCGACGTATCCGTGAGGCTCCCGGCCTACGATCTCGTCGTGGACGATTACAGGATGACCGACGTGGAGATCACGACCCTCGACAATCCCGGACGTCTCGACGGACGCGCAACGACCCTTGTGGGCGGTGCGGAGATAGTTCTCGACTACCAGGAGAACGAGATCGACTGGAAAGAGGCAGGGCACTACGTGGCCTTCGGCGCGATAAGGTCGGACGGCGTGCTGATCCCCGAGGATTTCGACTCCCTCGCCATGGCATCCATCTACTACGGTCTGGAGCTGTCGATGCTTTTCTTCGAGGACGTCGGCATGCCCCGAGACCTCCTGGTACACATGGAAACATACTACTGGCCGGATCTGAAGATCATCGAGGATGACGGTGAAGAAATGGACATGAAGGACAACGCCTTCTACATGTACATCGCCCAGAACGACCGCGGGTTCTACGTCTTTCCCTACGAGGATTTCCAGTGGCTCCCGCTGTCCATGAACGCGGGTGTGATGACCCACGAGTACACGCACGCCGTATTCGATGCGCTGGTTCACGATCCCAATCGGGGTGTTGCCATCGGCGCCATGACCACCTCGGGAGCCAATTTTCTCTACGGGCTGAACGAGGGCTGCGCGGATAGCATGGCCGTGGCCCGCGCGGGCGATCCGGATTACATGGAGCACTCCATCGAGAAGGAAGTCTATGTGGTTCAGTGCAACACCGCGATCAGGGAGATCGTGCGCGACGCCTCCGTGGCGTGGACATACTCGCCTGCCATCGATAGTGCGGCGAGGCTCCAACCGGTCGCAGACTTCTGCCCGTACGACGTGGGGGCGTTCTTCGCGTCGCTCCTGTACTCGTTGGCCACAGATATCGACCAGGTGGGTCCCGGTCCGGACGATATCCCGTCCGATGAAGCCAGGTTGGAGGTGGCGAGATCTCTCTTTGGGGCCCTCGACGATCTGGGACAGAGCCTGCGAACGGATTTCGAGCTGTACGACATGCTTTCTTTGCTGAACACGAGATTGAGTACACAGGCGACGAGAGACGCTTTTTGTGCGCTACTGGAATCACGGTATGCGATGCATTATGATTTGGTAGAAGGGTGCTGATGCGGAAATTGTCTATAGTTACGTTCGTTTGCCTGGTTTCCGTGCCCGTTTCGGCCGCAGAGATTACCCCACAAACCAGGTGGTTCTCCGACTTCGGGCTGGCGTTTCGATCCGGCGCGAGCTTCCAGAGCATTGCGGTCAACGATAACTCGTATCCGGCCGGCTATCTTCTCGGGCCGGAGCTGTTGCTCAGCGTTTTTTCCCACGGAATTCACAGGGCGGTTCTGAACGCCGGATATCTCTACATGGGAAATACTCTCGAGAAAGGGACATCGCAAATCAGTGTTAAGACCGGTTATCAACGAATTGATCTCGCGGCCGGATACGAGGTCCAGTGGAAGCTGCTGGTGGCGGGGATGCGGGTTGGAACAGCTCTCACTCTGGTAAAGGTCGCCACATCATACGGGGATCCCGGCTGGGAGGTCGTTGAAGTGGACGGCGAGAAACAGGTGGTCTTCACGCCCGACGCGAACGCGCGGGTGGAGGAGAACATCGGGGTGAGTCCTGGGTTCCTGGCCGGGCTCGGTGTGGGGTTGGCCCTGGGCAAATACATTTTCAGTATACCCGATCTCCTGGAAATACGCGCGCAAACAGATTACGTCAGAAGAGGAGCCAGGAACGAGTTCACCGTTTGGGGAATGATAGCGGTCTGGCCAACAAGATTGAAAAAGGAAAAATAGCTGGAAATACGGTTGGGTGGCATTGAAACTGTGAAGTATGACATAACAGTTGCGGAGTTGACATAATATACCTTAGGCGACAAAGAGGGCCGGTATGTCTTGTCACTTGCATTCTGTTCAGTATCTCGGTAAAATCGATCTTATCTGTATCCTTTAATGAGTTTAACAAGGAGAATGTAATATGGCTCCCAGGGCACCCTCAATAAAGAAGAACAGGTTCTGTGCAAAATGCGGAAAGCAGGCAGAGGTTCGATGGCGCAAGGAGTGGTATTGCGGGAGGTGCTTGAACCCCGAGCCGAACGTCGAGTATCTCAAGATGGAACGGGAACGGGTCAATGGACAATGGGGAGGCCTCGGAACGGACGCATGGGGAAAGGTCTGATCACCTTCTTTTGAACAGACCTGATTTCACAATCAACACAACCAACATCAAGATACCCACCGCAGCCAGCCCGCCCCCTTTCAGGAACATAATCGTCAGCTCGTCGGATTGAATCCCGTCGCCGAGTTCAAGCTTGAGAGCTTTCCAAAGGAGCATCCCGCCGGTCGCGGCGAGCCCCAGACCGAACGTCAGAGGTAGGATGTAGGTCATTTTCATGAGCCTCATGATAGCTTCTCCGCTGTGCAAACACGAAGAAAAGACTAAATAGTTCCCATCCAAGATAATTTGACTTCGGATATCCTGCCATGTACTCTAAGGTAGCTAAATGTAGGAGAATGTCATATGTCTAAAGAAACCATAGTAAATTCTGTAACCGGTGAAATAGAGATGCCGGACGGCTGTGACATCGAGGTACCGTCCAGGCGGCACGAGGTGCTGGGTGTGATCGCTACCCTTCTCGCTCTCGTTGTTCTGCTGGCACTCATCTCATACGACGGGCTGACACCGGAGGGAGAACCCATCGCCGGAGGCAACATTATCGGGCCTGCCGGCAAGTGGATCGCCTATTTTTCCTTTACTGCTCTGGGAGCGGCGGTTTTTCTCCTCGATATCGCCATCTGGATCTACGCGGCTTGCCTCTTTGTCGGACGCGTCGGCAGTATTCGCATCAAGGGGTTGATCGGTGTGCTCGTGATAGGTTTCCTTGCCTCCGTCGCCCTTCACACCATGCTCCAGGACAGGACCATCCTGGGAGGTCATGTGCCCGGGGGCATCATCGGCACCGTGTTCGGTGAAATAGCCTTCTCAATGGTCTCCACGACGGGAACTTACATTATCTCCCTGGGCGGAATCGTGCTCGTCCTGCTTCTTGTCACCGACATCTCCCTGTTTCTCGCGATGCGCGCGCTCGGTTTGGCACTGTGGATCGGCGCAAAGGCGGTAGCCGGCCTTTCAATGAGAGTGATACGCGCCTGGAAGGACGGATCCGTGGTCGGGAATGTACCGCCACCCAGAATTGTGTTTCCCCGAAATGAGGAAGATATATCGTTCGACGAAACGGGTGGTGTGGGCGAGTCTCCCGCCTCTGTCGGGGAGCCAAAAATCGTCAAGAAGACGAAACGCAACAAGAACTTAAAAAAATTGTCAGTCACCAGGGGAGATGGCCTTGTCATAGATCAAATCGTCAAAGGCGAGTTCCAGCTTCCCTCCGTGGAGCTGCTCGGGATGCCCGACGAAAAAAGTACCCGCGTCGACGAGGAATATTTGAAGTCCATGGCCGAGCGACTGGTCAAGGTACTGGCCGACTTCGGTGTCGCCGGCGTTGTGGGAGATATTCACCCCGGACCTGTGGTGACCATGTTCGAGTTCCAACCCCAGTCGGGAACCAAGCTCAGCAAGATAGGCGGCCTCTCCAACGAAATCGCCATGGCCCTCGAGGTCAAGCGTGTACGCGTAGTCGCGCCCATACGGGGGAAGAACGCGGTCGGGTTCGAACTCCCCAACAAGGGCAGAGAGATGGTCCGACTCCGGGAGATCCTGGAGGACGATAGCTTCTCGAAGTCCAGGGCCAAGCTTCCCATAGCCCTGGGCAAGGATATTTCCGGGACGCCCTTTACCGCCGATCTGGCGAAGATGCCGCACCTCCTGATGGCCGGAACCACCGGGTCGGGGAAATCGGTCGCCATCAACACGATGTTGCTGAGCCTTCTCTTCCGCTACACGCCCGACGATCTTCGTCTGTTGCTCATCGATCCCAAGATGATCGAGTTCCAACCCTACAACGCAATCCCCCACCTGCTGTTGCCGGTGGTCACGGACATGAATAACGCCTGCCTCGCGCTCAAGTGGGCCGTGGACGAGATGGAGCGGCGGTACCAGCTCTTCGCGGACATGGGATCGCGCAGCCTGGCCTCCTACAACGCCAAGGTGGTGAAGATTCTCGACAAAGCGCGGAGCAAGAAGAACGAGCCCCAGCCCGAGGTGGAGATCCTCGAGGATGGCACCATCGTCGAGTTCGGTCCGACGGATCGTCCCGAGAAGAAGCTACCTGAAAAGCTTCCCATCATCGTCATCTGCATCGACGAACTCGCCGACCTGATGATGACCGCCGCCAAGGATGTGGAGACTTCCATAGCACGTATTGCCCAGAAGGCGCGCGCGGCCGGGCTGCACCTCATCGTCGCGACTCAACGCCCTTCCACCGACGTGGTCACCGGGCTGATCAAGGCCAACTTTCCCACGCGTATGAGCTGCCAGGTGGCCCAGGGGGTGGACTCGCGAACGATCCTCGGCTCCAACGGCGCGGAGGCTCTTTTGGGCAACGGCGACATGTTGCTCCTCCCGCCCGGAAGCTCCGATCTGATAAGGCTTCAGGGCGCCTTCGTGAACGAGGAAGAGATCGCCGGCGTCATAGAGTTCCTCAAGGCCCAGGGCAATCCGACCTACGATGCCGAGATCCTCAAGCCCCGGGAGGACGACGCCACGATGGTGGATGAGGAAGAGAAAGACGAGATCTACGATGAGGCGGTCGCCCTGGTAGCGCATGCCCAGGCGTGCTCCATCTCCATGATCCAGCGCAAGCTGCGCATCGGATACAATCGTTCCGCACGGATCGTGGAACTAATGGAGAGAGAAGGTGTGATAGGTCCCGCCAACGGCGTGAACAAGCGCGAAGTGCATATCTCCCCTCTTTAGGGAAGTGGACAACATGGACGTTGTGGACGAGGTGGACGATCAAAACAAGACCGGATCGCTCAAGTGAAAGTCCACTCTGTCCACAGTCCACTCTGTCTACTCCGTCCACTCTGTCCACAGTCCACTGTGTCCACTCTGCTTTCTTTCTTTCCTAGCCATTGCTCCTCTTTTTGCGCCGCCGATAAAGCCTTTCAGTAAAACCACCCTGCTTCTCAAAGGCCTCGGCCTGGGCTGCCAATTGGCGATCGAGTAGGCTGCAAGAAACCGTGATGAGAGCTAGGGCTCCGTTGGCTATAATCTCCGGGTAAGTGGACAACATGGACGTTGTGGACGGAGTGGACTGTTCCCGTGGATCTTTGCAGCTTCTCATTGTGGCAGCCCAGTGGGCCACGTCGTCGTCGGTTCGGGGTCGGCTGTCTATCAGGACTGCCCTCCGAGAGTCCGTGCGATCCCACATCGGCATGTTCCGCTGCCGCAAAAAATCCTCATAGTCGAGACGAAGCTCCTCCAAGCTCGCCCGGGCCACGCTGGTAAGCTTCAGCTCGAATTTCCTGGAAGTCCCCGACGCCTGGCTGCCCTCCGCGATGTTCTGCACCCCGGATCGGGCCGCCTGAACCATCTGGTCATGGGTGCGGCTTCGCCTGCTGATGTAGCGATCGCAAAAACGCACAGTCACATCGTAAACCAGCTGCGCCACCTGAAAGCTCTTGAGCTTGCGGTACCCGCCGTGTTTGGGAATCAATGGGTTTCGTGTGGATGGTGGGTCATTTCTATATGCCATGACCCTTCTATCGGTCGTTTCTTCAAGGTGTTGCCAAAAAAAAGAAAAAAGGGATTGGGGGGAGCTAAGGCGCTGTTCAAGTGGACGGGGAGCTAGGGCGCTGATCTAGTGGACAACATGGACGTTGTGGACGAGGTGGACACTCAAGATAAAACCGGATCTCTCAATTTACTGTCCACTCAGTCCACTGCCCACATTTGAAAAACGCGTCCGTTGGAGGCATCCGTCCAGGCTATTGTGCTGGGTGAAGCTGCGAGCCCGTTGGAGTTGGCCCATGTGCCCACTACTTCGTAGGTAGTGTCCGTCGCCGGGTTCATGCGCACGATATTGTAATTGGTGATCCAGTAGAGGCAGCCGTTGGACACCACCGGGCGTCTGGCGTGGGGTGGGCTGTATGCGAAGCAGTCGTAATCCGCTGCCCCGTCCGGGTAACGGCACAGGACCACATGGCTGGGCCATCCCGAGCGTATGGTCATGAAGTAAAGGATTGCGTTATCCTGATCATAGGTGACCGAGCACGGGTAGAAGGATGTGTATACTCCACCGGTGTGTCGAAACCGTCCGCGAAGACCGTCGGTTGATCCTCGCCTTCAACGATCTCCAAGATCGCGGCGTCCGCCTCGTCGAGAACGTACCAGGCGCCCTGGAGATAGACGATCTCGTTTGGGGCGAAGAGATCATCGGCCAGGATTTCGGGGGTATCGACAGGCGGCGCCAGCGGTCGATCGGTCAATTCCCGTTCAACGTCCGCCGGGGCGCGTCGTCGGGTGGTTCCACGGGCGGATTTCGATAGGCGCAGGCCGATGAAGGCAAGGTGTTTTGAATTTGACATAAGGACAGTATACGATTTTCAATAGATCCAGTCACCCGGCACGTGCGCGGATTCGGTTATTGTTGTCTTGAGCGCGTCTTTTTCCTCCGGCCCGAAGACACGTGCCTCACCGTTCTTGATGTAGATGATTGAATCACCGAATCTCTCCGCGTCGGCCAGGGAGTGTGAGACCATGATCACTGCGCAGCCCCGCTCCAGGCGCATGCGGGAGAGGATCTCGAAAAGCATGTATCGGTGATCCATGTCCAGATGGCTGGTGGGCTCGTCCAGCAAAACGACAGGGGTTTCCTGGGCCAGCACCATTGCCAGGCGCGCCCGCTGGCGTTCGCCGCCGCTCATCTTCCCCAGGGCGCGTGTCTTGAGATCCTCGAGCCCGCACAGTTCGATGACGCCGTCTACCGCCTCCCTGTCCTTCACGCCGAGGTGGCCCCATCTCCCAAGGTACGGGGTGCGTCCGAGACGCACCAGCTCCTCGACCGTGTACGAAGGATCGAGCGGCTGGATCTGCATGAGCATCGCAACGGTCTTCGCGCGCTCTCGATGTCCAAGAGAGTGAATGGACCGCCCCTGGACGGATACCCCGCCCGTTATCGGCGCCAGACTGCCGCACAGCGTGCGCAACAAGGTGCTCTTGCCGGCTCCGTTGGGGCCCACTATCACCCGGGATTCCCCCGCGCCGATCTCCAACGTTCCTGCTTTCACCAGGGGAACGCCCCCGTATCCGCAGGAAAGATCAACGGTCTTTACGGCAGTCATCGCCCGCCTCCCAGCTCGCGCTTTATCAGTACAAGAAGCAGCGGGGTTCCTATAATGGCCGCGAGCACTCCCACCGGGATCTCCTGGGGCGCCATCACGGTTCTGGCCGCCGTATCGCCCACCAGGAGCAGCAGCGCGCCGATGAGGGCGGACAAGACCAGGGTGGATTTGAAGTCGTTGCCGACCAGGAAACGAACCAGATGAGGCACGATGAGGCCGATGTAACCGACCATGCCCGCCATGGACACTGCCAGACCGGTGAGGAGGCTCGCGGTCCAGGCGGTCTCCCTCACCAGCCTGCGGGAGTCGACCCCGACGAGAAGAGCGCCCTCCTCCCCGAGAGCGAACGCATTGAGATCGGAGGAACGGAAGCGAATGAATACGAACGCCGCGCAGAATGCCACGAAGGCTCCGGCCAGGTGGCTCCAATCCACGTAACCCACTCCTCCGGCAAGCCACATGGTCGTGATGCGAAGCTGTAGAGGCGCAAAACTGACGAGAAGGAAGGTGGTGATAGCCGCGCAGAAGGAATTTATTATTACGCCGCCGAGGATCAGGCCGAGCATTGTCATCCGCCCTCCCGGTCCTCGTGCTACCGCCAGCACCAACATCGTGGCCAGCTGCGCTCCGGCGAACGCGGCTACCGGTACGCACCACCAGCCGAGTGTCTCGATGAGGCCGGGGACGGCGTGAAGCACGACCACCGCCAGACCCGCTCCGCCAGAGATGCCCAGTAGAAACGGATCGGCGAGGGGGTTCCGGCTCACGCCCTGTAAAAGCAACCCCGCCACGGCCAGTGACGCCCCCGTCAGGATCGCGGCGGCCACACGGGGAACGCGGAGATTGGCTATTACTGCGGACAGCACGCCGTCACCACCGTCGGCCCACAACTGCGGCCAGCCGATCTCCAGGGTGACCAGGCCCATACGGCTCCCGAAGGAGGCGGCGAGGTAGGCCGTTGCCCCCAGCGCGGCGAGGGCCAGGAGTGCGATGAGCCCTGTGCGCCGCCTCATCTCGTCTTCCCGTCTCGATGGAGCGCCCGGTGAAGAAGGCGCAATCCCTCGGCCAACCTGGGGCCGGGCCGGGACAGGAGATCCCTGTCCAGCCCGCTGATGATCCTTCCTTGTCTGATCGCTGACATCCGGGACCAACCCGATCGGTTCTTCATCATCTCGACGGCGGTCGCCGGATCGACATCCTTGTTTTCCAGGAGCAACACCACATCGGGATCGGAGCGTATGATGGACTCGGCTGTGACCTGGGCGTACGAAGAACCCGCATCCGATGCCACGTTCCTTCCGCCCGCCAGCGTCAGCAGCTCATCAATGAACGAACCCGGGCCGGCGGTCCAGGGTCGCGAGGGATCAGACCCATCGAGCTCCACGTACACCAGCGGACGATGGTCCGTTCCCTTAGTAGCGCGCGAAACCTCATCTTTCACCCGCAGCATCCTTGCGGCGAGTTCGCGAGCCTGCTCCTCCCGTCCGCACAACACGCCCAACTTCGTAATATCCTCGGCCACCTGCGCAAAGGTCTTGGGTTCCATCATTGCTACAGGCAGGCCGATCTGATCGAATGATTCCAGGCATCGCGCGTCCTTGAAACACAACAGCACCAGATCGGGGTCGTAGCCCGCGATGATGGCGGGAGACGGTTCGAGGCCGTCCACGGCTGGCAACGCGGTCGCGTCGGAAGGGAAGTCCGACCAGTTGTCGCGGATCTTTATTCGATCTTTACAGCCGATGGCAAAAAGGATCTCCGTGAAACCGGGCGCGAGGGACGCGATCCTCTGCGCGGGTTTTTCCAGCTTGACCACGTGGCCGAATGTGTCGGTGATCTCGATGGGTGAGGTTGCCCTGTCGGGTGAGGGAACGACGCGCTCGCTCTTGTCGTCATCTGCGGGTCGTGTCGCGCAACCGAGCACGAGGATAAGGGTTTGCGCAAGAATAAATCCCCAGATTTGCGGCGTCGAGGCGCCCGTCCGGCAAGGCACGACAACGAAGGACTGGCAGGGCCAGTTCGAGGAGGAGTAACGCAGCCGGGCGGGATGGATCGGCGGTGCAAAATGGGAAGTTATTTTTTCGCGAGCCCTAAGCGCGATGAAATGTCCGATTATGGTGTGATTGGGTGAGCGCATGCCTATCGCGTAGATATTCCGCTAGCCGCGTCGATGTCAACCGAACTGTAAGGTTGATCGTTTTTGATCGTCATCCATACAGGGGGCCACCTCCAAAGATCCGGAGCCTGGCCCGCCATAGGCCCTGCGACGGCGGGAAGGGCCGCCGGAGCAGGACAAACCAAAGCGAGCCTCGCCGGACCCGTCACGACTAATGTGCCTGGGCCTCGTGCCTTGGCCGACCGGCCTGAAAGGCCGAAACATACCAGCCCGGGGCACCGCCCCGGGAAACGTGTATAACAAAAAGAAAAAGCCCTGAAGGGGCGCTACACCCCCAAGCGGAGAGACCTATGTGTCAAGTGTCAGTGCCAGACCCCTTGGCTCTCCTTCGCTCTTCAGGCGGGGTGTGTAAAGAGTCTGACTCCTTCGATTGGGACTGCCGCGACGTGGTGTCAGCTACCCACTGCCGATGCAGGAGAGCCTAAAGAAAGCGCATTGGCTCGACGCAAGATCTCTTCGGCAGCACCATCTTCTTTACTCGACAGTACAATAGAATTATCGTCATCCAACTCCATGCTAACGTTCTTCATGTATAGAGGGCAATCAGGCATGTTCTCGTAGCCGCCGTGCGCTCCGAAGGCATGATGGCATCGCGCATGCGTGTAGAGTTGATTCACATCTACGTCTTCTTTGAAATACAGCCGCGCTCCACGTTTTGTTCTTTCCACGCGATTCACAGTTCCAATGAAAGGGCAAAGGTGTCGAATGTCCTCACCAACCTCTGCGCACTCTTGTTCCTTGAATCCATTGAGCTCATCAGCGGCAGCTGCATGTTGCTTCGCGAGAGCTTGGTGCTGCGCTGAGATTTTTTTATGGCGGTCGGTTGGGTTGTAGAACTTTCCTTCCCTCGTGACGACATTATCTCCAAAAACAACTTCTCTGTCTGGTTCCTGCACACTCGCGTTCGGATCGTATTTCTCCATGTGCGAATCCGCTGTTTTCTGCTCCTCTGCTGCCGCCGCCATGTGACCGGCGTGGCTCATGTCCATTGGGCTCGTGCCCGGTGCCTGAGTTGATGCACATCCGAAGACGAAAAGCGCCGCTGCTCCCATGTACATTCTAGAAAAATATGAAGGTATCATTCTGTTTCTCCTTTTCTGTTCTGGTGCCGAGATGGGCGCTGCACAACTATGGGTTATGCAACCCTTGTGCCAGGATTGTTTAACTTTAGACAGAAGTTCCCGGAGCGATTGTAAAGATTTCTGAGTGATCAAGATCACTTACGGGATTCCGCTTTTCTCGTTACTGTCTACACTTAACCATGCGGAATCATTTGAAACTGATTTCCAACAAT
>SDBV01001723.1_pt1 | contig 32766 bp, 25 predicted proteins | sample 2277081 | NCBI WGS metagenome assembly SDBV01 (sample SAMN10402039, study PRJNA504765) | marine sediment metagenome | isolation source: marine sediment core GS10_PC15, 223 cmbsf | place: Arctic Ocean: Southern Knipovich Ridge | collected 2010 | reverse complement strand
GTCTGAGATGTAGCGATTGGAGAGCGTTGCGGCGGCGACGAGTGCGGCATCGATGATACGGACGCCATGGTGGGTATCGTAGCGGTCCTTTAGGCCTCGAAGGATCGCGATGGTTTCTTCGACGGTGGGAGGGTCGACGAGGATTGGCTGGAAGCGTCTTTCGAGAGCAGCGTCTTTTTCGACGTGTTTTCGGTATTCATCGATGGTGGTTGCACCGATGCATCTTAATTCTCCGCGTGCGAGTGAGGGCTTTAGTAGGTTGCCTGCGTCGACGGAGCCTTCGGCTTTTCCGGCACCGACAACGGTGTGGAGTTCGTCGATGAAAAGGATTATCTGGCCATCGGAGGATGTGATTTCTTTTAGTACAGCTTTGAATCGCTGTTCGAATTCTCCTCTGAATTTTGTGCCGGCGATAATTGATCCCATATCCAGGGCAATGATTTTTTTATTTTTAAGTCCGGTTGGGACGTCGCCCGCAATTATTCTTTGTGCGAGGCCTTCGACGATGGCGGTTTTTCCAACGCCAGGCTCGCCTATGAGGACGGGATTGTTTTTTGTTCTTCGGTTCAGGACCTGCATGCATCGGCGAATTTCATCATCTCTTCCGATCACGGGGTCGAGTTTTCCTTTGCGCGCCATTTCGAGCAGGTCTATGCCGTAGCGTTCGAGTGCTTTGTACTGAGCTTCGGGATTGATGTCGGTTATTTTTTCGGAGCCTCGAATCTGCTTCAGGGCGGCTTCTATCTGGTCGGCGGTGATGGAGTTTAGTTTGAGCAATTCTTTGGCGTCGCTCTGTACGGTAGCCAAAGAGATGAAGAGATGTTCGACGCTGAGATATTCATCGCCCATTTTGTCGGCGCGGTTCTGGGCATCGAGAACGATCTGGCTAAGTGCGGGGTCGGGCATAAGCTGAGGTGTGGCGGTGGTGCTTGTCTGTGGGAGGCGTGAGAGTTCGCTTTCGGCCATCTGGTTTATCTGGGAGAGATTTACGCCGATTCTTTTTAAAATCATGACAGCTACGCTCTCTTCATCGCTGAGGATGGCAGTTAAAAGATGCAGAGGCGTCATCATTGCGTGCGACTTTGCCATGGCTATCTGCTGGGCGGTTGCGAGAGCTTCCTGCGCTTTTAGTGTAAACTTGTCGAATCTCATATTTTTAACCCTTTTGCAATTTTATTGCCTAAACGGTCTTCTATTAAATATTACGAGCAAATAGCGTGCCGGGGCAGGTCGAAAATGCAAGTTCTTTGATGACAGGCAGTTAAAGCTGTGGAGGCGGTAGTAAATGTGTCAATATGGCAGTTTGGGCAGAGAATTGGTTTTGTTGGGTGTCAATATTGTTTTGTTTTGAAATATCTGGCACAAATCGAGTTATGAAACTTTCGGTGTCAAAAAATGACTTGCAAGTTTGGGAGAATTGGATATAATTCTGGTTTGGAGATGATGGTATCTCGCGGATTTTGTGAGGAGTTAAACAAAACCGGTTTATCCGCACATAATTAGAAGTTATAAATCAGAAATAGCCGATATGACTGGTGAGTTGATGACATTATTATAATGGGGGCATTTTTTGGGAAGAAGTAATTATGGCAGGTAACTTTTATACAGTAGAACAGGTTGCAGAGAAGTTAGGCATTAGCGTAGAAGAGATTCAACAATATGTACAGGACGGCAGGCTTCGTGAGTTCCGAGATGGCGAGAAGGTTCTTTTCAAGTCTGGTGAGGTTGATTCTCTTGTTTCAGATACCGGTAACATTGAGAATATAGAAGCGCTCTCTGACGAGATAGGGATCGAACTTGAAGCTGCAGATGGCTCAACAGGGTCAGGTATTGAAGGACTCATGGCTGAAATTGAGTCAGAAGACTCTGAAGTTGAACTTACTTCTGATGAGACCGGTGAGATTTCCCTGGCTCCGGATATCCTTGCTGGTAGTTCGGAAATGGAAATTTCTCAGGACGATACCAGCACAGGGATAGAGGGTGTTAATGTGCTTGACGAGAGTGATGCGGAATTTTCGTTAGCCGAAGATACGCTGGGCGAGACCAAGGCTGTGTCGCCGAAAGAGGTTGAAAGGCTCGATGAAGATGTGAACCTTGACAGCTTTGGAAGTGGTTCTGGTTTGTTGGATCTTTCTCTGCAGGCGGATGATACATCCCTGGGGGCAGTTCTGGATGATATTTATCCGACCGAAGGCGAACAGGCGGTTGGAGAAGATGAGGTTACTGCAGACACTGAACAAATCCTTGCAGAAGTCGAGCCCGATATGTCTGAGGCAATTGAGGCACCGGCAGCAGTTTCGGCAGTCTATGTCGAACCTGAAGCGAACGCTCAAAGCAATATGCTTGGAATAACGCTTTTTGTTCCGCTGGCATTTGTTATCTATGCGGCAGTTGTAGCGATAGGTGGGATGAGAGGCATTGAGCCTGCTCTTTTCGGTCTGGTTCAAAATACCATATGGTTTATCGTGATCGGTGCTGGTGTTTTAGTTCTGATTTTGGCAGGGTTATCGTTTGCATTAGGCGGCAAATCTGCCAAGCCCAAACAGGATGTGTACCAAAAGGAAGAGCCAGCGGCGAAGGCTGAAGAATAATTTTTTCAAGCCTGGTATTTTTTTCTGGCACTTGCAGGGATTGACGGGTACAAATTCAGCTAATCGGGAAAAGGGGAACGTTTAGTTAGCGATCTAGAAAGGAAGCTCTATAATGCGAATCGTCAAATCTTTTTTGGTATTTTCGGTGGCAGCTTTATTTATATTTAACAGCGGTTGTGTGCCTGCGGAAAAATATGAGGACCTGAAGGTTCAGAACAAGACTCAGCAGGAGCGTTTGTATGATCTTGAGAGTCAGTTGAGGACTGCTGAGCTTGAAATTGGACAGCTAAAACAACAGCTTGCAGCAGCGCAGCAAAGCGGCAGTACTGATGTTAGGACGTTACGAAAGGAAATAGCTGCATTCGAGAAGGCGATAGCTGCCAAGAACGATTTGATAGAGAAGATGCGGTCGCAGCTTCTTAAGGGTGGGGTAGTTCTGCCGGTAGAACTTAATACTATGCTTCAGGAGTTTGCAGACAAGACAGATATGGTAACCTATGATGCTGATATCGGAGTAGTGAAATTTAAAAGTGATTTACTTTTCAAACGCGGCAGCGTTACGATCGCACCTGAGGCAGTTAAATCAATTGAATCGCTATGCGTGATATTGAATTCTGAGCAGGGAAGTAATTTCGATATTATTGTTGCCGGCCATACAGATGATATACCGATATTGCGGCCTGCGACGAAGGCGAAGCATCCGACGGACTGGCATTTGTCATCACATCGGGCTATATCAGTTCTGAACGTGATGCAGAAGAACAAGGTTGAAGCGAAACGTCTGAGTGCGCGGGGCTTTGGTGAGCATCGTCCTATAGTACCGAACAAACCTGGCAAGAAAGGTAATCCTCTCAACCGGCGTGTTGAGATTTACATTGTTCCTGCGGGGATATGATATTGGTCAACGGTTTGTTATGAAAGTACGGGCTATTTGTCAAGCCGGTGGACTAAGAAGCTCTTAGTTTATCGGCTTGTTTTTTTATAGAGTTGGTTCGAGACAAAAATTAATTCAGGGGATTTATAAAGATATGGCAGAGAAGACATTAGTGATAATAAAGCCTGACGGTGTGATGCGGCATATGGCGGGCGAGATAATCGCGAGGTTCGAACGCAAGGGACTTAAGCTTGCGGCGGCGAAGTTTATGCAGATAAACGAGGAATTGGCGAGAGAGCATTATGCGGTTCATGAAGGTAAGCCGTTTTTTGAGGGAGTAGTTAAATATCTTGCTTCTGGGCCATCGTTTGTGATGGTTTTGGAGGCGGAAGGTGTTATTGATATTGTTCGTAAGATGTTGGGGGCAACATTCGGATATGAGGCGGAGCCTGGCACTATTCGGGGGGACTTTGGTTGTTCGAAGGGATATAATTTGATTCACGGCAGTGATTCGCCTGCGACGGCTGAGCAGGAGATGGGGCTTTATTTTAAGCCTGATGAGATTCTTGATTATGAGCTATCGGATGCCAAGTGGCTTTACGGCAGGAACGATTAGAAAAGGGCTATTATGGCTGGGGATATCAAGAAGCAAATTGAGTGTTTGCGGGCTGAGATTCGCAGGCACGATCATCTTTATTATGTTTTGAACAAGCCCGAAATAAGTGACCAGCAGTACGACCAAATCTTTGCTGAATTAAAGCGATTGGAAGGTGAGCATCCGGAGTTTGTTACGGCTGATTCGCCAACGCAGCGAGTGTCTGGTGAGCCTTTGGAGGGGTTCGGGTCGGTAAGACATGCTGCTGCGATGTTGAGTATGGATAATACTTATAATGCCGAAGAGTTGCGGGCATTTGATGAGCGGGTTGCAAAGCAGCTTGGGCATAAGGATTACGCGTATGCAGTGGAGTTGAAGATCGATGGGCTTGCGGTGAGTCTTCGGTATGAAGGTGGGGTTTTAGCCACGGCGGCAACCAGGGGTGATGGAGTGACGGGCGATGATGTTACGGCGAATATTCGAACGATAAAGGCGGTACCGCTGAAGCTTTTGGCTAAGAAAGATTTGCCGGCGGTGTTAGAGGTTCGTGGTGAAGTTTATATGCCTATCAAGGCATTCGGGGAGCTTAATAAACTTCGGAGCGAAGCCGGCGAGCCTGAATTTGCTAATCCGAGGAACGCGGCGGCGGGGTCGCTGAAACTTCTGGACGCAAGGATTACGGCAACGAGAAAGCTTTCGTTTTTTGCGTATGCGACGGGACAATTGAGCGAGGTGATAGCTCAAGGGCACTGGGAAAGTCTTGAGAGGCTGAAAGAATCTGGTTTGCCGGTTAATCCTAATATTAAAAGAGCCGGAAATATCGATGAGGTTATTGCGATATGTCTTGGCTGGGACGAGAAAAAAGGCAAACTGAATTATCATATTGACGGGATGGTGGTGAAAGTTGATGGATTCAAGGAGCAGGAGATTCTGGGGGCGACTGGCAGAGCGCCGCGATGGTGCATTTCATATAAGTTTCCGGCAGAGCGGGCCGAGACGGTGGTTGAATCGATAGATGTGCAGGTTGGAAAGACGGGGACGCTGACGCCGGTAGCGAATTTTAAGGCGGTGAAACTTGCCGGGACTGTGGTGAAGCGAGCGAGTCTGCATAATTTCGATGAGATTGAACGGCTTGATGTGCGCCAGGGTGATACGGTTTTGATAGAAAAAGCGGGCGAGATCATACCGCAGGTGATCGAGGTTAAAAAGGAGTTAAGGCCTGAGTCAGCTAAGCCGGTGGAATTGCCGAGTAAGTGTCCGGACTGTGACGGTCCGCTCGAGCAGGATGAAAATGGTGTGTATATTCGGTGTGTGAATTCTGCTTGCGGTGGACAGTTGAAAGAAAAGGTAAAATATTTTGCCGGCCGGGACCAGATGGATATTGAAAATCTTGGGCCCGCATTGATAGACCAGTTAGTTGAGAGCGGGCTGGTGAAGAATTTTTCTGACCTTTACAAGCTAACGAAAGAGGATATTTGCGGGCTTGAGAGGATGGCGGAAAAAAGCGCAGCTAATCTTTTAAGTGGTATTGAAAGAAGCAAAATCAGAAGCCTGTGGCGGCTTGTCGCAGCGCTTGGGATTCGTCATGTTGGAAGTCAGAGCGCCGAGATTCTGGCCGAGAGATTCGGGGCGCTTGAGGCGATTATGCAGGCGGACGAATTGACGCTGCAGGAGATTGAGAAGATCGGGCCTGTGATGGCTAAGAGTGTTTATGATTATTTTCGTGATGAAAATAACGCAGCGGTTGTGAAAGAATTAATCGGTGCAGGGGTCAAGCCTGGCGGAGTGCGGAAGAAGCGGGCGGGTGTACTGGAGGGGAAAACGATAGTAGTTACGGGGACTTTGGGAAATTACGGCAGAAAGGAAATTGAAGAACTTATAAAGGATAACGGCGGGAAGGTTTCTTCGAGCGTGAGTAAGAATACTGATTTTGTTTTGGCAGGTGCAAGTGCCGGCAGTAAACTTGATAAGGCGAGGCAATTGGGAGTGAAGGTTTTGAGCGAAAAAGAGTTTGAAGAGATGCTCGGTTTGAGGGAGAAATGAACAAGCAAAGCCAAGATGAAAAATATATGCAGATGGCGTTGAAACTTGCCGGCAAAGGATGTAGAGAATAAAGAATCAGTTCGAAACAAAACGGATTTTACAAAAAAATATTGTCAGACCCTGCTGCCTTATATATAATGTCAACCGCAGACGAAGTGCATAATAAGCCAATGTCATTGCAAGGTATTGTTTATATAGACTCACTCATACATTAACAAGGTAACCACGTTAGAAAGGCAGCTGCCATGAAAAGTTGTGGGACATTTACCATATCTATAGACGTAGAACTTTTATTTGCTACTACAAAGTACGACCAACCAATTCAACCCTCTTATCCCCCTTCGATTAAACCTGAACGGGAGATTGTAGAACGGATTCTTGAGCTTTTTTCAAAGTACGATATTCCAGCAACGTGGGCAATTGTGGGCGATTTGTTATCGTCCGAGTCAGATTGGAAAGGTGAATATGCTAAAAATTACGATGATCCATTGAAGTATGGTCGCGATATAACCGAGTGGCTAAAAAACACCTCGCCTAAACAAGAAATTGGAAGTCACTCCTTCGGTCACATTTCATATAATGAGGCAAGCATAGATCGCGAGGTGATCAGTACAGACATTGCAAACGTAAAAAAAGTTCATAACGCTGCCGGTTTGCCTTTCGAGACTTTTATCTTCCCTTATAACATGGTTGGTTATAGGGATTTACTGGCCAAAAATGGAGTATCTGTTTATCGAGGTGTATCTCGCAGGTGGTATCACTCTATCCCATGTCGTTTCATCCATCGCCTGTTGAACCTAAGCTCTTTTCTTACTGCAATTACGCCGCGAACAGTAACAGCTATGATTGATGAGACTGGTATAGTTAATATTCCTGACAGTATGTTGTTGTTCAGCCGACAGGGTTACCGCAGTTTAGTCTCATCCAAAAAGTTAATTAAGATAGGTCTGGCTGGTTTAAATCGAGCGGTGGAACGAAGAGAAATATTTCATTTATGGTTTCACCCTTCAAACTTTCTTTACAAGACAGACGAACAGTTTTATGTCCTGGAAGCTATCTTAAAGCACGCTCAACATTTAAAGGAAAATGGTCAGCTTGAGATTCTAACAATGAGTGAGATTCGCAATGGTATTACCAAAACAGATGGGCCGGTTGCAGTCAAGACTAATGTCAAAAAAATACGGGGTGAAGCAATCACACTCCATGATAAAGAGGCGAATCTTTTTGAAGATGCATACCAACTTGCGGAGAAAGATTATTTTGCGACTTCATTTACATATGGGCGTAAAAAGCTACAAGTTGTGCTGGAGCAGGCCTTACAGGCCTTACCCAAAGGCAGTAGTGTCCTGGATATCGGTTGCGGAACTGGAGAGCACTTGAAGAGATATCATGAACTTGGGTTTAATGTCACAGGCATTGAACCTGCAGAGGAAATGCGGCTCAGAGCCCAGGAACAGAATCCGACAGCCTCTATTCTCGATGGTGTAATTACTAATCTTCCATTCGAGGACGGGAGTTTTGATTTCATTTCAACTATAGAGGTGTTGCGATATCTTCATCGCACAGATATCCAACAGGCTTATCATGAAATGTTACGTGTTTTAAAGCCCGGAGGTCAGCTCTTTTTCACCATGGTAAATCGTTTTGCATTGAACGGCTTTTATGTTTTTGATATATTCAGGAAGTCTCTATTTCACCTTCTCCCTCACAAAGAAGCTGCTCACTGTGAGTTTGTTACGCCAAAACGAGTTCAGCGTGACTTGAATAAGCTTGGTGTCAAGGAAATAACCTTTCAAGGGCCCATGTTCGCCCCGTTTATATTTACATACAGAATCAACCCTAAATTGGGTGCACGAGTCGCCAGGTCTTTAGAGTCTTTTTCTGATTCACTGTGCCAAAAAAAGTGGATGGTACCTTTGTCAGGGTGCTTGGTTGTTATTGCCAAACGCCCGGAAACTGTTTCTGCTTATAACGAAAATTAGCTTTAGAGTATGTGAAGGATTCTGTATTAAAGCAAAACCAGAGAATACTTCCCACCCTGTTGATTTTAACACAGGAATGACTTCACCCAACAGCAGCCACCAACCAAACCCATATACTCTCTTGCATATTGACGAGAAAAAAACTATAATAAATAGCATTAAAGAGGCAATTGGGAGTGAAGGTTTTGAGCGAACAAGAATTCGAAGAGATGCTTGGTTTGGGGGAGAAATGAACGAGCAAAGCCAGGATGAAAAATATATGCAGATGGCGTTGAAGCTTGCCGGCAAAGGAGTCGGTGAGGTTGAGCCTAATCCTGCGGTTGGGTGTGTTATTGTTAAAGACGGGCAGGTAATCGGCAGAGGCTGGCACAAGAAATTCGGGCAGTCGCACGCTGAGATAAACGCGATTGAAGATTGCAGAAGCAGTGGAAATAATCCTGCGGGGGCAACGGTTTATGTGACGCTTGAGCCTTGCTGTCATGAAGGTAAGACTGGGGCTTGTACGAAGGCTCTGATCGAAGCGCACGTAAGTAAGGTTGTGATAGCAGCGGGTGATCCTTCGGAGCATTTGGACGGTAAGGGTATTGAGCAGCTTCGCGAGGCAGGTATTAAAGCGGGGGTCGGGGTTTGCGAGCAAGAGGCGAAGCTTTTAAACGCATGGTTTTTGAAGTATGCCAGGAAGCAGCGGCCATGGGTGATAGTAAAATGGGCGCAAAGTATCGACGGAAAATTAGCGTGGTCGAATTCCGAGGGGGAACGGGGCTGGATATCGAACGAAAGGAGCAGGAAGGACGTTCATAAACTTCGGCGGTCTGTGCAGGGAATACTTGTCGGGATAAATACGGTGCTGGCCGATGACCCGCTTCTTACGGCTCGGCCTGGGAGGACGAGTTATCCATTTCAGCCTGCAAGAATTGTGCTGGATCCGGAATTTGTGATACCACTTGACTGCAAATTGGTTACAACGGCCAAGACGAGCAAACTGATAATAGCGGTGACGGAAAAAGCGATGAAAGCCAATGCAGAAAAGGGCAAAGAGCTTTTGAAAGAAGGTGTGGTTGTGATCGCTATTCCGGTTAAAGGCGAGGGTTATGACCTGGATGCGTTAGTTGAGCAGTTAGGCAAATTTGAAATCGCAAGGCTGCTGGTGGAAGGCGGAGCTGAGACTATAACATCTTTTTTAAAGGCTGGCGTTGTTGATGAAACGAGGGTATATATTGCGCCTAAGATACTCGGCAGCAAAGGAGACGTGGGGATATCGGAGGTAATGGGTAAATTGGCCGAGGCCGTGCAATTATATCATGTTACGGTACAGAAATTCGACGGTGACGTTTGTTTGAACGGATTTTTGAGAGAGGCGCATAATTTTTAATCGTTACCAAGGATGGTATCATGAAAAAGATAGAAATTCTGGGTTTGCAGAGCATATCGGAAATCGAAGCTGGTGATAATCTGGCGGAGATCATTGCGGAGTGTTCTGAAAATGAGGGGGTCGGCATTGAAGACAAAGACGTTATCGTTCTTACAAGCCTCTTTCAGAGCAATCGCGCATGTTAAGGGTTTTAAAGAAAGGATTCTTCTTAAAATCGCTTCATGGTTTATTTAAAGCGTTTGTCTGCTTATCGGAGGTAAGGAGTAACGGTAACGAGTGTTTGCTTTTTTTGGCCACGTTTACTGTAAGCGAACAAAGCCATTGCTGCATTTTCACCATTCGTGTCACTGCCACCTATAATAAGCGTCTGGCCTGGACGTGCAGTTATGCTGGTTGAAAGCTCTGTTAGTTCAATATCTCCGCCGTCATTTAGGAATTTGGAAAAAACGGGTGTTAGTTCCATGTCTATCAAGCCTGATGGAAGTTTGCGAGCAGTAACTTTTAGAGATCTGCCGGCCTGGAGAAATTCATAGTCAACAGCTCTGTACCATCGGCCAAAATAGTAAAATCGCGGAACTGCAATTTCTTTACCTACGTTTATGTAACCAGTCGAGCCATCAGCCAGTACTATGAAAATTTCGGTCTCTTCCGAGGACTTAAGTTGCTTTTTTACGATGTCAAACCGGACACGGAAGTTCTCTCCGCCAAGCCCAACTCTTAGGCCAGACCGGGCAAAAACTTCGGGACGCCTGGCAATAACGATATTTTCATCGGCATATCGCCAAAGAGAGTCAATAGCGAACCGGTCCGTTATATCAGTACTAAGCATAGTGACGACAATCTTGATATTGTCACCGATTGAAGCAGATGCTTGAGATTCAGCTTTAAGCTGCTCGATTTCGCGAGAAACTTTGTCGTAGTGACTCTCTGAAGAAGTATTTGAACTCTGACATCCTGCCAGTAGAAGAAAGAGCAAAATTATAGTTGACCATTTATTCATAGAATCATTTTGGTCGGTAATGGTTTGAAAAACAAGATAAATTATGTAAAAATCGCGTCGTGGTTTATTTAGGAATTGGTTGGGGGATTGAAAATAACAATCATTGCAATAGTCTTTGTGTACACCAGGGACAATAGTTCCAGAAGTTTGAATCTACGGGCCAGTGACATTTGTTGCAGATTTCTGAAAATGAAGGGACAAGCCAGGAGCGGCGAACTTTTCGGCGGCACGATGGGCAATATCGCATGAATCGCATGAGCCTGCCTCGGCAGTAGGCGCATTTGGTGTGGTAGCGGAAGCCTTTTGAACGGACTGGGCTTGGTGAATCGAAGCCTGGTCCGTAACACCACGGGCAAAATCGCCATTCGGGCAAGACGCCCTTATGACATCGCGGACAGATGTGGGTAAAACGGCTGGCCGAATCGAACCGGTTACGGGAGCTGGCACAGGATGGGCAGATTTTCATTTCCTCTGCTATCGGCTGGGCGCAGTCTATGCATTTGACGAGGACTGGGAAAATCTTTTTGTATTTTGTTATAAAGGCCTGACGTCTTAATTGTTGCCAGTTGTTTTTTTGTCTGTCGAGTTTTGGTGTGAGCGTAGAGTGCAGAGATTTTGGGGTTGCTTCGGTAAGAGCGGTGAGCATTTTGCCGGCGTTTGCGAAGCGTTTTTCGGGGTTGACAGATAGAGATTTCTGGAGGAATTTCGCGAAGGTCAGGCTGGTTTTTATTCGAAGTCTGTCATAGCCTCTTGGAGGCAAGTCGAAGGGCCAGCGAGGGAGGCTGCCTGTGATGTATTCGTAGAGTATGAGTGCTATAGAGAAACAATCGCTGCGGTATGTTGGCCTGCCGTAGGCCTGTTCTGGTGCGACGTATCCTGGCGTGCCGAAGTCGTCGATGGTTTTCATTCGGCCCCGGAGTTTTAATGAGATTGAGAAATCGCCGAGCGCCGCTCGTTTATCGCGGAATAGAAATATGTTGCCCGGCGTGACGTCACAATGGAGCATGCGGTTTCGATGTGCGTGTGCCAGGCCGGCAAGGACCTGTGTTATTATGGAGATGATTCTGGATGGGGCCATTGGTTTTGAGCGGTCGGCGAGTGTTCCCACGGATAGTTCGGTTGCCAGGACGGCGTGGCCGTTGATGATTTCGGCGTTTTTGACGGGCAATATGTGCGGGTGGCGAAGCTGGGCAATGAGGCGGATTTCTTTCAGCAGTGTTTTGTTATCTCGCCGGCCGTCGATGCCTACTAATGGGATTTTTAAAGCGACCCAGATGCCTTCGATAGTGTCTCTGGCTTTGTAGACTTCGCAGATTTGGCCTACGCCGAGGCGTTTTTCGAGACGGTATTTGCCGAGCATTGAGCCTCGTTTTAGATTCAGGCATGGGGTAGCCGCAGGAACCAAGGACTCGATAATATTTGTTGAATCGACCATGTTAAAATTACCCCTAAAAAATAAGTATATAATATTTTTTTGAGAAATCCATAGTTTTTATAACGCCTAATTAATTTTGCCGTTTATAATAAATTATAAGGATTTTAATCAGGGCAGGGCATAGGGTTAAGGGATAAAACTGGAAATTGTCTTGGGAGAATAGAGCAATGAAAAAAGTACAGAAAATTCTACGCATCGTTTTGTTGGCAATTGTAGTCTTAGTGGTTTCGGTCACAATCCTGGTTCAGGTTTTTGGCAATACCGCTTTGAAAGTAGGGATTGAGACAGCCGCAACCAAAACGTTAAGTGTTGGGGTTAGTATTGCCGATATGGATTTTTCAATTTTAGGCGGAAAAATCAGCTTTGAAGGTCTCGTAGTTGATAATCCGCCAGGCTACCAACATGATAAGCTGCTTGAAATAGGTAATGCCCGGATCGTGGTCAGTATAGGTTCACTTTTGAAAGATACAGTCAATATAAAAGAAATTATGTTTGACGGTGTAGATGTTGTGATCGAACAAAAAGGATTTAGCAACAATCTCCAGGATATCATCAAGGCACTGCCTAAAGGAGAGACTGAGCCTGCCGAAGCAGAGGAGCCAACAGAGAAACCAGCTAAAAAACTTCACATAGATAACCTGGAAATCACTAATGTAACAGTCAAGGTAAAGTTGTTACCTGTCCCTGGTAAAGCAGATACTGTAACGATAAAACTTAATCCAATCCGAATGACGGACTTAGGCAGCGATGATAAGCTGGATGTGGCTCAGTTATCGAGCAAAATTCTTTTGGCTATTGCCACAGGCGTTGCAGAACAGGGTGCCGGGCAGTTGCCTAAAGGTATGACGGATGGTATGAAGGCTACGTTGAGCACAGCAACAGAGGTTGGCAAAACCGCTGTCGAAGAAGGCAAAAAACTTTTGGAAAGTGGCACAGATACCGGCAAGAACATCATTGACGGCTTTAAGGGATTGTTAAAGCCCAAGAAATAACATCGGGCTGACTGCATTTTTTGAACAGAAAGCCTAAACGTCTTTTAAAAGGATGTTTGCTGATGATTTTTCAATATCGTCGGCAAACGTGCTCAAACATTTGGAAAGCTTGTCCATTTCTTTTGTTTTGCCTATGGGTATGGCCGAATTGCCTCTCTGCTCAAGAGATTCAACTACATATTTTACGGTAACTTTTCCGACATCAACCGCAGGCTGATACGCAACATCTTTGCTATCGTCCTTTCTGACCTCAGAAAGAACTCCCGACTCAACTAATTCGAAGAGTATTTGTCGCACCAAACGAATCGGAATTTCGAGTATGTGTGAGATTTTCTCAGCATCCTGAGACTCTTTTGCCTGACAAAAGTTTTTTATCAATAGATGAGTTATTGATAGCGAGAGCAGTTTTTTAAAGGAATAACTGGCAGATAAACAGTCCTGCTCAAATTCATAAGTCTCTACGTTCTGGTGCGCAAAAGAAAGTTCTGCGCCGAACAGCACCACCAGCCAGCTTATCTGCAGCCATAACAGGAAAAGAGGCAAGGCTGCGAAACTACCATAAATAGCGCTGTATTTTGCCGCACCAATTTGGAAAGTGATATAGGCCCATTGGGTCAGTTGAAAGATTGTTCCTGCAACAATTCCGCCCAGCAAGCCGGATCTTAATTTGACCTTAGTATTCGGCATAAAAATGAAAACGAACGTAAACATAATCCAGATAGTGCAGTAAGGCAGTAGTTTTAATAAAAACAGTATCAACGGACCAATGGAGTTAAAGAGTGAAGATTCTTGAATTATAACTCGAATTTGACTGCTTATGACAACTGTAGCGCTGCTGGCCATAATCAAAAGAAACGGACATACTAAAGTCATAGAAAGATAATCACTGAATTTTCTCCCGATACTCCTTGGGGTTTTTACGCCCCAGATATCATTAAACGAATCCTCAATATTGCTCAATACTTTTATGATCGTCCAAAACAGAAAAGCGACCCCAACGCCGGCAATAAAACCCCCGCTGGTATTTTCAAGCAGAGAATTGGCAAAATCTATGACTTTTGCAGCAATCTCCTCCTGGCCCTGCATCTTTTGCATCAGCTCGGTTTCAACTCGTTTCTCAAGGCCGAAGCCCTTTGCTATTCCAAACATCATCGCAATTACCGGAACAACAGAAAGCAGAGAATAAAAAGTCAGGGCCGATGCTCTGAATTTACATTTGTCTTCAGTAAATCCACGAACGGCAAGAACAACAATCCTTAATTGTCTAAGGAAAAAGGATTTTCGGGGCGGATAGTTCTTTAAGCGTATTCGCCAAATATCAGTTTTAAGAAAATTAATAACCTTTGATAGCATAGTAATCTTCTCCTTGTTATCAGCCGGCTTACTTAGTCAGGATCCAAAAACACCGTTAACTATACGTTTTTTGCATGAACTTTCAACAATTACTATATACCTTTACATCGGTATAATCAACTAACATTAATATGGTGGAATTCTTGGTTTCTTACAACAGCTTCTTGTATCGGCAGAGTAAAGAAAAACGTGGAACCCTGGCCTGGCGTTGACTGGATCCAAATCTTGCCATTGTACATTTCAACAATCTTCCTTACCAATGAAAGTCCTATGCCGGTACCTTTAACATCATCACGTCGAGCCAGCGTCTGGAAAATCTGAAAGATTTTATTGTAATACTGCTTTTCGATACCGCAGCCGTTATCAGCAACACTAAATTTCCAGAAGCCCTTTTCCCGAACACAGGTAATTTTGATTTTACCCTGAGGCTTGTCCATGTATTTTATGGAATTACCTATAAGATTCTGAAAGACCTGGATCATTTGCGTTTCGTCATATACTACAGTGGGAAAATCATTTTCTTTTGTTATTTCAATATTTTTAGGCGGAGCAATATTGCAGATTGCTTCTGCCACAACTTCATTGAGATTTACGGATTTTTCCCCGTTAATAACAGGCCCGAGTTTGGAATATTGCAGTATGCCGTTAATAAGCAGGCCCATTTTCCTGGCCCTGGCGGATAGGCTTTCGATCTGTGCTTTGCCTTGTTCTTCGAGCTTATCAACATAGTCTTCTAATAGGCAATCAGCCAAAAGAGTGATTATTCTCAGCGGTTCTTTTAAATCGTGAGCAGCAATGTGTGCGAAATCGACAAGGTTGCGGTTTGCGACGGTCAACTCTGCTACTGTAGTTTTTAAATCTTCATTCAAGCGTTCCATGGCTTCTTCTGCCTTTTTACGTTCGGTAATTTCATCGTTGAGTTCCTCAATAGAAGTAGTTGTCTTTTGCAAATCTTCGGTCATTTTATTAAATGCATGCGCCAAGTGGGCCATCTCGTCACTAGACCTGACTTCAATATGAGTTTTGAGCTTGCCCTCGCCGATTTTTGCTGCAGCGGCGGCTAATTCGTAAATGGGACTGGAAATAGATCTGTAAATCAGCAGTCCAATGATAATTGCTAATGTCGTAATCAACGCTGATGCAGTTAGTATTCGATTCCTTAATTTAGCAATGGGAGCAAATATTCTTTCTGTTTCCTGCTCAGCTACTAAAATCCATTCTAAGCTTTTGTAATCTTTATAACCTTTCGAGTGGGCATGAGCGAAGAGCTCGTTTCCTTCGCCCGGTTTATCGCCGGCAGATACGAAATAACTACTTAGACCTTCTTCATGGTTATAGAAATGTGACAATAACTCAGCAGAGACAGGTTCAAGAAATTTGTGTTCTTCAGTTGCATAGATCAGTTTGCCATCTTTATTGAGCAGCTTGAACTCTATAGCCTCATCTTCTTTTTTTTGGATAATTTTGATAGTTTCGTTGATATTTAAAACAGCTTTAATAACACCTGCAAATTTACCATCTTCATCTTCGACTCTTACACAAATAGCAGTAGAATAAATATCTGCACTTTCATCATATTCGAGGGCGCCTATATACAGGCCATCTTTTTCGGCATTTTGCCACCATTTCTCATCGGCCTGGTAATAATCTGAGGTTTTTCCTGATTGAGCAACGTTGGTGCCGTATTTGTTTGTAATAAATATTTCACCAATGACTTTATAGTCATATTTTTCTTCATAGAACTCTATTCGTTCTCTTAACTCCTCTGACAGTTCATTGTTGATTAATTCCTGCATAAAAGGGGTGATTTCTTGTTTTGGCACAGAAGTCCATTTGTGGTCTTGCTGGTTGATATAAGTTTGTATATTATCCAGCTTGTCAAATTTACTGTTCGACTTTGAGACTATTTGTCGAGTTATTAAATCCCTGGAATATTCCTGGCAAGTTTCGATTCTTCGGTAAACGCTTCGGTCGATATGGTCTAACATTTGAGCAGCCAGCGACGCAGATGCCTGTCCGATACTTGTTTGCAATGCTTTTTGGCTGGCGTCAATGGAGATATAACCAACAATCGCTACGAGCAGAGCAATGCTTATAAAACCTAAAATGAGTTTTTGGCTTATCTTCATTTTTGTTTTTTTCGTTATGACTTTAAACATTAATTAATTCGGATTTATTCTTGTCTCGCTTGATGTGGTTCGGCCCTGGTCTTATTTTTAGCGAAATACCCCCCCTCAAGTGTAATTATTGGCAATATGCCGAGTATTATCGGTCGAGGAAAATGGTTTTAGAGAGGGATATTAATGATGATGGCAGGACTGAGCGGTACAAGATCAAGACATTCGGCAATCAACAAAAAAGACCGCTTGGGAGGCGGTCTTTTTTGTCAAGACTGGGCGGTATTGGACTTGAACCAACGACCTCCTGCGTGTCGAGCAGGCGCTCTAGCCAACTGAGCTAACCGCCCTATCGGGTCAGAGTCAGGATAATATCAAAAAAAAGGGGTGAAAAGCAAGTGTTTTGTGCAAAGAATTTTTTCCATCCAGCCTAACATTATTTTCCTTATCCCTGATGATTATGGATTCCGATTCAGCAGCAGCATCACAGAAATCGATTTAACAGCGTTTATTGAGCATTTTTTTGGTTCTTAGGATGTGATGGTAGTGCTGAGCGAATCGGTGGGCTTCGTCTCGAACGTATTGGAGCAGTTTTCGTGCGGGGTCTGTAGATGACAGTCTCAGCGGTTTTCTCGAGGACTGCAGGTAGATTAGCTCCTGTTTTTTTGCGATCGAAGCAATCTTCGGTATCGGAGCGTTCATTTTTTTGAATGCGTTTTCAGCGGCGTGCAGATGGCCGAGCCCTCCGTCGATAAGAACCAGGTCAGGCCAAAGCTCTTCGCCCTGGAGAGCATATTTATATCTTCGCCTGATGACTTCAGCAATCATGGCGTAATCGTCGATGCCTTCGACGGTTTTGATTTTGAACCGCCGATAGCCGCTCTTGAATGGTCTGCCGTCGATGAATTTGACCAGTGAGCCAACGGCTTCTGCCCCGGCGATGTTGGCGATGTCAATGCCTTCGATAATTCTTATTGGGGAGTCTGTCTTAAGTATTTGGCTGAGTCGCGTCAGGGCCTGTGTGGGGTCGGCGGCGAAGACTTCCGGCTGAACGTTGACATCGACCGAGCCTCGACGGTCGAGCCTTTCGATGAGCCTTATTCGGTCGCGGAGCATGGCGGCGGTTTCGTAGTTCTGCGCGGCTGAGGCCTGGGCCATTTGTTTTTTTAATTGCCTCAGAATGGTGGAACGTTTGGATTTGAGGAATTTGACAAGGTCGTTGATGATTTTTCGATATTCGGGTTTTTCGATTTTTGCGGCACATGGGGCGACGCACTGTTTGATGCTGTATAGGATGCATGGGCGGAAGAATCGTCGTTTCGGGTCGCCGGCTTTGATTTCGAGGGAGCAGGTGCGGAATTTGAATATTTTCTGGAGCAGCACCATGACCTGACGAAGGTCTTTTGCTCCAGTGAATGGGCCGAAGAGCCTGTTTTTGCCGGTTTGCGGCTTTCTTGTGACGTAGACGCCTGGGAAGTCCCGGCTGGTGGTGATTTCGAGATACGGGAAGGTCTTGTCGTCGATGAGCTCGGTGTTGTATGGCGGGCGGATGTCCTTGATGAGTCTTGCTTCCTGGAGGATGGCATCGACTTCACTTTTTGTTTCGAGGTAGTCGACGGTTTGGACTTTGTTAATCATCTCGACGATTTTTGCTCCGCGAGACGCCAGCAGATCGCCTGCCGGTTGGAAATAACTGCTGGCACGAGAGCGAATATTCTTTGCTTTGCCAATATACAGGACTTTATCGGAAGTATCTTTCATGAAGTACAGCCCGGGGGTGTTGGGAAAGGTTTTTACCTTTTCTCTCAGGGCCTCTGTCAGGTCTTTGTTCTTTCGTTTCGGCATAGAATTATTTTACAGTTAACGGGTGATTTGAGAAAGGTATTTGATAGTAAATAGACAGTTATAAAAAATTTTGGCACCGCAAATTTAACCGACATAAAGAGTAACAAAAAAAGTGGTATTAATTTTATAAAAGTTTGGTTTTTATCTTTGACTTAAATTCGAATGTCAATAAGATTAGAAATTGCAGAAATTAACAATATGTAGTGCCATCCTATTACAAATCGCAATATATGGCGTATTATTACAGGGAGGTAAATATGTCCGGCCAAGCCCATTCCAAGGAAGAATTAAGCAAAGAATCACGATTTCAGCCATGGGAAAATCCCGAAACTTCCAAAATGTCAGGTTTGAAAATACCCAGAGTCTTCTCTAATCCTGATATTCATCCATTTGATGAGCTGGAATGGGAAATTCGCGAGGTCAAAATTGCTGACGACAACGGCAAGGCCATATTCGAACAGAAAAATGCGGAAGTACCCTGCTGCTGGAGCCAGCTTGCGACCAAGGTGGTGGTGAGCAAATACTTTTATGGTGATATTGATACTGGGGAGCGGGAATATTCGGTCAAGCAGCTGGTTCATCGTGTCTGCAGAACGATAGCGAACAGAGGTAAAAAGGACGGCTATTTTGACACAGACGAAGACGCGGAGAATTTTTATAGTGAATTGACTTGGCTTTGCGTGAACCAGTATGGGGCGTTTAACTCGCCGGTATGGTTCAATGTCGGCCTGCTGGATGTATACGGGATTAAAGGCGGCGAGCACAACTTCTATTGGGACAGCAAGGAACAAAAGGCGGCGGCGTGTAAGAACAGCTATGAGTATCCGCAGGCCTCGGCATGTTTCATACAGAGCGTTAAAGACTCGATGAGCGATATTCTTCGTCTTGCCAGGAGCGAGGCAATGCTGTTTAAGCATGGTTCGGGGACTGGAACGGACCTTTCGACACTTCGCAGCAGCAAGGAAAAACTTTCGGGCGGCGGCAGGCCATCGGGGCCTTTGAGCTTTATGAGGGTTTACGACCAGATCGCTGCGGTAGTTAAGTCCGGCGGCAAGACTCGCAGAGCAGCGAAGATGCAGTCGATGAAGGTAGGCCATCCTGATATCAAAGAGTTTATCACGTGTAAGACAGAGGAAGAGAAAAAAGCGTGGGCACTTATGGAGGCGGGCTACGGCGGGGATCTGAACTGCGAAGCCTATAACAGCGTGATGTTCCAGAACTGCAACCTGTCGGTGCGGGTAACGGATGAGTTTATGGAAGCGGTTGAAAAGGACGGCAAGTGGACGACGTATGCGGTGACGACCGGAGATGCTGTCGAGGAGCACTCGGCCAGAGAGCTGATGGAGCTTATTGCCGAGGGCACGAGGATATGCGGCGATCCGGGGATGCAGTATCACAGCACGATTAACAATTGGCATACCTGCCCGAATGCCGGGCCTATTAATGCATCGAACCCGTGCAGCGAATATATGTTTATTGATAATTCGGCGTGCAATCTGGCATCGCTGAATCTTATGAAATTCAGGAATGAAGATGGTTCGTTCGATGTTGCCAGATTCAAGAAGGCGATTCGGCTGTTTATCATCGCCCAGGAGATACTGGTTGATAACGGCAGCTATCCTGAGGCGGGAATTACTGAAAATAGCCATCGTTTCAGGCCTTTGGGGCTGGGCTATGCCAATCTTGGCAGTTTGCTGATGAGCCTGGCTTTGCCATACGATTCGGACGAGTCGCGTGCCTGGGCAAGTGCGATAACGGCGATAATGACGGGAACGGCGTATAGTGTCAGTGCCGAAATGGCGGCATCGAAGGGAAGCTTCGATGGTTATGAATCAAACGCTGAGGCGATGCTGAAAGTAATCAGCATGCATCGTGAGCACGCGCATAATATTCCCGAAGTTCATCTGCCTGAGTATCTTATAAGCTCTGCCAAGGACGCGTGGGATGAGGCGTTTAATGCGGGGTCGCAATACGGATTCCACAACGCCCAGGCGACGGTGTTGGCTCCAACGGGGACAATTGGTTTTATGATGGATTGCGATACTACGGGAGTTGAGCCTGATATTGCGCTGGTGAAGTATAAGATGCTTGCAGGCGGCGGAATGCTGAAAATAGTGAACCGAACGGTGCCGATGGCATTGGATAGGCTGGGTTATGAGGCAGAGGACATCAGGGAAATCTGCGATGTTATCGATAATGATGATACGATTGAGACGGCTGAGAAGATCAATCCGGAACATCTGGCGGTTTTTGACTGTGCGTTTAAGCCACGGAACGGCAAAAGACACATTCATTACATAGCGCATTTGAAGATGATGGCGGCGGTTCAGCCCTTTATATCCGGGGCGATAAGCAAAACGATTAATATGCCTAAAGAAAGTACGAAGGAGCAAATCTTCGAGGCGTATACGGAAGGCTGGAAGCTCGGACTAAAAGCTATCGCGATTTATCGGGACGGTTCCAAGCGAATTCAGCCTGTCTCGACGAAAAAACAGGGCCAGGGCGAGAGTAAGGCCAAGAGCGAACACAGCGGCGCACAGCCAAAACCATTCAGGCGGCGGCTTGCGGAAACGCGACATAGTATTACGCATAAATTTTCTGTAGCAGGACATGAAGGTTATCTGACGGTGGGGCTGTACGAGGATGGTCAGCCTGGTGAGCTGTTTATCACTATGGCCAAGGAGGGCAGCACCGTTGGTGGCCTTATGGATGTTATAGGGACGTGCGTATCGATGTCGCTTCAATATGGGGTGCCGCTGATAACGCTGGTGGACAAGTTCCGGCATGCTCGTTTTGAGCCGGCGGGGATGACGAGTAATAAGAATATCCCGTTTGCCAAGAGCCTGATCGATTATATCTTCTGCTGGCTGGGCTGTGAATTCATAGCAGGCTATGCGGACAGGAATATGTCGAACAGACCAGCCAAGCCGATGGAACCAAAAAACAAAACGACTAAATCCCCTACCACTAAACAGCTTGTCGAAAAGACGGTTGAAAAGACCAAGGACCTGGCGAAGAAAATAGCCGAGGCCAAGGCGATAGATCAGAAGCAAACTAAGACAGCCGATGCTGTTAGTGGCAGGATTGCCGAGCGAGCGGTGGCGGCGGTCGGTACTGCTATTGAGCCGGATGGGACGGTGAAGCAGGAGGCTGTCATCATGCAGCAGTTTAATTCCCAGTTCGAGCATTTTCAGGATGATGCGCCGGCATGTGATATCTGCGGCTCGATAACCGTCAGGAATGGAAGCTGTTATAAGTGCTTCAACTGCGGCAATTCGATGGGATGCAGTTAAGATTTTCAATTTGAAATTGAAAATCTTAGTTTTGAGCTTTGAGTGCTTAGTTTTTAGTTTTTGGGGGAAGGGTTGATCGCAGATCAATTGGGGGTAATTTTGGCTTCAAAAAATGGATTGACAGTTTTTTTTAGGCTGTTATACTGTTGAGCTTTACGTGTAGTATTGGAGCATATTTATGAAAAGTTATGTTGCTAAAAAGGGCGAGGTCGAGCAGAAATGGCTTTTGGTCGACGCCGAGGGAGCAATTCTCGGTCGGCTTGCGGCTAAGATAGCGCCTATTCTGATGGGCAAGACCAAGCCTGTGTATACGCCTCACGTTGATACGGGCGATTATGTAATTGTCGTAAATGCTGACAAAATAAAGGTTACCGGCAAAAAAGCTGATATGAAGGAGTATGAGCGGTATAGTGGATACCCGGGCGGGCATAAGTATATCAGCTTTGCCGATATGATGAAAAACAAGCCCGAGATGGTTATGGAACTTGCTGTGCGACGGATGCTGCCGAAGAATAAATTGGGCAAGCAGATGTTTAAGAAGCTGAAGGTATATCGCGGGCCGGAACATGATAATGCGGCGCAAAAGCCGGAAAAAATCGAACTTTAAATCAAATGGAAGAAAGTGATATGGCGGAAAAGCAAGCGGAAAGTCCTTTGATCGATCCGAAAAAAGTGGCAAAGGCTGCGCGGAAACCGTCGCAGAGTCCGGCAAAGAAAAAGGACAACAGCGGTGGATATTACTGGGGCACAGGACGACGGAAAAGCTCGGTTGCACGGGTGAGAATTCGGCCTGGCGAGGGGAAACTTTTGATAAATAAGAGGGAACTTGAAGATTATTTCCCCATGACCCAGGATAGAAAGTCAGTTATTTCGCCGCTAAAGGCAGTTGACTGCGAGAAGAAGTTTGATGTGTTTGCGAATGTAAATGGCGGCGGGCTGTCGGGCCAGGCCGGAGCGGTTTTGCTGGGAATTGCAAGGGCACTGAAAAGTTTTGATGAGGGTCTTCTGCCGGCTCTTCGTGACGGCGGCTATCTGACGCGTGACAGCAGGATGAAGGAAAGGAAAAAATACGGGCAGAAAGGCGCTAGAAAGAAGTTCCAGTTCTCTAAACGTTAGTTTGCAAATTACTTGCCGAGTAATTACAATAGCCGCGGAGACGGGAGTCTTGGCGGCTATTTTTTTTGTTTTGTTGCTTAAGAAACAGAAGTGATTCAGAGAAAGGATTTGCCATGTTGCGGGTAGCAATAATCGGAGCAAGCGGATATACGGGCGCTGAGTGTATTGAGATAATTCTGCGACATCCGGAGGCAAAGTTGACGTATCTTACAGCTATTGAGCAGGAGTGCGGGCACGTTGCGGATATTTTCCCTTCGTTCAAGGGGCGGTGCGACCTTGTTGTTGAGCCGTTAGACTTCGATAAGCTTGCCGGACTGGCAGATGCGGCGCTTTGCTGTCTGCCGCATAAGGTTTCGATGGGGTTTGTACCGAAGCTTCTGGCGACGGGCGTTAAGGTGATTGATTTCAGTGCGGATTACCGGCTGAAGGATGTGACGGTTTATGAAAAGTTTTATAATGTCAAGCACACCGACCAGGAGAATCTGCCTCACGCCGAATTCGGGCTGCCGGAGCTTTTTCGCCAGCGGATCAAAGACGCTAAGCTGGTAGCTAATCCGGGGTGTTTTCCGACGAGTGCGATTTTGGCGATTGCGCCGCTGTTGAAAAATGGCTTAGTAGAGACCAAAGGCATAATCGTAAATTCAGTGACTGGAGTTTCTGGCGGCGGGCGGAATCCTTCGGAAGTTTTTCATTTTCCGAATATGAATGAAAACTTACTGCCATATGCTATCGGTTCGCATCGTCACATGCCGGAAATGGAACAGGTGGCCGGCGAAGTAGCGGGCGGTGAAGTCGAAATTTTGTTTCAGCCTCACGTCGGGCCGTTTGACAGGGGGATATTGTCAACGGTCTACTGTAAGCCGAAAAACAAGACGAACGGTGAGGAGTTGGCCGAGATTTATAAGGTTTTTTATAATTCCGAGCAGTTCGTGCAGGTACTTGATGCGGCACCGGCGGTTAAGAACGTCGCCAAGACGAATTACTGTCATGTATATGTAACGATGGTCAAGGGAATGATTGTGTGCTTTGCGGCGATTGATAATCTCATTAAGGGAGCTTCAGGGCAGGCGATTCAGAATATGAATATTATGTTCGGGCTGGACGAAAGTCTCGGGCTTTTGTAGGAGAGGGCCTTGGCTGAAAGTAAGTTAAAAGTTGCGACGTGTCAGTTTGCCGTTGGCGAAAGTATTAAGAAAAACGCAGCTAAGATTGATGAGTATCTGAATCGCGCCAAAGAGCAAGGGGCCCAGATCGTTCATTTTTCGGAGTGTGCTCTAAGCGGCTATGCCGGTGACAATTTTGAGACGTTTGATGAATTCGACTGGGAGATTCTGAGAGAACAAAGCCAAAAGATTACAGATGTTGCCGAAAGATTGGGGCTGTGGGTAGTTTTGGGCAGTACGCACAGGCTGACAGAGCCGAATAAGCCGCACAACAGTCTTTATCTTATCAGCCCCAACGGTAAGGTAGCCAATCGGTATGATAAGCGATTCTGTACGCCGAGAGATTTGGAATATTATACGCCGGGCAATCGGTTTGTTAATTTTGATATTAACGGGATTAAGTGCTCGCTTTTGATTTGCTTTGATTTGAGGTTCCCTGAAATTTATCGCGAGCTTAAAAAGCAGAATGTCGATTGTGTTTTTCAATCGTTTTATAATGCGCGGGCCGATGGCAGGACTATTCACACCCAGATAATGCGGCAGACGATGCAGTGCAGAGCGGCGACGAATTATTTCTGGATGAGCATGACAAATTCCAGCGGCTATTATTCGCCTTATCCATCGTGTTTTATTCAGCCTGACGGCAAGATTGCTGGGCAGTTGACATTTAATAAGGCCGGGATGATGGTCAATACTGTCGATTTGAGCGAGCAGTTTTATGATGCCGCCGGGCCTTTTAGAGAAATGGTTATGAAAGGGGCGTTAAGTAATGGACCGGGCCAAATTTCGGATGCTCGGTCTGTTGATACGACTGTGTTTTGAAAGGAGAACAATATGACAAGCTGGAACTCTGTTGACGAGGTACTGGATTTTGCGATTGGTGAGGAAGAGGCTGCCGTAAAGTTTTATACGCGTCTTGCCGAGCAGATGGAAAGGCCTGAGATGCGAAAGGTCTTTGAAGGGTTTGCCAGAGAAGAGGCAGGACATAAGACAAAGCTTTTGGCTGTTAAGGCAGGAGGCGAGTTGGCGGGCGCCGCCGAGGCGGTGATGGACTTGAAAATGGCCGATTATCTGATGGACGTCAAGCCTGCCCCTGAGATGAGTTATCAGGACGCATTGATAACAGCGATGAAGAAGGAGAAGTTGGCTTTTAAACTTTACATCGCTCTGGCTGAGACCACAGAAGATGCGAATATCAAAACGCTGTTTCTGTCACTGGCACAGGAAGAGGCCAAGCACAAGCTGCGTTTTGAGATCGAGTACGATGATATGTTGACGGAAAACTAAACAGGAAATGGCAATGAAGAATGAGACGATAACCGCACCGAAGGGTTTTTTAGCGGCGTCAGTTAGCTGCGGGGTCAAAGAATCGGTCAAAAAAGATTTAGGACTAATCGTTTGTCCGGCTGGGGCCAAGGCAGCGGCGGTATTTACAACGAATAATATAGTTTCGGCGGCGGTTACTATTTGTCGAGAGCATGTTAAATCGGCACAGGTCGAAGCGGTGGTTGTTAATTCCGGCAACGCAAACGCGTGCACGGGGCAAAAAGGTATTCAGGATGCGATAGCGATGTGCAGGGAAACGGCTAAGCAGATTGAGGCCAAGCCCGGCAAGGTACTGGTTGCTTCGACCGGAATTATCGGCCAGGCTTTACCGATTGGAAAGGTCAAGGCGGGAATTGCCCAGGCGGTGAAAAAACTAAAGGCAAATGCGGCATCTGGTCGCGGGTTTGCAAGAGCGATAATGACAACGGACACAAAGCCGAAGCAGACGTTCAGCGAAATTAAGATATCTGGCAGAAAGGTTCTGCTGGCTGGCACTGTCAAAGGTGCCGGGATGATTGCCCCTGACATGGCGACGACGCTTTGCTTTATTACCACGGATGTTGCGATACGCAAGTCGCTTTTAGCAAAGACATTGAAAGATGCGATCGGTGGCTCGCTGAACAAGCTGACCGTGGATGGCCATCAGAGTACGAATGATACGGCGATAATTCTGGCGTCTGGTTTGGCGGGTAACCGCCCTATCGAAAAAAAGGATAGCCAATACGCTAAGTTCGCCAAGGCATTGAGTAATTTGTGCAGTGAGCTTACAAAGCAAATGGCATTGGATGCAGAGGGTGCAACGAGAATGTTTACCGTAGTAGTTAAGTCCGCAGCAACAAAAGCTGATGCGGCCAAGGCGTGCCGGGCGGTTGCGGATTATTCGTTGGTGAAATGCGCAGTCAATGGAGCGGACCCGAACTGGGGCAGAATAATCTGTGCAGTCGGTTCGTGCGGCGCCAAAGTCAAGCTGGAGAAGGTTGGCTGTAAGATTGGTGATGTTACGGTTTTTAGAAACGGTCAGCCTGTGAAATTCGATGTGAAAAAGGCGAGCCGGATCGTCAGCCAAAAAGAGCATACGATAACAATCGAACTTGGAGCGGGAAAATACAGCGATTTCTGCTACGGCTGTGATTTGAGTAGTGAATATGTGGCTATTAATGCGGATTATCATACCTAAATAGCCGGTTGAGAAGTTCAAGCCACGAAGTTCTTAGAAGCGGTTTCAAAACTCAATTTCCGCTATGAAAACAGTTTTAAAACTACTTCTAAATAAAATCCTTGAAAAACAGGCTGCTTTGGTTAAACTACGAGCCATTTTACACATATTGGTTATTAATCTTTAGGAAAGGAGTCAGGCTGTGAAATTACTAAAGAGCAGCATCGCGCTTTCGGCGGGCGTATTTGCATCTGCCACGGATGCGTTTGGTGCGACATACGGTGAATCGGTTTGCCAGGGCGGAATACCTGTGATGTGGTGGATTGCGCCGATCGCTTCGGTCCTGGCACTTATTTTTGCGTGGTATTTTTATAAGAAGGTGATGGCAGCACCACAAGGCAACGAAAAGATGATTGAAATTGCCCGACATGTTCGTGAAGGTGCGTATGCGTATCTTTTCAGACAATATAGTGTGGTGTCGATTGTGTTTTTGATACTGCTTGTTATTTTTGTGGTTCTGGCATATCTGGGAGTGCAGAATCCATTTGTGCCGATTGCATTTTTGACAGGCGGGTTCTTTAGCGGCCTGTGCGGTTTCTTAGGGATGAAGACAGCAACCAACGCCTCATCTCGCACGGCACAGGGGGCGAGCGAAAGTCTGAATCGCGGACTGCAGATAGCGTTTCAGTCGGGCGCTGTGATGGGGTTGGTAGTTGTAGGGTTCGGGCTTTTGGATATTTCATTGTGGTATCTTATTCTCGATAAGATCGTTTATACCGCATCGAATATGGCAAACGGATTGACGTTTCTGGGGTTGACACTGGTTCCGAAGGGAATGGCAGCGGACCATAAACTCGTTGAAATTACTACAACGATGATAACGTTCGGCATGGGAGCTTCGACGCAGGCTTTGTTCGCACGTGTTGGAGGCGGGATTTTTACCAAGGCTGCGGACGTTGGAGCGGACCTGGTTGGTAAGATTGAAGCCGGCATTCCCGAAGACGATCCTCGTAATCCTGCAACGATAGCTGACAACGTTGGTGATAATGTCGGTGACGTGGCGGGAATGGGAGCCGATCTTTATGAAAGCTATTGCGGTTCGATTCTGGCAACGGCGGCGTTGGGAGCGGCGTTGACGCTTAGAACGGGTCAGGATGTTTTAAGGGCGGTACTTGCACCGATGGTGGTTGCAGGAATCGGAATAATCTTTTCGATAGTTGGAATGTTTATGGTCAAGTGCAAAGAGCAGGCGACTCAGAAAAATCTGCTGCGAAGCCTTTTGATCGGAACCCTGAGCAGTTCGTTTTTTACTCTGCTTGCCATGGTTGGGCTGGTTTATACCGGCTGGATAAGCTGGGGGCTATTTGGTTCGGTAGTCAGTGGTCTGGTTGCCGGTGTGATTATCGGCCAGCTCACCGAATATTACACTTCAGATGAATACGCTCCGACCAGAGGTATCGCCGAGCAGGCAAACATGGGGGCTGCAACAACTATTATTGATGGCTTTGCAACAGGGATGTATTCTGCGGGCCTGCCGGTAATAACAATTGTGATCGGCATACTTTGTGCCTTTGGTTTTGCGGGCGGATTTTCAGACATATCGATGGGTTTGTATGGAATCGGCTTTGCAGCGGTCGGCATGCTTTCGACTTTGGGTATTACTCTGGCGACGGACGCTTATGGTCCTATCGCTGACAATGCAGGCGGCAACGCCGAGATGAGCGGGTTGGGGCCGGAAGTCAGAAAGAGAACCGACGCGCTGGATTCACTGGGCAACACAACCGCAGCGACAGGCAAGGGCTTTGCGATAGGTTCGGCGGCTCTTACAGCGATGGCACTTTTGGCAGCTTACATCGAAGAGATTCGCATCTGGATAGGCAGACTTGCCATAGAAAATGGCGGGATATACAAGGTCGGAGCAATTGAATTTTCCGCAGATAGTGTAAAGACTGCACAGATGTCCGATTTTGTGCTGGCATATGACCTGACGATAATGAATCCAAAACTTATTTGCGGATTGTTTATCGGGGCGATGATGGCGTTTGTGTTCTGTGCGATGACGATGAAAGCAGTCGGCAGAGCAGCGGGCGCAATGGTTAACGAAGTGCGGCGGCAGTTCAGAGAGATACCGGGGATTATGGAAGGAACCGGTAAACCTGATTATGCAGAGTGCGTTTCGATTTCCACCGCTGGAGCGCAGAGGGAAATGGTGCTGCCTTCGCTTTTGGCGATAATTATTCCTGTTGTGACGGGACTCTTATTAGGAGTAGCTGGCGTGATGGGGCTTTTGACAGGCGGACTTACCTGCGGATTTGTTCTGGCGATAACGCTGAATAACGCAGGCGGCGCGTGGGACAACGCCAAGAAGTATATCGAAAAAGGCGCTCATGGCGGAAAAGGCTCTGATGCCCATAAGGCAAGCGTGGTTGGCGATACGGTTGGCGACCCGTTCAAGGATACATGCGGGCCGAGCTTGAATATTCTTATCAAGCTGATGACAATGGTCAGCGTGGTCTTTTCAGGCGTGATAGTCAAGTTTGCACCGATGATTTCCTCGGCGTTTTCCGATTTGCTTCGTATCGGCAGATGAGAGGATTTTCAATAGAGTTGACTAAAGCAGGTATTGAATGTAACCTATGGGAGTGGTCGAGTCGGCCACTCTCTTTTTTTATTTTGGATTATTCCAGGAAACAGGAGCAAATTGATAAAGCAAAAACACCAAGATAATAAGCCGTTTGCGATAGCGGCGGCCAGGGCTGCGGCTGAACACAACAGCGATGATATAGTTGTGCTTGATCTCAGGGGCAAAAGCCCTGCGACAGATTTTTTTGTTATCGCGACCGGAACGAGCGGCAGACAGATGAGGACCGTTGCCGATGAGATCTGTCAGGAGGCGAGAAATCTGGGTCAACAGCGGTTCGGCAGAGCAGGCTATGAACAGGGGCGATGGATTCTGCTTGATTTTGTAGACGTGGTGGTGCATATCTTTGACCGCGAGTATCGCCAGTATTATGACCTGGAGCTTTTGTGGGGCGACGCGGAAAAGCTGCAATGGGAAAAAGACGAAGCTAAATGAAGCCGGTAATTGACATACTCGAAGATAGAATAACAAAAGCGATGCAGGCTGCGACGGGTCGTGATGATTGTGCGGGTTTCGTGCGGGCATCTGCCGAAGCGAAGTTCGGGGATTATCAGGCCAACGGAGTGATGGCACTTGCGAAAAAAACAAAGACTGATCCGCGAAAGCTCGCAGAACAGGTGGTCGGCAAACTTGATGTTTCTGATATGTGCGAGCAACCGGAAATTGCAGGGCCAGGCTTTATTAATCTTCGGCTAAAGACTGACTTTGTTGCCCAACAGCTGCTTGAAATCAATAAAGACAGCGAGCGTTTGGGAATTGATGAAATTGATAACCCAAAAACGATCGTTGTTGATTTTTCCGGCCCTAATATCGCAAAGCAGATGCACGTCGGACATCTTCGCAGCACGATTATCGGCGACTGTATCTGCAGAACCCTTGAGTTCTTAGGACATACAGTAATCCCCCAAAACCACATCGGCGACTGGGGTCTGCAGATGGGCATGGTAATCTATGCATTGGAGGAAGACATAGAGTGGCAAAAGGACTCTGACCCCGATGTCGAACATTTACCTGATTCATCTAACTTAAGTTTGGAGCTATTGGAAAAGCATTACAAGAAAATTACCGAACTTGTGAAAAATGATATCACAGTTGCTGAAGCATGCCGGAAAAACACAGTGGCTTTGCAGGCCAATGAGGGGTGGACTAGGGTCATATGGCAGAGATCGCGTCAGATTACACTGGAGGAGTGTCTCAGGTTATATAAGGAACTGGACGTAATTCTGAAGAATGAAGATACTTGTGGTGAAAGTTTCTATAAGGACAAATTAGCAGATATTGTTAAGAATTTAGAAGATAATGGTTTTGCGGAAAAATCTGATGGGGCAGTGTGTGTGTTCCCCGAGGGATTTAAGAACAAGCACGGTAATCGGCTTCCGTTTATAATTCAAAAAAGTGATGGGGCGTATCTTTACGCAACAACAGATTTAGCAGCCATTCGATATAGAGTGGATGAGCTAAAGGCGGACAAGATAATTTATGTAACCGACGCCAGGCAGAAGCTTCATTTTGAGATGCTTTTTGCGGTGGCGAAAACCGCTGGCTGGGCTGGCGAAGGGACAGAGCTTGAGCATGTGACGTTTGGCAGTGTGCTTGGCCAGGACCGCAAGCCTTTGAAAACTCGGGCGGGTGAAAATGTGAAGCTGAAGGAACTGCTCGACGAGGCGACCCAGCGAGCAAGAGCAGTTGTCGAACAAAAAAATCCTGACCTTTCAGAACAAGATAAAGCGAAAATCGCAAGATCAGTCGGTATCGGAGCAGTAAAGTATGCCGACTATTCAAATAACCGGACGACGGATTATATTTTCAGCTTCGATAAGATGCTTGCGATGGAGGGCAACACCGCTCCTTATATGCAGTATGCCTATGCGAGAATAAAATCGATAGAGCGAAAGGCCGAGAAAAAGGATTTGGATATTGCCAGCGAACTGGCCGGCGTGAAAAGTCTGGATTTGAGTGAGACTGCGGAGCTGGATTTGGCCAAGCACCTGCTGCGATACGGCGAGGCGATAGAATCGGCAGCGGCTGATTGTATGTGCAATTATCTTACGAGCTATCTTTATGATCTGGCGCAGAAGTTCAGCGGCTTTTATACGAATTGCCCGGTTCTTGGTGCGAATGAATCGAAAAGACCCACGAGGGTTTTGCTTTGTGATCTGACCGCCAAAACGATCGAGCATGGTTTGAGCCGGCTTCTGGGTATCGAAGTTGTGGAGCAGATGTAGGAAAGTTGAGGCAGATGATATGAAGATTGTAGAAGAAAGTTTTCAAGTCAGCAGCAGAAGACGTAACGAGATGATTGATATTACCAGCCAGATTCAATCGATCGTAAAAAAGGCGGGGGTATCGGCGGGCGATTGCATAGTATATTGCCCGCATACAACCGCGGGGATAACGATAAACGAAAACGCTGACCCGAGTGTGCCGCATGATATACTTTTGACTCTGGAAGAATTATTACCGCAAGACCGGCGAGGCTATCGACATGGCGAGGGAAATTCGGACTCTCACGTTAAAAGTTCGTTGGTCGGTTGTAGTGAACAAGTTCTGATAACCGGAAACAGACTTGTTTTAGGCACCTGGCAGGGAATTTATTTTTGTGAATTCGATGGCCCCCGCAGCCGAAAAGTTTTTGTTCAGGTGCGCGGCGAGTAGGCAATTTCTTTTTTTATCATCCGATAAATTCACGTATGTTGGAATGTGTGCGCATAAAATTGGCGAGGTGGTGGAGCCGGCTGGGGGGGAAACCGGTGTCCCACGCTGCCTCGCCGAGGATCGTAAACTGCGAAAAGCAGTAAATATTCACAAAGGTAGTGTACACATTCGAGAGCAGTTTGTCAACGAGTTTTTTCAAATTTTTGGACGGTAATCTATCTAAATCAGTGGTTGAAGCAAGTTGTTTTTTTTTAGCGAAACGGTGCATGTAGATGTTTAAATACTTCTAATTAAGAAGCTTGAATAATTTTTATTTTGTAATAGAGTAGAGGGGCCTTAAGAAACAGATTTTTCCCCTGCCAAATTTGGAGCTTAATTCAATGGCCAAAACTAAAACAGTCTCAGTAACAGATAAGATAACCGAATCCGCCAAAACCATACACAGCAAGATATTAAAACGGCAGAAGCCCACAATGACTATCCCGATACGCTCACTTTCCAACGTGAAATTCCACCCCAAGAAGGGGCATTTTGAGATGCTGGGCAAAAACAAAAAGCGAACGCTGACAGTTGGAACCGTTAAGACATTCGCTCAGGCATTGAAAATGATGGCACTTTCGAAGGAACTTGTAGAGACCGACGACATTGCGACCAAGCGAGAGGCGTATTATATCTCCAAGAACTGGGGAAAGGCGGGGTTTTTAGAACAGTCCGAGTCCGATACTATTATGGACGACATCGAGGCGATGTTTGGTGTGAATCGAGAGCAGTTGAAATTTATTCCGGAGGAAAAAGGCGGCGATGTGGCTGGCAGTCTGATAGTTATAGATACCGATTCAAAGGGCAAGGAGCTCAAGATCGACTGCACCAAATTCGGTTCCGGGGCATATTCGATCCCAATTGACGTTGAGAATCTAAAATTCAAGAGTAAGGCCAAGTATATTCTTGCGATTGAGACGGCGGGAATGTTTCAGCGGCTTGTGAAATACGACTGGTGGGAAAAAAATAACTGTATCCAGATAAGCATGGGCGGGGTACCGACGCGTGCGTGCAGGAGGTTTATAAGAAAACTCGCTGAGACGCTGAAAATACCGGTTTATGCCTTTGTTGACGGCGACCCATACGGCTATTTCAATATCTACAGAACACTGAAAGTGGGTTCCGGAAATGCGGCTCACCTGAATACCTATTTCTGCGTTCCATCGGCAAGATTTCTT
>SDBV01001722.1_pt1 | contig 32768 bp, 37 predicted proteins | sample 2277081 | NCBI WGS metagenome assembly SDBV01 (sample SAMN10402039, study PRJNA504765) | marine sediment metagenome | isolation source: marine sediment core GS10_PC15, 223 cmbsf | place: Arctic Ocean: Southern Knipovich Ridge | collected 2010 | reverse complement strand
TGTCGGTCCAGCGGTCTTGCAAGCCTGCGAACGCGAGGACGTGACCGTCTCGGTCGGTGAAGTAGAAGGGCTGCTTCTTCGGTCCGGTCTTTGAGTCGCGCCATTCGTAAAAGCCGGTTGCCGGGACAATGCAGCGGCTTCGAGCGAACGGACGGCGGAACGCCCCGCTCGTGGCGATGTTTTCAGCACGAGCGTTGATCATCCGCGTGCCGACTTTCGGGTCTTTCGCCCAGGATGGGATCAGTCCCCAGCGCACCGAATCGATCGAACGGGTCTCGCCGACCTGGTCGACGATGAGGATCTTGTTGGTGGGGGCGACGTTGTAGTTCGGATCGGCTTCTGCATCGACACGGAGTCCGGTTGCTCCGAATTCGATCGCGAGTTCGGCCGGGCTGGTCGCGCTTACGTACCGTCCGCACATGGATTCTCGCTGAGTCTGTGTCTCGTGTGTGGTTGATATCGAGGATATCTCGCTAGCCCGGGCTGTCGGACAGGAGTGTCCGTCAAGAGTTGTAGTCGATGTCGACGTGGACAGGGTCTCTGGCCTGGGATAACACGGCCCTGAAAAGGCCATGTCGTTAGGGTTGGTAGGGCCACCCCGATTGTGAAACGCACGGGCGACATCCGAGAACGCTGATCAGTCGTAACGTGCTTCGCACCATACGTCGCGAAACAGCCCCAAGACCGACTCAACGGGGGCGAATCAGCCCCGCAATCGGGGCTCATCCGCGGCACGTGCACCCAAACTGGGGCCTATCCGCGGCACATGAGCGCGAGTGACCCGGCTGGTTTCAGATAGTCGCGCTGGCGATCGCAAACGGGCGGTGCGAACGGCCGAGCGGCCGGGACGACGCCCGGACATCGATCGGGACTTCGGCGTCGGCGGCCAAGGCGATGCCCGATGCGATGACGCGTGCGATATCTCTTACGAATCCGAGACGCACCGAGCGCAGTCGTTCAAAACCGAGCGGTCCTTTGTCGCATACGTGAGCGCTGACCGAGCAATCACCGATCACGTCGAGATCACGGTCAAACGCGGCGCCCGGGGCGATGCCGCCGGCATGGACTGTGATGTCGCCGACCGGATCGCCGAGCGCTGCGTCGATCGCGATCGTGAATCCGCGTAGGAGTGGCGCCACGGCGGCGAGATTTGCAGCGTGGACGGGTTCGACGAGTGTGCCGTAGACGTTGAATCGGGGTGACGAGGCGAGGTATTCGCCGACGATTGGGCCCAGGCAATCGCCGGTCGTGCGGTCGGATCCGATCGCAACGACATTGATCGGCATGTGTCCGGCGGCGGAGCGCAATTGCGGCTCGAGCGCGGCTGCCAGGCGGTCTGGCGCGTCGTGACTGGCGCTCGCGATCGTGAGGGCGTGGCGCGTGGCTCGTGACCCGTGCCTAGCGTCGCCGCTCAGTCGCGTCCACGAGTGATGAGGTGTGTTGTTTGCCATGTCGCAGGAACTCCGCCGGGACAGGGCATCTAGCCCGGTCGCTGACGTTCCAACGTACGTGTTCGATCAGAAACTTGTGAAACGGATTCCGGGCCTGATTTCGATTTGGGCGCGGGACGACTCGAGGCCAACCCCGGCTGTGGCCCCGAGTATCCCGATCGACGGCGCTGTGAGTACTTGGACCAGGGGGTGTGCATGTGCCAATGGTCCCGCCGCCGAAATCACTAGTTGTTTCAGATTCAAACTGCCAGCGCCAGCTCCTGCGTCGATTGAATGGGACGTTCGTCGGCTGCGCCGACATGCACAGCGACCTCGAACGCGGTCATGAACACCGCGGCGAGGAACGTGTCGAGACGGCGTCCACGCGCACACGGCTCAGACCGATCGCGATGATCGTCCAGGCCGAGATGAACTTTTAGGGCTTGGCGGAGCAGGTCGACTGCCTCGGTGTGTATTTGGCTGACCCGACTCTGAGTCACCCCCAGCACCTCAGCGATGTCGATCATTCGCAATTCGGCGAAATATCGTAGGATCACGACCTCGCGAATGCGTTCGGGCAGACACTTGACGGCCCGGATCAGAAACCGTCTCAGTTCGCGAGTTTCCAGCACCGATTCCGGCGTTGACTCGTCATCGAAGAACGTCGTCTCGTTCTGACATTGAAGAGCGTCCTCGAGGGACATCATCGTCGAGCGAACCAAAGCGAGGTCAATCCGGCGCTGGTCTTCGATCGACGCCCCGCGGGCACTCGAGATCTCGGCGTCAGACGGTATTCGTCCGAATTCATGGGTGAGTCTCGTGCGGGTTTCGTCGGCTTCGCGAGCGGCGGCGCGGATCGAGCGCGGCACCCAGTCGTTGGTTCGCAGATAGTCGATCATCGAGCCGCGTATGCGTTTGCATGCGTATGACTCGAATCGGCAGCCCCGGGACGGATCGAATCGCATCGCCGACTCGACGAGTCCGATGTTGCCCGCCGATGCGAGGTCGTCGATGTCGATGTGTTGCGGTGTGCGGCTTGCAACTTTCGCTGCGATCGACCGAACGAGTGGTCGATAGGTTTCGATCGACTCCGTCGTTATCGCGGTTGCCATGCCGGGGGTCTTCTCAACTCGATTGCGGGGCTTCAGTCTTCTATATCGACCTGACGTTGCGATAAACCCGCTGGGTCGTCGGTCACGATTTTGCATTGCCGAACGGGTCATGTGATCCCATCGTTGGCCGTGCAGCGGCTGATTCACATGGCCTGAACGGCCCAAATCGTGGATCTTGTGAACTTCCGAACCGTAGCTTTTCGACCGAACCGGCCGAGGCTGGCAGACTACGGTTCGCTTTGGGGCGAAACACGACGGCCCCGAAAGGAACTCACCGTGGCGCGCAGGTCTCAGTTCGAGGAGCAGACCATGGCGTTCATGCCCGCGCTGTATGCGGCGGCCATGCGGATGACTCGGAATCCGTCCGACGCTGAAGATCTTGTGCAAGAGACTTATCTCAAGGCATATCGATCGTTCGACCAATTTAGCGCCGGTACGAACCTCAAGGCTTGGCTGTACAGGATTCTCACGAACACGTTCATCAATTTGTATCGCAAGAAGAAGCGTTCACCCGACGAGGTCGACATCGAAGATGTCGACGACTTCTATCTCTACAACCGCCTCGACGAAACCGCAACCGACTCCCAGTCGGCCGAGGCCGAGTTCATCGCGAGCGTTCCTGAGGCGAGCGTGCGCGAAGCGCTCGATTCTTTGCCCGACAACTTTCGCATTCCGGTCATTCTCGCAGACGTAGAAGGCTTCCAGTACAAAGAGATAGCGCAGATCCTCGACGTTCCGATTGGGACGGTGATGAGTCGGTTGCACCGTGGACGTCGTGCACTGCAGAAACGGCTCCACGACTATGCACTCCGGCGCGGCTACGTATCCGAGGCGAGCGGCGGTGCGACCTGATGGACTGCCACGAGACCAAGCGGGAGATCCACCGCTACATCGACGGGGAGATGCACGTCTGGCAACGTGTTCGTGTCCGTGCCCACCTCCAACGATGTCCGAATTGCCAGGGTGGTCACGACTTCGAGCTCGATTTCCGCGCTTACGTGAAGCGTTCATGTGTCGAGCATCCACCGTCCGGGCTCAAAGACAAGATTCGCCGGGCGCTCGACGACTAGGACGCGGGCCCTTGGCCCGAGTTGCCTGGATAGACGGTTCCGGCAAAGCAAGTCCGGCGTTTCACTCTGGACTTGGCTACCGCCCCAGATTCCTGTCGTAGGTACGAGTTATCTTGACACCGGCCACCTAGACTGGAGTGACGATGAGTGTGTTCAGTGAAGATCAAGAGCGGCGCGTGCGAGATGTCGTCAACGGCGAGACAGAAACGATGCGTCGTCTCGTTATTTCCCACGATGACACGATCATCCGGATCGAGAAGGTCCTCAACAGCGTAACCGACAACGTAACGGAGATGCGTCCGGTGTTGGAGGGCGTGCGGGGCGAGGTTGCGCAGATGCGTCCGGTGTTGGAGGGCGTGCGGGGCGAGGTTGCGCAGATGCGTCCGGTATTGGAGGGCGTGCGGGGCGAGGTTGCGCAGATGCGTCCGGTATTGGAGGGCGTGCGGGGCGAGGTTGCGCAAGTCAGCGAATCCGTTTCCGAGATTCTCCGTCGGCTGGACTGAGTGCCGTCAGAGCCTGTGCCAGCGCCGGTGTCGGCAGCGCGAAACCTACCGGATTCGGTGATCGATTACTCGGGTCGATCGGAGTCGACTACGATCGGCGGTGCTATGAAGAGACTCCGTTCGGGTGCAACCGTAATCGCCGTCGCAGCATCGCTTCTGTTTGGGCTGGCGATACCGGTCTTCGCTCAGTTTGACGGCGCCGACGCTCAGATACCCGAGAATGCGCCCAAGAACTGGAGCATCCAATTCCTCGCGTGGCCGCTGCTTACCATTTCGGTGATCACCCTCGTCGTAATCGTGGTGTACTACATGGTCAAGATGATTCGCCTTCGCTATCCGGCGCAGAGCAAGAGCTGACCGCGTGGCAGTCGCGAACAAAACGGCTGCATCCGACGATACCTCGCCGATCGATTGGGATTTTGCCGAGCGGATCGCCATTGCGACGTCAGGGAGAACTGACTTCGCGAGAACCCCGGCGTCGGTGACGATGCCCGTCGAACTACCCGACCTTGCTTCACGCGCATGCGAAATCGTCGAAGAGTTCACTCGTCTCGAGACCCCTTTCGGCGACGTGGACGCCGTCGTGATCGACCGTCCGACCTGGATTCGTGTAAACACCGCGGGTTTCCGCAAGATCCTCAAACCGGTCGCCAACAAGATCGTTGAGGCGCAAGGCCCCGGAGGCGCTCGCTCGCGTACTAGTTTCTTGAGCCGACGAATTCTCGGTGCGGAACTTGGGCTGTTGCTCGGGTTTGTTTCGCAACGCGTACTCGGCCAGTTCGATCTACTCGGCGGAGACGACACCGATTCGGCGAAGAGGGCCGACGGCACGGTCTACTTCGTCGGGCCGAACATTGCGGCCCTCGAACGCAAGCACGGCTTCAACCCGCGCGACTTCCGTCTCTGGATCGCGATCCACGAAGTGACGCACCGAACGCAGTTCGGCGGCGTTCCATGGATGCGCGGCTACTTCATGTCACTCGTCGAACAGGGCCTCGAGGGGCTCGATTTCGACCCACAGAACTTCGTCGAACGAGCCGCGACCGTGCTCCAACGGATTCGCAGCAAAGAAAACGCACTCGGCGAGGGCATCATGGACTTGATCGCACCTGGGCAGCGGGCCGTGTTTGAAACCGTGCAGGCGCTGATGACGTTGCTCGAAGGACACGGCAATTTCGTGATGGACGAACTCGGCGACGAATACGTCCGTGGTCGCGCCGAAATGTCACGCGTGCTGCAACAACGGCGGCGGCAGGGTGGCCTCCAAGGAATCGTCTTCAAACTGATCGGGATGGAGATGAAGGCCCGTCAGTACGAGGAAGGTCAGCGGTTTATCGTCAATGTCTGCAATCGAATCGGCCGGCGCGGTCTCGATCCGGCCTGGGAGAAGCCCTCGAACCTCCCGACGATCGCGGAGTTACGTGGCGATCCGGCCGAGTGGATCGCGAGAGTGTATGCGGAATCGCCCGTCTAGTTTCGGCAGCGTGGTCGAAGGCGAGATCGCGCGATTCTTGCTACGTCACCGTCTCGACCCCGCCGCCGGCAATATCGTCGTAGCGTTCTCAGGGGGGCCGGACTCGACCGCCCTGCTCGCCGGTCTCGTTGCAGTTGTCGGGCCCGACGATGTCGTTGCATGCCATGTCGACCATCACCTACATTCCGCCTCGACGCAAGCGGCAGTCGATGCGGAAGCGATCGCTGTTCGGATTGGTTGCTCTGTGGTTACGATCGACGTGGTCGTGCCCGTTGGCGCCGCCGGGGTCGAAGCGAGCGCGCGGGCCGTCCGGTATGCCACGTTGTTGGACGTGGCCGACGCCCTGGGTTCCACTGTTATCGCCGTCGGTCACACTCGCGATGATCGGGCCGAAACGATGATCCTCAACCTCACGCGGGGCTCGGGATTGGACGGCCTGACGAGCATGCGCCCGATACGCGCTGCGGGCGACCGAACGATCATCCGGCCGATGCTCGGCCTCGAACGACATGATGTGCACGCTTACGTTGACAGCCTCGGAGTCGTTCCGGTCGATGACCCGACCAACGCCGACGTCCGAATCGCCCGCAACAAACTACGAAACGAAATCGTCCCCATGCTTGGCGGTTTGCACCCGAACGCCGTCGCAAACATCGCACGGTCGATCACTCGTCTCGAGGTCGACCGTGTCTATCTCGATTCGCAGACCGACCGGGCAATCGCGGCCGAGCCGACGATGATCGAGTCTGGGCCGGGTTCGGTCGCCCCAGATTGGGTAGCGTTCGATTGTCATGCGCTCGATTCGTTCGACCCGGCGATCGCAACTCGGGTCATCCGGCGTGGTATCGCCCGGCTCGGTGAGCACCGCCTCGTGGCGTCGGCCGCGGTCGACCAAATTCTCGAACACAAACAGGGCTCGCTGTCGGGAACCGGCCTGACGGTCCGAGTCGAAGGCGGCCACGTAGTGGTGCTCGGCCCCGCTCGTCGAGAGCGCCGAACTCGTGCGCCGATACCCGTCGACATCATGGCGCCACTGCGGTTCGACGCCGTCGATGTCGTAGTTGGCCGTGCGCCGCGCGGCGAGTTGTCGGTCAGGTACCTGAGCGACGGCGATCGGCTCGCCGGCGCCAAGCGGACGATGAACGACCGTCTTGGGAGATCCGGCGTGCCGCGACGCCGGCGCCAGGACGCGATTGTTTTGCTCGCCGACGGTGAACCGATCTGCGTCGCCGGGGTCGACTTCGCTGTCTCGGACGATCCGTCAGTCGAGTTCCGACTAACGGCGACGCGGTGACGCCGCCTACGATCTCGGCATGCACGAGACGGCTGAGCCGACTACCGAATTGGTGGCGCCGGGCCGGATCCTTCTCACCTCCGATCAGGTCCAGCAGCGGGTTCGTGAGTTGGCCGCCGAGATAACCCAGGCATATGCCGGACGAACCCCTCTGCTGATCGGCGTGCTCAAGGGTGCTTTCATCGTGATGAGCGACATTGCCCGCCACATCCGGCTTCCCGTCGAGTTCGACTACATGGCGGTCTCGTCCTATGGCGCCGTAACCCATTCGTCAGGCGTCGTACGTATTCTCAAAGACCTCGACGCCCACATCGAAGGCCGAGACGTCCTGGTTATCGAAGACATTGTCGACTCAGGCCTCACGCTGAAATATCTGCTTCGAACTCTCGGCACCCGAGGGCCGGCATCACTCGAAGTGTGCGCGTTCATGGTGAAGCCCCTAGCGAGACGCGGCGACCTGCCGATTCGCTTCGTCGGCTTCGACATCGAAGACCATTTCGTTGTCGGATATGGCCTCGACTACAACGAGCATTATCGCCATCTTCCATACGTAGCCGTTCTCGACAATGTGAACAAATGAGCGACAGCACATCGGTGGATGGTTCGGACGATGCGGCGTTCGACAGGTCATTCCGACGCGGTTCGCACGATTCGGCGTTCGACAGGTCATTCCGACGCGGTTCGCACGATTCGGCGTTCGACTACGACGCGATCGAACGCGCCGTTCGTGAAATCCTGCGAGCGATCGGAGAAGATCCAGATCGCGACGGCCTCGAGCGAACGCCACGCCGCGTGGCCGAGATGTACCGAGAAGTGTTTTGCGGACTGTCCGAGGATGCACGCGCCCAGCTCGATGTCGTGTTCGAAGAAGGCCACGACGAACTTGTCATGGTCCGCGACATCTCGTTCTATTCGATGTGCGAGCATCACTTGATCCCGTTCCACGGGCTCGCGCATGTCGCGTATCTCCCGAACGACAAAGGCCAGATCACGGGACTGTCAAAACTCGTTCGTCTCGTCGACACAGTCGCGCGGCGTCCACAGGTCCAAGAACGGATGACGAGCCAGATAGCCGACATCATCGTCGAATCGCTCGAAGCGAAGGGATCGTTCGTGATGATCGAAGCCGAGCATTTGTGCATGTCGATGCGGGGTGTTCGCGTGCCGGGCTCGATTACCGTCACTTCGGCGGTACGCGGCATCTTCAAGACGAACTCGGCGACGCGTGCGGAGACGATGGCGCTGTTGGCGCGTCGGGGGCGCTGACGTGGCTGGGTACTGGCGCTGCGGAGACTTCGATCTCAGGCTCGACAGAATGCTCGTAATGGGCATCGTGAACGTTACGCCCGACTCGTTCTCCGACGGTGGGGCCTATTTCCGTCCGAACGAAGCCATCGATCACGGCGTCGGCCTCGTCGATGCCGGCGCCGACATAGTCGACGTCGGCGGCGAGTCGACACGCCCGGGGTCGGTGCCGGTCGGCGCCGACGAAGAACTCCGCCGAGTCTTGCCCGTGATCGGCGCTCTCGCCCGCCGCGGGATCTGCGTCTCGGTCGACACGACGAAGGCCGTGGTTGCCGCCGCAGCACTCGACGCAGGTGCGTCGATCGTCAATGACGTGTCGGCCGGGACAAACGACGACGCGATGCTCGAGGTCGCGGCGAGGCGACGTTCCGGTGTCGTCTTGATGCACATGGCCGGGCGTCCGAAGACAATGCAGGTCACACCTAGTTATTGTGACGTGGTCGACGATGTCCGAACATACCTCGGCGAGCGGATTGCCGCGGCTCGTCTCGCCGGCGTGCGCTCCGAAGCCGTAGCAGTAGATCCCGGGATCGGTTTCGGTAAGACCCTCGAGCACAATCTCGACCTGATCGCTCACCTCGACGCCTTCGCTTGTCTCGGCTGTCCCGTTCTTGTCGGGTCATCTCGTAAATCGATGTTTGGGAAACTATTGGATCTCGACGTGACCCAGCGCGACGAGGCGACGCTTGCCACATCGGTCTGGTCTGGGCTGACGGGGGCGTCAATCGTGCGCGTTCATGACGTTGCGGCGACTCACCAGGCGATGCAAGTAACCGACGCCGTTTCGAGCGTTCTCGACCTCGTTTGAAGCACTCTCAATTGCTTTCCACAGCCAACTTGCTAAAGTGCGTTCCGATATGATTGGTCTCAAACCCCGCGCCCTCTCATGGGTCATCCCACACCGCCTGGCAATAGGTGAGCGCCCCGGCGGCTACGGCACGCATCATCGCCGGATCCGCAGGGAAGAAGAGATTTTCTGGCTCACCAAATTGGAATTTGGCGGTGTCATATCGTTGATTCCGTCGACGCAGAACCTTCAGGCCTACGAAGAGGTCGGGATTCCCTACATTCATCTGCCGGTCGAGTCGGCCGTCGACGCCGGCGACAAGCTCGACGACATCTTCAGGGTGTTCGACGATCAAGTGCGGCGCGACGAACTCAAGATCTTTGTCCATGGTGAAGATGTCGATGATGTTGTGATCGGGATATGCGGCGGCTACTTGCTCTATCTCGGCGTCGTTGACAATCCAGCGACCGCCGTCGCGACTATCGAGGTCGTTTCGTCTCGTCCGCTCGGCGCAGAGGGGCGGGCCATCATCGAATCGGTCGGATCGCGTCGCGCCGGAGCCGTTGGTTGAGCCTGCCGACCGATGATCTGATCGAGGTACGCGGACTCCGTGTTCTCGGTTGCCACGGTGTCACCGAGCATGAACGTCAGACGCGGCAGCCATTCCTCGTCGACATCGACATCGAACACGACGCGTTCAAAGCAGCCCATTCTGACGACCTCGCAGACACCGTCGACTATACGAAGATCTGCCGCCGCGCAGTCGACGTTGTCGAGTCGGAGAGCTACCGTCTGCTCGAGAGTCTCGCCTTCCGTCTCTGTTCGGTCATCATCGAGAATCACGCCGTAATCCGGGCCACGGTCCGGGTTACGAAGCCGAACGCCGAACTCGGTGTCGATGCCGAAGTCGCGGTGCTGCGGACGCGGTTCCGCGACGATGCCCGCCGTTGATCGTCGATGTCGGCTTCGGTTTGGACGCCCGCCGTTGATCGTCGATCTTGGCTTTGGTTCGAACTTGGGTGATCGCCATCGCCACCTCCAAGATGGCGTCGATGCGCTGCGCAAAGACTGTCGCGTGATCGCGCTGTCGTCCGTATACGAGACTGCACCGGTCGGTGGCCCCCCGCAGCCACCGTATCTCAACGCCGTCGTCAGGATCGACTCCGACCGGTCGCCCCGTGAACTACTCGACATGGTGCGTGAGATAGAAGACGCGGCCGGTCGGGTCAGAGGCGACCGGTGGGGACCACGTGAACTCGACGTCGACATCCTGCGGTTCGGGTCGCTCGCAGTGGACGAACCAGATCTGGTGATTCCGCATCCGCGACTCGCCGAAAGAGCCTTTGTGCTCGTCCCGCTCAGTGATGTCGACCCGTCGGTCGAGCTTGGCTCGATCGATACACATGATGTGAAACGAGTCGATCTCGAACTCTTTTGACCGTCCGCGGAGACGGGTGGACTTCTCGTTAGATTGCACCGCGATGGTTTTTGTCGAGCTTGAGGTTCCCGATCGATCTCGTGTCGCCGCGCGTTCGGTCCGGGCGTCGATCACGGGTGACGCCGATCTCGCCGACGCGCTCGCTGAGGTCGTCCAGACGGGATTTCTGAACGTCGGCAACCAAGACCCGATGCCACAAATCGCCGTTGCTTGGAACACCCGACTCAAATCCACGGTTGGTCGTGTGAAACTCAGCTCTAAACCGGCGCTGGTGGAACTCTCGAAGAGCTACCACGAGGCGCATCCAGGCGAACTGGTCGAAACGCTCGCGCACGAGTTCGCACATGTGCTTCATCCTGGTGGCGGGCACGGGCGGGCTTGGAAATCGACGATGAGAGAAGCGCTCGAACGACTCGGACTTCCCGTTCGCCGAAATCTCTCATGTGCACGCCATGCTCCGCCGACCGACGGCCGCTACGTCTGGATCTGTTCGGCATGTCGAGTCGAACTCGGAACCAGGCAGCGCCGTCGCCGTGACGAGGTCGCTTCGCGCAGCGGCTGCTGTGACGCCGCGATCGAAATCTTCGACTTGCGGAGCGGCATCGTGGCCCCGCCCCGACGGTTTGTCGTCTCATGTCGGCGATGCGCTATCGCATACGTCGCATATGACGAGCAACGGGCTGCACTTCGATTCATGTCCAAGCACCGCTGCCGCTGCGGGCGTCGACTCAAACTCTGTTCGGTCTCCGGCTGATGGACGAACCAGCAGGTGCCGACCCGGGTCGTTCTGCGTCGATCGTGGGCGCTGGACAGGCCGGCGCCGCGCTCGGATTCGGATTCGTGCGCATCGGGATACCTGTGAAGATCGTGAACTCGAGGTCGCACGAATCGGCGCGGGAACTCGCCCGGCGCCTCGGCGCAACGACAGGAGACCTCGCTCGGGCTATCGACGACGCAGATTTGATCCTTTTGTCGACCCCCGACGATGCGCTCGCTTCGGTCGTTGCATCGATCGCGCAGCGTCGTCGCGTTGACGGCAAGCGTTTTCTGCACTGTTCGGGTATCAACGATCTCGAAGTGCTCGCGCCGTTGCGTGAACGCGGGGGCGAGATCGGAGTCTTGCATCCAGTGACCCCTCTCGTCCCACCGGACGAGCCGGCGACACTGGTCGGCAAGCCGATGGGTTGCGAAGCCGACGATTCACGATGGGTGGAATCGCTGGCGGTACGGCTTGGCGGACGAGTCGTGAGCCTCGCCGGGGTCCCGCGGCCTCTCTACCATGCCGCGGCATCGATGTCGGCAAGCCTCGTTGTTGCCATGGCGGCGACCGCCGTGCGCGCGTTCGGCGATGCGGGCGTGAGCGAGTCGGGCGCAGAACTGCTCGTCGGTTCGCTGTTGACGGCGACGGCGGCAAACGTTGCCACACACGGCCCGCTTGCTGCCTTGACGGGGCCTGTGCGCCGCGGCGACGATTCCGTCGTGAGATCGCACATCCATGCCCTTGGCGAAGTCGATCCGGCGCTCGCCGAGACGTACAGGATTGTTTCGCAGCGGATTCTCGACATGATGGCGCCGGGCGACGCGTATGAACGGGTATCCGCAGCGCTTGCCGGTCCAGTCGGTCGACACGAGTCGACCAAATGATCACCGTCGGCACTGTTGGCGAAGTCCGCGAGTTCGTCGATCGAGCCCGTCGCTGCGGCGCCACGCTCGGGTTTGTACCCACGATGGGCGCCTTGCACGCCGGCCACATTTCGCTCGTTTCGGCCGCCCGCCGCGAGTGTGATCTCGTCATGACCTCGATTTTTGTCAACCCGCTCCAGTTCGACGAGGTGGCCGACCTCGACGGCTACCCGCGTACTTTCGACGCCGACCTTCGTGCCGTACATGATGCCGGGTGTGACCTCATCTTCAACCCGAGCGCCGACGAGATGTACCCAGACGGGGCGTCCGCGACGACGGTCGAAGTCGCTGAGATATCCGAGCCGCTCGAAGGAGCAAACCGTCCCGGTCACTTTCGCGGCGTCGCGACCGTCGTGACGAAACTGCTGTCGATATTCGAATGTGATCGCGCCTACTTCGGGCGCAAGGATGCGCAGCAGCTCATCCTGATCGAACGTCTCGTCGCCGATCTGTCGCTGCGCTGCCAGATCGTCGCATGTCCGACTATTCGTGAACACGACGGGTTGGCGATGTCGTCACGGAATCGGCGTCTCGATCCTGCCGATCGGGCTGTGGCGCCGGTTATCTACAGTGCGCTCCTGGCAGGAGCGGAATTCGTCACGTCGGGTGGTCGAGACCCTAAACTGTTGGTTGAGACGACGAGGTCTGTACTCGAAACCGAACCTCGCTTCGACATCGAATACGTCGACGTACGCGATGCGAGGACGATGCGGCCGATCGAATCGGTCGACGGTGAAGTGCTCCTAGCGCTCGCCGGGCGGTTTGGCTCGGGGTCGATGTCGGTTCGTCTACTAGATAATGTGTTCATCCGTGTCGATGGCAACACCGTCGACGTGGATGCGGGCGAGATCGAGGGGGTTCCATGACTCGCACCATGATGAGCGGAAAGATCCATCGAGCGACGGTAACCGCAGCGGATCTCGACTATGTCGGTTCGATCTCGCTCGATCCCGAGCTGATGCGTGCTGCCGATATTCTCGAGAACGAGCAGGTGCACGTCCTCGACATCACCAATGGCAACAGGCTTGAGACCTATGTGATCCCGGGTGCGCCGGGCGAAGTCTGCCTCAACGGCGCCGCCGCCCACCTCGTCGACGTTGGCGACCTTGTGATAGTTGTTGCGTACGAACAGATGAGTAGGGCTGAAGCACTCGATCACAGCGCACGGGTGGTGCTTGTCGACGAAGAGAACCGGATTCTCAAGACGCGTGCGGTCAGCGCAGCTTGACGGACGGTCCGCCGGCAGGCGCCGATGTCGTGATCGTCGGCGGCGGAGTTGCCGGAATGTCGGTCGCGCTCACGGCGGGCGATCGCAACGTGGCGCTCGTCACGAAAGAGAATCTCGACGAGTCGGCGACGCGATATGCCCAGGGCGGTGTGGCGGCGGCGGTTCACATCGAAGATTCGCCTGAGTTGCATCTCCAAGACACGGTGCGTGCAGGGGCGGGCGTTTGCGATCCGGATGCTGTGGAAGTCTTGGTCAATGAAGGTCCGAAGCGGGTCCACGATCTGGTGACCGCAGGCGCACGCTTCGACCGCCTCGACGGGTCATTTGCTCTCGCCCGCGAGGGCGGACACACAATGGCGCGTATCGTGCGCGCCGGCGGCGACGCGACCGGCGCCGAGTTGCAGCGCAGCATGGGCGAACTGGTGCGGGAGAGCGCAACGACACTCGTCCAAGACTGCCGTGCCACCGATTTGATCGTCGAGGACGGCATCTGCCGCGGCATTCGTGTCACCGACTTTGACGGTGCCTCGCACGACATCGAAGCCGACGCCGTCGTTCTCGCGACCGGAGGGCCAGGGGCCTTGTTCGAGGTGACAACGAATCCCGACATCGCGACGGCCGACGGGCTGGCCATGGCGATACGTGCCGGAGCGATTGTGACCGATGTCGAATTCGTCCAATTCCATCCGACTGCACTCGTCGCGTCGAAGCGACCTCGCCCACTCGTGTCCGAAGCGGTCCGCGGTGAAGGTGCGATCCTGCGGACATCGAACGGTGACGCGCTCATGGAGGGTTTGCACCCCCAGCGCGATCTCGCCCCGCGTGACGTCGTTGCCAAAGCCGTTTTCGAGGCGATGCAAGCTGCCGGGTCCGACCATGTTTGGCTCGACGCAACATCGGTCGATGTTTTTGCGGATCGTTTCCCGACGATTTACGCGGTTTGCGCGGCCCACGGAATCGACCCGAAGAAAGACTGGCTGCCGGTCGCGCCCGCGGCGCACTACTGCTGTGGCGGAGTTGCGACCGACCTGAGCGGGCGCACGTCGATCAAGCGGTTGTATGCATGTGGTGAGGTCGCGTGCACGGGTGTCCACGGGGCGAATCGTCTCGGATCGAACTCGCTACTCGAAGGGCTCGTGTTCGGCCACCGCGTTGGCCGCGCGTTGGCCGCGCTCGACGATCATCCGCAGCAACATGAAGGCGTCATGCGCCGAGACGGCAACATCGTCGAACTGGTCGGGTCCGCAACGAACTCCGATTCATTGGGATCGATTTCCGACGTTCAGCAGGTGATGACCCGGTATGCCGGTGTCGTTCGTAACGCATTGGAGCTGGATGTGCTCCAATCCTCCCTCGACGCTTGCGTCGAAGTAGCGAGATCCGGCGGGGCGCTACACGACGTCGCGCTCGCGGCATCGACAGTCGTCTGTTCGGCCCGGGCGCGAACAGAGACGCGGGGCGCTCACGTAAGGTCGGACTTTCCCGAGACGAATCCGGAGTTTGCACGCCATCTCTTCCAGAGGCGAGTCGACGGCGAAGTGGAGCTCTTCACTTGATTGGCGACCCGAGCGCCCCGCTGGATCACGCGGTCGAAGCTGCCGTGCGACGGGCGATCAGTGAAGACCTTGGCTCGAACGGCGACGTTACGACCGAATGCCTCTTCGGGCCCAGCGAAACCGGTCGAGCGTCGATCGTCTTCCGTGAGGATGGAGTTCTCGCCGGAACCTGGACGACCGATGCGACGTGCGCCCAGTTCGACCTAGACGTGAGTTGGCACGCGGTCGAGGGCGAGCGGATTCGGGATGGGCAAGTCGTTGCCGTGATCGGAGGGGCGCTGCGCGGCGTGTTCGCAGCCGAACGGACGATTTTGAATTTCCTCCGCCATCTCAGCGGAATCGCGACAGCGACTCGCGCGTTCGTCGACGCAGTCGGCGACCGGGCCGTCATTCGAGACACACGCAAGACGACACCCGGGCTGCGTGTCCTCGAAAAGGCAGCAGTTCGTTCGGGTGGCGGGATCAATCACCGCATGGGTCTCTACGATGCGGTGCTCATCAAAGACAACCACGTCGCTCGGCTCGGGGGTGACATCGGGGGCGCCGTCGAACGAGCCGTATCTTGTTGGCCCGGCCTCGTCATAGAAGTCGAGGCCGACACGATGGATCAAGCCGTCGCGGCGGCCGACGCCGGCGCCGATCTCGTTCTACTCGACAACATGGCGCCGGCCCTGGTCGCCGCAACGGTCGAGCGACTTGAGAGCACGGTCGAGATCGAGATTTCGGGCGGTGTAACGATCGACAACGTATCCGCGTACGCGGATACCGGCGCGGACTTCATTGCTGTTGGGGCGATCACGCATTCGGCGCCTGCCGTCGATATCGGGCTCGATGTCGACGAGGCGAGCGGAGGCTGACTCATGCTGCTGGCGATCGACATAGGCAACACGCAAACGGTGATTGGAGTCTTCAACGGTGACGACCTGATCGAGCATTGGCGTGTCTCGTCGAACGAGAGCCGTACGTTCGACGAGTGGGCGTTGCTCATCGGTTCGATGCTCGAGATGGCCGACCTGTCGTTTTCGTCGCAGGTGACCGGAGTCGCGATCTCGTCGGGCGTGCCCCGGGTCACCCAGGCACTCGAAGAGATGACGCAACGGTATTTCTTTTTCGATGCGATCGTCGTGGGCCCAGGTGTGAAAACCGGGATGCCGATCCTTTACGACAATCCACGCGAGGTCGGTGCAGACCGCATAGCGGACGCGATCGCGGCCTTCGCCACGTACGGGGGCCCGGTGATCGTGATCGACTTCGGCACAGCGACGGTTTTCGATGCTGTGTCTGAGCGGGGCGAGTATCTCGGCGGGGCGATCTCGCCCGGCATGCAAGTCTCGGCCAATGCGTTGTTCAGCGTCGCCGCCGGCTTGCGACGGGTCGAATTCATAGCGCCTTCACGTGTGATCGGTCGCTCGACGCCCGAGTCGCTCCAATCGGGGATCGTGCTCGGCACGGTTTCGCTCGTCGAGGGCATGGTGAGACGCTTCCGCGACACGCTCGGCGCCGCGGCGCCGAGCATAGCGACGGGGGGACTCGCCGAGATCATCCTGCCGGTATGTGACGTCATCGACTATCACGAGCCCTGGCTCACGCTCGAAGGCCTCCACCACATCTACGAGAGGAATCGTCTCTGAGATGTGCTCGGTCGCGGCGTGCTTGCGGCGGCGCAGGATCTGTCAACGCGAAGTGGAACATGAGCCGTCCCGGGGCTTTTGAGGCGTCGGGTATGTGCGTGGTTGCTGGGACGGCGAGAGTGTCGTCTTCGGTGATTTCGTCGATGTAGCCGACCCAAATTGGAGGTTGGGAGCGTCACATCGTGGCGGTTGACCACTCCCACCTATCTACTAGCGTACACTCCCTGACGACCCGGTTGCTTCACGCGACAGTAAATGATCACACACCTAAACAAAGGATGTGTAGTACCCGGTGAACCACTCCGCCGACCTGTCGAAACCCAAACTCGTTTGGCATTCCCCCCTAATAATGGTCCTAACCGACGAGCCCAGCCCGACCGGAGGCGCTTGCGCACTCATCAATGAAACCGGTCATATCACAATGACAGGTCACCCAAATATATTTTGCGGGGCAATCGCGTCAATGGCCATAACCGCCGACTCTATTTCAAACTCCGTGTCGGGCATCTCCGGTCCAAGTTCATAACCGAACTTTGGATTGGCTGCCGCTATTTGGTGGGGTGGGGAGCGACTGTTGCGGTTCGTGTCTGTTCGGGCGGGTTCAGGCCGGCTTTTATGGTTTGTTTCCAGTGTTTCAGGTAGACGACAACACGGTCGACTGGATTGTCGGCCGTGTTTTGCTCGTAGAGCCGTCGTCTGATCTGATCTGCGACTCTTGCCAGGGATTGTTTCGAGATGCTGATCGTCGCGGCGTTGAGGTCGTATCCGAGCCAGTCGAATCGTTTGCGCGCTCTGTCGATGTCCTCGATCAAATCAACGCCCTCATCGCCGTCGACGAGGGCGAAACGGTGAATACATCAATGCGCCTCCCAAAGGCTTTGCGCGACGCTGCGGCGCTGGCCGTCGAACACCTCGGCATCGCGCCGTCGACGACAATGCTCACCGTGTCGGCACTCCGCGCCGCACCCGAGGTCGCCGTATCGGAAGCTGCGCTCGAAAAGCACTTCGAGCAGCACCCGAGTGCCCGGCCGTCGCTTGTCGAAGTGGCGCTCGCACTCGCCGCCCAAGACGGTTCGCCACTCGCCGACCGGCCCGATATCGTCGCTCGAGCTGCCGAAGAGATCCTCAGTCGACACCACGACGCAAACGCAGACGACGTTCTCCTATGGGCCGAAGCCCAACAGGCAATCAGTGCATGAGAACGGTCGTCCTCGATAACGAAGCCGTCCAACTGACCAGCGACCCGCGAGACATCACCCGCGTTGCGCTCCCGAAAGCGATTTCGGTGGTTAGAATCTGAGGGTTCTCGTCGCCGTTGACCGTGTGGCAATTAGGATCGGGCAGATGGGATCGAACGAAGAACCCGATGAATCAGAAGGCTCCGAGCCGGCTTCGGGGTTGGCTGGGCTGATCGAGGCGCGGGTTGGAGAGGTCGCCGAATTGCGGGAGCGAGGCGTCGAGCCTTGGCCGATCGGATTTCGCCCCGACGTGACGTCTGCCGAGCTGCGTGAGCGTTTTGGGCATCTCTCGCCGCAAGAAGAGACCGGCGTCGTCGTGTCGATCGCCGGTCGGATCATGAACCAGCGGCGCATGGGCAACCTCGAGTTCCTCGTGATTCGCGATCGAACCGGGGACATGCAGCTGTTTATCCCAAAACAGGCTCTTGGCGCCGAGGCGTTCGAGGGTTTGCGCGATCTTCATTCCGGCGACATCGTCGGCGCGACGGGCGAAGTGGTGTGCACGAAACGCGGTGAGCTTTCGGTCAAGCCGAGTCTGGTCACGCTTGTCTCCAAGGCGCTGCGCCCGCTGCCCGACAAGTTCCACGGGCTCAAAGACGAGGAGCTACGCGCGCGGCAGCGATATGTCGATCTGATGATGAATCCCGACTCGCGACACCGGGCCGTCGCGCGCGCCAAAGCGATCGCCGCAATACGTGGATGGCTTGCCGAACACGACTACGTCGAAGTCGAGACGGCCGTTCTCCAGACGATTCCCGGCGGTGCCGCCGCGCTGCCGTTCATCACGCACCACAACGCGCTCGGCATGGACATGTATCTACGGATCGCGCTGGAGCTACAACTCAAACGGCTCGTCGTCGGCGGCATCGACCGCGTATATGAAATCGGGCGCGTGTTCCGCAACGAGGGAATCGACAAGCGACACAATCCCGAGTTCACGATGCTCGAGGCATACGGCGCCTATCTCGACTATTTCGACATGATGGAGCTGACTGAGTCGCTCGTGAACGCGGCAACACTCGCGATTCACGACGATGCCAAAGTCGTGTTGGGTGGGCGTCTGCTCGATCTCGAGCCACCCTGGCGCCGGGTCACGATGGTCGAAGCGGTCACCGAGTCGATCGGGATCGAAGCGAATTTGTCGATGTCGGTCGAAGAACTCCGCCGGTCGGCGGCCGCGGTCGGCGTCGAGACCCAGTCTGGCTGGGACGGGGGCAAGATTCTCGAGGCGATCTACGACGAACGAGTCCAAACCGAACTCTGGGGGCCGGTTTTCGTTTGTGACCATCCCGCGTCGACGTCGCCACTCGCCAAACGACATCGCGACGACGCACTCTATGCCGAGCGATTCGAATTGATCATCGACGGCAAAGAAGTTGCAAACGCGTACACCGAACAGAACGACCCGATGATTCAGCGCGAAGCAATTCTCGACCAGGTCGCACAGCGCAACGCAGGTGACGCCGAAGCGGAGCGCCTCGACGAAGACTTCGTTCGTGCGCTCGAATACGCAATGCCACCGACCGGCGGTCTGGGGGTCGGAATCGATCGGCTGGTCATGCTTCTAACCGATACCGATCAGATACGCGACGTGATCCTCTTCCCGACCTACCGCCCCGAGCAGAGTCTTGTCTAGCGCGAGTCGCACCATTTCGATGCGGACGTTGTTGCCCGTTCTCGACGGGATCGACGTTTCCCGTCGACGGACCGGCGTTTCCCGTCGACCGGAGCGAACCGGTCATGGCGAGGCCCAGCCCATCGGGCTCACCTATGACCAAACTGAACCGGTCATGGCACAGCCCCGCTTGTTGGGCTCAGCCATGACCAAAACAGCGGCGCCAGGCTAGAACCGTTCGAGTTGGCGTAACGCGCGATTGACGAGTTCGCGATCGTGCGGGTAGGTCAATAGTTTCTTCGCTTTGTCGGGCGTCACCCAGCGGACTTCGTCGACTTCGCGATTCGGTACGAACCGTCCGCCTTGATATTGCATGTGCCAGTAGCTGACGACCTTGTTGAACGGTGTTCCACTTGGCGCCGTCCACACGTATTCGATCTTTCCGCAGTACTCGCCGACTTCGACGTCGAAGCCGGTTTCCTCTGCCACTTCGCGAGCTGCGCACGCTCTTACGCCATCGTCTTTGGCTTCGAGTTTACCTTTCGGCAGCGACCAATCGTCGTACTTCGGGCGGTGTATGACGGCGATCTTGGCATTGCGTTTGCCCTGTTTCCAGACGACGCCACCGCCTGCCGTCATCTCGGCTGCCACATCGTGTCCAGCCGCTGGGCTGTCTCGGTTTCCATGGGTGTTAGTATGTCGCGCGCGCTCTCGCGATGCGCGCATGGCCGATCTTCGAATGGAACAAAACCGATCGGTTGCAGCGTTGCATAGGGCAGCCCGTCACCGGGCCACACCATCGGCAGCGCTCCCGAGGGGAGTCCGATGCGGCCCGATCGGTGCTAAAGTTTGGTTTGAGGCCATTTGGCGGACCCTCTATGCCAGAGGGAACTGACCCGGGGAGGAAAGTTGTTCGAACGGTTCACTGACCGGGCCCGAAGAGTTGTAGTTCTCGCTCAAGAGGAAGCCCGGCTTCTCAATCACAACTACATCGGCACCGAACACATCCTGCTCGGGCTCATCCACGAGGGCGAAGGTGTCGCCGCGAAGGCGCTCGAGAGCCTCGGGATCAGCCTCGAGGCAGTGCGCCAACAGGTCGAAGAAATCATCGGGCAGGGTGGTTCGTCACCTTCAGGTCATATTCCCTTCACGCCCCGCGCAAAGAAGGTGCTCGAACTCTCCTTGCGCGAAGCTCTCCAGCTCGGTCACAACTACATCGGTACCGAGCACATCCTTCTCGGCTTGATCCGAGAGGGCGAAGGTGTCGCCGCCCAGGTGCTTGTCAAACTCGGCGCCGACCTCTCACGCGTTCGCCAACAGGTAATCCAACTGCTGTCCGGATACTCGAGTTCGCGTGAGCAACAGACCACGTCACCTGGTGGGGGCTCGGGTCAGCCGCCACAGACTGGATCACTGGTGCTCGACCAGTTCGGGCGCAATCTCACGCAGCTTGCCCGAGACAAAGAGGTCGACCCAGTGATCGGTCGGCACACCGAGATGGAGCGAGTAATGCAGGTGCTGTCGCGCCGTACGAAGAACAACCCGGTCCTTGTCGGCGAGCCCGGTGTTGGCAAGACCGCAATTGTCGAAGGTCTCGCTCAAGCTATCGTCGCCGGTGACGTGCCTGAGACGCTCGAGAACAAACAGCTCTACACCCTCGATCTCGGGGCGCTGGTCGCTGGGTCGCGTTATCGTGGCGACTTCGAAGAACGTCTCAAGAAAGTCCTCAAAGAGATCCGACAGCGCGGCGACATTATTTTGTTCATCGACGAGCTGCACACACTCGTCGGTGCCGGCGCTGCCGAGGGCGCGATCGATGCAGCATCGATTCTCAAACCGATGCTTGCTCGCGGTGAGCTGCAAACGATCGGGGCGACGACTCTCGATGAGTACCGAAAGCATCTCGAAAAAGATGCCGCTCTCGAACGTCGTTTTCAGCCGATCACCGTCGAAGAGCCGTCGCTTGCCCACACGATCGAGATTCTCAAGGGTCTTCGAGAGTGCTACGAGCAGCATCACCGGGTCAACATCACCGATCAAGCGGTAGTTGCCGCCGCGAACCTCGCCGACCGATACATCTCCGACAGGTTCCTGCCCGACAAGGCAATCGACCTGATCGACGAAGCCGGCTCGCGCATGCGTCTTCGTCGCATGAAGCTGCCACCCGAGTACCGTGAACTCGAAGAGCGCATTGCGAACGTCCGGCGCCAGAAAGAGGAGGCAATCGAGGCACAGCAATTCGAACAGGCCGCGACGTTGCGTGACCAAGAGAAACAGCTTCTGATCGAGCGTGAAGAGAAAGACAAAAACCGTAGGGACGAGGGTCTCGACCTGTTCAAAGAGATCGACGAGGAAGAGATCGCCGAAGTCTTGTCGATGTGGACGGGAATTCCGGTTTTCAAACTCACCGAAGAGGAGACCGAAAAACTGCTCCGCATGGAAACAGAACTCCACAAGCGGGTAATCGGCCAAGACGACGCGATTCGGGCCGTCTCGGCGGCGATTCGGCGCACCCGCGCCGGGCTCAAAGATCCGAAGCGTCCGTCTGGATCGTTCATCTTTTTAGGGCCGTCCGGTGTTGGTAAGACGGAGCTGGCAAAGACGCTCACCGAATTTCTATTCGGTGACGAAGATTCGTTGATCATGCTCGACATGTCCGAGTACATGGAGAAGCACACGGTTAGCCGCCTCGTCGGTTCGCCACCTGGCTACGTCGGATACGAAGAGGGCGGACAGCTCACAGAACGTGTGCGGCGCAAACCGTTCAGCGTGGTTCTCTTCGACGAGATCGAAAAGGCACATCCTGATGTCTTCAACACTCTGCTCCAGATTCTCGAAGACGGTCGCTTGACTGATGCCCAAGGACGTGCGGTCGACTTCAAGAACACGATCATCATCATGACGTCGAACCTCGGGACGGCCGACCTGCGCAAGGCGACGCTTGGTTTCGTCAAGTCCGACGAGGCGCTCTCCTACGAGAGAATGAAAGACAAGATTCACGAGTCTCTCAAGAAGAACTTCCGGCCCGAGTTCTTGAATCGCATCGACGAAGTGATCGTGTTTCATGAGCTGAAGGTCGATGAAATTCGACAGATCATCGATCTCTTGATGCGTCGCATTCGTGAGCAGATCGCATCGCGGGGTCTTGCGATCGAGCTGACCGAAGCGGCACGTGATTTTCTCTGCAAAAAGGGATACGACGAGGAGCTGGGGGCACGTCCAATGCGGCGTGCGATCCAGCGTTGCATCGAAGATCCTCTGTCGGAGCGAATTCTGTGGAAAGAATTCTCGGCGGGCCAACTCGTGATAGTCGATGCCGAAGAAGATGAGATCGTTTTCCGTGCGATCGAGAACCCGAACTCGCCGTCAGAGGACGTCGACGAGACGGAGGCTGTCGATTTGGCCGGCCAAGACTCATAGGGCTCATAGTCTCTGAAAAAGGCCTGCTCGCGAAACGGACGCGGTCTCGAGGGTCGCCGCAACACTCGGCCGAACGTCAGATCCTCAGATCCGTTGTCAAGTGCGCTCAACCTGCCGGCGGCGAACTCGAGCCGAGAGTTGCTCGCGGATGGTGACCGGCTGTTCGGCGTCACGTTCGCCCCAGTCGTAGATTACGACGGTCCCCGAGGCGACGTCGTGCAGTGCGCGGCGCTCCTTGCCAAGGGCGAGACCTACGAAGCTGACAGGGATCAGTAGCGAGACTGGGAGCACCAGAGCACGGATGAGGGCGCGACGTCCACCCGCGATGCCGCCGTCACGGCGTACCACGGCGATGCCGAGCAACGCCATCGCCAAAGTGCGTCCGAAGAGTGTGACCGGGATCCAAAACCAGCCGACGAAGAAGATCGCCGGCAATATCACGCTCAACCACGAAGCCGCGCCGAACGATCGATCGGCGCCGGCCACAACGCCGATGAACAAGAAGACGACCCAAGCAAGGCCGGCCGCCGCAGCGGACAAGGCCACAAGATCTCCGGCCACGGCGAGTATCCGTGTCACAGGTCCTGCATAGTGACCGCTCACGTCGCGTCGTTGGAGTTTTCCCGATTCGGAAGCGTGCTCGGCGGTTTCGGCGCCAGAGCGCTCGGCCAGCTTTCCTGGAGCGATAGGACGAGTGCCGGGCTTGCGTCGCAGCACGCGATCGGTGAGCCCATCGACCGTGGCATCGGCGCGCACTATCTGGCGACGGACGAGATCGAGACCGGACACGGCCACGTCCTGGGTAGCTCCGGCGGTGAGGCGCGCCATGTCGATCCGGTCGGCGAGGGCGATCACGTCGAGGCGCTCGACGAGAGAGTCGATGTCGATGCGTTGAGCGATGGCGTTGACGTCGATGCGCTCGACGAGAGAGTCGATGTCGATGCGTTGAGCGATGGCGTTGACGTCGATGCGTTCGATCAGAGAGTCGATGTCGAGGCCGGCCGCGATTACGTTGACATCGAGAGCATCGACAAGATCATTCGTGTCGATCTGTCGCATGACCGCCGGTGCAACTCGACCAACCAAGTTGCCGATCAACCCGTGGCGGGCCCCTTGACTGCTCGGAAAGGCCGACGCAGACGTACCGTGCGCCTTGACGATCTTCGGCTCATCGGGGTCCATGACGTCATGGTACGCATTCGGTCGAAACAAAGTGGGACGCGTGCGTGATGCCGGCCAACCCGCCTCTGGGGTCTGATCATGCCATGTCGATCGTGGGCGATCCGATCGCTCAGTCCCCGCGGTTTCGAAATAGGAGTTGGAGCGGGCTGGAACTCTGACGAAGCTATTTATCCGCCGATTTGCGACATCGATTTATCGGGACGGACGAAATCGTGTCGACCAATTTTGTGGCCCGCCCATTTCTGCCACACAGCCGCACTGACTGCGTCCGCGATCGTGGCGTTCGATGCCCCGCCACGCAACATTGGGCGCAGCGGCGTTTCGTCGAGTGCGAACAGGCACGTACGAAATCCTCCGTCGGCGGTTATGCGCAGACGGTTGCATGTGCCGCAGAACGGGGCCGTCACGGACGGGATGATTCCGATATCGTGTGAATCGTCGAGCAAGAAGCTCTGCGCCGACGCCGTCGGATCACGGACGTCGGGCGAGGGCTCGTGGCCTGCCGCGGCGATCGAGTCGAGCATTTCCTCGGCGGTGAACACGTCAGCCTTACTCCACGCGCCACCCGCGTCGAGCGGCATGTACTCGATGAATCTCACCGTGTAGCCGCGCGACCTGCCGAACTCGACGAATGCTTCGATTTCGTCCGAATTCGTTCCGCGGATGATGACGCAATTCACCTTGACCGGTTCGAGTCCGGCGGCTTTTGCCGCATCGAGGCCGTCGATCGTACGTTGAAGGTCGTCGCGGCGAGTGATCTTCGAATTACGTTCACTATCGAGTGAGTCGAGGCTCACATTCACACGGTCCAGACCAGCGGCAGCGAGATCGGCGGCGTGTCGTGCGAGCAGGACACCATTGGTGGTCATCGCGATCTCCGGCCGTGGCCGTATGTCGGCAATCGCCGCGACGAGGTCGGCGAGGTTGGGTCGCAACAGCGGCTCTCCGCCCGTGATATGGACGGTACCGACGCCGAGTCCGACGAACATGCGGACGAGCCGTTCGATCTCTTCGAAGCTCAAGAGGTCGGTGCGGTCGAGCCATCGCATGTCGCTTGCGGGCATGCAATAGACACAGCGCAAATTGCAGCGGTCTGTGACTGATATCCGTAAGTCGTCTGCGACGCGCCCAAACTTGTCGACCAGCCGGTTGTTCGGCTCGATTACCGGTCGATTCGCGGGGCGTCCGGTTTTCAACAAGACAGGTATGGGCGGCACTCGCGTCCTACGGTTCGCGGTCATGGGCGTTCGGGTGGACCGTGCGTCCTATTAGACTAGTGTCCGTTCGCCGCTATGAATCAGATCGAAGGCGGAGAGCAACCTTCGAGGAGATGACGCGATGTACAAAAACATCATGATTGCGACGGACGGATCCGACACCGCCGCCGTGGCGACGGAGCGAGGTATGAACCTAGCCGCGTCACTTGGCGCGAAGGTAACCCTCTTTACGGTTGCGAGTCCGTTCAAGTCGGATAACATTCTCGGTCCGATAGTCGACCAGTACGAACACCTAGGTGTACCCATCGAGAAGCTCGCCGATGAAGGTGACCCGGCCGCAGTCATACTCGACGTTGCCGAAGGCATTGGCACAGATCTGATCGTGATCGGAAACCGCGGGATACACGGCGCACGGCGTTTTTTCTTGTCAGCCGTACCGAACAAGGTCGCTCACCATTCGCACTGCGCTGTCCTCGTTGTCAAGACGACCTGACACGACCCGCGGTGCTGCGAGGTTTGTATACCTCGGGTTCATCTCTGTCGTTGTGGTCGTCGGTCTCAGCGCGTGTCGCGTCGACTTCGTCGTAGAAACCACGGTCGGCCGTGATGGCGACGGGGTTCTGACGGTGGGAATCGAAGGCGACGAGGAAGTCTTCGACGCGTTGGTCGCAGCGGATCTAGGCGATATAGCAGCGTTGTTCGGCGCGTCACAGATGACTGAACTGGACGCGCAGCCGGCGCTCTTCACGGACCTCGAGTCGAGCGGATGGACGATCGAACGGTCGACGGGCGCAACGACATTGGCGTACACATTCGAAGATCCGAGCCAGCTCGGCGAGCTTACTTCTGCTTTAGTAGGCGGGGCTGCGCCCGGAACCATACTTCCAGCCATGACGCTCAAAGCGGATGTCGGGCTTTGGCGATCGCATCTCGAGTTGCGTGCCTCGGCCGACATGTCACTGGATGCGATCGTCTCATTGGTCGGCACGGGTCTTGAGTCGCCACCGACAATCGACGAGCTCGACCGAGTGGTCGGAGGCTCTTTTGCCGACGTTTTCTCGGTCGACGTCGTCATCGTGATGCCTGGGTCGCCGACCGTCGAAGCGACAACCGAACCGACAACCGAACCAACGAGTCCGTCCGCCGGCACGTTCGTATGGCATCTCGTTCCGGGCGAGTCGCTGAATGCGACGGTAGAAACCGACGTCTGGCGGATCGGCAATGTAGTCCTCACGGCCGTGATCGCCGCTGCCTTGTTTGGCGCCATCGTCGTCGCCGTCGCGCTCGTCAAGACGTTTCGACACCACGATTGATGATTTCGTCGTTCGGATCCAGGCCCACGCGTTTTTGTCGCAGGGGCGAGCTAGAAAGGCCCCATGGCAAAAACAAAGTTGGTTCACCGATGTCGAGAGTGCGGCCACGTATCATCGAAGTGGCTCGGCCAATGTCGGGGATGCTCCGCTTGGGGGACGCTCGTGGAAGAGGCCGCAACCTCTTCTGCGAAACCGCCGAATCCACTCGACGGGTTCGACTTCGAGGCGGTGTCCTCGAAACCACTGCCGCTGGTCGAGATCGACTCGCGCGAGTCACGGCATCGACCGACCGGCATTGCAGAGCTAGACCGGGTTCTTGGCGGGGGGCTGGTGAGCGCTGCGAGTATTTTGGTCGGAGGTGAGCCCGGTATCGGCAAGAGCACATTGTTGCTTCAGACGTTGCAGGCAGTGGCCGCGTCCGGCAGTAGGCCGAGCTTGCTCGTGACCGCAGAAGAATCGAGAGAACAGATTCGGGTTCGAGCCGATCGACTCGGCGAAACCCACGCGCGTTGTTTCATCGTGAGCGAGTCGTCGGTTGTAGCGATTGTCGCTCACATGCGCGAGTTGCAGCCAGAACTCATTATCGTCGACTCGATTCAAACAGTGAGCGACCCGCGGGTCGACAGCGCCGCGGGGTCGGTGACGCAGGTTCGCGAGTCGGCTTCGGCTCTGATCGATGCGGCACACGAACAGGGGTCCACATTGATCATGGTCGGCCACGTCACGAAAGACGGGGCGCTTGCCGGTCCACGCGTCCTCGAACACCTCGTCGACGTGGTTCTCTCCTTCGAAGGCGATCGCAATCACGGCGTCCGAACGTTGCGAGCAGTCAAGAATCGCTTTGGCGCCATCGATGAGATTGGGCTGTTCGAGATGGGGAGTTCTGGGCTGCGCGAGATCACCCACGTCTCAGCCCATCTTCTCTCTGACCGGCCGGCCGAGAGTTCTGGGTCCGCAGTTGCATGCGTCCTGGCAGGCAAACGGCCGCTTCTCGTCGAGATACAGGCCCTCGTGACAGAGAGCCACGGTGTCCCGAGAAGATCGATGACGGGCCTCGATTCGAATCGTGTCAACGTGCTGATCGGTGTTCTCGACAAGCGACTGTCTCTCGGCATTGCAGGCAACGACGTGTATGCGTCGGTCGTCGGCGGAATCCGAGTATCCGACCCGGCCGCCGATCTCGGGATCTGCGTGTCGATCGCAACCTCGCATACGGGCAAGAAGCTTCGAGCCGGTACTGCTTTTGTGGGCGAAGTCGGTCTAGGGGGTGAGATCCGCTCGGTGCAGCAGGTCGACCAGCGCTGTCGTGAGTCGGCCCGGTTTGGGTTCGATCAAGTCATAGTGCCCCGCGCGTGCGTCGATCTCGCGAATGAGGCGTGCGCGGAACAGATAGACGTCGTCGGGGCGATCAACGTCGATGAAGTGTTAGACCGTCTTGGCGCTGTAACCGCGAAAGCACGAGGGGGGGCGAGAGGGTCGGCGACCGAGCCGGCTGAAATGAGACGAGGCGGGCTCGTGAAAAACGTGTTACGGTAATAGTGATGCAGACGCTCAGCCGACAGATGCTGAATGCCGTCGCCTTCGTTGCTCCGGGTACGAGTCTGCGAGAAGGTCTCGACCGGATCCAACAATCTGGTTTCGGTGGCTTGATCGTTCTCTCGACCCGCGAGGCCGAACGGTTGTATTCGGGTGGTTTCGTCATCGAAACGGAGTTGACGGCACAACGATTGAGCGAACTGTCCAAGATGGACGGTGCGATCGTTCTCGACGCCACGGCACGACGTGTACTCCGCGCGAATGTTCACCTAGTGCCAGACGCGTCAGCCATGACAAACGAAACTGGTACAAGACACCGCACAGCCGAACGCGTCGCTCGTCTCACAGACGCCACCGTCATTGCCGTTTCGAAGCGGATGTCGTTGATCTCGATCTACTCCGGCCATGAAAAGCACATTCTTCAGCCGGTACAGCGCGGTCTCGCGCTTGCCAATCAGGCGGTTGCGACGCTCGAGCGATACCGCGGCCGATTCGACGCCGTCGCTACGGCACTATCTGCGCTCGAGGTCGAAGACCTCGTGACGTTGCGCGACGTGTTGGTCGTTCTTCAACGTGGCCAGATGGTCCGACGCATCGGTGAAGAGGCCGATGTGCTACTTGCCGAACTCGGCACCGAGGGGCGGCTTCTGCGGCTGCAGGTCGACGAGCTGTCGGCCGGGGTCGATCGGGAGCTCGGGCTAGTCATCCGAGACTTCGTGGGAGTCGACAGCGATGAAGCGTCGACCGAAGCCGTTCGCTTACTCTGCGACATGGCGACCGAAGAGCTTGCGGATCTCTACTATCTGATGCCCGTGATCCGGCCGGCAGGGACGTCGATCGACACGACTCTGGGTTCGCGTGGCTATCGGTTCCTCTCGCGTATCCCGCGAATTCCGTCCGATCTCGTCGGCCGGATCGTCGGCTACTTCGACGGACTCCAGAAGGTGCTCAACGCGTCACTACTCGAACTCGAAGAGATCGACGGCGTCGGTGACGTCAGAGCGTTGCAGATCAAGGAAGGACTTGCTCGCCTAGCAGAAGCTTCCATACTCGACAGATACGGCTGATCCGTCGATCCGGCGTTCGAATCATCCCACCATCTGTGAGATCGCAATGGTAAAGCGTTACCGACGTCGCGTCGATGTCGAAGGAGAGAGTACTTGCGGATCCTAGGTGTGCCCGGTCAACCGACCGGACGGTGATTCGACTGGAGGTGACGATGAGCCACAATTCTGGGCGATCCAACAATTTGGTTCAGTCCGACGCCTTCGTCGAGGTGATTCGGCTCGCTCTGGTGCTCGCCGCGATCGCGGGCGGATACGAGCTCGGTACGAGCGAACCGACGTGGTTATCGGAATCGCTACGCGACTCAGGTACCGGCGTGCTCATGACGACGCTGCTCGGGGCCGCAATCGGTTATGTGATCGGCGGTATTGTCGGTCGATGGGTGTCGCGGATGTTCATTTCGGCTGAGCGGCGCGTCGAGCGTGCGTCGGTCGCCGACATTCTGATTGGCTCAGTCGGCGCGTTCATAGGCCTGCTGATCGGCATTCTCATCACCGTGCCCGTGGCGCTCTTTCTGCGGCCGACATGGTGGATTCCGATCATGGTGTTCTCCGCATGGATCTGCGGCACGTTCGGCTACAGAATATCTCTGACGAAAAGGGACGAGCTGTTAGAGCTTGGCGGCCTCAGAGCTCCGTCGCGGGCAGCGCAATGGCGCACGAACGGAATCGTGGTCGACACATCCGTTGTCATTGACGGCAGGTTGCTCGGGATCGCCCGCAATGGCTTCATTCCTGCGACCTTGTACGTGCCGAGATTCGTTCTCGACGAACTCCAGGGAATCGCCGATGCGTCTGACCCGCAAAGGCGTCGCAGAGGCCGTCGCGGTCTCGAAATCCTCGACGCACTACATGACGAAGTGAGCCTCGAAACGCTCGATGACGAGATACCTGAGATCGACACGGTGGACGCAAAACTCGTCGCCATAGCCAAGCGTCGTCGCCTCACCCTCATGACCACCGACTACAACTTGCAAAAAGTCGCCGAACTCCAAGAGGTTCCCGTTTTCAACGTGAACAAACTCGCCGATGTGCTCAGAACACGACTCACATCTGGTGACATGTTGACTTTGCGGATCGAAGCCGAAGGCCGTGAAGACGCCCAAGGGGTCGGCTATCTCGATGACGGTGCGATGGTGGTGGTGTCGAATGCTGCCGGCGCAGTCGGCGAGACAGTTCGAGCGACGGTGACGAGCGCGCATCAAACGTCGGTCGGGAAGATGTATTTCGCGACGATGGTCGAAGTCGATAGCGCTGCCGTTACCGACTCGGTCGACGAAATAGATGAACGGCGCAAGCGGCGCACGAGTTAGCTACGATCAGAATGATCTGGGTCATTGTGTGCGCAGGCGGTTCGGGGCGCCGGATCGGCGGCGTCTCCAAGCAATACCGACAACTTTGTGGAATGTCCGTGCTGAAACGATCGGTGAGCGCTATGTCGGCCGGTGGGGCGAGGATCGTCGTCGTTGCCGATGATGCGGGGGCGATTCGAGCCGCGGGGGTGACCATCGGCGAAGACGGCGTTGTAGCGGCGGTCGATGGGGGCGCCGAGCGTCGCGACTCAGTCGCGGCGGGGCTGCGATGTGTGCCGGACGAAGTCGACGTGATTGCAGTTCATGATGCCGCTCGACCACTCGCCGAAGCGGGCATGCTCGACACGGGTGTTGCCGCGCTGATTGGCGACGTCGATGGTGCGATACCGGTCGTCGCGGTCAGGGACACGATCAAACGGGTCGACGCCAAAGGTCATGTTCACGAGACACTCGACCGCGATGAACTCGTAGCGGTCCAGACGCCGCAGGTCTTCAGAGCCGGAGCGCTTCGTCGCGCCCACGACGAGTACGTCGGAAAGGCTACAGATGACGCGTCGATGGTCGAGGGGATCGGGGGGGTGGTCGCAACGTTCGACGGCTCGATCGACAACATCAAGATCACCTACGAGATCGACCTCGACCACGCGGGCGCGATGCTCGCCGAACGGGCCGGATCATGAACGAGATCCGCACCGGGCTCGGGGTCGACATTCATGCGTTTGGAGGATCGGGCCCGATCAGGCTTGGCGGCGTCGACATCGACTCTGAGATTGGAGTCGTCGGCCATTCTGACGCCGATGTTCTCACCCATGCGATATGCGATGCGCTCCTCGGCGCGGCGGCCCTCGGCGACATAGGGGAGCATTTTCCGGCCGACGCGAAATGGCGCGGCGCCGACTCGATGGCGATGCTCGCCCACGTCGACCGACTGCTGGTATCGCATGGTTGGGACGTCGTCAATGTCGATGCCGTCGTGATTTGTGAGTGGCCCAGGGTCGGCCCGCATCGCGATGCGATGCGAGACCGGATAGCGTCTGTACTCGAGGTCGATCTCGACCGTGTTTCGGTCAAGGCGACGACATCGGATCGACTTGGATTCACGGGGCGGGGCCACGGCATCGTTGCGCAGGCAGTCGCGACCATACGGTCGGCGCACGGGCCCTAAGAGGATGCGCGGATAGATCATGTTTTGGGGTCCCAGCGGTCTCGCCAGTCGACGAGTTTGGCGGTGAGTAAGAAGACGACAGCGAGGCAAAATTGGGCGTTGCGATGAACGATTTTGCGGTCGGTGTTGCGGCGTAGCTGCCCGAAGTTCTGTCAGCCAAGAGTTCGTACGTTCGACAGGCCACCGTAGCCCGAGGGTGTGGCAGCCACGTTTGACCGGCGGCGGGTCGGGTTTGGGTTCGCCCGGTTTGCGGCGCCTCGCTATGACTGCGTCGTCGATACCGTAAGCAGCGATCGTCTTGCGGATTCGTTTGGCGTCGTAGCCTTTGTCGAGATGGATGGTTTCGATGTCGAGATGCAAGCCGGTGTCGGCGACATGTTTGAGGGTGGGTTCGAACATCGGGATGTCGTTGCGGTTCGCGCCGTCGAGCGCCCACCCGATCGGGATGCCGACCGCGTCGGTCGCGATCGACCATTTATGGCCGCTACGTCCCCGATCGGTCGGGTTCGGGCCGGTTCCCTCACCTCCACACGGCGCTTTGTGCAGCGACCCGTCGACCGCGACTTCGCTCAGATCCAAGCCGATGATCCGGTCGTAGGCAGCGAGCGCATGCTGAAACAGTTGCTTGAAGACACCAGCCTCGATCCATTCGTCGCGTCGGGCCCGCATCGTTGTTGTCTGACGCAGCCCAGTCGATCAGCGCCTCTGCGTCGACCCACGAACAGCCGGTCGCTTCTCGTACGACGATGCCGTGGAAGATGATCCGGTCGTCGATCCGAGGCCGGTGACCTCGCTTCGGATGATTGTCGACACGTCTCGGGAGCAGCGGCGCGATCGTCTCCCAGATAGCATCAACCACTTCACGATCGAACATGCGCATAATAGAGTCCTCCACTGGTTTTGGGTCGGTTGTTCAACACCCTGTGATCAGATCACAGGTCAACCCCCAACCGGTGGACCCCCCAAATCCGCTCGAACACACGTACGATTTTCTATCCGCGCGACCTCTTAGCCGCTTAATGTTTCGATAATGCCCTCATCGAGAGCGTGAACGGCCTGTACAAAACCGAGCTGATTCGTGGTCCTGAGCAGGGGCCGTGGCGGACCGTCGATGACGTCGAACTCGCCACGCTCGGCTGGGTCCACTGGTACAATACGCAACGTCTCCACGGCTACCTCGACGACATGTCACCG
>SDBV01001721.1_pt1 | contig 32778 bp, 27 predicted proteins | sample 2277081 | NCBI WGS metagenome assembly SDBV01 (sample SAMN10402039, study PRJNA504765) | marine sediment metagenome | isolation source: marine sediment core GS10_PC15, 223 cmbsf | place: Arctic Ocean: Southern Knipovich Ridge | collected 2010 | reverse complement strand
CGACTCTTCGCGGAGACTCGCTTCGAGAATCTTTCTGTGTTTTAAGAAGGATTCCCGACCTGCCTACCGGCAGGCAGGCGCGCGGAGCCTGTCCCGGCTTGACCGGGGCTTGCGGGAATGACAAAATATGAAAACTTATTTTCATTATCCTTTGTGTGCCGAAGGCACATGATTGTTTCATCTAAAAAGACATTTGCCACTCTTCCTATCTTCTCAACTTCATATTCTTCAGGGTCTTAGTGACTTTGTGTCTTTAGTCCACTATTTTACACATTAAATAGATTAATATATTGTAACTACTCAGGCCTGCCTGTCGGCAGACAGGTTCACAGTTCCAGGGTTCAGAGGTTCACGGTTGGTTGTCTTTAATAATTTAACATTGAACTTTGAATATGGAAACAACTATCTCAAGAAACCTGTCTGCCGACAGGCAGGTATGTCGTGGCGACCCTTCGCGGAAACCCGCTTCGGGAAGAGCGCTAGGCGACCAACCGTGAACCTGACAACCTGAGTAGTTACAATATATCTGCCATGAGAAAAATAATACTTGCATCAGCATCGCCGAGGAGAAAGGAGATACTGGGATTAACAGGCCTGAATTTCACTGTCTGTGCAAGTGATTATGAAGAGAACCTTAATCTGCCGTTAAAACCCCGTGCACTCGCAAGATTCCTGTCGCGCAGAAAGGCAGAATCTGTAGCGCACAAATACAGAAATGCGATAATTATAGCGGCAGATACGTTTATAGTCTTCAAAAAAAGACTGCTCGGCAAGGCCCATACAGGGAAAGAGGCTGAGAAGGTGCTGGGGATGCTGAATGGAAAAGTACATTCAGTGATCACAGGTTTTACCATTATGGATTCCGGCAGCAGTAAAATATTGTCAAGATCAGTGGAAACAAAGGTGTATTTCAGAAAGCTCGGCAGGGAAGAGATACGCGCATATGTCAGATCAGAAGAGCCGATGGGAAAGGCCGGCGCATATGCAATTCAGGGGCTTGGAGCGGCCTTTATTGATAAAATTGAAGGGGATTTCTTCAACGTAATGGGCCTTCCTCTCCGCGCCCTGATTAAAAGTCTCAAAAAGTTCAGTAAATGATCTTCGGGAACGTCATTGACTACGTAAACTTCTTTGAAGAACAATAGGGTCACATCCTAAAAGATAAATATTGACATAGACAATTATATAGGTTATTATCTATATCATATTATAGATTAGTGGAGGGGATATGGGTGCATCATTTAAACAGGCAAATTTTCTTTTACCGGAGGACCTGCTTAATGAACTTAGAAAGAGTGTTCCCAGAGGTCAGCAGAGCAGGGTTGTAGCAGAGTCTTTGAGAATGGAACTCAGGCGCATGAAGCTGGAACGGGTACTGCAGAGCAGTTTTGGCGCGTGGAAACATGAAAAACATCCTGAACTCAAAAAAGGCTCACGTGCATTTATCAGGGCTATTAGAAAATCAACAAGACTAACCAGCACTAAATGAAAAAAATAGTTTTGGACACTGATGTATTAATAGATTTTTTAAGAGGCGGGAAAAAGGCTCAGGAATTTCTGTTATCTGCAGCTAAAGAATCAGTCATTTATTGTTCGGCAATAACTGTTGCAGAAATGCATGCAGGCATGAGAGAGTCCGAACGCGGAAAGACAACAGATTTAATTGACAGTCTGAATATCGTTGATGTAACGCGTGAGGTTGCCGAAAAAGCAGGATCATACAGAAGAGATGAAAAGAGACAATCGATTGAGTTGGATGACTGCCTGATTGCCGCATCTGCCTTTATAAAAGGTGCATCCCTTGCCACCCGTAATGTAAAGCATTACCCGATGGATGATATAAAAAAAGAAGTTGTCTGAAAAATATCGAGTTCAATCCTTAATAGATCAGATCCTGACTTTCAAAATCCTTGTATAAATATTGTAAAATATCTCTTACCATGAAATACTTCCTCAAAACCTACGGGTGACCGAACATCGCACTACGTAGAGATGATTTTGGGGCTTTTAAGAAATATAAACTGTTATTAATCAGAGGGTTAGAGGTATTTACTTAAAGTAAGGGTTTTTTCCGTTCTAGAGACAAGACTGCTACTGTATTTTCCGTCCATTCAGCTATTTTCTGCTACAAACCTGCTACAGTCAGAATATTGAAAACCTTCCAAAATATCAAAATCAAAATATGTTATTATTGAGCAGATTTTATTATTAAAATCAGTATCTTCTGAGGGGTGTAAATGTTCAAATGAGTGAACCTGGGGATTATGCACAAGAAGCTGCTTTTGATGCGTTTATTGACGAATTAAAACGCGATAGGGAATTTATAGAACAGGCTTTTGAGGAAGTGTCTGTTGATAACATCCGGTCATATCTCGGAAAATATGGCGATGCAATTCAAGAGAGAGTGCATCAATGCCATCAACAAGCTGTAGAACTCGATAAGCTTAATTATTATGGCCCATCAATAACACTTTCAGCATCTGCTATAGAAATTATTATACGATTTTTCCTCTTACGACCTCTTGTTCAAGGGGCTTTTTTATCTGATGAATGGTCTTTAATTTTAGCTAAGCGAATTGCCACAGGTCGAACAGCTGAGGATCGAGAATTATTACCTGCAATGCTAAAACAATGGGGAATTGATATAACATCTTATAAATTATCAAGTAATAAAGGTTTATGGGAAACATTTTTAACAGTAGTAAGAATTAAGCGAGATACTTTTGTGCATAAAGGAGAAGAAGTTAGTCCTGAAGAATCAGCTATAGGGATAGAATGTGCAAGTGTTTTCTTAAAGGCAGTTGTTCAGGAAATTGCTAAGAAATTCGATTTTACATTAGAAAAAACTGGCAAATGGTGTGAAATTAAAGGCAGATATATTAAGAAATCTTTTAATCCAGAAAATCCATTTTAGTAATATTTACAAACCGAGAATTTTATTTTTATTAAAAAATTAGCAATAGGAGATAAAAAATGGACATCGAATATCATTTTTATATCACGTACATCATAGCTTTAAGAGCTGGTTTTGATAAAAACAAAGCTTACAAAATTGCTTATTCCAGCCAATATACTGACGATAATGATGTAGAACAACTCACAATTAATAAAGGTAAACCAGATGCTTATGAGGTTTACATAAGCCAGACAATGAATATTTTCAAACCCCGGGAAGAGCGTCTCAGGATTTACCCCATATTCCATTTCTTTCCTGGAACTCCTGAGGAAACTTTAAAACTTTCTCTACGGCGTTGCGATGGCAAACTTCACCTTCTTAATACTACGCCCTGCAATTCAAATGCTCTGAAACTCATAAATGCAACTTTAAAGTCTAATAATCCATATAGGATTGGAATTGCGACTCATACTTTTGTGGATACCTATGCACATCAAAGTTTCGTAGGGTTTAAAGACGAGTTTAACGGGATGAAAGGAATTTTAAATAAGTTAATTCCTGATATAGGTCACGCCGATGCAAGATATGCCCCCGACTGGCCTGCATTAAAGTGGCAGGACGAGAGGCTTATTTCAAAAGATAAAGACATTAACAATAAAGATCGATTTTTAGAAGCATCAGGAAAACTCTTTGAATTGTACCGACGCCATTTAACACCAGGCTGTCCAAAACAGAAGCTTGAGAAGGACAAAAAAACCTTATTAAGGGATATAGACAGAGCCATAGGAGAATACGACAAAAAGAATAAGAAAAAAAACAGACGCATTAATCGATACCTAAACCTTATAGGAGATAACCTTGTTGAGGATTATAACGAGAGGTCATGGTTTAAGGTTGCTGTTAAAAAACAAAGAAAAGATTCTGGGTCGGGCAGTAGACGTAGAAGACATTTCAAATGGGATTATATTTGGCAGGATAATTATGTAAGAAGTGACTGGTACAAATTCCAGCAAGCTGTCAAGGCTCATCAAAAGAAAGCCAAAGAAATACTTAAGCCAGTATTTGAGCAAACGGAAGTTGCTAAACTTGATAATTGGTAGTTTCTAAAAACCCGTACAATCTAATTTGTAATACTTTAATTGAGTGCATGCTAAGTAATTTTTCTCTTTCTATGTTCTAATGATTCACTGTTAATATTGATACTCTCTGTTATAGTAATTTTAGGTAAAGCTTTTTCTTTATAATCAACTTCCTTAGAAGAGAGATAGAGATGGTGGAGGGGCCTGAGACGGCAAGGAGTGTGTGAGGGATGGCAGGTAAGGAAAAGATTGCACATTTTCTGGAACAGTATAAAAAGGTTCAACTCACTTATAAGGATTTTTCAAGTACGGTAAAATTCATATTAGAAACCTTATTGAAGAATAACGGATTTCACTACCAGGTGGTATCTCCACGTGAAAAAGACCCAGAGTCGTTAGAGCGAAAACTTAGAGACAAATCAAATCTGCAAAAAATACCACTTATAGAATTAGATGATCTTGCTGGCTGTAGAGTTATTTTCTATCTTGATAGCGATATACGGCGATTTATTGAATACATTTATAAGGAATTTACGGTAATCAAGAATATTCCTAAATTTTCCACTCATGACTATAACGCACACCATCTGGTTGTTCATCTGAATAAAGATAGACTGAACTTAACTGAATACTCAAAATTCATGGGCTTGAGATGCGAGATACAGCTTACGACCATTCTCTATCATGCATGGTCCGAAATTGCACATGACATTTCTTATAAACCCCCAAAAAAGTTGCCAGAGTTTGACCCGCCTGCGTTCGAATCCTTAAAAAAACAGTTTCAAGATGTGATGCAAAATCACATAATGCAGGTGAGCTATAGCTTTGAATTCATTCATAAGCAGTTTGAGAAACTTAATCAAGGCAAAACGGTATTTGACGTTCAATTCTTAGACGGGATCTTGAAGTCAGCTTCAAATAATGATTTGTACGAACGGCTTTCACTATTACATCAATATGTCCAAGAATTCGGAGACAAGACACCAACGAAAATTGATATCATCACCATCGTAGAAAGCGCTCTGCAAAAAGCAAAAGGTAGCGCTCCAGAACCCATAAAAACAGTACTTGGAGAATTGAAAGGAAAACACTATGCTGACATAGCAGAGATCTGTTTGAATATCTTAAGCGAACTGAGATATTTCCATACCGAAAGAATATTTAAATTACTTATTCGACTTTCCAGCGATGCAAATCATACTGTAAAGAAGAAAGTTGTGGAGATCTTAAGCAAGCTCGCGAGCTATAACTTGTATGTGCTCCAGAAAATTAGTTATTCCCCGCAGCTTTTTATCTTAGAACAAATTGAGAAGTGGGATGACGCGAAACTTATCGAACATTTCGAGGTTATAACTGAAATTGCCAGTCAGTTGCTAAATCCTTCTTGTGAAGGGCATTCTATGACAGATTATAAAACTTTTACATTGCGTCATGGACCATTAATAGTTAATGAAGAATTAATAAATATCAGGAAAGATACATTAACTATACTCAAAAAAATATTTACCCTGACAAGTGATTTAACGCTGAAAAAAAATATTCTACAAGTATTGAACGAAGCAACCCGAACACCTACACGAGGTGAATATAAGGATGATATGAAACAAATGATCCTTACAGGTACTAATCAGTTAATTGATTTTTACATAAAAATTCTACCCGGATCAGAATATGAAGTAATCAGCGCCATTGAAGAACAATCACACTGGTTCTCCCAGAAATTTGGTGATAAAGATCTACCTCAAGTCAAAACACTTAAGAAACTTATTGCTACTAATCCTGACTACCAAGTGTTCCGTGTCTTTGTAGGATATGATCGTGACTATTTGGAAGAAAGAGATTGGAAAAAAGCGGCAAAGCTTCGCAGAGAAAAAATCCAGGACTATATTACAGATATTTCTGACAAGAACTTCAAAGATTGGCAAAAAAGAATATTAGCAGTCATTAATAATTACTCATCAAGCCAACCAGGAGAGTATCAATATTTCAGTAACATTTTCTTGTTTGGATTGGGAAAACAAAAACCATCTATCGCTACGAAACTAATTCAACAAAATGAGAAAGAGTTGGAACCATTTCTATTGCCTTTAATTGCTGGTATATGGAAAAGTCGGTCATCTAAAACCGCAAGGGCTTTGGTGTCAAAATGGATTGATTCAAACAAGCGTCTCTCTATTTGTGCGGAGCTATTTGAGTATGTTAAAGAAATTGATAGCCAATTATTGGAGAAATGTTTCAAGAAATCAAGGAAGGGCAGAGATGATAATGCCCTGAATAGCATTGTTAATTCAATAATTGCAAATTATCCCAAATGCAAGGACCTGAAATCATTATTTATACGAAGCATTAAAGAGTTAACACGCAACAATAATGCGCGGTGGGTCAATAATATATGGTCTAGTCCTGAGTCAATTATCAATTCCCTCGATGAGAAAGGGTATGATGTAATTATAGAAAATCTGATATTAATACCAAGAGTCGATTATCATGTTGAAGCTATTCTTATGCCTGTAGCTGTGAAATACCCCAACAAGGTTATTAACTTCTTCAATAAAAGAGTAGTGGAAAGAACGAAAAAAGAGAATGATTTTAGATACGATGCAATACCCTTTGATTTACATAAGATAAATGAACCTCTTCAAAAACATGCTACGGTTGTGATAAGTGAAATTATAAAATGGTACTCACAAAAGCAGGCCAGATTTGAATGGGAGGCTAGCCATCTTATACGAGCTATTTTCCCATTATTTAATAAGGTCTTAGATAAAGAACTTATCAGACTCATTAAATCAAAAAAAGAAAAAAATGCCGAAATCGTTCTATCGATTCTAAGAGCATATAAAGGAGAATCTTTTTTGCATAATGTTTGCAAGAATTTTGTAAAACAATCGCCATATGTGAAAGAGTTCAAAGATTCTTTATTTAATGCCTTGTCACAAACAGGGGTTGTATCAGGAGAGTACGGATTTGTTAATACTTATAAACAGAAATTAGAAAAAATTCAGTCGTGGAAAAAAGATAAAAGCAAAGTTATCAAATTATTCATAAAAGAGTACGAAGATTATCTTAATAAAATAATAGTATATGAGCAAAAAAGAGCAGACGAAGACCTTGAATTGAGGAAGAGAGAATTTGGGATACCGAGAGCATAAACTGATCGTAGAATAGAAGAAAGGGGCAGGTACATTATCCTGCTGGAAGGACGATTTCCGGGGACACCATACTTATTTAACCGGATCTTCAAAGCTTCCCATAAATCCCTCATAGCGGAGGAGGGGGTTAACTAATATAATGCATAGAAATAATTTGAGGGCTACGAGTCTACGGCTGATATTCATTATTTGTCTTATACTGGTTATCTTTCCTTTTTCCGCTTACGCTGATGTCCTTTTTGGAAAATCCTACCATGAAACCCTGCACACATATTGATCTTCCCTGCGGCAAGACCACAGGGAATCTAATGTGAGGAATATCTATTATTATATTCGCTCACTTACACTCGCTATCCATTTTAAAAAAAGCTGAAACTTCAATCACCATAGCTATGTACTTTATTATTATTGATCCTGAAGAGGGGCATATTATCTAATGTTCAAAGGGCAGGAGACTGCAGAGGAATAAATATTCTTATATTCTTGAGAATATTAGAATATTATAGTAACATAAAAAACCAGGAATATGAAAACAGCAAAACAACTTGAAAGATATTTTAAAGGTGTGGCGAATCATAGACGCCTTGAGATTTTGCTTTTGGTTGCTGAAAATGGTGGAATAACTTTAGAAGAAATTGCGGGAACATTAAAGTGTAATATCAAAACAATGTCTGAACATACTCGGCGACTGGTTCAGGCTGGCCTTTTGAATAAAAAATATCAGGGCAGGGCAGTTGCTCATTCACTTTCACCATACGGGAAAAACTTTGTCAGATTTATAAAAACATTCTAATATTCTTAAGAATATTAGAATGTTATATTTCGTGGATTATACTTTGAGAGATTATAGAATTAATTTGAGGTCTGCAAACCCGCGACTGATATTTGTTTTATGTCTTATGCTGATTTCCTTTCCCTTTTACGCGCACGCTGATGTCCTTTTTGGAAAATCCTATCATGAAACCATGCACACAAGTCAGAAAGATATGTCAAAACTTTATGGCATAAGCGACAATACCATTTCCTCGGCATTATTAGAGCTGGAGGACAAAGGAATAATCGAAATAACCAGAGACAGGCCGACACCACCGGATTTTGCTGACCGTAAAGCTAATGTATATCGAATGCTTTTACTCAAAAAATAATGGTGAGTTTATCCGCCTCAGGCGTGGCTTATCGAACCACCCATCCCTCGGCAATCGCCCATCTTACACTAGTGCTTCGGAAGAGCATGGCCGATCCTTTAAAATCCTGCCTTAAATTATATAACGCATCCAGTCATACAGTTCTCTATCAAAGACATGGAATGCCCGAAAATCCCACTACGTAGAGATGGTATTAAGGCTGTTGGGGAGGCTAAGTGCTTGGGAATAAAGGTGAATATGCGTTTTTTTAATAATTTGCTGGTGATCTTCGTCTAGTGCTTCCTTTTTTGAATATTTATTTGTCGAATTTTATCAATCGTAAGCCCCGTCTGCTTTGCTTGTTTTCTCTTATTGACAATTCACACTAAAAATACTATAAAAGTATTTAATAATATGATAAAATTTGCTGTATAAACAGTTTTCTAATTGATATTATGGGGGGAAGTGGCTATGTCTAGTGTTCACGATTTTCAGGATAATGAAATTATTATGGATTCCATTTATGGGATCGTTAAAATCAGTCCTTTTGAAAAAAGGATGCTTAGCACTCCTGAAATGCAGCGTCTTCGCAGGATTAAGCAGTTAGGTTTTGTTAATTTAGTTTATCCTGGAGCTGAGCATAGTCGGTTTGTGCATAGTATTGGAGTTTGTCATCAGGCAAAAAGATTAATTGATCAAATAAATTTGAATTTTAGGCGTCAGAAGCGATATTGTTCGTGGCGTATTGAAGGGAAAAATAATAAGAACGGTGTGCAAAATAGCAGTAATTCTTTAATATCTAGCGCTGAAAAAGTCATAACTTCTGTTGCTGCTCTTCTCCATGATCTCCCTCATTCCCCATTCTCGCATGAAATTGAGGTTCTCACTTCGGATGGTAATAAAGGGATTCCAAGCCATGATGATTTCATGAATAATCCTGCCTTGTTTAAGTATTTGTTTGATACAGAGAATTCTGAACTAGCAAAAGTCATTTGGATATTTAATAGTGCGTTCTGGGAGTTGTTAAAATCTGAGCAGGACATGAACTGGGTCGGGAAGATAGAAGAGAGATGGCCTAAACTTATTTCTGAGGACGGGATATTAACAGTTAATGCTACTAAAAAAACTGATTGTATTAATTTTCCAATTGAAGGACATGAAAAGAGCAGTATTAAAGCGTTGCCTATTTTAGGGGTCATGATATTTGAATTACATTTGTTTTCGAAACCTGCCCATTGGGTAGAGGTGAAAGATGACAAATTTACAAAAGATGAGCCAGAAGGACTGAAAGTCAATACTGATTGGGAAAATCGTGATAATACACTTACTTGGAAACCATTATATGGATGGTTTAGGCCTTATAGAAAGGATATTATTAGCAATACTATATGTGCTGATTTGATTGATTATATAGAGCGTGATGGAAAAAATACTGGCATCCTATCACAGCTTGATCTTAAATTTCTTGACCGGATGACAATTACACGAGCATATTACTCCAGTGAAGGTGCGACAGACCTAGGTATTAAGTGGGATGATATTCCATTGCATTGTGAACATGTAGTTTTTGATATATATGACCATAAAAGAGGTTTTGTTCGTCAGTCAATTATCACAGAGATTCTTTCTTGCTTGCATTCAAGATATTTATTGGGTGAAAGAGTCTATAATCATAGAGTTGTGGAAGGTGCTAGATCAATGCTTCAGGAAGTGTCTCGCCTTCTAGTCACAGCTGGAGTTTTGACTCCTAAAAAACTTCATACTTGTGATCATTCACTTAATATTGTTCCAACAGGAGATGAAACTTTTTTAGCATGGGTATTAAACATTGCAGATGATGAGAATGAGGATATAAAGAAAGCAAAGAAATTAGTCGAGCTTATACAGGACAGACGTATTTATAGGGAAGCTGTAATTATAGATGGGATCCATGGCTTTGAACACCCCGGCTCGATGGCTGGCGCAGAAGCAAATTGCTCGTCGTTAGTGAAAGCACTAATATCTGATAATAAGCGCTTTCCAGTAATCAATGAAATAAGCAATATTTTAATTGATGCAGCCCCCAATGATGTTAATAATGAAAGTATGATAAAGGATTTGAATTTGCTGACAACTGTGGGGATTAGAGAATTTGGTAAGCGTTATAAAACACCAAATGTATTGATAGCAAAACCATTGCGTGAGCGAGACAGAGGAAACTATATGCCATTAGAAATTCAACCTCTTTTTGCTTGCCAGGATCCTCCCCATATCAAGGATCAGCTGGATGCGATGAAGAACGCATATGATAGTTTATGGCGTGTTTATTTGTTTATTCACCCATTATTTCATCATAAAGAGCATGAAAATTTGCATAACAAAATTGAAGATATATTCTTAAAGTATGTCAATAGAGAAACCGGTATTAAATGGCACAATTCTGTTGATTTAACTCAATTGCTCTCTGATGAACCTTTAGATATTGCTATGTTTATTGCACAGTCTAAAACTGTTGAGACAGGTTCGCCAGCTGAAGAAGTCATAAGTCCAGAGCTAAAGGATATGCTGGGAAAAGTCTTTTATCCTTCCTTTAAACGAGTTTATGATCCTGTATCTGAAGGAAAAGAGCCTTTAGAAGGTGATTTAGATGAATTTATTGGGTTGATTTCTGAATCAAAGGACGTAGTTGAGTTTCTTTCAGATAAAAGAAATCATAGTAGTGTTATTAAGAAAATAAATAAATGGACTCCGAATCCGGAGAAGGTAATTGCCGCACGTGATAGTGGACAATCCATTAAATTCATTCTTAACCATATTAAAAAAATTGTGTCTGAAATTAAAAAGGAGACACCCAAAAAACGTAAAAAATATAGCAAGGAAGATGATGGTAGTGAGCAACTAGATCTTTAGATCAAATAATATATTAATATTTATTTGCTTTATGATTCAGTATTTTTATGAAGAAATTGACGGATTACAAAAAGTGGTTAATCGACACTTTTAAGGGAGACACTCCGCTTGAAAGTATTTATAATAAAGTTGATTCACTCCTTTTAGAGACCAATGCCAATAAGTTTCCTATCAATTTAACTGCGATTGCGAAGCGAATAGGTATTAATCCTACGCCGTTGTATCGTAATCAACCTTTTGATGGCTCTTTAATTATTCGAGATAATGAGATGAGGATATCACTTAAAAGAAAATCTGAAAAACCACCAGACGTTAAATCGCCTGACCTTCCTCGCATGAGATTTTCATATGCTCATGAGTTGATTCATTGTGTGGCTTTTGATATGAGTTCCTCACCCCCTTTACGATTATCTCCCGAACCATCAGGGGAGGAAGAAGAGTCAATCTGTAATGCAGGTGCAAGCAGGTTATTATTACCTCCTAACCTGCTTCTTGACCGTTTTATTAAAGAGTCAGGCAATAATGCTGATAAAATTGTGAAGATATCATCATTTGCACTTGTAAGTTTACATTTAGTAGTATTGCAGTTATTTAAATACGATATTATTCCAATGAAACCTAATTCACTTTACATTCTATCTTTAAATACTAAAAGCCAAAAGAATAACAGCAGAAGCAAGCCTAGATGCATAGCCGCTGTTTATAAAGATGAGAATGGTAAAAAATATGAATATCCACCCAGGTATATCGGATTAGAATGTATTACTTTGATAAATAAAGAAGAAAAAATCTGGTCGCTTTTATCTTTTCATAACAATCCAAAAAAATACAATTCTATGAAAGTTAATAAAGAAAATCTAAAATTACGCCTGAATAAATCTGACCATAAAATCTTATGTGTTTCTGGTACACACAAGCGGCTTAAAAGGGGTAGCTATATTTGGTCAGAGCTTATAGGGGAATAGCTTGCTTGCCTGTCTAAAGGAAACAAAAACACCGATAAAAAATTTTGTCCTATATTGATTTTTTACCTGCAGATTTATCACCCGTAGTTTTCCTTGCGTAAAACAAGACACGGGTACGAGCCAAATCTAAACGCAGGAACATATCAAAATCAAAACATAAAGGACAGGTGTCGCCCATTTCAATTTAAAAAGATTTTTGCCATCCTCGGATTTCTTCGAAATCTAAGCAGGGATGACAGGCTCGGTTCCCCGAATACTATTCAGTACGGGACAGGCCCCGTAAAGCTAAGCACGGGGTAAAGAGGGCGTAGGGATACCATTTCGAGGTGTCTGTTGAAGCCCCGTATAAGACGGGGTAAACTCCGCGGAAATCCCGTCTTTCGGGACTTCCCCAAAAAGGAGAAGGGCGGTCACCTAAAGGTAGTGAGATGCTAGGAATGTTCTTTTTTTAAATCAAAAAATTTCTCTATGATTCTTCGTGTAATATCTTTTTCTTCGTTCCACATAAATTCAAAGTGGGTTTTTAAAAAAGTGTATCCTCTGCTTTTCTGTCTGTATTGTATCACGGGAACATGCTTTCCAATGCAACCACCTGTGGGCACGAAATCTTGGGCTCTTCCGAAATGGTACTGCTCCGTAAATAAACACCCATCGAATCCCATTACAAAAACAATAGGGTCAATATCATATAATCTCACCTCAAAGTTTATATCTCTGATAACCTGACTGATAGTTCGCTTTTTTTCTGCCTCATTAGCTCCATTATAGATATTTATAATATCGCTTAATTGAGAACTGTTAATACTGTTGTCTATTCTTCTTTGAATAATATCTTTAAACCCATAATCAATGGTATGTCTTATATTGTCAATAGTTGCACCTCCAACTTCTATTTGGGCTCTCCGCTTTGCAGCTTCCGAATCTGGATTTAAAAGCATTACCCTCATCTTGATTTTTGGATTCTCAAAGTTAATTCTTATGTGTGTTGTATGTGCAGTATCAGGATCGAAAAGCGTGCGAAATGCAACACCTAACAAAAATATTTCTGATGAAGTTTCTCTTGCAGCTTCATCAATAAAATCCTGTAAATCTCTATTATCGTCTTTTCTGCCTACAAAGATACTTTGGATGCCAGCAACTTCACATGATTTGATAATTTTAAAACTTTCGGTGCTATGTTTAGTTTGATAATATAGAGCAATAGGCAAGGTGAAACCTAAAGTAAGAATAGTCGCCCCTGTTGTTAAAATAATTGTATTCACGTCATTATTACCTATCAGGTTAGTTGATAATATAAAACATATACCAATAAAATCAAAAAAAATAAAAACGGGTTTTCTCATAAAATCAAACAGTTTATACTGGGTATTATTCATTGTTTCCCCTGTATTAAGAAAAACTTCCAAGTGATTATATAATTTTAACAAATTTGGGAGATGAAATGACAGACTTTTCTTGATATTTCCCTTTTCTTATACTTAACCTTCTGTATAACACATATTTTGGAATGATATTAAGAAGCCGGATAAGTACGAATATGATTATTCCAGGTATTATTTTGTTTGTTACGGGTTGTAACATGCACATTTTTGCAGACTTTAAATGTGCGGACTTCAGGAAGAAAAAATTCTTTATTCTTACTCTGTCTTTTAATAATGAGTTGAACATTATTTGACTAAAACTGTAAGGCAGTGTATAATCAAAATCACTATGAAAAGGTACAATGCAAGCGAAGCAGCTAAAGAGATAGGTATAGCAAGACAGACGCTTTATTACTGGATTAAAAAAGGGTGGGTGACGCCTAAGCGAGATTACCGTAATTATCCAGTTTTTACAGAAAAGGATATTAAAAAGATTAAGGAGTGGAAGTATAAATTGAAGTAAGGTTGAAGACTATGAAAATTTTACTTGCTGGTCCCGGTACTGGGAAGACAGATAAGATAAAGTCTATTATACGGTCAGACTATCTTAATGCGAATAATATTTTAGTCTTATCCTTTACAAATGCGACTATAAATGATTTGAAAGATAGCTTTAAAGATTTCAATAATGTCCGTTGTTATACCCTTCATAGCTATGCTTTAAAGATTAATCATCTACCTACAATCCATGTTTTAGATAGCTTTTTTGAAATTCCAATAATTCAACAATTAGCTGAGAAGCTACAAATTGATTTTGATGCCTTTTGTGGCCTATTACAATGTATTACGTTTTCGAAAATGATTGAAAAATGCATTGATTTTATAAACGCTAACCCTGCATATGCTTCTGATAATATTGGTCAGCTTGATTTATTGATCGTTGATGAATTTCAGGACTTTAATCCGTTTGAAAGAGATCTTGTGTATTTGTTATCAAAATATTCCGATGAAACAATTATTTTAGGAGATGATGATCAGTCTATATATGATTTTAAAGATGCTGACCCGGATGGAATCATTGCCTTGTATAATGATACGAATGTAACTAAACTAAATCATGAAAATATATGTTATAGATGTCCAGACATTATTGTTGATTGCTGTTCTAACTTAATTAGTCGCAATCAACATCGTATTGATAAAGAATGGAAGAAGTCAAATAAAGATGGTAGCGTTGTTTACGAGCAAAAATTAACACAAGAAGAAACACAGAGTTATATTTGTGAAGAAATAAAAAAACTATTACAAGATAGTAATACCATTCTGCTTTTAAGCCCTGTTAGTTACTATATCTCAGAATTAAGGGATAAGTTTGATGGGGAAGGTATCCCTTATGTTGATTTCTGGACCGCAAAAATATCTGCTGATTTAAAGGAAAAGCTTTGGTGGATTAAAGCTTTGTATGGTGATCATAAAATTATTTTTCTTCTATTGCTGGCCAAAGGTTTAAAACTATTTAACAAGAAAAGTTTTATTAATATATTGAAAAAGGCTTTTATGAGTGATTTTGATGAACAGAAATTAATTGGCGATATTATTAATTATTATCCGAAACCGTTTTCAGATTATTTATTGGAGCCGATACCAATTTCTGATTTTTGGGATAAACACCAAGATTTTATAAAATTGTGTGAACATATAGACGAGGATAATTTAACTGAATCTATAAAAAATCTTGAAAAGGTTTTAAATCCAGTTCTTTCTTTTGCACAAGATTCTGTAAATATTATGTCAATTCATAAGTCAAAAGGTTTGCAAGCAGATTATGTTTTCATCATTGGTTTGAGTGAGGGTGTTATTCCTAATGAAATAAGAGGTATAGATACTATAGAGGCTCAGAGAAGATTATTATTTGTAGGTATGACACGAGCAAGAAAAAAATTATATATGATATCTACCGTAGAATGGGATGGTAAATATGTTCATAAAGTTGATAAGAATCAATTTAAATATAAATTTCTTAAAAAGAAATATCATAGCAAAGCCTCTCGTTTTATTGAGGAAATAAAGAATTAATTCTATGAGAGTTTCAATCTATATACGCGTTTCTACTGAAGACCAAGCCAAAGAAGGCTCCTCACAGATTTGATACCCGTAGTTTTAATTGCTTAAAAATAGACACGGGTACTTGGCAAATCTAAAACATGAGGACGAGTATTCTCTTGAAATACAAAGAGGGCAGGGCTATAAAAGAAATTAATATTCCCCATTGAGGTTCAGAAATAACACCTCGAGTCTTTTTTATTCACATTCTTATAAATAACAATAAAAATAATGTAAAATATTATTTCATTAGTTGCGCAGAGTAAATCTATGGAATTATTTCAGAAAACTAACCATAGGGACAATCCCCGTAGTTTTACTACACATAGGTTTGTTGCCTCAAATAAAGGCACGGATACAAGCGTAAAACTAGACACGGGTATGAACTGAATCTGAACATGAGGATGATCCCCATAGTTTCACTGGCATAAAACTAACCATGGGGACAAGTGAGAAATAAGATCAAGCGAAAAGCCCAATTCTATGTGTACATTGTCAAATGTAAAAACGGAACATATTACACTGGTTACACAAATAACCTGAAAAATCGGGTTAAATTGCACAATAAAGGAAGTGGGGCAAAGTATTTAAAAGGGAAATTGCCGGTTAAACTAGTTTATGCAAAAGAATATAAATATTATAAAAATGCTCTGCGTGCAGAGAGGGGTATGAAAAAACTGACACGCAGACAGAAAGAAACCTTGATTGAAAACTATGATCCCCGTAGATTCTGAGCGAATCTGGACACGGGGATTGAAACAGAAGGAAGGGTTGATTGCTAATTATGAACGTACAAATACAAAGAAATAGATGTTGCTGCCCATCCCCGCACCCCCCACTGCTTCGGTTTGCGAAGCAAAGCGTCGGGGGTAAACACGGGGGTGACATCCGTGTCCAGGTTTTCAGGTAAAACACTATGAAGTTTTACCTGAAAACCTACGGTTGTCAAATGAATGTCCACGACTCAGAGAAAATTGCCGGAATTTTTGCGGAGTCAGGATATGATCATGCTGAAAATGCAAGCGACGCTGATGTAATAGTTCTTAACACCTGCAGTATCCGGCAGAAGGCTGAGCAAAAAGTCTACAGCGATCTCGGACGGCTTAAGGGCATAAAGAAGAAAAACCCTGATGTTAAGATAGCCGTGGCAGGATGTATTGCCCAGCAGAGAGGCAATGTATTGTTTAAAAGATTTCCTTATGTAGATTTTGTTTTTGGACCTTCAAATATTGAAGACCTTCAGAAATGGGTTAAAAACACCCCCGCGTCCAGATTCGTTCCGAATCTGCGGGGGCAGATATCAGCTTTACAAGATAACCCGAATTTTCACACGAAACCTCTGCCGTTGAAAAGGGAAGGGCAGGTGAGGGCATGGGTTTCAATAATGTACGGGTGTGACAATTTTTGTGCTTACTGTGTTGTGCCGTATACACGGGGAAGGGAAAGAAGCAGGCAGAGCAGTGATGTATATAATGAAGTAAAGGCGCTGGCTGTTCAGGGGTTTAAGGAAATAACACTTTTGGGCCAGAATGTTAATTCATACGGTAAAAATCTTAATGAAAAGATTGATTTTCCTGATCTTCTTAAAGCAATACATGAGGTTTCAGGTATTGAGAGAATCAGATTCGTAACATCACATCCGCGTGACCTTTCAAGAAAATTAATAGAAATGATGAGAGACTTACCAGAAGTATGCAAACACATACATCTGCCTGTTCAGGCAGGTTCTGACAGGATTTTACATTTAATGAACAGGGGATATACTTATAATGAGTACAGGGGAAAAATAGACATGCTAAGAAATGCTATCCCTGATATCGCCGTAACAACAGATATAATCACGGGTTTTCCCGGTGAGACTGATAAGGACTTTCAATGCACAATTAACGCCTTGTCAGAGATAGAATTTGACGGGATTTTTGCATTTAAGTATTCAGAAAGGCCTGATACAAAGGCCCTGAGCCTTGATGGACACATTGATGAAAAGACTAAATCCGGCCGACTTTCCCATGTCTTAGACCTTCAGGCTTCTATTACTTATAAAAAGAACAAAACCCTTGAGGGCGAAACTCTTGAGATTCTGGTTGAAGGTTTAAGTGAGAATGACACGGATAAATTAACAGGACGGACAGGAACAAATAAGATTGTTAATTTTAAAGGAGAAATGGGTAATTATAAAGGCAGGCTTGTTAATGTGAAAATTCTGGAGGCTAAACGGCATTCATTAAATGGGGAAATGGCACACAGATGATCACTAATAAAAAACGCAGATGATCGCAGAAATATGAAAATTTCAATCACAACATTAGGCTGCAAGGTAAATCAGGCAGAAAGCGCATCGATTGAAGGAACCATGAGAGGCAATGGCCATGAGATTGTCCCGATGCTTCGGGATACTGAAAATCTCGGTACCGAGCCTGCCTGTCCGGTAGGCAGGTCGTACCGACCTGACGTCTGCATAATAAATACCTGCACTGTAACATCAAAAAGCGATTATCAGTCAAGGCAGATGATAAGAAGGGCTGTGAAGTCAGGTGCAAGGGTTATTGCCACGGGATGTTATGCCCAGCTAAGACCGGAGGAATTATTAAAAATAAACGGTTTGGACTTTATTCTTGGGAATTCGGAAAAAGGCAATTTACAGGAATATCTTTATAAGTTATTCCCTGAATCACCTGAAAATCCCCCTATATCCCCCTTTAATAATAAAGGGGGAAAGGGGGATTTTCAAACTAAAATATTAGTTGAATCTCCGGAAACCCCTATGAAACTTGGCCCATATTGCTCAAACAGGTCAAGGGCATTTCTAAAGATACAGGATGGATGTAATTTTTCCTGCTCCTACTGTGCAGTGCCAATGGCGCGCGGGAAAAGCCGTAGTCTTAATCCTGCTGATGTGTTAAACGTTGTTGAAAAACTTGTTGCTGACGGATATGAAGAGATAGTTTTAACAGGAATCCATATTGGTTCCTATGGATTAGAACTTAAACCTGAAAGTTCTTTATTAGAGATTGTGAATAAAATTATAAATGTTAATCCCTTAATAAGACTTAGATTGAGTTCAATAGAGCCTCAGGAGTTTAAAAAAGATTTTTTGTTGTTAATAAAACAGGCCGGTAGGCAGGCTCGATCCCGAGGCTGTTTATGTCCGCATCTTCACATTCCGCTTCAGAGCGGTTCGGATAATATATTAAAATTAATGAAAAGGGGCTATAGCATATCTTTTTTTAAGAAACTAATTAATGAAATAGTTTTGGCACATCCTGATATATCAATTGGCACTGATATAATAGTTGGTTTCCCCGGTGAAAGTGAAAATGATTTCAAGAAAACAGTAAAGCTTTTAGAAGAATTGCCTTTGAGTTATATACATGTATTTCCATATTCACAGAGGCCAAATACAAGTGCTTCAGGGCTGAAAGGACAGGTTAGTAATCAGGTTAAAAGAAAAAGAGTCAATACAATACTGGCGATCGCCTTAAATAAGAAAAATGCTTATTTAACAAGGCATTTAGGCAAAACACTGAATGTAATAGTTGAAAGAAGAGAGACAACTAATGGTTTTTACAGGGCAATTTCAGATAATTATATCAGGCTTTTAGTGAGGGCTGATAACCTGACTGAGGGCTCCAGTTTGCAGGTAAAGGCTGTGTCTTTTTGTGGCAGTGAGCTAATCAGCACTCCTGAAGGAATTTAAGAGTATCATCCCAGCTAACTTCTTGTTTTTTAAGTATTTTTTAACTGCCTAATTATTGTGCAATCCCCGTAGATACAAGGCAGAAAGCCATTCTTTAGAGGGGTAGATAGACCGTTAATAACATCTTTTTAACAGGGGATTAATTGACCTTATGTCCTATAAGATATATTATGTAAAATAACTAGCTAACCATCTCCTTGCCTCAGCCTTTGTTTTTATCAAACCCTTAAGCTGCTGTCCCTTAAGCGATGATAGGATTTTCCCTATCACAGTACCTGCTTCTATTTTTAAAAGTTTTTGTACATCATTGCCATTTAAAAGAATTTTCTCCTTTACCTTTAAAAATTCATCTGCTTTTTTTAGAACAAATGTTAAATTTTTTCCTGTTATAAAAGATAATATCATGGCTGTTTCCAGAACTCTGTCACCTGCTGTAATGAATGCTTTGTTCAGTTCTTCAAGAGAAATCTTTTTTTTGGTTTTAAAATGGTTCAAAGCAATTTCATTATATCCGTTGTGGATATCTCTTAAAGCATTGTTAATAATTTTGCTGATTCTAAGACGTCCGGGTAAAATTGAATCTTCCGGTAAAAGCAATGCGAGACGCATAAGACCAAGCCTGTTAAGTCCCTGGCTTATTTCTTCTTTAAGTTGTGCAGTTATTTTTTTCCCTTTAGACCGTTTTAAACATTCTTTCTTTAAAAATAAATCAAAGTCTCCAAGAAATTTTATTTTTCTGGATAAAATCTTGGAATTTTCATTCTCCAGAGTACTTAAAATCTTATCAAGAACCTTATCTTTATTAAATTCAAGTAAATATTTGAAACTGTTATGATTACTGAGAATTTTAAAAAATTCTTCGGTTATCCTTTCAGGCGCTACATTTGTGAGGCCGCGGGCATAATGTTTTATTTTTTCTCTTGTATGTTTTTCAATCCTGAAGCCAAGCTCTGCGGCAATCCGATAGGCTCTTATGGTTCTCAGGGGATCTTTTCCAAGGTTTTTTACCCTTACTGCCTTTACAATATTATTTTTTAAGTCTTTCATACCCCCGGCAGGGTCAATAATACCTGTTTCAGGAGACCATGCAATCGCATTAATTGTAAAATCGCGGTCCATTAAGTCGTTATTAATCGAGGTAGTAAGATTTGAAAAATCAAGTGCTTCTCTGAATTCAGATACGGGTTGGCCCAGCCGGGCTAATCCTGCTTTATGTTTTAAAACTACACGATATATTGTGCCTTTCCTGAATATAATAAATGTGCCATTAATTTTTTTTGCTGCTTTAATGGCAATTTTTTTAGCATTTTTTTTTAATACAAAATCCTTGTCTTTTGTATTTTTAGCGAGTAAAATATCGCGGATATACCCGCCAACAATGAATATATCTTTTTTTCCATTGTTAAAGATCCATCTGTTTACAGGGTCTGATAGAATTTTTTTTGAAATATCCATAGATATAAAATTAAGTGTATAAGCGCTATTTGGCAGTGATAATACAAACTACAGTTTATTTATTTACCCCGTTAGAAGACCTTCGCTCTTCTAACGGGGTTTATCATATTTGATTATATAGATTTTTTTCAATAGAATACAAATAAAATTTTCAGGATGGATATCATGGTTAAAAAGGAAAAACTCTGGAATTCATTTTTTTTAGATCAGAATAAAGGGCGCTTTACCCGGGCCCTGGATACCTTGCGGGAACTAGGCAGAGCTGAATCTCATAACCCCCAGATATATCTAAAAATGGGCGATTTATATCAAAAAATCAGGGATAATGAAGCAGCTGTTTCATCCTATTTTAAGGCAGCAGGTATGCTTGAGAAAAAAGGATTTGATAACAAGGCGACTGCCCTTTATAAGATGATACTGAGGATTAATCCTGGTAATAATATTGCTGTCGATAAACTGGGTAAAACCTTTAAAAAACTGATAACATCTAAAATTAGTTGTTATAAAACCGATGATATCTATTTCTGTGAAAAAGCGCCTCCTCTTGAAAAGTTTTCGCTTTTTGAATCCCTTTCCAAAGCCGAGTTAGATGAACTTGAAGCAAAAAGCGAGAAACACTTTTTCCCAAAGGACAGCATGATAATAAAAGAAGGGGATTCAGGCAATTCACTTTATATAGTTTTAAAAGGGACTTTAAAAGTTATAATTCATGTTATGGATAAAATTGTAGAGCTTGCCATTCTTTCTGAAGGAGGTATCTTCGGGGAAATAGCATTTCTTACGGGCAGGCCTCGAAGCGCCAGTGTCATAGCAACAACAGATGCTGAGGTCATGGAAGTAAAGAGAGATATTCTTCAGGAGCTTATCAGGAAGGACGCGCGGATAAACAATATATTGAACGGTTTTTATGAGTCCAGGGTTCAGGAGACAAGTCGGAAAATAATGGTTTAATTAGCCGCGCAGTTCTGCCTTTAAGGATATCTCAAGCTCATTCAGAATTTTTGAGTGCACCTGATTTACCTCAGTGTCAGTAAGTGTCCTGTCCCCTGCCCTGTAACGAATGGCAAAGGCAAGGCTTTTTTTGCCCTGAGGAACAGGTTTACCAGTATAAACATCAAATAATTTAACTGTTTCAATCATATCAGAATTAATACTCCTGATAACACTTTCTGCTTCTGCTGCTGTTATGTCTTGAGAAACAATTACAGCTATGTCCCGTTCAATGTATGGATATTTAGGCAGGGACGAGAAAGTGGTTTTCTCCGGTATATAAGGCATGAGCAGGTCAATATCTAGTTCTAAAAGGTTTACATCCTGATTTATATCAAAATCCTGCGCCACAGCAGGGTGCAGTGTACCCATAACTCCTATAATTTGACTGTCAAGCTTTATAACACAGGATTTACCAGGATGAAGATAAGGCTCGCTTGAAGATGGCTCCTGCATAAAGGAGTAATTCTTTATTCTCAGTTCAATAAAAAAATTTTCCAGGGCGCCCTTTAAGTCATAAAATCCATCATGTCTGTCCTTCCACAAATAAGACCCTGTGTCTTGTAAACAGACTGCTGCCATTTTCAGCACCTCATCAGGCAGTTTTTGTCCTGACGGGAAAAATACACTTGAAATTTCAAAAAAACTCACAAATTTTTCACCCCGGTTAATATTTAATCTTATATTATCAAGCATGGCTGGAATAAGGGTGGTTCTGAGCGATTCTTCCTCTATTTTCAGGGGATTCCTTATTTTAATAAGGTTTCTCCTCGGGTCTTCCCGGGAAATCCTTAGCTTATCAAGAACAGAAGGATTTAAAAAACTGTAATTTATCACCTCTGAATACCCGGATTTTCTCATTAAATCTTTTACGTTTTTTACGATGTTCCACCTTATATTTTTACTAATAGGCTGCATTCTGACCGTAGGCAAAGTCGAGGGGAATTTGTCATAGCCATAAAGCCTTGCTATTTCTTCTATCACGTCCATATCCATTTGTATATCCAATCTGAAACTGGGTGGAGTAACTGTAATACTATTTCCATCTATCCTTGTCTCAATCTCAAGTCCCGTTAACATTTCCTGTGCCATATGTGGTGTAATCTCAGTTCCAAGAATGGTGTTGATTTTCCCAAGAGTTATTGTGATATTCCCGGAGCAAAAAGGCTTTGTATATGCATCACTGATTTTTGTGGATTTCCCCCCTGCAATCTCAGTGACAAGCTGTGCCGCCCTGTCAAGGGCTGATACAAGTCTCTCTATATCCGTTCCCCTTTCAAATCTGTAAGAGGACTCTGTGCTCAGATTTAGTGCCTTTGATGTCCTTCTTATTGAGAGAGGGTCGAAACAGGCACTTTCAAGAAGTATATTAACTGTTGATTCAGTGACCTCTGTTTCCAGTCCTCCCATTACCCCTGCTATTGCAACAGGCTTTTTTGCGTCCCATATTAGAAGCATTTTCCCGTTGATAGCTCTCTCGTCACTGTCAAGGGTTATAAACTTTTCAACTGACCCCGCTGTTTTTACTGTGATAGAATTACCGTCAAGTTTGTCCAGGTCAAAGGCATGCAGGGGATGCCCTATTTCCAAAAGCACATAATTTGTAATATCAACTATATTATTTACCGGCCTGATTCCATGAGATTCAAGTCTTTTTAAAATCCATCCGGGAGAAGGTTTAACTTTAACTCCATTGATAATCCTTGATGAATATCTGGAACAGAGATTAGTGTCTTTTATTTCGATTTTCGGCCCGGCTCCATCTTCTTCTTTAACAATGACAGTTTTGTCTTTAAGAGGAATCCTCAAAATAGCAGATATCTCACGTGCAATGCCTGTTATACTCAGGCAGTCAGGTCTGTTTGGTGCTACGCTAATCTCAAGTATAGAATCACCTTCATCCTCACTGTTCGGGATTATGTTTTCCACCTCAAGACCTGCCATGGTAAGGGCATTGGCCATCTCTGCAGGCGAAAGGGAAAAATCAACAAATTCCTTTAGCCATTTTATTGAAGCTTTCATTCAGTTTACTCCTAGTAAACTTGATTACACCGATATAAAAAGATGATTACACAGATTTTTTCCCTATCTAGTGAACTATCCACAGCAGAACTGTGTAGTATCATCTTTGTCATTCCGCACTTGATGCGGAATCCATGGAGTTACAATATTGCTCATACTTCTGGATTCCTGCTTCCGCAGGAATGACAAATCAAATATAAACTTGCTTTTATCTGTGTAATCTGTGTCCTTTAATCTGTGTAATCGTTTTTATTAGAATTGTTCCAGGAATCTTTTATCATTTTCAAAGAATAATCTTATATCGTCAATACCGTATTTAAGCATGGTGATTCTCTCTATCCCCATGCCAAATGCAAATCCAGTATATAAATCAGGATCATACCCAACTTTTTCAAATACCCGCGGATTAATCATGCCCGCGCCTAACACCTCAACCCAGCCGCTATTTTTGCAAACCCTGCATCCTGAGCTGTTGCATATAACACAGCCTATGTCAATTTCTGCACTAGGTTCAGTGAAAGGGAAGAAACTCGGGCGAAATCTTACAGGAGTCTTCGGGCCGAAGACTGTGTGGACAAAAACTTCTAATACACCTTTAAGGTCATTCATGGAGATATGATCGTCAACCATGAACCCCTCTAACTGCTGGAACATGGGTGTATGGCTTATGTCTGCATCACACCTGTACACTTTGCCGGGCACAATGACTTTAAGGGGAGGTTTGTTTTTCTCCATCACGCGAATCTGGACCGGTGATGTATGGGTTCTTAAAACAACATCATCAGTAATATAGAAGGTATCCTGCATGTCCCTGGCGGGATGGTCCCGGGGAAAGTTAAGAGCCTCAAAGTTGTAATAGTCAGCTTCCACCTCAGGCCCTTCCTCTACCCTGAAGCCCATGGATAAAAATATGTCTATGATTTCAGCAAGAACTATACTCGTGGGATGCAGATGCCCTGAAGGGATAAAATACCCCGGGACTGTTACATCAAGGAGCTGAGTTTTAAGGGCATTATCAAGTTCAGAGGATTTGAACAGGGTTTCCTTGTTTTTAATAAGGGCCTCAATATAGTTTTTTGTTTCATTCAGGACACGGCCGTATTCAGGCCTGCTTTCTTTATCAATAGTAACCAGTGCCCTGATTTTATCAGTGAGAATACCTTTTTTACCCAGATATTTGATTCTGATATTGTGAAGGACTTTCAAGTTGCCGGCTTTTTCTACCTCTTCCTGAACAAGGTTTTTTGTGGAGAGAATCTCTTTTATCATAATAATTGTAAACAGGCAGGAAGAGTCGGGATTAATTTAAACGGCAAAATACGATATATCAAATCACGAATTAATCTTTCATATAAATTCAGAAGCAATTTGCAGTCTAATTCTTTACCCCGTTAGAAGGGTGAAGGTATTCTAACGGGGTTTACTTTTTCCCTTGCTATCTTTGCAAGTTCTTCAAATGCCTTTGGGTCTCTGACAGCAATATCTGCCAGTGCTTTCCTGTTCAGGTTTATTTTTGCCCTTAAAAGTCCATTCATAAACTGGCCGTATGTCATGCCAACTGACCTTACGGCGGCATTAATCCTGACTATCCATAATGACCTGAACTCTCTCTTTCTTACCCTTCTGTCCCTATAGGCATATCTTAATGCCCTGTCAACTGCCTCCGTCGCAACTCTGTAAAGACGGCTTTTAGCTCCGTAGTATCCTTTTGCCATCTTCAGGACCTTTTTCCTTCTTCTTCTTGTTTTTGCTCCGCCTTTAACTCTTGGCATCAATTCCCCCCTTAACTAACAGTATAAACCGGTCAACCTGTTCAAACTGTTAAACGCTGTTTTAACAATTTAAACGGCTTAAACTGTTTAAACGGCTTGAACTGCCTGAATATTTTTTAACTATACGGCAACAAACGTTTTATATTAGCATAATTGGCTTTCTTAATCAAAGCACTTTGTCTCAGCCGCCGTGTTCTTTTCGGCGACTTGCCGGTCAGGAGATGGCTCTTGAAGGCTTTAGCCCTTTTGAATTTACCTGTTCCTGTTTTTTTAAACCTTTTTGCTGCGCCTCTGTGTGTTTTTAATTTCGGCATCCTATTCTCCTTAATATATAATTCAATTACCTGTTTTTTTATGATTTTGGTGACAGAATCATTGTCATATGCCTGCCTTCCAATTTTGCCATCTGTTCTATGTTGGCCTTCTCAGCAAGCTCCTCAGTAATCCTTTTAAAAACCTCCCTTGCTATAGCAGAGTGAACAATTTCCCTGCCTCTGAAAATCATTGTAACTTTTGCCTTGTTTCCATCTTTAAGAAATCTTATTACGTTCCTGATTTTTAAATCCAGGTCTCGTTTGCTTATCTGAGGTCTAACCTTTATTTCTTTCAGAGATATAGTTTTATGTTTTGAAGATTGTCTCTTGTTCAGCTGGTAACGGTATTTACCATAATCCATTATCTTGCACACCGGCGGACTTGCGGCATGCGCTACCTCAACAAGATCCAATTCCTGTTCTTCTGCCATCCTCAAGGCGTTCTGTAAAGGAACTATTCCTAATTGTTCTCCATCGCTTCCAATAAGCCTTACCTCTCTTGCTCGTATTCTTTTATTTGCTCTTAGCTCTTTAGTATATCCAGAATAAAATTTTTGGCGATTTCTAATACTGTCTACCTCCGATTTGTTATTTCCTCTTTGAGGATTGATTTTATTTTTTCTACAGTCATTTCTCCTAACGTCTTTCCGGCTCTCGTTCTAATATTTACAGTGCCGTTAGCCGTTTCTTTTTCTCCTATTATACACAGAAACGGAATTTTCATGAGTGCGGCCTGTCTTATCTTGTAGCCTATTTTCTCATTATCCACATCCAGCTCTACCCTGAGATTTTCCCTTGACAGCGACCCTGCCACCTCTCTGGCATATTCTACATGACGTTCAGAAATAGTCAATACCGATATCTGCACAGGAGAAAGCCATAAGGGGAAAGCCCCTGCGTAATGCTCTATTAGTATACCAAAAAATCTTTCAAGAGAGCCCATAAGGGCGCGGTGCACCATAATAGGCCTGTGATCCCTGCTGTCCGACCCTCTGTAAACCACATCAAGTCTCTCAGGGATATTAAAATCCACCTGCACTGTACTGCACTGCCAGGGTCTTCCCAGAGAGTCTCTTACTTTTATGTCAATCTTTGGCCCGTAAAAGACACCTTCGCCCGGATCAACACTGTATTCAAGCCCCTTATGAGACAGGGCATTCTTCAACGCCTCTGTTGATTTTTCCCAGCCTTCCGGAGACCCGACAAATTTTTCCGGTCTCGTAGAAAGATATACCTCATAGCTGGTAAAGCCAAAAGTCCTGAGTATGAAAAGGGTAAGATCCAGTACCTTTAGTATCTCGTCTTCCAGTTGATCTTCTGTGCAGAATATATGTGCATCATCCTGCGTAAAACCTCTCACCCTTAAAAGACCGTGCAGGACACCTGAGCGTTCGTATCTGTAAACTGTGCCGAGTTCGGCAAACCTTAATGGCAGTTCTTTATAGCTTCTGAGACGATTTTTGTAAACTGCTATATGAAAAGGACAATTCATGGGTTTTATTTCGTATTCAATTCCTTCTATCTCCATGGGCGAATACATGTTTTCTGCGTAGAAATCAACATGCCCTGTTTTTTTCCACAGATCAAGTTTTGCCACATGAGGGGTATATAAGATTTGATAACCTGCCCTGCAGTGCTCGTCTATCCAGAGATTTTCTATTACCCTTCTTATCTGTGCGCCGTGCGGATGCCACAGAACAAGGCCCGGGCCGATCTCTTCACTGATACTGAAAAGGTCGAGTTCTTTGCCAAGACGCCTGTGGTCTCTTTTCTTTACTTCTTCCAGAAAATCGAGGTGTTTCTTAAGGTCGTCTTTTGTGAAGAATGAAACACCGTATATCCTCTGCAGCATTTTATTTTTTTCATTGCCGCGCCAGTAAGCGCCGGCAACGGACAGGAGTTTGAATGCCTTGATCCTGCCTGTTGATTTCAGATGAGGGCCGCGGCAGAGATCTGTGAAATTATCCTCTTCATAAATGGTGACTGTATCATCTTCTATTTCTTCCAGAAGTTCGAGTTTATACGTTTCACCAAGTGATTCAAACAGCTTTATTGCCTCTTTTTTGGTAATTTCTTTTCTTAGAAAGGGCTTGTCAGCCTTTATAATTTCTCTGATTTTTTTCTCTATTGAAGGCAGGTCTTCATTTGTAAAGACGTTGTCACAGTCAAAATCATAATAAAACCCGTCAGACGTAGAAGGGCCAATGGCAAGCCTAGCTTTCGGGTAAAGCTCTTTTACTGCATGAGCCATGATGTGGGATGTGCTATGGCGGTAAACTTCAATGTCCTTTTCGTTATTATCTGCTTCTTTAATTCTAAAAACCTCCCAATATACGTTATACGTTAAAAGTTATACGTTGTTTCCTCTGATAAAAATTATTGTCAAGAAAGCCTCTTGCAAAAGTCTTTATTCGTCATTCCCGAGGTTTTTATCGGGAATCCAGGATTCTTTTATATTATGGTTCCCCGCCTGCGCGGGGACGATGTCTGGATACCTGCCTACCGCAGGCAGGCCCGCTGGAACCTGCCCTCGAATTTCGTAATCGGGGGCGAGTATGACAACAATAGCGATTATCTCGATACTTTTGCAAGAGACTCAAGATTTATTATTTTTGTTTTTTTTACTAATAACTATTAACTGATAACTATTTACTATCTTTAAAATGGCAGGTAAGGATCGTATCGATGACCTGTACTCTGTCCGGATACTGCTGATAAATATAGTAGAGTTTACCAGATTATACCTTTTCTTTGTCAATGTTTACAAAACGAAAGATTTGAAACCCTGACGGAAAAAGGCTTTATAATAGATTGTATGGTTGAGGATTTTTAAGTGGTCGTGCTCTTTGATAACTAAACATTCCCCTTTTCAGGGAGGCGTGTATTTCTTTGCCTGCGAGTTTTTTTTGAACTCAAGAGCTTGTTGAAAAACTCAACAATCTCTGCGTAATCATTTTTTCCAATCTGTGCAATCAAGGCTGTTGATGACTTTTTCAACAGCCTGTTAATAATTATGTGTCAAAATTAAAAAATGCGTATTACAGCAAACTGTTACTTCATTTGCTCTTTTAGCGTTACTTTTCCTTCCATATACTTGAATCTTTCTTTTATTTTTGTCAGTGTCTCATTTGCACCTTTGCAATACTGTTCAATTTCCCTGGCTGTCCAGTTTTTATTTTTGGAACGGCCTGCTTTTTTCATGTTTTCCTCCTCTCCTTTTTATTGTTTCGTATTTATCTAATTGTGACTCGTCACCGTGATGTCTTTCTAATATATTTATCACATAAATATCACGATGTCAAGTAATATTACATATCATTAAAACATAATAACTAATTTAATATATTGAATATGGGAATTACGTATAAAAATTAGGAAGTTAGGGGTCAAGACCTGAAAAAATGATTTACCCCGTTAGAAGACCTTCGCCTTTCTAACGGGGTAAATAGGGTATATACGGTTAGGGTTCTCAAGGGGATGGGAGATTTCCCTCCCCTCCCCTATTTTTCTGTATATTCACTATACAAAAACTATACGGGTTAGGTCTTGTTTTTCCAAGCCCTTTTCTCCTTCTTGATTTCCCGCCCTGTTTTGATATAACTTGGGAGTTAGGGTATTAACTTATACAAAATAATAGAAATAAACGAAGGTAAAATGAGAACTTTAAATCTTTTAATTGTGGTTTTTATTATTGGTTTATTTTTTACCTCAGTAGAGGCAACAGATCGGATATTAGTATTCGAGTCCAAAACCTTGGGAGAAAAATATTATCTTGATGTTGCCAGTGCATCGTCAAAAGGTGTGATTGTAACTTCATGGCAAAAAGACCTCAACACATATAAAACTTACACGCTAACCAAATCTTCTATAAACTGCGAGACTAAAAAAATAAGAATAGAGGAAGTTGCAAATTATTTTGCTAATGGTGGGCTGAAAAAATCTTTTTCTATCCCACTAAACATTGCAGAATGGCATGAAATCACTCCAGACTCTATAGCGTTTGAATTTGAAAAGTTTGTTTGCAAGGACGGTAAACCACATCCATTTGGATAGCACAATCAACGGTGGAAAAAAATTTACTATACAAAAACTATACAATCCGGTAAATCTGCATAAAAAAGAGGCCAGCTTATGTTATCTAACCCCTTGATTTAAAATGGCAGGCACGGTCCCGATATATCGGGACGACCTCTTTCCATTATGATAATAATGGTAGGCACGGGCGGTATCGAACCGCCGACCTCTTCCGTGTCAAGGAAGCGCTCTCCCCCTGAGCTACGCGCCTTTGGAAATTTGGATCTGAGAATTTAAATTAAGACTTAAAAAGGTGTATGTCAAACATTTACATTTTCCCTCATTGCGTGGGAATGATTCGCATATCGTACTAAAGAAAGTCTTAAAAATATTAATGAATATTGGAGTCTTTGTCAAGACAGTTAAAATGGCAAATCAGCGTCAATTCTGCAACTCTAAAGATTTGAGGTAATTCCCTGGAAAAATTTATGTATTAAAAACCGTGTAATACCAAAATAGAAATGTCCTAAAAAAGTCATGCTATCCTGCCCTTTTAATTGTTCATGTCTGTCATGCTGGCTTGTCCAGCATCTTTCTTTAAAGAATGATTCCGAACAAGTCGGAATGACAACTGCGTTGAGGCAATAATATAAAACCAGACATTTCTATTTTGGTAAAAACAGGACATTTCCAAATTGGCGTAACATATGTATTAAAAACCGTTGACTAATTATTCCAAAAATGTTAGTTTCACAAAGAGTCTCAGAAGTTTTTGTAACTGTCAAGGCCACAAAGACTTTTAGCTTTGTGGTTTTTTTTAAAAGAGAATGGCAATTCTGAGACTTTAGTTTATAAGCATGGAGGTAAGGGAGATGGCACAGGGAACAGTAAAGTGGTTCAATGACTCCAAGGGGTTTGGCTTTATCACAAGCGAGGAAGGCGGGGATGTCTTTGTCCACCATTCTTCCATACAGGGAGATGGATATAAGTCTCTTGCCGAGGGCGATTCAGTCAGCTTTGATGTTGAAGAAGGCGAAAAAGGACCCAAGGCAGTTAATGTGGTTAAGCAGTAATTATTTCAGAAATCTATTTTTTTCTCAGGAAGGCGCGCATCGGACAGATGCCGATTGTACAATAAAGTATGATAATCACTGAAAGCGTTTACAAACATTGTAAATTTTTTTAGTGGCTTGTTTACCCCGTTAGAAGGACGAAGGTCTTCCAATGGGGTTTACAGCTTAAATTTAAGCCTTCTAGGCAGAGTCGTTCGACCAAAGAGATTTGTGGGGTGCGTAACCCCATATTGACGTAGAGTAAATCAAATAGTGCGTTTACAATTACTATAGAATCAACTCTTAACTAGTGCAAACACAAAGAATCCGTCCCGAATGAATTCGGGACGGATAATATTGTCTATTTACCGGCCGGGTTTTGAAGGTACTTAAAGAAATCGCCCTCAGTGGATAAAACCAACCAGTCTTTTTCAGAGAAAGTGGTATTATAGGTCTCCATGGTCTTTAAAAAACGGTAAAATTCCCGGGATGCCGGGCTCTGGTTATAGGCCTTGGCATAAATTGTAGTTGCTTCGGCATCAGCCTTTCCAATGATTTCCTGGGCTATTTTGTAAGCACCTGAACGAATCCTTTTCAGCTCACGCTCTTTATTACCCAGGATTTTAGAGGCCTCTCCCTGCCCTTCAGAACGAAATTTATCCGCTTTACGCCTGCGTTCGGTAATCATACGCTCAAAAATTTTCTGCTGAACTTCTGCCACGTAATTAATTCGTTTAAATCTCAGGTCAAGCAGTTCAATCCCGAGTTCAAGGGTACGTTTGGAAGCTATTTCAACAATAGAACGTGTTATATTTTCTCTGCCCTGTTTAATTTTATATAAAGCTTCGGCTTTTTCTCCGGCAGCCAGCTCTTCACTTACCAGAACTTCCCGGTTAGTTGAACGAATTATTTCAACCAGAACATTCCTGGCAATTGAATTCCGGGTCTCACCGTCTAAAATATCGTCCAAACGGGTTAGGGCGCCCCGTTCATTTTTAACACGCGTAAAGAACAGCAAAGGGTCTTTTATACGCCAGCGTGCATATGTATCCACCCATATAAATCTTTTGTCTTTTGTGGGCACCTGATTAGGATCACCATCCCATTCCAGGAACCGTTTATCGAAAAAATGGGCCTGCTGGATAAATGGTACCTTGAAGTGAATTCCCGGTGTTACAATCGGTTCTCCCACCGGTTTACCAAGCTGTGTAATTATGACCTGTTCAGTCTCTTTTACAATAAATGCAGAAGCTGCAATAGCAATCAATGCAAGAACTACAATAATTACAATTACGATGTACTTTGTTTTATTCATTTGCGTGCTCCTTCTTTTTCAAACTGGAATAGTGGCAATATCCCGGTTGCTTTCTGGTCAGTTATTAACTTTCTCCCGACTTTTTTCAGGATATCGTTCATTGTTTCAAGGTAAATACGCTGTCGTGTTACCTCTTTTGCCTTCATATACTCCTTAAAAACAGAATCGAATTTTGTTGCTTCGCCGCGGGCATTATTAACCCGTTCAAGTGCATATCCTTTTGCTTCTTCAATAGTTTTCTCTGCCTCACCCTTTGCCCTGGGAATCACTTTGTTATATTCTGACTTGGCCTGGTTAATTAATTTTTCGCGTTCCTGCTGGGCCTCGTTTACTTCGTTAAAGGCAGGTTTTACAGCTTCAGGTGGATTAACATCCTGGAGAACTACCTGCACGACTTTTAGCCCTAATTCGTATTGATTGCTCAATTCCTGAAGTTTGATAGCAACAGAGCTGGCAACATCCTGACGGCCGACAGTCAGCACCTCGTCCACTGTGCGGTCACCTACAACTTCGCGCATCATTGCTTCATTAATATCCCTGAAGGTCTGCACGGCATTTCTTGCGCGAAACAGGAACTT
>SDBV01001720.1_pt1 | contig 32779 bp, 33 predicted proteins | sample 2277081 | NCBI WGS metagenome assembly SDBV01 (sample SAMN10402039, study PRJNA504765) | marine sediment metagenome | isolation source: marine sediment core GS10_PC15, 223 cmbsf | place: Arctic Ocean: Southern Knipovich Ridge | collected 2010 | reverse complement strand
CTCCTCATACCCGCAGTCCAGGCATCTGAAAACAGCCTGTGATGGCCTGTTCTCCTTTGCCGTGTGCCCACAACCTGAACATCTCTGCGATGTATACCGGGAATCTACCTCAACCAACTCTCCTCCTTTCCAGAAGAGTCAATCGAAGTCCGAATTATTTTACCCTGCTGAGCAACAATCACCCCAGGCATAATTCTTCCGCCATTACAGTCATACAAAACTGACCCTTTGCTCATTTAGTGGGTTGAAAACAGAAGTTAGCCCAGTATGTCATCGATGCTGTTAAGGCCATACACCGGGGGAATGCCGGATATGAATTCCGTGGTCAGGCTTTCGCTGTCCAATAACAATTTATTCCCCTCGATGATCTTCTCATTACGCAACTGCTGGGCCCAGTCGATGATGCTGTCAATGGTTGGAACGTCCAGAGTTAGTTGGTCGGCAATCCATTTTGCGATGCACAGGCCATAATGAATGTCGTCTGTAAAGAAGCGGTGGTCCTTGTCTATGACCCATTCGCCGCTTTCTAATTGAATGGTGGGTGGTTTGATGGCTCCCAACGTAAGCGAAGTCGTGAATGACTCCCGAATGTCGGTGTTTTTCGACTGGTGTGAGAGTCGCTCCAGACTCAGATAATCAAGCATATATTGAAAATCCTGCTGAGGATATTTTGCCTTGATGGCCTCTCGAATTTTAGAGTAATCCATGTCTAATTCCTGTAGAAGGTCGGCTGATTTTTGGTCATAGTCGCGGTAAAAATAGGGGATATCTTCTTTGTGTGCCCATTTCCCATCGTATCTTAGAAACAAACCGTAGCAACGCGATGGATGGATGATTTGGTTGTCGACAGATAGAGTCAGTGACAAAAAATTAGCGGCCTGTCGGAAAGACCCTTTTTTCAGCCATCGCTCGCAAATATTCTTCAACAAAATGTCATTGAGCTCAGAGAAACGATTCGGCGGTGACACCGCCACGATATTGATCTCGTGACAACCATAGGTCACTCCCACCTTACCATACTCAATGATCCGGCAAATCCACGGAATCAAACCGACGGAAAAGGTGGTGATATTGCTCAAATCAAATTTTTTCTTGATCTCATCGACCATCCAGTTAAATCCTGCCTGACCATAGATTGTCCCCACAAACACCTCTTTGTCTTTCGCAAGATGTGGCGCCAGGCCGTGCAGAGCGAAGCGGTATTTGCATACAGGCATGCACAAAATCACAAAACGTGCCTGTGGAATGACCTCAGCCGGATTATCACTGACTTTCGTCAGTGTACCACTAAACTCTTCCTGAATTTCCCCATGAATCGTGTGCAATTGAACATCGACCTTCTGGGACCATTCCTTTGGTTTCCGCGTGAGAAGGTTGACGGCAAAACCCGCTCCGGAAAGAAAAGGAATCAAAACATGCGCACTACTACCGCCACCGACAATCGTAACCTCTTTTTTTTCGTGTTCAGTCATGCTGCCTCCTTTTTGTTTACAATTTTAAAAATGACAAGACCCTTCTTAAGACTATCTTCCTGCCAATATACACATTACGGCAAATGTACAACCTATTATACAGAAATTCAATGAGATAATCATTCGGGGTGGTACCGTTTTTCACCGGTAGGTGGGGTTTACTCCGGCGTTAAAAGATAAAGATCTTGCTGAACTTTATGATGTAAAAACAAAAAGATTCACCTCCCATGTATCAATTGACCACCCAGAAAGCCTATTCTACCACAATCTTTCCCCTGTAAATTTTAGGTCCACTCAGTTCAATGTAGTATAGTCCTGGCTTAAGATCGCCTTTCTTCAGCACGTAATCTGATGTAGCAATCCCGTTCACTATCCTGCATATCTTGCCTGATAGTTCCATAACAGATAATTGGTACTTGTCATTTGATGATTTTAGTTTGTTATCATCCATATTGGAGAGGGAATGCAGGTAGGGCCCCTGGTGCCTGCTTTTCCGAATCCAGTGGGTTCGCTTGGAACGGGTTTAATGGCTGCAATCCTGTAATAATATTCATCGTTCATGCCCGGTTCCGGGTCTGTCCATGCTGAGGTACTGCTTGACATGGTATGTATGAATTGATATGAGAAAGCGAGACTGAAAGATAAACTAATCTGAAAGATCCATCAATTCCGGGATCTTCAACAGTGGGAGAAATCTTAAAACAAACGATAGTTAACCATCATTTGTTAAGTTTTATTATGTACACCTGCCTTTGGCCAGTGTAAACAGAATTAAAGCCAATCATGTCTCCCTTCGGACTCCAGCGCGGGTGCAAATCACACTGAGCATCTTTTCCGTTTTCCCTGAACTCGGTCGGATGGACGTATCGGCCAAGGGGCAAAACGGCTTCTGTCTTCATATTCATGAGATAGATTTTCTGCTCATTCAGGCCTTTACTGGGATAGGTATCGGTCACCATCCATTTCCCGTCCGGAGAAAAGGTGCCGTGTCCGTCGTAATCCAGCAGTCCATTGCCGAGGCGTCGATAGTTATCCTGACCAACTGTGAAGAGTATGTGGGCATTGCTTTCTGCTTTGTATACGCCGGTTATCATAAGCTCGTCCTCGTTTAGCCAGTCAAAATGAGATCCGCCCCAACCATCCGGAAAACAGCGCTGCAGATTCTCTCCGTTCCGTTCCACGGTTAAGGAAGTGGTATTTCTATCCGGTATGGCCCGGGCCAGCCAGAATATCCTTCCTCCTTCACGGCTGAAGAGGACATGATTGAAGTATTCAATTCCTTGTTCAGGGACTTCGGGGACCTGTTCTTTGATGTCGTTAATGGACACGAGAAGTTTCGCCTTACCTGTCTCCAGGTCTACAAGGAAGAGTCCGTCGTCCTCTGGAAACTGCACGGATAACCGGGCATCCTGCCCGTCTCCTCCATATCCGTAGGACTCACGTGTAGTACGAATCCGCGAGAAATTTATACTGATGGCCTCTTTCCCATTCGGCGAAACAGCACAGACAGGGTAGGGAATCGTCTTAATCTTTTGCTTTGTGTGGACGTCCATAATGATGGAAACAAATTTGCCATCCACAAAATCGTTGTAAATAATTTGAGAATTTGGGAATGTTCCCAGCCAGTGTGCCATGCAGCCCTGTTGAAAATTCCAGGCCCGCGTTTCAGCAAGAGGAATGAACTCATTCGTTTCAAGATCGATCAAACCAAGCGTTGCAGGGTCATTTTCAGTTGGCAGCCTGTACTTGATGTCCGTTTCCAGGACAGTTACGTAACGCTGATCGGCACTCCATGAATTGATACCATAATAACTTGCAAACAAGTGTTCCTTCTCATTACTGCTGATTTGTATTGGCCCGCTTACTCCGGGAAATTCATTTGTGACTTCGGAATTTCTGCTATTACATGAAGTAGAAAAACCAATAATTAGAATAATAAAATAATAATACTTTTTCATGTGTTGTTTTTTAGAAATTCTACAATATGCATTTGCCTGCTGCCCGTTTCAGTATCGATTGCATCAAAACAAATTTTATCTCCTGAAGGATTCCAGCGTGGGTGAAAATCACAACGGATATCACCGGAAAAATATTTTTTGTCATTCACCGGTTTGATGCAGAGAATCATACCCTTATTAAGTTCCATGTCAAAAAGCCATAAGGATTGTGAGTTGCTTTCTTTGGTTTTTCGGTCGGTTGCCATCCAACGTGCATCAGGGGTAAATGTGCAATGCCCGTTACCAATAATAAAATTATCTCCAACAACACGATAATCAGTTGTTTTGTCCGGGAAAAGATAATGTTTCATTTTTTTTCCACCGGGAGGTGTGAATGTAGCAATGACTTCCTTGTTATTTCTCCATCCAAAATGGGAAACACCGGTTCCAAATGGAATTACCATCCTTAAATCGGTTCCATCCATATTTGCCGTGAACATGGCAGAGTCGAGATCATTATCTTCATCTCTTGTCCTTGCCAGGAATAGGAACCTTGAACCTGCGGGATTAATTACCGTGTGGTTAAACCACATATGTCTTTTGGCCAAAACCGGATAATCAGCCACCGATTTCTCAAAAACCTCTGCTATACTTACTATTAATTTTGTTTCATTCGTTTGCAAATCAATACGGAAAACACCATCTTTTTCGGGATGTGCCTCGTTGGCATAAGGGTCAACAGCATTGGCATAACCCACTACTTTTCTTAATCGGCTCAATCTTCCATAAGTGAGACTTAATGCATATTTCCCTTCTGTAGCTACAGCGCTTACCGGGCGGGGAAGGACCGACTTAGTTCCATTGTCTACATCCAATTTCTCCGATACCAGTTCATTCCCTATTTGATTGTTGTAGATAATTTCTGAGTCTGGTTTAAGCGGATTCCAATGGATAAGAGAGCCTTGTTGAAGATTCCATGCCGATGTTTTAGTTAAGGGAGTAAAATCCCCATTTTCAGAATGAACCAATCCAATGTCAGCTGTTTCTCCGGGTTCCGGCAATCTGTCCTGAAAATCGGATTCCAGACATACCATCTTTGTTTCCGATCTGTTCCAGGGTGACATTCCATAATAACCAAAAAAGTGGTGTTTGGGACCGGATGTCAATCTCCGAACCCTGAATTTCGGTAATTCATTCTGGATAGATTCAATATTCTGTGAAGAATATATGTTGAACGGATCGACTAACACGACTCCTATGCCAGCAGATGAGTTTTGTATGAAATTTCTTCGGTTCATAATTATAAATATTATTAATGATCTAATTTATTAATAAATTTCGGTTATAATATTGAAATCATGATTGAAAAGGGAGTAAAAAATGAGTCAAACACCCGTGTTAGGACTATTAAGGACATTGTCAACACTCCTTTTAAAAAGGCCATGTTTGCAATACAGATTCTGAGTTATGTGCTGATTGTCGGTTCGCCGATTATTGGCGCTGCAATAGGAAGATTGCTTGGCCTTAAAACATCATGGACCGGCGGCTTGATTCTTGGTATATTTATTACTGGCGAAGTACTTTTTTATGGTTCACTGGCATTTTTAGGTAAAGAGATCGTAATGCTTGTAAGGGATAAATTGAAAAGGTGGTTCAAAAGAAAAAACCGGAAAAAGTCATCAGACTCGGTTTAGAAGTTGCTCAGGATTCGTGGTATTGCCTTTTTGATGGTTCACTCAGGTTTTAAAATTTTGTGAAATTCTTTATGTTCCCCACTACTTACAACCAGGTAATAAACCCCGTTATCAAGGGAATTAAGGTTTAATTGAATGGAAGGTTCGGAGTATTCTCCGCTAAGACATAAAGATCCAATTAGACTGTAAAGTTTGAACTCTACTGTGGATATTCCTGAAGCAATGGTTTCTATCTGCATATGATCCTTTACAGGGTTTGGATAAACCCGAAATCTGGACCTTGAAGGAATATTATTATTTGATGTAGGTTCAGTCCCCGTAATTCTATAAACCTTGCCACTTGATAGTCCGGCGATAAATAATTCGCCCTCACTGTCCTCTCCAAAAGTACTGAATGAGTTGTTCGGAAATTGACCATGATAGGATAATGTCATGGTACCCTCTTTATCGTGGAGAGTCCATATCCGGTCGGTGCAGTAGTCTGCGAAAAAATAATATCCATTAAGGGACGGGTATTCATTTCCCCGGTATACAAATCCCCCGGTTACCGAGCAACCACCTGATCCGTCATGTGAATATTCATGAACCGGGAAATTGTAATTGCCTATTGGCTGACAATTCAGTGAATTATAAACATCATTTCCCTCATAACATCTCCATCCATAGTTTTCCCCTCCAGTGCTTTTGGATGATTGAAAGTTGATCTCCTCCTTTTCCTTTTGTCCAACATCAGCGATCCAGAGATCTCCGGTTTGCAGGTCAAAACTATATCTCCAGGGATTCCTGAGTCCGAATGACCAGATCTCATCAAGAGCCCCGGAAACTCCTTTAAATGGATTGGTCTCTGGTATGGTATAGGGACTCCCACCATCGACGTCGATACGAAGCATCTTTCCAAGAATCACAGAAAGATCCTGTGCATTGTCATCTGTATCTCCTGCACCTCCACCATCTCCTGTGCCAATGTAGAGGTATCCGTCGGGGCCAAACTTCAGATCTCCGCCGTTATGATTGCTTTTAGGTTGGCTGAAACTGAGAATGGAAAGTTCACTCTCCGGATCCGCAATGTCCGGATTAGTCCCGCTGACCATAAATCGCGAAATAGAGGTTCCCCCATCAGCATCGGTGTAGTTAACATAAAAATACCCATTGTTTGAATAATCAGGGTGAAAAGCCAATCCCAGTAATCCTTGTTCGTTTCCGGTTGATTTTACAATGCTTGTAATATCCAGGAATGGACTCTCCCTGACACTACCAGTGGAATCTGCGATCTTTATTTTGCCCGACTGTTCAACGACAAACAGTCTGCTGTCACCAGAATTGGAAATTGCTACCGGTCTGGTAAATCCGCTGGCGTACAATTCCAGGTCTATCTGCGCAAACAATGTAGTATTGATGATCCATAGGCCTATGAACAGGCTACAATACAAATAAAAGCTTCCTTTGTCCACGGCTCGTATCCTTTCTATCCTATTATTATAGTATTAAGATATAAAGATACGTATATATTATTAAAACTGAAATTTTGTGATATATTTCAAAAGTAAAATGGGGCGATTTGCATTCATACTTACAAATTAACCCAATATCGTTTCTGGATCAGAAACGGTGGTATAAAAAACGGAGTAATTACCCTTGTCGTAAATACATCCGCAGCATTGGCAGCAACCAAGGGTATCAAAGACCGGAGGAACGGAGCCTATAAGGTGAAATCCCTTCAGGAATATCATCTGAGCCTCGGAAAGTAGTTTTAATTCTGACCAGAATTCTCTCTCCATCGTAAAGGTATGGGTGTTAATGCATTCAGGCATGACCACACCTTACAATTTAGTATTTATATTTGTTCTATACTAATAATTCAATATATTTTGACCATAAAATGTAATAAATTATTAGTATCAATATTTAATAACTACTAGAATGTTACAATGGGTAAAGAACAATGATGCCATCGGAACCGTAAATCGCGGGGTTCCCTGTGAATCGGGATTGTGTACACTTTGCGATTCCGCCTGCAAAGGAAAATGTGAAACCTGGATGTCCTCACTCAAAGGAAGGAAACTACTGTATCCCAGGAATTTTGGACAAACAACCTCAGGAGCCTTGCTCGTTTCTTCCGTAGGAGTGGGTTACCATGGATTGAGGATAAATGGTTATGCTTATGGAGTTGAAGGTTTAAAAGCTCCTCTTACAACTAATCCGGATGACTGTCTGTTCACCAATGTGGATGTTACAACAGAATTTGGGAACAAAGAAATAACCAAGTGCAGAATTCCGATGATGACAGGTGCACTCGGATCGACATTCATTGCAAGAAATTACTGGGAATCTTTTGCTGTCGGAGCAGCCCTTTGCGGTATCCCTATTGTAGTCGGGGAAAATGTAGTCGGAGTGGATCCAAAATCAGTCCTGGAAAAAGGCAGGATAAAGGAGGCCCCTGAACTTGACCGCAGGGTGGAAACCTTTTTCAGGTATTACGACGGATATGGCGCCATGATTGTTCAGATGAATGTTGAAGATACCAGGACCGGTGTTGCAGAGTATATTATTGATAAATACGGAGATAAGGTTATTATTGAATTGAAATGGGGTCAGGGAGCTAAGAATATTGGTGGAGAGATACAGGTTGTTGAAATTGAATATGCTAAGTTCCTGAAAGATCGCGGATATCTTGTAGATCCTGATCCCTACGATCCTGTAGTTGAGGCAGCATATAATGCCCGTGCCCTTAGCTCATTTGCACGCCACAGCAGGCTGGGCGGTACAGATTTATCCTCACCGGAACAGGTAAGGCAATCTTTCATGGACCATGTTGCTTACCTGAGGAAACTCGGATTTAAGCGGATTTCCTTAAAAACCGGTGCTTATGACAATGAAGCACTTGCCATGGCAATACGTTTTTCAGCAGATGCGGAACTTGATTTGCTTACCATAGATGGTTCAGGAGGTGGTACCGGAATGAGTCCCTGGAATATGATGCAGCACTGGGGCGTTCCCTCCATCGCACTGCATTCCAAAGCATATGAGTATTGTAAAATACTTTCGGACCAGGGAATCAAGGTGCCGGATATTTCATTTGCCGGTGGATTTGCAAGGGAGGATCATTTATTTAAGGCCCTGGCTCTGGGTGCACCTTTTTCCAAGATGGTATGTTTGGGGCGGGCACCTATGATACCCGGATTCCTGGGAAGCAACATTGAAGGGGTATTTAAACCTGAAAAAAGAGCTTCTCTATATGGACACTGGGAAACTTTGCCTCCTGCTGTTAAGGATTTCGGCAAATATCCTGAAGAAATCTTTGCAGGATGGGAGCCTGTACAAGAAAAAGTCGGAAAAGATGAAATGAAGAACATTCCTTTTGGTGCGATAGCAATGTATGCATACGCGGATAAGCTGGCCTGTGGATTACAGCAATTTATGGCAGGAGCGAGAAAATTCAGTCTGAACAAAATCTCCAGGGATGATCTTTTCACATCCAACAGGGAAACAGAAGAGGTTACCGGTATTACATTTATGACAGAAGTTAAAAACGAAGAGGCAATCAAGATTTTGAAAAGTTAGGAGTCCGGATCCCTGCAAAAATATTCAACCAGCAATATTCTTCTACGTTCAGCCTGGCTTGATTTTTGTGGAGTTTTTATAAAGGAAATATTGAATTTCAACAAATATTCCTTATTTTTAGACGCTTAAAAAAAACCGGTCATGGAACTAAAGAAATCAGACAAAGCGAATTTGGAGAGCAAGAGGGGGGTCTTCCTCCAGATAGGACTAGTAATTGTACTGGGAATAATCCTTGCAGCGTTCGAGTGGAGCAGCAAACCAAACATGGAAAACACTCTTGGGGTGCTTGCTGATATGGACCTCGAAGAGGAAATCATACCTATCACAAGGCAAGAGGAAGTCAAACCACCACCACCACCACCACCACCAAAGGTTACCGAGGTACTGAATATCGTTGAGGACGATGTTGAGATCGAGGACGAGCTTATCATTGAAGATGCAGAGGCTGACCAGGATATGGAGATTGAAATCCTCGAATTCGAAGAGGAGGAAGAAGTAGCAGAAGAGGAGGTATTCTTCATTGTTGAGGATATGCCCAGTTTCCAGGGGAAAGGCCAGGAGGGATTTCGTTCATGGATTGCCAAGAACCTGCGTTACCCTGAAATTGCTGCTGAGAACGGTATCAGTGGAAAAGTATACGTTCAGTTTGCTGTTAACTCAAAAGGACAGGTTGTGGATGCAGTTGTTGTTCGCGGTGTTGACCCTGCCCTCGATAAAGAAGCTACCCGTGTTGTAATGGGTTCACCCAAATGGTCTCCGGGAAAACAAAGGGGTAAAGCTGTAAAGGTTCAGTTTACATTCCCGATTAACTTTGTATTGCAGTAAATAACAATAACTTAACAGATAACCCTGGCGGTCATGTACCACCAGGGTTTTTTATTTTTGACATAATTTGTGGTTGTTAATTAATCATAAGGTTGGTTAGAACCTTTTTTACTAAATTAGTCTGCAATTAACCCCATAAGATATGAGACGTATAGTTTACTTTATTATTACAGCAATTATCCTCTCTTCCTGCGGATCTTCCAAAAAGATGCTTGAGAAGGGTAATTACGACGCGGCAATCCAGAAAGCAGTCAAGCAGATTCGCAAAAAACCTGACAGTCCAAAGGACATCGAGGCCCTTGATAAGTCTTACCAGGTTGCCAATCAGCAGGACCTGGAACGGGTAAGATTTCTTGAGAGGGAGGACAATCCGAATAATTATGAAGAGGTCTTTGCCATCTACTCCCGTATGAAGAACAGGCAATCACTTGTTCGTACAATTCTCCCAATGAACCTGAACGGGCGGACAATTAACTATGAGTATATTGATTACGATGCCAAGATAATCTCTGCCAAACGCAAGGCAGCTGAATATTATTATCATAGCGGGAAAAACCTGATGAATACCGGCACCAAAGAGTCATACCGTCAGGCCCATTTCGAAATGAACAAGGCCCAGGAATACTCAGGTGGCATGTATCCCGATCTTGATCCCCTGATAGAGGAAGCAAAGTTCAAGGGTGTCAGCAGGGTAATTGTATTGGTTAACAATATGACCCATGTAAACCTTGACCCGGTATGGGAGGACGATCTGCTGGAAATTGACAATCGCGGATTTGAAAATGAATGGGTAGAATATCACTTCAAACATCTTAATGAGGATATTGCATACGACTATACCATATATGTGAACCTGGAATCCATAATGATATCACCAGACGAAGTAAAAGAAGATGATAACCTTTACAAGAAAAAGGTTGAAGACGGATTTGATTATGTACTCGATGCGAATGGGAATGTAATGAGGGATACAGCCGGTAATGACATCAAGATCGCCAGGTACAAAGAACTGCAATGTACCCTGATTGAGACTCACCAGTTCAAATCAGTCCGGATCAATGGAAATATCGAGATCCAGTCAAACAATCCAAAGAAACTCATGCGCAAGGAGCCAATCGGAGCCGAGCATGTTTTTGAGCACCATTCAGCTCGAGCATCCGGCGATATTGATGCCCTCGACGATGAAGCGAAGGCAATGATGAAAAGTGATGCAGCAACTTTTCCAACCGACTTCGAGATGCTTCATATGTGCACTGAAACCCTTAAACCTGCCATCCGGGAGGGAATCAACAAAAACAGACAGCTTATTTACTAGGAAGAAAATACTCAATAGAATACATGGAAGCCGCCTCAGAATTACCGGGGTGGTTTTTTGTTGGCCTTTTAGGATAGAAATATGCGGGAACCGATTGAAACAAAGCTGAAGCCGGAAACAGCGATTCTTATTGGAGTAATCGAACAATACCAGGACGCCGATGAGGTAGAAGATTACCTTAAGGAGCTGGAATTCCTTACTGATACTGCCGGTGCTGTGGTTGAGAAAACTTTTATGCAGCGTCTGGAGCATCCGGATCCGCGCACTTTCGTGGGAAGCGGAAAGCTGGCCGAGATAAGGGATTATGTGCAAAAGAATGAGATTGACCTGGTCATTTTTGATGATGAATTGAATCCTTCCCAGCTCAGGAATATTGAAGGGGAACTAAAATGCCGTATACTGGACCGCACCAATCTTATCCTTGATATTTTTGCACACCGGGCCAAAACAGCACATGCCAAGACACAGGTCGAGCTTGCACAGTATGAATACCTGCTTCCAAGGCTTACAAGGATGTGGACCCACCTGGAGCGGCAACGCGGGGGAATAGGTTTCAGGGGACCCGGGGAAACGGAAATTGAAACGGACCGCCGGATTATCCGGGACCGGATGGCCAAACTGAAGGAAGATCTTAAAAAAATAGACAAACAAAAGGCTGTTCAGCGCAAGAACCGGGGGAAAATGGTAAGGGTTGCCCTGGTAGGTTATACAAACGTTGGGAAATCCACCCTTATGAATGTATTGAGCAAATCGGATATTTTTGCAGAAAATAAGCTGTTCGCCACACTGGATACTACCGTGCGAAAGGTTGTAATCGAAAACCTTCCCTTCCTGCTTTCTGATACAGTGGGTTTCATCCGTAAACTTCCTCATTCCCTGGTCGAGTCATTCAAGTCGACACTGGATGAAGTGAGGGAATCAGATATACTCCTTCATGTAGTAGATATTTCACATCCCAGTTTTGAAGAGCAGATAGAGATTGTTAACCAGACCTTGCTGGAGATTGGGACGAGGGATAAGCCCTCTTATATTGTTTTTAATAAGATCGATGCCTTCCGATACGTAAAGAAAGACGAGGATGATCTTAGTCCCCCGACCCCCGAAAACATCAGCCTTGCCGATCTGAAGAAAACGTGGATGGCACAGGCGAATGGGCAATGCGTATTTATCTCCGCGAAGAACAAGGATAATATCAAAGAAATGCGGAATCTCCTCTACGAAAAGGTAAAGGAGATTCACTCAAAACGTTATCCCTACAACGATTTTCTCTATTAACAGGATGTTCACTATCCTGTGTGCCACCATTCGAGTCTAAGCCTTTATCAGTCCCGCAGCTGACATAGCCTCCGCAATCTGGATTGCATTAGTAGCAGCACCCTTACGCAGGTTGTCTGAAACCACCCATAGGTTGAGGCATTTTTCACGGGACTCATCCCTGCGAATCCTTCCGACGAATACATCATCCTTGCCTTCAGCATTGCGGGGCATCGGGTAGACATTATTAACAACATCATCCTGGACAGTGATACCCGGCGATTCGGAAAGAATCCGGTGTATATCTGCAAGCTCAAACTCCTTTTCGAATTCCAGGTTAACGGATTCGGAATGTCCTCCCATTACTGGTACCCTGACAGCGGTTGCGGTACACATGATGGTATCATCCCTGAGGATTTTACGGGTCTCATTGACCATTTTCATCTCCTCCCTGGTATAGCCGTTCTCAAGGAAAACATCACAATGGGGCAGGACGTTGAGGTCAATGGGGTGGGGATAAGCACGCTCTCCCTGTACCCCGGCCCGCTCATCTTTCATTTGCTGAACCGCCTTTACACCCGTTCCGGTCACAGACTGGTAGGTGGAAACAACGATTCTTTTAATTGTATAGGCTTTGTGCAGGGGAGCCAGGGCCAGAACCATCTGAATGGTTGAACAGTTCGGATTGGCAATGATCTTATCATCCGGCCCGATTGCATCAGCATTTATTTCCGGTACCACCAATCGCTTGGAAGGATCCATTCTCCATGCAGATGAGTTGTCAATAACTACCGTTCCTGCTTCTGCAAACTTTGGCGCCCATTCAGTTGAAGTGCCACCACCTGCTGAGAAAATTGCAATATCCGGCTTGTTGTCAATGGCATCCTGCATACCGATGACTTTATGTTTCTCTCCCTTAAATATTAACTCTTTGCCCACCGATCTTTCGGAGGCAACGACATAAAGGGTTGAAACTGGGAAGTTCCTTTCTTCAAGGATTTCCAAAATCACAGTACCGACAAGACCGGTAGCACCAACAACAGCAACTTTCATGAATTTTACAATTTAAAAGAATTTGACACTAAAAATTTTCGATTTATAAGATCTGCAAAATTTGAAATAATATTTTGAAATGAAAAGACTGTTATTGTTTTTTTTCTGTTTTCCATCAATATTATTTGCTCAACTGAGTTTTGACTTTGAATCAGGTTCACTCAAAAGCTGGAATCAAAGCCGTGATTCGGCCTGGGTAATTACAGGCCAGAATGCGCTATCTGGCTCATTATCACTGTGGCACGGGCTTGATGATTCCACCGGTGGGGAGGACCGGATCGGATTTGCATATGACAGCCTTGTCCTGGAAAATTCTCTGACTACCTGGAGTTTTATTTTACGGCATGGGTATAATCCATCCTCATCAAATAAATGGGCAGTGTACCTCCTTTCAGAGGGTAATATGTTTGGAGGGGACCTGCAGGGAGGTGAAATCTCGGGTGGGGGACAGGTGGCCGGGAACAGGGCTATTGTGCTGGGGGTGAATTATAAAGGCTCAGATGACCTGCTGAAACTCTGGTTTACAGATGGAGAAAAAGCTGTGGTAATTGCTGAAACTATTCTTAATTGGGAGGAGGAGTTTGGAACTATGGCAGCTTCCCTGAAGGTTGAAAGAAAAGCAGATGGGCAGTGGAATGTTTACTCAGGAGGTACTCTGGCGGGGACAGATTCGCTTATTAATTGGATGATGATCGGTTCCGGAAATGAGACCGAAACAGTTGAACCCGGATATTTTGGGATACAGTACCGTTTCAGTTCCAGGCAGGACATGAAGTTCTGGTTTGACAACCTTAATATATCCGGATACTTCAGGAAGGATACCACAGCTCCTGGAATCACCTCAGTGAAATTATTGAATGAATACACACTCAGGCTGTCTTATTCAGAGGCCGTGGATATGAAATCTGCATTGTATCCAGGGAATTACAGGATTCTGCCTGATGAAATTCAGCCAGTGTCTATAATTCCGGTATCTGATTTATTGGTAGACCTGGTATTTGGCCAGGAATTTTCATCCGGATTGGAACAGGTTCTCAGAGTTCATGGGATAGGAGACAGGAAAGGAAATTTGTCCGGTACCATGGATGCTGTTTTTACCTGGTATAAACCTCTGCCCGGTGATATAATATTTAATGAAGTGATGTACGATCCATTACCCGCAGTCACATTGCCCGGATATGAATATGTTGAGCTTTTTAACCGCAGCGGATATACAATTTCAGTTGGCAACTGGACTTTAATAGCAGGTAAAAAGATCCTGAAATTACCGGACCATGAACTGCCCGCCGGGGAGTATATGTTGATCTGTTACCGGGAAACCAAAGACCAGTATACAGCCTCGGATCATGTCCTGGATATACTGGGCTCGAAAACCCTGTTCTCAAACGAGGGGGCGTTGATGCAGCTCCTGGATGCCGATTCTGTATTGGTGGACTGGATGGAATATTCGCCCGGCATGCATTCCACAGAGTACTATGCAGGTGGTGGCTGGTCGCTCGAGAGGGTTGATCAGGATAGAGTATGCCATAGTCCCACAAACTGGTCTACATCAATCGACAGGCAAGGAGGTACCCCTGGCAGTAAAAACTCCATTGCAGGAAGAAATCCTGACAGGACTCCTCCCGAACCCGTTTCCGTTTACCTGCCGGATGAAAATAGCCTGACCATTGAATTCAATGAATATCTGGGTTATGGATCAGCAGTTCTGAAAGAGAACTGGCTGGTAGACGGGGGAATGGGTATTCCTGATTCGGTCTGCCTACTGAATCCATGGAACAGAGCAGTGACATTGATATACCGGGCAGGATTTAAACCCGGGAAAGAGTACAATCTGGAACCGAAGGGGGAGATAATGGATTGTTCGGGAAACAGGCTTCATCATGGAACCAAAATACGGTTCGCTCTGCCGGTCCTTCCCATGAGATCTGAGATACTGATTTCCGAGGTCCTTTTTAATCCACTTCCATTCTGTCCCGATTTTATCGAAATCCATAATCCCACACAAAAAACATTTGACATTGCTGATCTCTGCCTTGCAAACAGGGAAACTGGAAATTCAGAACATGGTTCAACAGGAGGGGATGATTCAGCTGCCGGGGATGATTCAGCTGCCGGGGATATCCCGGTCAATGATCCTGTCCCGGCCGGAAGGATAATGGAACACAGGTTGTTATTCCCCGGGCAGTATCTTGCGCTTACAGAAGACCCTGAGGAACTGTCAGCCTTCTTCATGATTCATGATGGATTTTCGATTGTTAAGATGAGTGATATGCCGGCGATGGGTGATATTGAGGGTTCAGTTCTTTTGCTTGACAGGTACCTGAGCGTGGTGGATGAGATGGCATATCACAGGGATATGCACCACCCGGCGCTGCCTTCCCCGGAAGGGGTATCCCTGGAAAGAATAAGTTTCAGTCCCGGTTCAGAAAATCCCTCGAACTGGCATTCGGCATCATCTACGGATGGATTTGGAACACCGGGCAGGAAGAATTCACAGTATATGGAAATCGACGATGGGCGAGAGGGGATAAGTGTTGAACCTGAAATATTCACCCCCGATATGGATGGTGTGGAAGATATCCTTCTGATCAGGTATCGTTTTTCCACACCCGGATGCCGGGCCAGGATACTGGTATTCGATCCGGGGGGAAGGCTTGTCCGGGAAATAGCGATGGGGGAGTTGCTTGGAACAGAGGGTTTTTATACCTGGAACGGCTGCGACCGCAACGGGGAACTGGCAGGCAGAGGACTTTACCTGGTATTTACCGTGGTTTCCGGAGTGGATGGGAGAATCAGGAGATACCGGAATACTTGCATACTGTCAGGTAACAGGTAATGATATACTGCCCGCTACCTTGATGGGTTGAAAATCCTCGGACGGGGATTAAAGTCCCCCGATCAATTCCTTCATGATATGGGTCATCCGGGGTTCCGCTTTGCCGGCAACGCTGGTTACATCATGAAGTGAAACTTTGACGATCTTTCCCGGCACACCCAGGTCTGTGATGATGGATATTGCAAAACAGGTAATCCCCATCTGGTGAGCGACAATAATTTCGGGAACGGTTGACATGCCCACTGCGTCGCCACCAATAATGCGGAAGTACTGGTATTCCTTTGGTGTTTCAAGTGTGGGACCTGTAACACCGACATAACAGCCCTGGCAGACAGGGTAGTTGTTCTTTTTGCCTATTTCAAGAGCACGTTCAATGAGAGCTTTGTCATAGGTTTCACTCATGTCCGGAAAACGATCACCGAATTCAGGTTCGTGTTTGCCGATCAGTGGATTGGGTATAAGACTGATATGGTCATCCAGGATCATGAGGTCACCGATTTCCTGATTGGGATTTATTCCCCCGCTGGCATTTGACACAAAAAGATGAGAGATCCCAAGGTATTTCATAACCCGGACAGGGAAGGTAATTTCCTGAAGGGAATAACCCTCATAATAGTGGAACCTGCCCTGCATGGCGACAATCCGCTTCCCGCCAAGGGTACCAAAAATAAGTTTCCCATGATGGCTTTCGACTGTAGATACCGGAAAATTCGGGATGTCTTCATACTCAAGGGTATCGGCTATATCAATTTCCTTAACCATACCCCCGAGTCCAGTGCCAAGGATTATGCCGATTTCAGGCCTGATCTTTGTCCTGCTGTTTATGAAGGATATTGTCTCTTTTATTGTCTCTAACATAATTTCGTATGTTGTTATCGAATGTTTCGCCGTCTTCGTTCAGGATCTCTATTCCGACGGGTACATAGAACATCCTTTCGCGGACCGGGGCTGCTATATTAGTGAATTTTCGTAATCTCGTGGCATCTTTTGCAGTGGTAAATATGAACCTCTCATCGCCTTCCATCTTCTCATAAGATTCCAACATGGATGCCAGGTCCTTTTCATTGAATTCATGGTGGTCAGGAAAGGTAAGCTCGGTAATATTGGTTGAAATGCTGCGAAGGTGCTTTTTGTAAAGGCGGGGACCTGCAATACCGGTCACCATAAGGATTTGAGGTTTGGAAGCTTTCATATCGGCAAGGCTAACCGGGTTCTTTGTGTCATCGAATAGGGGGACAGGTTCACCGTAGTTCAGTTTTGAAAAGAACAGGTGCTGGAAAGGATAGAGTTTAAGGTCCTTTATGATAATCCGTCGTTCGATGGGCTTGAGCCTGTCGGGGCATTTGGTAATAAGAATGATATTGGCCCTGCGGCGCTCATAGCCCTGTTCACGGAGTCGCCCGGCAGGAAGCAGGTGGTCTTCAGACAATGGCCTGTTAAAGTCTATCAGGAGGACAGATAATCCGGGTTTAATATGTCGGTGCTGGAATGCATCGTCGAGCAGGATAACGTCCAGGTCCGGTATACGGGCCATTAATTCCCTCACACCGTTTACCCGCCGGCGATCCACGGCAACATTGATGTCAGGGTATTTATGTTTGATCTGTACCGGTTCGTCGCCGATATCCATTACCCCTGATTCCTTATCTGCGAGGATGAAATTACGGGTCTTGCGCTTGTATCCCCTGCTAAGGGTTGCTACCTGAAACTCATCTCTGAGGAGCTCGACCAAGTATTCAATATGGGGTGTTTTGCCTGTGCCGCCGACAGTAATATTTCCCACGGAAATTATGGGGATGGGGAATTCCACAGACTGAATCATTTTATAGTCAAAAAGGAAATTACGAATCCAGATGATCAGACCGTAAAGGAGTGAAAACGGATAGAGCAGTAAATAATAATTATTTCTTGCAGGCAGCGGCATGTTGATTTTGCTCTGTTTGAGCGATCAATTCAGCTCGAATTTAAACGGCAGGCGCACCTGCAATCCGTATAATCCTTCGAGTTCCTGAATTGTTTCAAAATAATTATAAAATTGTCCCAGCTCTTTTTGAACCATTTTTACGCGGACATTCTCTGTAAGTTGCCGGATGAACTGTTCGATCGGGTCTTCAAGTTTCGGGAGTGATTGCACACGGTATTTATCGAGCCCTGCCATTCTTGCTGCAATCTCAATTGCATCATGGAGGCCACCGTAAGCATCAATCAGTCCATTTTCCAGGGCATTTTCACCGCTCCATACTCTGCCCCTGCCAACCTCATCAACCTCATCACGGGTCATATTGCGTCCATCGGATACCTCATCGAGAAATGAATCATAGGTTTCCTCCACCATTGATTGAATGATGGATCTCTCTTCAGAGGTGAGGGGGCGGAATGGACTTCCAATGTCAGCCATTGGATTCGTTTTGGCTACATCAACATTAATACCAAGTTTCTTGTTCATGAAGGTCTTGACATTGGGCAGGACAGCCCAGACGCCTATAGAACCTGTAACCGTATTGGGATGAGCCAGGATGGTATCGGCCGGGGCCAGAATGTAGTATCCTCCTGATGCGGCAACATCTCCCATTGAGGCAACCAGGGGTTTGGTTTGGCTGGCAAGCTGTGATTCCCTCAGGATAATTTCAGAAGCAAGTACTCCACCTCCACCGGAATTCACCCTTAGCACGATTGCTTTGACACTGCTGTCACGCCTGGCCTGGCGAATGGCCTTTGATATTCTTTCGGATGCAATGGTTCCCTCACCTGTATTCCCCAGACGAATATCCCCATGGGCGTAGATCACTGCTACCTTGTCTTTGGCAATCCCTTTGTAATCCCTTTTGGCCGGTACTTTGGTGTATTTTCTAAGGGTGACCACCCTCAGATCCTTTTTCTCATCTGTTCCGGTGATTTTTTTAAGGGTATTAATCATTTCATCCTTAAAAATCAGTCCATCGACAAGTCCGTGTTCAATCGCAGATTCCGCCGTGCGGATTGTAATGTTGTCAGCCAGGTGATTGAGTTTTTCCGGCTCAATATTGCGCTCCTCGCCGATTCCCTTCAACATATGCTGCCAGATGGAACCCATCCAATGCATGATCTGTTCCCTGTTCTCAGAACTCATATGTTCATTCATGAAAGGCTCCATGGCACTTTTGTATTCACCATGGCGAATTACCTGAGCTTCAATGCCAAGCTTGTCAAGGGCCCCCTTATAGAACATGATCTGGGAAGCCAGTCCTGTCAGGAAAAAATTCCCCTCCGGATTCAGGTAAATACTGTCAGCTACGGATGCCAGGTAGTAGGATTTCTGGGTGTATACATCTGCAAAGGCAATTATAAACTTGCCGGATTCCTTAAAATCTATCAGTGCATTACGGATCTCCTCAGTTGTCCCGACTCCGGCATTTATCGCCGATAACTGCAAGTAGATCCCATTAATATTATCATCCTTTTTGGCCTTTCTAATATTGTCAAGAATATTGATCAATCCCATTTCCCGAATATTCCGGAATCCTGCAGGAAGGAAAAAGAACGGGTTATCCACGGCACGGTCAACAATAATCTCATTAAGCTTCATATAAAGGATGGAATTAGGCCTGACCTCAGCGGGTTTTTCGGATGAGGAGGCGGCAATAATAATTACCAGAAGGAAAATGATCATCAATGTACTCAGGAATATCCCGGTAATAGTTGCAAGGGTGTATTTAAGGAAACTTCTCATGTTTATTTTGTATAGCTAAGTTTCAAAGATATATAAAAAAAATTGCTGAAATTGCCGCTTTCTGAGTTTGACAATGCACAGGCTTGTTTTATCTACCGGATGTAACCTGGGGGACCGCAGGGAAAACCTTCTTTCAGCCATTGAACTGATAGAAGAAAGGCTTGGCCGTATCCTCAAGGTATCGGGTATATATGAGTCGGAGTCCTGGGGGTACGAAAGTAAAAACCGTTTTTATAATCAGTGCCTGCTGGTTGAAACCAGCCTGGGTGCGGAGGACTGCCTGCCAAAGATCCTTGAGATTGAACGAATGCTGGGCCGGGATCGATCTTTATCCCGGTATTCGGACCGTATTATAGATATTGACATCCTGTTCTTTGATGATATGGTCCTTGAATCTGATTCACTCAGGATCCCTCATGAAAGGCTGGCATTCAGAAGGTTCGTCCTTCTTCCCCTGGCCGAGATCCTGCCTGAATTTGAACATCCTCTCCTGCATAAGTCCGTCCGGGAACTCCTGGGCGAGTGTACAGATTCCGGAGAGGTCGTTCAGGTGGACAAGAAATAACTTGAGCGGCCGGACAAGAAAAACTTGAGCGGGGTTGAGAAAGTTTGCAGAGTTGAAACCTGAGAAGTTGGGGCTTTTCAGTCAAGGTTTTTAAGGCAGGGATAATTCGAAATTCCCGAACCACAGCCTTTCAGGATTTCCATAAGTTTTTTGTCGGATGAGTTATCGACACAGAGTACGAGGTTCTGCTCTGTATTTGTTTTAATAAACCTGTCAATTATGAATTCTATCCCCCCCTGTGCAAGTCCCTCACTATTGGCAGCAGCATACAGGATACTTGCCCGGCCCTTGAACAAAGCAAAAAGGACCGTAGCACACAAATTATTATGTACATCATATGCGGCCCCGATTTGTCCCGACCGGAAACGGATTGCATTGCAGGCCAGAAGCCTCAGGATTGAGATTTCTCCAGCCTTCAGCCTGCCCCGGTTAAATTTGTCGAGCCGGAATCCGAACATCAACATGTCATGAACGGATACATTTTTAATATAACTAAGCGATTCCTTCTTCGCCAGAATCATCCGGTCATTCATTGACTTACCGTACTTCGAATTAATGCGGGCATACGGCTGAATCAGGTCAAGTTCTGCGGAGTTCAGAAATCTGGCCCCGGATGAAGGAAGGATATTGAATTTGTTGAGGCAGAGTTTTCGCAACCGGTAAGCAGAGGGGATGGATTGGACAAAATGCCGGATAATTTCGGGGGATGGGATCTGGGTAGAGAACACACCGAGCTGCCATGCAAAATCGGGTTGACGGATGACCTTACGACCGAATGACCTGCTAACCGGGAGGGGCATAACGGTGGAATAGTCATCTGTTGCAAGGATCTCCCATTCCGGACATACAATATTCATATACCAGGACAGAGCATAGACCAATCCATTCGGAGAAGCGCTGATACACTTATCGTAGAGCTCGGTAGCTTCTTCCGGATCCTGAATATGGAGCAATGGGTTCAAATCAATCCTTCATCAGAGAAGCTAAAGTAGGCATTATCCGCAATAATAATGTGGTCGAGCAATTGGATATCCATGGTTCGGCTTGCTTCTGCAATTTTCGAGGTGATTTTTATGTCAGCATCACTTGGCTTAAGATTGCCGGAGGGGTGGTTATGACAAAGAATCAGTGAAGATCCCAGGCGGTCGAGTGCCTTTTTAAGGATCAGTCTGACATCTATTACCGTTCCGGATATTCCACCCTGGCTTATCCGGATATTGTCAATCACCCTGTTTGAACGGTTCATGATAAGAACCCAGAATTCTTCGTGTGACAGATCTGCTATCAGGGGCTGAAGAAGTGAATAGACATCCTGGCTGCCGGAGATCCGGATTTTCTCTTCCAGTTCGGATCGTTTTCTCCTTCTTCCAAGCTCCAGTGCAGCCACAATGGTGATTGCCTTTACCGGTCCCATTCCATTATGTTTCATAAGGTCACTTATATTTTTTCTACCGAGTTCCTGAAGGTTATTTCCCGACTGCTTCATGATCTGTCTTGCAAGTTCAACAGCCGAGGTTTCGGGTCCCCCGGAACGAATGAGGATCGCCAGCAATTCTGCGTTGCTTAGACTGCCCAATCCCTTTGAGAGCATTTTTTCCCTGGGCCGGTCCTCCATCGCCCAATCTTTTATCCCTGTACTTTTATACGAACTCATCAATCTGTTTACTTCTTTATGACAGATGCAGTGTAATATCATGCCACAAAAAAACCCGCTTCGGTAAGAAGAGGGCTGATCTATATTGGGAGAGATATATTTACATTTGGGCGATATGATGTGTCAATTGTGACTTAAGATTGGCCGCCTTATTCTTGTGAATGATATTCTTCTTTGCAAGCTTGTCAAGCATAGAGGAAACCTCCGGAAGCATTTCCGCAGCTTCTTCTTTCTTTTTTGCGCTTCTCAGTTTCTTGATCGCATTCCTTGTAGACCTTGCATAATACTTATTATGCTCTTTGCGCTTCTCGGATTGTCTGATCCTTTTCTTAGCTGATAAATGATGTGCCATGCTACTTTTTCATTAATTGGGCATGCAAAAATACATATAATTTTGAATTAAAAAAATAATTGTGGAGGGGCTGTTATACCTCGGCTGAGACATCTTGGAAAAGGGATTCCATCACACTATATAGTTCGCTGATATTCAGAGGCTTACCTAGATATGCATCACAGCCGGCAAGTTTCCATTTTTCCGATTCTGCGGAGCCTGGATATGCACTGATTGCAACGACAGGGAGCCAGGGCATAATTCGCTTTATTCTACGCGTAGCCTCATACCCGTCAAGGACCGGCATCCTCACATCCATAAGAACAAAACTAATTGTCCTGTCCCTCTTCACAGCATTAACGGCTTTCAATCCGTTATCAACACTGATTATTCTGGATTTTGTGGGACTCAGAAAGTTTCCAAGAAGCTGAAGGTTGGTACGGACATCGTCAACAATCAGGAGAGTTTTGTCTGACCAGTCAGGGTAGGTTATTGTTCCATGGTTGTTCAGTTCCTTCGTTCTGAGGTTTTCAGGAGGCTGGACCTCGAGGGTGAACCAAAAAGTCCTTCCGGTTTCTTTGTTTTTATCTACCCAGATTTTACCACCCAGGCCGGATAGTATATCAGTGATTTCTGAAAGAAGTTCTGCCTCAGCTTCGAATTCCTCTTCAAAATTGGACTGACTCAATGCCTGGCCATAAGGTTCAGTAACATAGAATGAAAGCTGATCTTCCCTGCCCAGTTTAAAGCCAAATTCAATACTTCCTTTTTTCTGATGATTTACAGCAAAGCTTATAAGAGAATCAAAAATTAATTTGGTCCTGACAGGGTCGGTATGGACCATAAAATGTTCCAGCGATCCAGGAGTATTCATAATTAACAGAATCTCTTGCTGATTATTTTCGAGCAATAGCTCCTGGTTAATCCTGTGAATTTCCCTTAGACATTTATAGATATAAAAATCCTTTTTCACAATAATTACGCCGGATTGGTAAGTAAAGTTACAAAAGAGGTATACTACTCAGAGAAGCCAATAATGATTTCAATTACGTGAAGTGATGATTTTAATCACCGAAATGCCCTGTTTCCTGATATTATTTTGACAGGTAGCTACCCTTGTGTGAGAGATTAAAGACTCAGAGCGACGTAATGGAATGCGAAAAACATGTCACGTGCAATCTCCCTGCAACGTTCATCGTATTTCCGGATTTTAAGATTGCTTCCATCAATGGCTTTTGGATCTTCATATGGCAGGGAGATTCTGAGGGATGCCCCGGTTATCAAGGGACAGGCTTCATCTGCATCGGAACAGACGAGTATTGCACAGAAGTTTTCTGCAGGATTTTCAGGATCATTATATTTTTTGCTGAACATTATAATCCCAGGTGTCCCGGGTCCGCTTTTCAGGATATATTTTTGATTTTCCTCCTGATCCCGGGATCCTTTCACTATAAATCCAGCTCTTTGAATAGCAGCTACAGCGGCATGGTGGAATGCTGTAGATTCTGTTCCACCTGAGAATCCATTGATATTGTCAATTCCATAGTACCGGGCAGCTGTTGATGCCCAGACCTGACCAAACTGGCTTCTGCGTGAATTATGTGTGCAGATAAAAACCAGGTCTGCCGATCCCTTATCCTTCAGGGAAGATACAATCCAATTACCTGTCAACTTCAGGGTATCAATCCTGTGACCGGGAATCTGGCTGAATTCAGATTCAATATTCTTAAGGTAGGTATTAAGCGGGGTTGTGAAATCCGACTCATTCATGGCAGACAGGACCGGGATATCAATTCCTCGGTTTTTTGGCGAAAACAGTTATGCTATAGATGCCTGTGCCATTATGCTTATTCAGTTCCTCTGTTACACCATATTTTTCGGTAATCTCTTTGGGCAGGTCAATTTTTCTTTTCTTCATTACCTCAATAACTTCAAAACCGGTTTCTTTAATGATCTCAAGGTATTCATCTTCTTTAAGTGCACCTGCCACGCAACCGGCGTACATTTCAGCTTCTTTTAACAAAGGCTCAGGAAGCACACCGTCTGTAACAATATCTGAGATGCTCAGGTGTCCCCCAGGTCTGAGAATCCTGAATGTCTCACCAAAGGCAGCTGATTTATCCGGAGCAAGATTGAACACACAATTACTGACAACAATATCAGCTGAATTGTCGTTCAGGGGAGTATTTTCAATTTCACCAAGGTGGAATTCGACATTTTTATAGCCAAGTTTTTCAGCATTAACCCTTGCTTTTTCAACCATGACCCCGGTCATGTCAATTCCGATCACCTTTCCGTGTTCACCTGTCTCCCGGGCCGCGATAAAGCAGTCATTACCTGCACCCGAGCCCATATCAACAACGGTATCTCCCGGCCGGATGAATGCATATTCTGTTGGCAGCCCGCAACCGAGTCCCAGGTCAGCCTCGGGGGCATACCCCTTGATTTTGCTGTAATCTTCCGACATTATTGAATAATCAATGTCCTCGCCACATCCGCAAACGCATCCACAGGAGTCCGGATTTTTTTCACTTTGAATTGCAATGCTTGCATATTTTTCGCGGACCATTTTTTTAATATCTTCTGGTGTTTCCATGAGTGTTGTATTTTGTATTTCGTAAAAATACGAAATATATTTTATTTATCCCATATATAAAATTTACAGGTCCAGAAATTCAGAGAAATGTTTTTTTGTTTTATCCCAGGCTTCTGCATTCAGGCAGTACATGATCCTGGGTGGACGTGTTGTTCCCTTGATAAGACCGGCTCTTTTCAATTCTTTCAGATGCTGGGAAAGCGTAGATCGCGCAATTGGCAGTATCTCAGCAAGATCACCACTGTAACAACAGGTTTGTTCTGAAAGCAGTTTGAGAATATAGATGCGCACAGGATGACTCAAAGCCTTAGCATACCTGGCAAGGTCAATTTGTTCCTGGGTGATGTTATTGTCGGGTTTATACTCTTCCATAGAGATAATCTGAAAGTCAAATTTAAAAAACATAGGGCAGAAGCTGCCATGTTTTGGATGAATATTCGGAATTATAACCAAAGGAGTATCTATAGCACAATCCAATTCAGCAAACTTTCTAAATAAGTTCTAAATAGCATTTCAATCATATATCTCAGATGCTAACAATATACCTTTGCCATCTGAAAAAATAAATTATGAAAAGAATAATAATTATGCTTTTTGCAGGGGTATTCAGCCTGTCTGCGAAAGCACAGGATGATAATGTTGAGCAGCAAAATACAGCCCAACGTTTGTTGGTAGCAGATCAGGATAAAAACCTTGTTATAGGAGGATATGGGCAGATCGATTACAACCAGCAATTTGGAGACGGAAAAAAATACAATGGGAACCTGGATGTCCACCGGTTTGTACTTTTAGTTGGTTATCACTTTACCGACAGGTTGCAGGTGATTACTGAGATCGAGTTTGAGCACGTGAAGGAGGTATTTGTTGAACAGGCATTTATGAATTACCGGTTAAATAATTATATGAACCTGCGCGGTGGACTCATGCTGATTCCTATGGGTATAGTGAATGAGTATCATGAACCTCCATTGTTTAACGGTGTGGAGCGACCCAATGTGGATAAGTACATTGTACCTACTACATGGCGTGAGATCGGACTCGGAATTTCAGGAACCCTCCCTGGTCCCTCTATGAAATATCAGGCATACATCGTAAATGGATTTAAAGGATACGATGGATCTCCCAAATTCAATGGAAAAAACGGCCTGCGGAGCGGGAGACAGAAGGGAGCAGAGTCAATTCTCAGCCATCCGAATTTGTCCATGAAACTTGAATATTTTGGATTGCCGGGGCTTAATGTGGGACTTGCAGGATATTTTGGGAAATCACAATCGACCGTATACAATGGAATCGATAAAAATGATAACCAGCAGATCACTGCCGCTGATTCATCGGTAGTCGGGACGGCTATGGTGGGACTTGATTTTCGGTATATTAAAAAGGGACTGCAGCTTAGAGGACAATTAATTTACAATAGCCTCAGCAATACGATTCAGTACAATGAATTTACAGGATCTGACATGGGGTCATCAATGATAGGGTATTACGTTGAGCTGGGATACGATGTGCTTTCCGGTTCGGGAAAAGGGGAGCAGAAACTGGTACCCTTTGCCAGGTATGAGAATTATAATACCCATCAGAGTGTTGAGGGAATCATTGCCCAAAACGATGCTTTTAACAGATCTGATATTACGGTTGGAATCGGATACTGGTTTACCGCAGGTGCTGTAGTGAAAGCTGATTATCAGAGGTTTAGTAATGCAGCCGGTGACGGGATAAATCAGTTCAATGCGGGATTAGGTTTTATGTTTTAAACATGCTGAAAAAGACCATTACAATAATATTTTTTTTCTCGATCCTGATAGCCCTGTCTGCAGAAAAATACCTGCATACTGAAAAAATTATAAATAAAGCCGCAAAAGCAGCAACGAAGATCTGGGATGAATATGAAATCGAAATTGAACCCCTTGATTTAGATCAGTCGTCACAATATTATTCTTCCTACGATACCCTGTTCAGAATTGTAGGGGGGGATTCCACACTGGGTTTCCTGGTTTTGTCATCTGCAAAAGGAAGATTTGAAATGTTTGACTTTATGATGGTTTATACCCCGGAGACTGAGGTGATAGATATGAGGGTGATGGTATACCGTTCAGAATATGGAAGCCAGGTGTGCTCAAAACGCTGGCTGAAACAGTTTTATGGTATTCCCTCCTCAAAATCACTTCAATACGGATCGGATGTTGATGCTCTATCGGGTGCTACCTTTTCCGCCAGATCCCTCACCGAGCAGGTGAACAGGTTGAATAGGCTGTTGCGTGAAAATTCAAACAAAAATTAAAAAGGCTGTCCCGTAACACGAGACAGCCCCAACCTAAACCAACCAATAAAACCTTACTTAATGGCAATTAGCCTTGCAGGCTTTGCCTTTGCTTCTTCTTTTTTAGGAATATTTACACTCAACACTCCGTTTTTATGTGAGGCCGTGATGTTTCCAGCATCCACCAGTTCAGGCAGCGTGAAAGAACGGCTGAAGTTGTTGTAACGAAATTCCCTCCGGGTGTAGTTATCATGAGTTTCCTGGTTATTGTCTTCCCTGATGGAAGCGATTGTCAGACTATCATTATCAAGATCGATCTGGAAATCCTTTTTCTCAAGTCCCGGTGCAGCAACCTCAATGGTGAAATCGTTGTCACCTTCAGAGATGTTTACAGCCGGGAGGCTCTTGTAACCATTTCGGTGATAGTTCGCCGGATAACGGTCAGTTCCAAAAAAATCATCAAAAATACTCGGATATGTTCTGTTAATTTTTGCTAACATGATTTTGTTCTCCTTTATTTAAAATTAAACATTGTTTTAGACTCTGATCCTCAATAGTCAAAGCCTGTGCCATCGGGCAAAAGCTGACATAATTTATCGGCAAGATGACAAAATGGCATAGTTGCGAGCAATTAGGGTGACAAAATGACAGTATAGTGAATCAACTTTGATTTGGTATATTTAAATTTCAACAGTTGGGCGAGTCATGGAGATTCACAACTGTTTATGACTTGTCGGCAGCGAGATTGAAAACTGAGATGAAAGAGGATCCTGAGCTTATAGAATACATTGAACAGTTTTCACCTGAATTCAGAAAAATTCTTTACCGACTTCGTGAATTAATCCGGGGAATTGTTCCGGAATCTACAGAAGCCATCAAAGCAGGCGTACCTGCTTTTGGTTTCAGAAAGAAATCCATATGTTTAATTTCGGGGCATAAAAACCATGTAACATTGGCCTTCATCAATGGAACAATGCTGCGTGACCCGGATGAGATTCTGTTGGGAAGTGGCAAGTTTATGCGACACATCAAATTCAAAACTCTTGTGGATATTGATGAGGAACAGGTTAAGATCTGGATTCTTGAAGGATTTTATACCTGATTAATTTTGAACTCAGGGCACTAAACCTTCATTGCCGAACTGATCTTCCGGTTGAACAGAATGAAGATCGTCAGTACCAGGATAAACTGGGCCAGGCAGGTCATTACGCTGAAGGGATTAAACGGATTGTACCATTCATCGGGGGCGAAAACCGTTGATTTACTTAATCGTCAAGTTGTTTGGCCATTTAGAGTTGGACTCCTGTTAATGATCCAGCATCTGGAGGGGATTGATAAATACCTCTATCATCGGATCAGGAATTCCTTCTTCTTCCCCCGAAAGGGGATTAATACTCATTACCGGGAGATTCGATTTATTAATAATATCCTGGGCATATGAGCCAATAAAGAAGTCTGTAATATTCAGTTCCTGCTGGGTCATGATCATAATGAGATCTCCCTCAAGTTCTCTGAAAGTATCATTGAGCTTGTCGAACTGATTTTTAAAATTATCCGGAATAAGTTTGACATTGCATTGAATCCCGAGCTTCTCGAAGATATTCCGAATCTCATCAAGGCGTTGAATAAACTTTATTTCAATACTTTTCCGGCCTTCTGGCAGGAAAGAAATGGCTGTAATTCTTGCGCCAAGAATTTTTGCCATAGCGACGGCATTGGATGCTTGTATAATAGTCTGTTTAGTAAGGTCAAGTGGAAGGATAATATGAGAACAACCCGGTTTTTCAGGTTCTTTTTTAAGGGTAATCACCGGTATATCAACTTTCTTAATGATATGCATGGTGTTGGTGCCTGTAAAGTTCTTCTTCCTGTCTGAGGAATCCGTTCTTCCCATGAAGATGATATCAGCCTTTACCTGCCGGGCTGCTTCGATGATCTTATCATATATCTTGCCCTGGAGGATTGTTGTAGTAAAATCGAGTGTCGTGGGACTAACAATCTGGCCGGCCAGTTCATCGAGCTTGTCGGAGGCTCCCCGCCTGATCATGTCTTTCTGTTTTTCGTCAATGACAAGTTTTAGCAAGGGTGATTCATCTCCAATAATATACACAAGATGAAGGGTGGCTTCCAGATCCTTTGCGATTGACAGCGCATATTGCAAAGCTGATTTTGACTCGGGATTGAAATCCAGAGGGATCAGAAAATTTAATTTGTCAGGCATAGTATTGTGTTTTAATCTGAATTAACGCATCCTGCCCCAATTTGAAAATGGGTTATCAACTACAATCCTCTCCGGTCTTGTGGCAAGTTCATATCCAACCAGATAGGACAACTCACTCACTTTTTTAAGTTTTTCGAAATTAATCCGGTCATAATTGTCCGTGATCTTATGGTAATCCACATGGATTCCGGTTGAATAAAACAGTATCGGGATATTGCGTCTCGCGAAATTAATATGATCGCTCCTGTAAAAGTAACGGTAGGGATGATTGGGATCATTCATGGTTGAGTCTGTAAACATACCCACCTTGTCCATAGTCTGGTTGTGGATGTCCATCAGTTCTGAGCTCTGGTGACCGCCTATGAGGCTTAGAGAATCCATTCCCAGAACACTGACTTTTTCTCCGCCTACTGACCCTTTATCTCTTTCTGTTCTTACAGATCCGACCATGTCAAGGTTCATGTTTACAACAGTTTGTTCGAGCGGAATCAGGGGATTTTCAGTATAATATTTTGATCCGAAGAGGCCGATTTCTTCCCCGGAAACCCATAATATCATTACCGATCTTTTCAGGTTTTTCTGTTCTGCCATGAAAGCTTCCCCGATCTCCATCAGGGCTACGGTTCCGGATGCATTATCATCCGCACCATTGAAAACACCTCCCATACCATCTGTTCCTACATGGTCGAAATGGGCGGTATAGATGATGACTTCCTTTTTAAGCTCCGGATCATTTCCTTCGATCAGTCCCACAACATTTGGAACCGCTTTTTCATCCAGGGTATAATTGGCGCTGATCTCAACAGTTGTTTCAGGAATATCGAAAGAGACCGGCTTCAGTTTTTTGTCAATTTTGTTCTGGAGTTTTTCAAGAGTCTTGCTACCGCCTTTCAGTATCTCATCTGCAACCTCCCGGTGTATCATAATGATTTTTGTGGCAACGTTTGGCATAAAACTGCGATCTTTTTGTCCAAATTCCTTTACATACCTTGATGTGCTTAAGTACCGGGCCATTCGAGGTGAGTATTCTTCAAGTGAATTATAGCCGGATTTGGGATCCATAACAATCAGCACTGCTTTTGGGCCCCTCATTATAATTCCGGGCATTTTAAACTGGTATGATCTATCACTGCTCCAGTCCTGACCTTCCAGCAGGCTCTTTCCTGATTCGTCCAGGGGCCCCCGGTTCATTATCATTACAATTTTCCCGCCAATTTCGATTCCGTCGAAATCATTATACTCGTCCTCCTTTGAATAAATACCATAACCTGCAAACACTACTTCACCACTTATTTCATGGTTCAGGGTATCCGGGTTGAGAAGATAAAAGGGATTGCCAAGGTTGATTTTCTCTTTTTCACTTATGACGGTAATTGAAGAATTCTCAGTGTCCATTCGCTTGCTTACAAGCGTATATTCCTGGTAGTAATCTCCATTGTCATCAATGGCTTTCAAACCAATTCTTTTTGCCTGCTTCCTTATATATTCGGCTGCCTTATCCAGTCCGGGTTCCCCTGTTGCCCTGCCTTCAAGATCATCGTCGATGAGAAAAGTAAGATGGCTGTCCAGATCAGGTATATCAATCTTTTTGAGGCCTGCTTTCTGGGCATGAACCTGTGTAATCAACAGTAAAGCGCAAAAAAGAACAAGAAAATATCGGTTTTGGGAGAGTTTCATTAATGAAAGTTTTTAGGTGAAACAGATCTTAAAAGTAGTGGAATTATAAAGAATATGCCATACCTTATATCCCAAAAGCAAGTCTAAGGATGAAAGGAACGGTTTTAATTACGGGAGCTTCTGGCAATCTCGGTGCAGGGGTCATGCAAAAATTCCTGGAGGAAGATTTTCAGATTGCAGCTTTGGATAGTCCGCGCAGCGCTCCAGGAATTAAAGAGTCAGCTCAGGTCAGATCTTTCCCGGCAGATCTTATGGATGAACGGGGGGTAGGAGAGGTTGTTGAGGCAGTATATTCTATTTTTGGAAGCATTGAGATGGCGGTGTTAACCGTTGGAGGATTTGCCATGGGCGATATTGAGAAGACAGGCCTTGATGACTTTGATAAAATGTACCGGTTAAATTTTGTTACTGCCTATAATGTTGCCAGGCAGCTTTATCTGAGAATGAGGGATCAGGATGGAGGGGGACTAATAGTATTCATTGGTTCCCGGCCTGCTCTTCACCCGGATCAGGCAAAAAATATGATTGCGTATTCCCTAACTAAATCCCTGGTGTTCAGGCTGTCAGAGGTGATCAATGAAGAAGGCAAGGAGGTAAATGTGGGTGCAAGTGTTGTAATCCCCAGTGTTATTGATACTCCTCAAAACCGCACTGCCATGCCGGATGCCGACTTCTCAAAGTGGGTTAGTCCCCTGCAAATCGCTGAAAAAATCCATCACCTGACAACAACTTCCGGCAGAAAACAGCGAGAGAGTATTATTGAAATATACGGTGATTCTTAAACGGGTTTTCTCAAAACCAGTAACGCACTCCGATTCCGCCATTCATTTCAAATTTTGTATCGGGGATGATAGCGAATCCCGGGACAATCTCAATGAATACATCAAGAGGAGTGCCGTCAAAAATATAGGCCAGACCTACAGGAACCCGGGCACCAATTGATATATCATTACCGAATCCTAACCTGGCTCCAATACCGAAATAAAATGGCAGCTTACCCTGTTCAACAGGTATCAGCTCGAAAAAGTGCCTGAGGTAATCGGCATGGATATGTAACCAACCATTAGAAATGGACCATGCCACTCCTGCATCAACTGCATCATGGGTGCTGAGCCATGATTTGGCACTAATCCCGGTGGGTTCCCCGACGATTATACCTACACCCGTTCCGCTGTCCTGGGCCGCCAACCCAAGTGAAGATATTCCTAGCAAGGCAATTATAAGAGATTTTTTCATATCTGTTCTTGAATTGAGTTTTATTGGTACGAAAGTAGTAAAAATTCTATTTTCACAGCCTGACCCCACCTGTTCCCCGGTCCGGGAGGTTTCCCAATACTGTAAATATTATGAAAATGACGCACCCCCATCCTGTATGCGAAGTTGAAATACTGGGTTAATAAATCCAGGGGAGATTAGTGATCGAGCTGCTTTTGAATATCCTCTTTGCCCAACCCTATAGGAATACCGACATGTACCCTGAACGCCCTGTTGTATTCAGCAGGAAGGGTTTCGTCTTTCAGCGTATTTATAAATCCATGGGAGTATCGAAGGCTGAGATTCACCCCATCTCCGCCACCGAACTTGAATCCGAGTCCCACATCAGCCGCTACATCCATCCGGGTAATATCATCTTTTATGAAATCCTTGTAATACAATTCAGCATTTTCCTCAGGTTTGACCATAAAGACGTCATCAGCTGTCATCAAAAGACTGGTTTGTACTCCGGCTTCAAAATACAACTGGTTGGTAAGTTTGTATCTCGGAAGGAATATGAATGTCATATAATCCAGTTTTCTCCAGGTTTCTAATGTTTCATCAT
>SDBV01001719.1_pt1 | contig 32790 bp, 18 predicted proteins | sample 2277081 | NCBI WGS metagenome assembly SDBV01 (sample SAMN10402039, study PRJNA504765) | marine sediment metagenome | isolation source: marine sediment core GS10_PC15, 223 cmbsf | place: Arctic Ocean: Southern Knipovich Ridge | collected 2010 | reverse complement strand
ATTTGTTACGGATCCTCAATCGATATGCAGATCCTGAGCGATCTGTTCGCGTATTACATTGAATCGGCAAAGGAACTGGGACTTGATCCTGGTTTTGCTGCAGAGGTATCTGAAGCTCGTAGCAGATTGGTTCCCCCCCAGATAGGAATAGACGGAACCCTGCAGGAATGGACAGAAGACCTGGAACAGCTGGAGGATAAACACAGGCATTTCTCCCATATGTATGGTCTGTATCCCGGGAATGTGATTTCTGCTAAAAGGACCCCCCAGTTAATTGATGGATGCAAGGCCGTTCTTGAACAAAGGGGTGATGGCGGCACAGGTTTCTCAAGGGGATGGAAAATCGCTCTGTGGGCAAGGTTGTATGATGGAAACAGGGCAGAAAAGATCTTCAGTGGTTATATACAGGAACAGTGCTATCCCCAACTTTTCGCCAAATGTTTTACCCCCCTTCAAATTGACGGTACACAGGGTGTTGCGGCAGGCATAACAGAGATGCTTATACAGTCGCATGAAGGAGTTATTGACCTGCTGCCCGCATTACCGGATAAGTGGGATGAGGGCAGGTTTGATGGTGTATGTGCCCGTGGTGGTTTTGAGTTGGATATGACATGGAAGGATCAGACCCTTACTGCATTGGAAATTATATCAAGGGCCGGTGAAACCTGTCGCGTTGATGCAGGTGGAAGATTTAATGTTATGAAGGATGGAAAGAATATAAAAAGTAAAACACACAGAGACGGATCCATTGAATTCGAGACGATTGAAGGAGGTGTATATAAACTCATAAGGAGATAAAATGAGAAACTTCCTGCTCATCCTTGGTTTAGTAATTCTGGTACCGGGCGGTTGTAAAGACGATGTCCCCCTACCCAATATTCTGGTATTCCTGGCTGACGACCTGGGTTATGGTGATCTTGGCTGCTATGGAAGCCCCATCATCCAAACCCCAAATATTGACCAACTTGCTGCCGAGGGAGTAAGGATGACCGATTGCCACTCTGGAGGGACAGTATGTTCCCCTTCAAGATCTGCACTGTTAACAGGTAGGAATCCATACCGAAGCGGTTTTTTTTATATAAGCGGTGGAGACACATTCCTCCAGGATGATGAAGTCACCATTGCAGAGATTCTGCAGACCAGGGGCTATGAGACGAGTTTCTGGGGCAAGTGGCATCTTTCATACCTGGAGAAAGGAAGAAGGGATCAACCCGGACCCGGAGACCAGGGATTTGATTATTGGATGGGAACTACGGTAAATGCCTTTGATGGTCCCGCCAATGCCGGAAAATTCATCCGGAATGGTGAACCCGTAGGACAGGTAGAGGGATGGTACTGCGATGTGATCGTTGATGAAGCATGTGACTGGCTCAGAACCAAAAGGAACCCGGATAAGCCGTTCTTTATGTATGTTGCATCACATGAACCCCATACGCCAATTTCCCCGCCCCTGGAATACAGTGAGCGCTACAACAATCGGGAGACAGATGACCTCGAAAGAGGGATTGAATATGGCAGGGTAAAACGTCCCGTGAAAGATATTTCAGCAAATAAAAGTGAATATTATGGTACGGTCACCCAGCTTGACGATGCATTCGGCCGCCTGATGGCCGCCCTTGAAGGCCTGGGTTTGAAAAACAATACCCTGGTAATTTTTACGAGTGATAATGGTCCGGAAACCCCGGTTACTTTTGAAGAGTCACTGGGAGAATGGGAAGATCCGATCCGTGATAAGTGCTTCGGTTCACCGGGGAAATTGAAGGGCATGAAAAGATACCCCTACGAAGGAGGCCACAGAGTGCCGGGAATAGCCAGGTTCCCCGGGGTAATTCCGGAGGGCATAGAATCTGATATACTATTCAATGGTTGCGATTTTTTACCAACATTCTGCCAACTGGTTAATGTACAGGTGCCATCCGATCGGGCCATTGACGGAATGGATGCATTCGGGGCATTCTTAAATGAAAAGACGAAACGGGAAGTCCCATCCATATGGTTTTATCCTCACTACGGCGATACCTACTTCAGGATGCCCCAGATGTCGATGCGGAAAGATGATTATACTCTGATTGGCTGGTTGCCTGAAAAACCGGATTCTTTAGACCTGAAGACTTGGATGATCATGCATGATCCTCAAAAATTCGAGTTATATGACGTGGCTCTTGATCCAAACCAAATAAGGGATATTTCAGAGCAGGAACCTGATGTTGTCGCATCCCTTGGAAAGGAAATGACTCTTTTGTGGAGGGAAATGCGCGATGAGGGCCTGGCAAGAAAAAAAAGATAATTCAATATATATCAATCTTCTTATGAAAAATAGTTTTTTCCCAACCTTAATAGTTGTTGTCTCAGGATTTTTCTTCAGTGTTTCGGCAGAGGACAAATATCCTTCCGAACTACTCCTCGAGGATATTTACAAGAACAATGTATTCACCCAGAAGGGGATCAATTCCCTTAGCTGGATGAAAGACAACAAAGGCTATTCCACACTGGAGACCAATCAGGAAACAGGAGGAAAAGATATTGTGAGGTATGACGCAAAAACCGGCCGGAGGGATGTGCTGGTATCAACCAGCATGTTGATCCCAAAGGGAAAAAAGGATCCTCTGGCAATAAGGGAATATACCTGGTCGGCGGACAATCAAAAACTGTTGATTTTTACCAATACCAGGCGTGTCTGGCGTCGTCATACAAGGGGAGATTACTGGGTATTAGACCTGCAGGAAGGCCACCTGCAACAACTTGGCCGGGGCATGGAACCCGCAAGGCTAATGTTTACCAAATTCTCATCAGACGCTACAAAGGCCGGATATGTATACAAGAATAACATTTATGTAGAAACCCTGGAAACGGGCCGGATCACACAATTGACATTCGATGGTGATGATAAAATTGTGAACGGGACATTTGACTGGGCTTATGAAGAAGAGTTTCATTGCCGGGATGGATTCCGCTGGAGCCCGGATGGCAAAAATATTGCCTACTGGCACTCCAATACAGAGGGAACGGGGACATTCTACCTGATTAATAATATTGATTCCATCTATTCCGTGCCTATCCCCCTTCCTTATCCGAAAGTCGGTACCACAAACTCTGCCGTAAAAGTAGGGGTAGTGTCTTCCGAAGGTGGCGAAAGCCGCTGGTTTGACATTCCTGGCGATATGCGAAATGATTACCTCCCGAGAATGGATTTCATTCCAAATTCTAACGAGGTAATGATCCAGCAAATGAATCGTTTGCAGAACAGGAATACAATATGGACCGCCGATGTCAATACCATGGAAATAAACAAGATCCATGTCGAAAATGACGAGGCATTTCTGGATATCCACGACAATATCATGTGGCTTGATGATGAGAAATATTTTACATGGACCAGTGAAAAAGATGGCTGGATGCATCTTTATAAAATATCCAGGGATGGGAAAGATGAAATGCTGATCACAAGGGGTGAGTTTGATATTGTCAGGATCAGCTGCATTGATCCTAAGGGTGGCTACGTCTACTATATTGCCTCGCCTGACAAACCGACAGAAAGATATCTATACAAGAGCAGACTTGACGGTAAGGGTCAGGCAGAAAGGGTTACACCCGGGGATATGACAGGTCAGCATTCCTACCAGATATCGGCCAATGCAAGCTGGGCCATTCATACCTTTCAGAATGTTACCACTCCAAATCATTATCAATTGATATCACTTCCGCGCCATAAGTCCATCCGTTTGCTGGAGGACAATGCAGGGGCAAAGGACTGGTTCGAAGCTTTAACACTCAATCCAAAAGAATTTTTCAGGGTTGATATCGGTATTGCTGAGCTGGATGGCTGGATGATCAAACCCCCTGGATTTGATGCTTCGAAGAAGTACCCGGTCATAATATATATTTACGGAGAGCCCGCCGGAGCTACAGTACAGAACAACTGGGGAGGGGGCGATCTCTGGCACCAGTACATGGCAAGCCTGGGTTACGTGGTGATGAGCCTGGATCCGAGGGGTACAAAATCTCCCAGGGGAAGGGAATGGAGAAAAGTGATTTATGGAAAGATAGGAATCGTGGCCGGAAATGATCATGCCGCCGGTATGAGAGAGATTTTGAAGAAGTACGCTTTCATGGATGCTGAGAGAGTCGGAATCTGGGGATGGAGCGGAGGTGGACAAATGACCCTGAACTGCCTCTTTAGATACCCGGATATTTACAAGGCCGGCATTGCAGTGGCATTTGTCAGCAATCAGCGTTTATACGATGCGATTTACCAGGAACGATATATGGGATTGCCTTCCGAAAATGAATATGGATACAGGGAAGGATCCCCCATTTTTCATGCCCATAAACTGGAGGGTGAACTGCTGATCATGCATGGTACTGCCGATGACAATGTTCATTACCAGAGCTTTGAAATGCTGGTTGATGAGTTGGTCAGGCATAATAAAATGTTCCAGATGATGGCTTATCCCATGAGGTCTCACGGGATAAGGGAAAGGGAAAACACAAGCTACCATCTGCGGCAGGTAATGGAAAGGTTCTGGTTGGAACGTCTTCCTGCGGGAGCGAGATAAAAATTTATGACTGGATATTATTAAACAAACGAGATTATGAGAACGATTTTGGCCGGAATTCTTTTCCTGATGCCGATAGTTATATTGGGACAGGATGCAAAAATTTTAATGCACTGGGGATTTGAGGATGTCGAAAACCGAAACCTGATTGAAGCATCAAGCGGTATTGCTGATACCATTGAGGGAAATTTCGATCCTGCTCCAGGGGTATTGGGACAGGGATTGCGTTTCGATGGTTTTACTACATGTGTCAAAAGGAGCAGCATTGACAAAGCCTCAACCGGAGATGAGTTCACGGTTGAAGCCTGGGTTGCCCTCGGAAATTATCCCTGGAACTGGTGTCCTGTCCTGACCACAGAATCGAACGAAACAATGGGATACCGGCTCATGATAGGTCCTCTGGGACAGGCATCCTTTGAAGCTGCCATTAACGAACAATGGATCTCCTGCTCCAGCGAAACGGAAGCCCTTCCGTTAAGGAAATGGATACATATTACCGGTGTTTTTAAGGCTGATGAAAGCATGACACTCTATATTAACGGAGAACTGAAGGCTGAAAACAAGATCAACGGTTCCATCTCTGATCCCATGTACGACTGTACGATTGGTATGGTTGCAGCAGCTTCCAAACCCTCAGATATTCACCGTACATGGGGAACCATTGCTGCATATTACGGGATAGATGGGATCCTGGACGAGATATCCGTCTTCGATATGGCCCTTACCCCAGATGAAGTGCTCAAAAGTTACAGCGAGAAAAATGTTCCGAAGGCAGATATTGCTCCCCGCAAATTACCTGACATAGAAGAGCATCCTGGCAGTTTTGGTGCATTTTATACCAAACTAAAATATTATCCCGGCTGGGATGATCTCTGGCCGGTAGAACAGGATCCGGATATTGTGGTCTGTTTCGATAAATCGCCCATCAAACTCATATTCTGGCGGGGGATTCGATACGCTGCGTCATGGGTATCCGAGAACAATAACTGGATGAGTGACCAGAGCGTTGAAGCCTGGGAACATGGGGAAAAAGACAGAGAGGGCTGTTTTGAGCACATGCAGGACCGGCATTGCAGGTTTTCACATGTCAGAATCATTGAGAATACCGATGCACGGATTGTAGTTCACTGGAGGTACGCACCCGTCAGTGCTTATAACAATACCTGGCATCCTGATCCGAAAACAGGATGGGAATGCTGGATCGATGAATACTATTATATTTATCCCGATGCCACAGCCATCCGGAAGGTATCCTGGAAGAAAGGAAGCCTTGGCTATCCAAGGCAATTCCAGGAAACCCTGGCTTTGATTCATCCGGGACAAAAGATATCGGATTTGCTTGAAACGGACTTTGCACTGGTAGGGGATTATGAAGGGAACACTGGCAAGCAATCCTTTGTTGAAGACCCGAATGTACCACCCTTCGGACCATTTAACTGGGACCAAAACCATGACTATACCATACAGCAATATGGATTTAAATCACAGCATAAACCCTTTATTTGTTTCGAACCAGGCAATAAAATATTTCTCCGGAACGGAAAACTGGGTTCCTATGACATGGCGGGGGGCTGCAATCATTTTCCTGTGGGACAGGCCAGATGTGATGGACGAACTACCAGGATGTCCGACCGTCCTTCCCATGCGACCTCTTTCCCGATCTCAGATCCGGTGATCCATGAGAAGGGGGACCGTTATTTCTGGAATGGCCTCTATGGGATGAATGATATGGATCTGACCGAACTGACTGCATTTGGAAGATCCTGGGCATATGCACCCGAAGTATCTGTAAATGGATCCGGTTTTCACTCTGCCGGATACGACGGAAGTGAAAGATGTTACCAGATTGAGAACAGCGAGGGCAAAGCCGGTGAGCTCAAGATGACCCTCGCAGGCAGCAGTGACACACCTGTACATAACCCTGCCTTCTACATAAGAAACTGGAATGCCGATGGTGCAAGCGTGTTGGTAGACGGCAAGGAACTACAGGATTGCAAAACAGGGATTCATCATAAACTGGAGGGCAAAGATCTGATCGTATTTCTCAGGATGAAATCCAATTCCAATGTGATTGTAAGTATTAAGCCTGAATAATTTATATCATGAATATTATCTTCCTGGGTCTGCTTTGTTTATTGCCAGCTCTGCTTTCAGCACAGGAAAGTACCCCCCTGGTGCATTGGGATTTTGAGAGGGTTGAAAACAGGAACCTGCTTGACAAGTTTGGGAATTTATCCGATACAATCGAAGGGAATTTCGAATTTGCAGAAGGGATATTGGGTCAGGGATTGCGGTTTGACGGCTTTACAACCTGTGTAAGGAGAGAAGGTTCAAAAAAAACATTGGGCCAGGAATTTACTATTGAAGCATGGGTAGCTCCGGGAAGCTATCCCTGGAACTGGTGTCCCGTATTAAGCACCGCATCAGCTGAGACCAAAGGATTCAGAATGTTGATGGGTCCCTTGGGACAAGCCTCTTTTGAATGTGCCATCGGGGAGCAATGGATAGGCTGTACCAGTGAGGAAGAGGCCGTAACGCTCAGGGAATGGACACAAATAATTGGGGTGCTCCGGTCCGGCGGCAAAATGGAAATATACGTCAATGGCAAGTTGGCAGGAAGCAACCAGGTAAACGCTGAGCTCATCCATCCCCGTTCCGGCATATGTATAGGCATGGTAACCTCAGCGGAAAAACCTTCCGATATCCACCGTACATGGGGCACCGTCGCTTCATATTACGGGATAGACGGGATCATGGATGAAATAAAAATATACAACAAGGCCCTGTCTGGACAAGAGGTATGGCAGAATTTTGACAATTATAATATTCCTGTTGCGGATATCCCGGCTCGCAGACTGCCTGTAATTAAAAATCATCCTTCCCGGTTCGGGGCATATTATACAAAACTAAAATACTACCCTGGATGGGATAATTTATGGCCTGTAGGGGAGGATCCTGATATTGTTGTTTGTTTCGATCAATCTCCCGTCAAACTAATTTTCTGGAGGGGGATACGGTACGGCGCGTCCTGGGTAACTGAAAACGGAAACTGGATGACGGATCAGAGTGTGGAAGCCTGGGAACATGGTGCCAATGACAGGGAAGGCTGTTTCGAACACATGCAGGACAGGCACTGCAGGTTCTCACATGTCAGGATCATTGAGAACACCGATGCCCGTATTGTCGTTCACTGGAGGTATGCCCCAACCAGTGCCAGTCTCAATACCTGGCGGCCCGATCCCAAAACCGGATGGGAATGCTGGATTGATGAGTATTATTATATCTACCCGGATGCTTCTGCGATCCGGAAAGTGTCCTGGAAAAAGGGAAGTCTGGGATATCCTCGTCAATTCCAGGAATCACTTCCCCTGCTCGCTCCGGGTATGGTAGTTTCTGACCTGCTGGAGAAGGAATATGCCCTGGTGGCCGATTACGATAATAGCATGGACAAATCATCTTACCTTGAGGATCCGGAAAATTCTCCCTATGGTGCCTCGGCAACCAAACCCTATACCATACAGCAATATCAATTCAAGTCTGAGAACAAACCCTATATTTTATTTGAACCAGGCAATGAAATGTGGCTCAGAAATGCTGGTCTTGGTGCCTATGACAAGGTCCAGGGTTGCAATCATTTTCCGGTCGGACAGGCACGTTGTGACGGGCGGACATCAAGGATATCGGACCGGCCTTCTTCCTTTAACGGCTTCCCGATTTCCGATCCCCCTGTAAATGAATACGGTGACAGAAATTACTGGTGTGGAGTTTATGGCATGAATGAAATGGACATCCATGAGTTGTCAGATTTTGGAAGATCCTGGGCATATGCACCAGCACTATTGGTTCAAACCCCCGCCACAGAATCAAAAGGATACGACAGGAGCCAAAGATGTTATCAGCTTAGAAACAAGGATGGTGATCCGGGTAAAATCGAGTTCATGCTTGAAGGCAGCCAGGAATCACCCATACATAATCCGGCATTTTATATCAAGAACTGGAACGCTGAAAAGGTCCGGGTACTCATCGATGGCAAGGAGATAAAGAATGCGAGGACCGGAACCGATCATACCCTTGAGGGTAGGGACCTTGTCGTTTTTTTGAATTTGGAAAGCAGGTCAAAATTAAATATCACCTTTTCCCCTGAATAGCAGCATAGCTGGTTTTGAACAATAACCACAAAAAATCTTGATAGTATGAAAGCAAATATGAATACAAGGCAGATCCGGACAGTAATGTTTGCAGTAGGAATTGCGATTAGTTTAAATGTTACTGCCCAACTGAAGATTCCTGAGCGGGGATTTGTAAGTTCTGAACCGGGCGAAACATGGGAACAGGGATTGATCTGCGGCAATGGTACCATCGGAGCAAACATAATGAGTCGTCCACTGGATGAAACCATCATCTTCACCCATGAACGGTTGTTTCTCCCCAGTGGAGCGCCCCTTATGCCTCCAGACAATGGGTACAGGCTTTTTGAGATCAGGGATTTAATTGACAGGGGACTCTATTCACAGGCCACCCAATTAGCATTCGACTTCTCTACCCAAAAGAGTTTCATGTATCCGGATCCTTTTGTACCAGCTTTTGACCTCAATATCCGGATGAATACCTCTGAAGAAATTACCGATTACATGCGGTCCGTAGATTTCCAGACCGGTGAAACAACGGTACACTGGGCTGATAGAAATGGAGTATACGAACGCCGGATGTTTGTTTCCCGGGCAGATGGAATGGCTGTATTACTGATCACTGGTCCCGGAAAAGGATCTGTTAATTGCAGCTTGAAACTCAAAACAAGAGAGCCCAGTAATATGTTAATTGAAAAACAGGTAGCAGCCTCTGCCCGTAAATTTGCCAGCCATGTTACAGATGTGACAGTGTCCGCAGATAAGACGACACTGACCTATCAGAACAGTTATCCCATGGCTTACCCGGGAAGCCTTCATGCTCTTGAGGGAATGGCACTTGTGAAACAAATAAATGGCCAGGCAAACACAGACGGAGAAAGCCTTATCATTACCGGAGCAGATGAAGTACTGTTACTCCTGGATATCAAATTGATATATGATCCGGATCAACCACAACTGGAGAAGACAAAAATGTCTCTTTCTGAAGTATCGGGTAATTATGATGAGCTTCTCAAGCGTCATGCTAAAATACACGGGGAATTATTCAACCGTATGTCCCTGGATCTCAGGGGAGGTAAGGATCATAAATTGACAACTGAGGAGTTACTGGAAATAAGCAGTACTGAAAAGTTAAATAACGCCCTGGTCGAAAAAGAATTTGACGCCGGGCGGTATAACATAATCTCTTGTACCGGGGAACTTCCCCCAAACTTGCAGGGGATTTGGGCCGGGACCTATGTACCGGACTGGGCAAGTGATTTTACCCATAACGGAAACGTGCCCTCTGCCATTGCCAGTATGCTCATGGGCAACATGCCCGAGCTTATGCTGGCATATACCTCCTATATCGAATCAATTGTCCCTTACCTTGAAATCAATGCCAGGAATATGTTTGGCGCCAGGGGTATAGTACTTCCCTCCCGTTCAACAACCAATGGTTTCAACAATGCCCTGGCCCCCAGGTTTGCAGGTGGTTTCTGGGTAGGAGGTGCAGCCTGGGCCGCTCATTTCTTTTATGATTATTATCTCTACACTGGAGATCGAGAATTTCTTATTGATCATGCTTTGCCCTTTATGGAAAAAGCGGCCCTGTTCTTTGAGGATTACCTGTACGAAGGTCCGGATGGAAAATATATTTTCTCTCCCACCCAATCACCTGAAAACACCCCGGGCAATACAAAATCACAGGGCAGTTTTAATGCTACCATGGATGTAGCCGCAGCCAAGGAACTGTTGGGCAATCTCATCTCTGTTTCGACAGAACTTGGGATGAACCAGCAAAAGTTACCCGTCTGGGAAGGCATGCTGGAGAAAATGCCTGAGTATATGATCAACCAGGAGGGTGCAATCAAGGAATGGATAACCCCGAAACTTGAGGATAATCTTGGCCACCGGCATTCCTCTCAGCTCTATCCATTATACGACGGAATACCGGGGGAGATCGCAAATGATCCTGAACTCCAGGCTGCCTTCAGAAAAATCATCGAAATCAAACTCGACCGGCATTGGAATCCGGATAAATCAGGATTCATGTCATTTGGATTGGTGCAATTGGGACAGGCAGCAGCGAGCCTGGGTGAAAATGAACTTGCCTACAGGTGCCTGGTCCAGCTGGCCAACCGTTATTGGCTGAATAACCTGGCATCCATGCACAATCACAAACGGCTTTTTAACATGGATATCAGCGGGGGAATGCCTGCGGTGCTTATTAAAATGCTGGCTGCTTCAGAACCTGGAAAGATCACACTGCTTCCAGCCTTGCCTGCTGCATGGCCCGAAGGAGCTATTGAAGGCGTATTGTGTCGTGGACAGATTGAAATCAAACACCTTGAATGGGATGGACAGGGTATAAAGGTCACGCTGCATTCAAAGAGGGATCAACAGATCCTTCTGGAAATCCCTGATGAGATCAAAAAGATTACCCTGAAAAAGGGCAAAGCCAAAGTAGGGGATTCGGGTTTCATGAACAGCCGCTTGTTGTCACTACCTGCCATGCAGGACATTTCGTTGAAAATAACATTATAAAAAATGAAAAAATCATTTTTATTCTTCTCTATTGTGGCAATCCTTTTGGGGGCTTGCCAAAGAACGAATTTGGCCCAGGATATCTCTAAAGAAAATGAACCGGGTTTTGTTGGATCGGGTACCAAGGGACTTCATGGGTATATCTGGTATAATGCCCCCCGGCCACCTGCCGGATTCGGGGCGGGAGTTGGTTTTTACTCGGCTGTATGGCCGCTGATTGATAAGCCTCTTGCAAATTTTCAGATCGGTCTGCCAAGTACCTGGATAAGTCCCGATAATTCAGATAACAAGGATACACCCCTCTGTCCGGTAGGCACCTATGCAAGGGACAATTGGGATGAGAGAGGGCCTACCTATGGAAGTGTTTTCCAGACTGTTGAAGGGGGACTGGGCTATTGGGCCGGGAACAGGTTCCGTTACGGGCCTCCCAAATTCAGTATGAATGCCACCTCCAGCTGTTATGATTTTGAAATTGCTTCTCCGGGCTGGTCTTTTTTCTATAGTAAGACAGCCCTGCCCGATGATAAAATGGGAATTGCCCAACTCAGCAACAGGGTACTGGTTCCGCCGGATGGACTTACATTTCAGGGGGATCCCAAGGGTCTCTTTATGGGTTATACTTGGATGGCTTTGCCTTTTACGGATGCCAGGGAAGGTCCACCGCCCACGGGGGATCAAAGTTGGACATTGTTCCTGAATGCATTCAATTTTAAGGGTCCCCTTGCCTATTATATACCGGAGACCTGGAGCAAAATTTCGAAGAATTATGAGTTTGATTATGGCAGGGGATTGGATGCACGGTCGGGAGTGACGGGAGGAGGAGCGATGGAAATCAACACGGTTCCACATTTTGAGGGAAAGGATGCCGAGGGTGTGACCTGGGTTAAAATACCCCGCCTGCAATTTCCTGTAGACGAGCAGGGAAGAACCATCCTGGTGCAGGATGTGGTATATTACTCAAAGCAGGCTCTTTATGATCCATTTAAGGCCTGGAGGGATGGGGGTAAAGCCTGTACCGGGGCCTTTGATGAAACTGGCAGCATGAAACCTGAATTAAATACAGGTGAGGTCAGATATGACCAGGGCGGAATTGAACTCAGTGGAATAGACAATATCCTGAAAACAGCGATTTTCTCCTCAAATGTTTTCGGCTTACAGTGGGAAGACAGCCCGCTGAGTCCGAAGGGCCAATTCCCCCAATATTTTAAAGAGCAGGGAAATGTGCGGATAGCTGTATCTGCATCGGAAGTTCCCGATGAGACCCAGATAAAGTCTAAAGAGTTCGCCCTTGCCGGCAATGCAGAACCATATACTTCTCCTGATACAGGAGCATGGACGAATCCAGGACCGGCACTCGGGCCATTCAAGGTAAGCCTTGTAGATGGATCGGAGGTTACCTATTACTGGTACCGTTTTGTTGACCAGCCTTCCTTCCAGCAATTTGACTGGAGCGATGAGGAGAAAGCCAAACTTCAATCTTTTGTAGAGAAAATTCATGCAAGCTGGTCAATCGACAGGGATTATATGCCTCCACCTGCGATTGGTGAACTGGTCACACTGGATCCGGCCCTAATCCTGACACCTCCCCCTGGATTCGAAACAGGTTATGTGCCCATTGTTACAGGCCAGGAAAAATAGTTCTTCTAATTGATAATGAACATTAACAAACATGAATAACAGGATCCTGAGAATCCTCGGATTATTTATTTCTGTAAATCTCACCATTGGTCTGGCATTTGTATCTGCCCAGGTCTTAACTGTCGGTGAGCATCCGGTAGAGTTACGATTGGCAGCGGTTAGCAACAATATGGCTCCTGCCTTCCGGTTCCTACTTAATTGGCACCAGTGGTTAGGCAATGTTCGCAAAGAGTTTACATACGAAGGCAAAGCAATAGAGCTGAAATTTTAATGCAATGCATGTTGCATTAAAGACCGGAAGTTTGGGTAACTGCCTGCTCATTACCTTTTATGAAAAAAGAACTGGTATTGCCCGTTAAATGTTAAACCTGAATAATATCAATAAAATGATAAACAAATTCGTAAATCATATTTATAAAGCCGGAACCCTTTTCCTGGCACTTATGATTATCCCGGTATTTTTCTGTATTGGACAGGCAAATCAGACATCCTTGCTGAAATCATGGGACCAGTATAAAGTCCGGAAAAATGAAACCCGTTTCGGGGGATTAACCTGGCGGACCGTAGGACCCTCATTCAATGGTGGTAGGGTCGAATCAGTTTCTAGTCCACCCGGTCAACCTGGAACCATATATGCAGGTTACGGTTCAGGGAATCTCTGGAAAACTACCGATCATGGCTTGCACTGGGATCCTGTCTTTGATGACCAGGCGGCTTATGGCATCGGGGATGTCGAGGTGGCTCCATCTGACGGGGAAGTAGTTTGGCTCGGTACAGGAGAGAACCTGAGGGCAACAAGGGGATTCACCATTCCCGGAACAGGTGTGTTTCGATCTGGTGACGGGGGAAAAACATGGGTCCACAAAGGATTATCCGACACCTACCACATTGCCCGTATCCTTGTGGATAATGAAGATCCCGGAAAGGTATACGTGGCCGCTCTGGGTCATTTTTGGACCAGGAACGAGGAAAGAGGGCTTTTCAGGACAATTGACAGTGGCAAAAATTGGAAAAAGATCCTTTATATTTCAGACAGCACAGGGATCAGTGATGTAGTAATTCACCCGGAAAACAAAGATATAATTTTCGCTGCCTCATGGGATTGTACCGGAAAAGTTGCCGGTGAAGAAACGGGTATATTCAGAAGCATCGACGGTGGTATTAAATGGACACGATTATCGGGGGGATTTCCGGCAGGAAAAGATATCAGCCGGATAGGGTTGGCCATCTCCTCCGGCCCTCCCTATAAACTATATGCCCTCGTTGACAACCGGAGCAAACCCGATACCGTGGAGGAGGGGGTGATCGGGGCTGAATTATACAGGTCTGAAAACATGGGAGATAGCTGGATCAAAACACATGAAGATGATCTTCCAATCTATGCCGGTTTTGGATGGGCTTTCGGGGATCTTCGCGTTTCTCCTGACAATTCAAACGAGGTCTACCTGCTTGGTGTAAAGATGGTTCATTCTACAGATGCCGGGAAAACCTTCGATTACATCTGGGATCCGGTTGATCACCTTTTTCCCAATGCCGGAGTTTATTTGCATCTTGACCAGCATGATCTCTGGATAGACCCGGATGATCCCAACCATCTTATTCTGGGGAACGACGGAGGAGTATTTGTCTCCTATAACCGTGGCAGAACCTGGCTCCATTATAACAATATGCCGGTCGGTGAGTTCTATTGCATTTCCGCCGATTCCCTTAACCCCTACAATGTATATGGCGGGACCCAGGATAATTCCTCTGTATTTGGCCCTGTTAACCTTTCCCTGGATGACGGATACGCCGATAACTGGGAATATGTATGGGTAGATCCCTGGTCCGGCGGAGACGGGTTTGTCACCCTGGCTGATCCGCTTGATCCGAATATAAAATATTACGAAGCCCAGATGGGAGCTATTCAACGTAAAAATATGTCAACCGGAGAAAATGTTTCGATCAGACCTTCGCTTGAAGAGGAGGATGAAAAGATCAGGTATGAGTGGCAGACACCCTATTTTATTTCCCACCATAATCCTTTAACCCTTTATTTCGGGGGAAGTAAAATATTTAAAAGCCTTAACCGGGGGGATGACTGGAACTGTATAAGCCCTGACCTTACAGAGTCTACCAATACCGACCGAAAGAGCAGGGGGGTGACAGAACTCTCTGAATCTGTCATAAAACCAGGCTTATTGTATGCCGGGACCAATCTTGGCATGGTATGGATAACGCAAAACGACGGGGTTACCTGGCGCGAGCGATCGGGCAATTTGCCGCATTGTTATGTCAAAGACATAGAACCTTCATCACATGAAGATTCGTTAGTATATATAGTACTCTCGGGAATAGAAAAGGATGATTTCACATCCTATGTATTTGTATCTGAAAATTATGGAATGGACTGGAAAAGCATTTCTTCAGGACTGCCGGACGAGCCTGTGAATACTCTCCTGGAGGACCCGGGAAACCCAGATATACTCTATGCCGGGACTTTCCGTTCCGTCTACGTGTCGGTTGATCGTGGAAAACACTGGGAGATGCTGGGGACAGGAATGCCTGCCTGTTTTGTGCAGGATCTGATCATCCAGCCTCAGGCCGGAGAACTCATAGCTGCTACCCACGGGAGGAGTATTTTTGTGATGGATATCCGGGGCATCCGGCAGTATTTTGACAGTACATCGGTAGAAGATAAAAATGCCTTCTTTGATATTCCCATGGCAAAATTGCCCGGTTCCAAGGACTACAGAAGTGATTGGGATTTGCGAAGCCGCATAAATGCAAAATTTACATTCTATCTGATAAAAGATCAACCGGTTGAACTGACCGTTACTGATCCCGGCGGGGAATCCGTATTTCATAAAAAATGGAAAGGGAATACGGGGTTTAATGAATTGGATTGGGACCTGGTAAAGGAGGTTAAAAAAGGAAAATCTGTCTACGCCCTGCCGGATATCACCTTTACCGATTCTGGAGATTATAAGGTTGTATTGTCAGGAAAAGGATTCAGCCTGGAGCAGAACCTGATGATTACGGAAGCTGGTAATTATGATAAATAAGATATTAATAATAATGCTCCTGGCCGGTTTAACTGCCTGCACTGATTCTCTGGGAAGGAAGGCCCAAAAGGGCACTCACCTGAACGTGCCTGTACTGGATCCGGATTCCTTTAAAAAATACATTGATAATTTTAACAATACTGATGAGGAGTTGTATGCGCAATATTACCCAAATGATATAGCCTGGGATTTCCTCAAAAACAACATTCCGTTTTTTGATTGCCCGGACAAGGAGCTGGAGCGGATCTATTATTTCAGGTGGTGGACATACCGAAAGCATATTAAGCTGACTCCGGATGGATTTATCATCACGGAATTCTTGCCGGATGTAAGCTGGTCCGGGAAACATAATTCTATCTCTTGTCCGGGTGCACATCATTTCTATGAGGGCCGCTGGCTTCATAATCCACGGTACCTGGACGATTATGCAGTCTTCTGGTTCAGAAAGGGTGGAAGTCCACGGAGCTATAGCTTCTGGGCTGCAGATGCCATCTTCAACTGTTCGATGGTAAAAGGGAATATGGATATGGCGGGTGAGCTTCTTCCAGATCTGGTAAATAATTATTATGAATGGGAGAAGAAAAGGCTGGAACCCGACGGACTCTTCTGGCAGATAGATGACCGGGATGGGATGGAAGTATCGGTTGGGGGAAGTGGAAAACGGGCTACCATTAACAGTTACATGTATGGTGATGCGAAAGCCATCTCGGAAATAGCCCTTTTAAATGGCCAACCGGATATCGTGGAAACATTCTCCGCAAAGGGATCTCATTTAAAGCAACTTGTTCTGGATAAATTATGGGATGAGGAAGCTGGATTCTTTAAAACACTTTCAAGGGATACAAATGAATTGACCGACGTCAGGGAACTTCACGGCTATACCCCTTGGTACTTCAATCTTCCGGAAAAGGACGCGGGCTATGAAACAGCCTGGGAACATATCATGGATAAAAGTGGTTTCTATGCACCTTATGGTCTAACATCGGCTGAGCAGAAGCATCCGGGATTCAAAATATCCTACCAGGGACATGCATGCCAGTGGAACGGTCCCAGCTGGCCATTTGCTACTTCCGTCACACTGACCGCGATGGCCAATCTCCTCAATAATTATGAGCAGGATATAGTCAGTAAAGGTGATTATTTTGAACAATTGAGGATATATGCCGGGAGCCATAAACTGAAGAAGGATAATGGAGAACTGGTTCCCTGGATAGATGAGAACCTGGATCCCTATACAGGGGAATGGTTATCAAGAAAAATGTTAATGCCGGCAAGTAAAGAAAGGGGGAAGGATTACAATCATTCCACTTTCAACGACCTGATTATTACGGGATTAGTAGGGTTACGGCCCAGAATGGATGAAATTATCGAGATCAATCCCCTCGTCCCCGGGGATACCTGGGATTGGTTCTGCCTGGATAATATAAAATACCATGACCACATCATAACCATAGTATGGGACAGAAATGGTAGCAGATATAACCTTGGTAAGGGCCTTATGATCCTTTCCAATGGTAAATTAATAGCAAAAACAAGGCATCTTGATAAACTAAAGGGAACACTGAACTAAATAGTAATGAACTAAATAATAGATCAAATCTACCATGAGAAATAATTTGTTTATACCTGGTATATTGTTTACTGCCTTTTCAGCAACATTTTGTCTGTTTAATAGCCCGGTGGCTTATTCACAAACTCCAGGTTTCTATGCCTATTATACGAGGCTTGGTTTTGAGGACGGAAACAATACAGGGAAATATGCCGATATAGTCATCAATGTAAACCAACTCGGAGAATTTGTTTTTAGCCGGGAATACAGTTATTTGCCATATCTGCAAATTGGAAACTCCAAACATTTTGTTGACAAGATAATTCCAATTATTGGTGACGGACCGGCTGAAAGGCCCGACAGAATAAATAAATGTTCATCTGTAAGAGTGATTGAGAACACATCCGATAAAATTATCATACACTGGAGATATGCCCCGGACCTGAACAGTGAAAATTTTACAGATTTTAAGAGTAGTTATGGTGGGGATATTGGGAAATATTTTGCCGATTATGTAGATGAATATTTCACAATAAATCCTGATGGTTCTGTTATAAGAACAGTCAAAAAGGGCTGTTATTCACTCGATGAGTGGAATGATCCTATGAATGCGACTACCCAGGCATTTGAACTTACATCCAAAGGTATTGTCAACAAAAGCACTACAACGGCAAAATTGCAGTCCATTCCTGGTGATCCGGTTAAGGGAACTGCCATTAAAAACGGTGGTAATAAATCCCCGGCTGCGTGGTGGAGGTTTGACGAAGGATTAAGTAAAAATTACAAGCTTACAAAAGAGAGTATTCAAGGCCATGATTGTGTCATCTCCGGTATGGATAGCTATTGGAGGGCAGGAGTGTCCGGAACAAGTTTGTCTTTTGATGGTTATACCAATAAGGTAAGCCTGCCTGCTTCCCAGGTACCTGAGATAAGTGGTGATTTCACAATCGAAGCCTGGATCGCGCCCCAGGAATATTCATGGAACTGGTCAGGTATTGTTGATCATGACCAGGATAAGCGAGCCGGATATTCCCTGGGAATAAACCATTTGGGTCAGATCGGATTGCATGCATATATAGCGGGGGAATGGCAGGGATTGATCAGCAGTGAAAAGGTGGACCTGTTAAAATGGACACTGGTCACCGGTGTTTATGAAAAAACAAAAGGATTTTCTATTTATTTCAATGGAGTATTAATGAATTCCAAGCCTGTATCGGGGGAGATATTGGATGCAAAAGAGCTGGACCTTTATATTGGCATGGCTCATGAGAAACAATATCATTGGGCTTTTGAACGTAACGTCACAACATCATTTCTTTCCAATATGGTTTTCAGTGGATTGATCGATGAGGTCAGGATATTTGACAGGGCCCTTGCATCATCAGAAATATCCACTGATTATCAGGCATTTAAACCTGACAACGTGCAACCTTTGCAGTATTGGGTTTTACCCGCCGGACCAGAAAAGGCAGGCGGTTTTGGAGCTGCCTATACGAAACTTGAATGCAGTCCTGAATGGGATGGACTATGGCGTGTTGGTGAGTATACGGATATCCTTGTTTCTTTTGATGATAAACCCAGCCGCTTTGTATTCTGGAGGGGCACAAATTATCTTCCCAGCCTGGTTACAAAACCTGGTGCTGAAGGCATCTGGAATAGTGACCAGGGACCTGAAGATTATACAGACGAATGCTTTGAGCATATGTCAGATAAAATTTGCCGGTTCTCTCATGTTCGGCTAATTGAGAATACCGATGCCAGGGTAGTTGTTCACTGGCGCAATGCAAGCGTTAGTATTTCTTATGAGTGGCTGCAGGAAGATGAGAACGGATGGGGCTTATGGACCGATGAGTACTGGTATATATATCCGGATGCTGTATCTGTACGGTATCAGGTGAGCGGACGTCTGGCCGATTTTCACGACATACAGACACAGCAAAATGAATTACTCAGCCAGCCCGGAACAAGACCGGAAGACATTGTTCCTTTTGATGCGATCACTCTTTCTAATTTGGAAGGGGAAACCGAGACATGGAATTACTCTGTTGGAAAGACCTTCAGGAACGGGGCAGCGATTGGTGGGAATAAAAATCTTGTCTATATGAATCTCAAATCCGAATACAAACATTTTAATATTGGTGAGGTCGGTTCAAATTGGCGCCCCTATAGTCAATGGCAATCTATGAGGCTTGGACCGGGATTATCGAGATATAATACATGGAACCATTATCCTTTCGGAATTTTGCCCAGTGATGGTACCGTAAGAACCGGAACAGACCGGGTAAGCAGTTCCTGCCTTGGCACATTAGATGGATTGCATCATCTTCTGGATGATGGCCGGACGGAGGCATATAATATTTATGGGATGACCAATCTTCCTGCTTCTGATTTGAAGATGCTTAACCGTTCATGGAACAGCGCAGCTGCAATTACAGATTTGAACCGATGTGAAAGCAGTGGATATGACAAGAGACAAAGGGCATACCTTATTAATAAAGAATCAGACGGATTTTCATTCAGTCTTCAAGGTTCTGAGACAGAGCCTATTGTGAATCCTTGTTTTGTAATTAAGGACTGGGGCAGCCAGTCTTTGGCAGACCTGGAAATCAATGGGGAAAAGATAATCCCGGACAGAAATTTCCGCCAGGGTATCATAAGGGATACGGACGGCACAGAAACGATGATCATCTGGATCAGGCAAGAATCACTACAACCGGTAAATTATAAAATCCAGTCCAGCGCCAGCTTATAGGAGACTAGTATAGGTTGGGAGATTTTCCATCCAGGATAATTAGTTCCCGACTCAGGGTATCCTTACCCACCAGCAACTGCATGCTGTAGGATCCGGATTCAAGAAATGTTTCATAATGAATGAAATAAGGTTGATCGCTATCTTCCCTTTTGTATATCAGGTCCCAGCGAATCTCGTTAAATCCTTCCTGGCCATCCAGCCTGGTGGACCAGACCAACTCATTCCCTGGATTCATAAGTTCAAGTGACACCTGCTGGGAAGTAGATAGCCAGAAGCTGATAGGTACCTTTTTGAGGGTACGGTAATCGGGTTTCCCTCGGGTGTCATTTTGCCAGGGACGGTGAACCGCCGGGATTTTAAACAAATGGTTCTCCTCAGGGCCTGCTTTATCTGAATATCCTGTCTGAATTGGTTTAATATTCATTTTATAAATACCACGGCCATGGGTTGCAGCAATCAGGTCCATAGACGGCTCATGTATCTCCATATCTGCAATGCTTGCTGCCGGCATATTCTTCCCCAGATATGACCATTGATTGCCCCGGTCAGTTGAGATATAGACCCCCCTGTACATCCCGGCGTAAAGAATATTTTCATTTGTCGGATCCTCAAGGATTACGTTTGCAGGTTCATCCGGAAGCTTTGATCCCAGTGATCTCCAGTTTTCCCCGTAATTTTCTGATACATACAGGTAATTGCCCAGGTCATCGTAATTGATTCCCGTAATTGCCATATATACCCTCTTTTTATTAAACCTTGAGGGACAAATACTCAAGATGTAATTATCCGGGATCCCTTTCGATTGTTCCTTCCATGACAGGCCATCGTCTTGCGATACCCAGAATGCTCCCCTGTCGGTACCCAAATAGAGCAGTCCGGGTTGTAACGGTGACTCCGCCAATGCTCCTGCTGCTGTTGATTTTTTTGTTTCAACAGAGGACAGGGAAAGATCTCCACTGATCAGTTCCCAATGATCACCACGATCGGTACTCTTAAAGACAAAATTGCCTGCATGGTAAAGTGTTTTGGAATGATGTGCTGATATGAAATATGGGGTGACAAAATTAAACCGGAGGCTATCCCCGTATTCTTCAGGCAGCTCTGGCCTGATGGAAGTCGAACTGTCTATTGCCATGTTTAAGCGTCTGGCAGCACCATTTTGAGCGCTGAAGTACACTGTATTGGGATCTTCCGGATCGACCTGCGTTACACAGCCGTCGCCTCCGTTCCAGGCATCTATCCAGAGATATTTCCACCTGTCAGGAAAAGCGGGATTCCATTCTTCCGGTGGACCATATACAGTGGCATCATCCTGGACGCCTCCATAGATTTGATATGGAGTCTGATGATCCAGCGTGATGTCATAAAATTCACCGGCAGGAATGTTGTTATAATGCATCCAGGATTTACCCCTGTCATAACTGATGTACAATCCACCGTCATTCCCCAGGGCAAGGTGATCGGGATTACCGGGATGGATCCAGAGCTCACAATGATCGAGATGGAGTCCATGGGCTGCACTGGGTGTAATATGTGCCACATCACCTCCCATTATGGCAAATGTTTTCCCTCCATCAGCACTGTGAGCCAGCCTTACACCCAGCGCAAATATTTCATCATCATTCGCCGGACTCACATAAATATCTGTAAAATACCAGCCTATTACCGAAAAAATCTTCAGGTCTTCCTGGTGGGTCCTTTCCCAGTGCAATCCTCCATCGAGGGTTTTATACACCTCGGCTGCATCGTCATTTTCATTGCTCCGGTTATCAACCAGTACATAGGCTTTGTCAGGATTGGTATAGGATACGGCCAGACCCATTCTACCGGTCCCATACCCCTGCGGCAAACCGATGTTACGCGCTGACCAGGTCTTTCCACCATCGCTGCTCCTGTAAACTCCGCTGTTGGGACCGCTGACACCCGGATTATTCTCCCACATGGAAGCATACAGGATATCAGGATCTGAAGGAGAGATGACAATATCATTGGCGCCGGTTTGATCATCATTATAAAGAACTTGTTTCCAGGATTCTCCTCCATCATTTGTGCGAAAAACGCCCCTGTTCTCATTCTTGGACCAAAAATGCCCAAGCACACTCACCAGGACGATATCAGGATTATGGGGGTGAACGGCAATCTCTCCAATATGCCAGGAATCATCAAGTCCAAGGTGCCTCCAGGTTTCGCCGGCATCATCCGACCGGTAGATACCTGTCCCCGGCATGGTAAAATTCCTTGCTTTTTTGAGGCTTTCTCCCGTCCCCACATAAATGATATTGGGATTTGACGGAGCAAGTGCAAAATCCCCTATCCCAAGCGATGGCTGGCCTTCAAAAATCGGTTTCCAGGATATGCCATGGTTAACCGACTTCCATAAATTGCCGGAACCAAATGCAATATACATGGTACCCGGATGCTCAGGGTCGAGTTGTACGGCCTCCACACGTGCTGAATTCAGTGTTGGTCCAAGGCTTATCCAGTCCAATTTAAAGACCGTCTCCATTTTCATCAAACGATGCATTTCAAAGGAAGCAACCAGGGGAGAAACCGGCTGCTGCGCAAGCATGGTCATGTGAGGTAGAATGATTAGGAGGAGGGCCAGGACTTTCTTGACAGGGCTGATCATTTTCATATTCACGGATTGATATCACAAGTATAGCATAAATTATGTTATGCATATCCACGGAATCTCCTGTCACTGCAAGTATTTTATAATAATTTGATTATTTTTATTACCCGGTTACGCATCCTTTTTATTATTCCAATCTACGGGTTATGTTTACAAAAATTATTCAAGGATTTTGTCAACTTTTACAGGCCGGTTTTTTATTATTGCTTTCTTCCTGTGGAACTGAATCAGAGATAATCGATAAGCCAAATGTTCTGTTTATCTCCGTGGATGATCTCAATGACTGGATCGAACCACTGGGCGGACACCCCCAGGCCATTACTCCAAATCTCAACCGGCTTGCAGAGGGATCCGTAAATTTCAGTCAGGCCTACTGCAGCAGTCCCGGGTGCAACCCGTCCAGGACATCGGTCATGACGGGTCTGGCACCCTATACTTCAGGTGTTTATTCAAATTACCAGGATTGGCGGGAGCTGATCCCGGACCGGATATCCATGGGTACTTATTTCAGGAAACATGGATATTATTCCAGCGGAGCCGGAAAGATATTTCATTATTTCATGGTAGACTCTGCCTGCTGGGACGAATACTGGCCTTCGCAGAAGCAAAATATGCCGGTTGATTACCCGGTGAATCCGGATAAGCATGATAGCTCAACCTACAATATGCCGGTGTTTGAAAACATGTACATGAGTTTTGACTGGGAAGCCCTGCAGACCGAAGACAAGCAGATGGGAGACTTTAAATCCGTCGAATATATTGCTGGGCAACTCCGCAAAGACCATGATAAACCATTTTTCCTGGCCTGTGGTATTTACAGGCCACATCTGCCATGGTATGTGCCACAGAAGTACTTTGATATGTTTCCGCTTGAGTCCATTCAATTGCCGGTAATACTTGAAAACGACCTGGATGATGTTGGAGACCGCTCCAGGGATATTGCCTACAGGGGAGGGGGGTATCACCAGCATGTCCTGGAAGCGGGACAGTGGGAGATGGCAGTCCAGGCTTATCTTGCATCCATTGCCTTTGCGGATGCCATGTTGGGCAGATTGCTGGATGCCCTGGAAGGAAGTCAATTCGCTGATAATACGGTAGTTGTACTATGGTCCGATCATGGGTGGCAATTGGGGGAAAAGGAACATTGGAGGAAATTTGCATTGTGGGAGAATGTTGTTCAATCGGTACTGATGATCAAAGTTCCCGAAGGAACACCCGGTTTACCTGAAGGCTCCTCTGATGGATCCAACTGCAGGCGGATTGTTTCCCTTCAGGATATTTATCCCAGCCTGCTGGAAATATGTGGCTTGCCTGCCAGGGATGAAATCGACGGACGAAGCCTGGTCCCCCTGTTACGGGATCCGGGAAGGACATGGGATTACCCGGCCCTTACAACTTATGATTTCAGTGAATTCTCAGTGCGAAACGAGAGATGGAGGTATACCGTTTTAATAGATGGTAGCGAAGAGTTGTATGATCATAGCAGGGATCCCGAAGAATGGACAAACCTTGCAAATAATCCGGAATTCCAGGATGTCAAAAAGGAAATGGCCGGGTATATCCCGAAAAATCCAGCCCCCCTGAAAGAAACCTCCCTCAAATTGCAGCCACATCACCTTCCTCCGTTTAAATCCAGTGAGGAATACTGGGACTGGAGAAACCATGGAAAAGACTATAAATATTTCATTGAGAAATACTGGAATCAAAAATAAGTATCATGAGAACCTCATATCTTCTTCTGTCAATCAGTTTAATAATTAACATTTTAGGTACCCGGGCCCAGACAAATAGAAATGTACTCTGGTATGATGAACCTGCCCAGGTATGGACAGAGGCTTTGCCCATTGGCAATGGCCGATTTGGTGGGATGGTTTATGGCGGAGTGATTGATGACAGGATACAATTAAATGAAGAAACGATCTGGTCGGGTGGACCCTATGAGCCTGAGCTCCTGGGCAAAGGGGCAGAAGCCCTCCCGGAGATACGAGAGCTGGTTTTTCAGGAAAAATTCCGGGAAGCACAGAAAGTGTTTTATGAGGCCATGGAGACAAAGCCTCAACACCACCAGAAATACCAGACCCTGGGAAGCCTCCATTTGAAATTTTTTGGATTTGGAGACCTGACAGATCACGGGAGTCAGCTCTGGAAATACCGGAGGGAACTGGATATTGATTCTGCAATTGTACGTGTTTCTGTTACGATTGGAAATGTCACCTACACAAGGGAATATTTTTCGAGTCCGGTTGATAATGTAATGATCATACGGCTGACAGCAAGTCAACCTGGCAGGATTTCATTCGAAGCCAATCTGACAGGTAAAAAGAATCAACAATATCCTGGTGATGAGTACTTTATGTCTGAAGCCCAGGAAACCAATACCTTGATCCTGCGCGGACGAAATGCATCTTATGAGGGTGTGAAAGGCCAGGTGGAATACCAGTGCCGTGCAATGATAAACACCAGTGGAGGGCAAACCAGTGTTGTTGAGGACAGGGTCAGGGTCGAAAATGCTGATGAGGTAATGATAGTGATTTCTGCGGCTACAAATTTTGTAAATTATAAAGATGTAAGTGCTGATCCTGAAAAAAGAGTCCTCTCTCACCTGGAGAATATTCAGGTCAAATCTTACGCCGATCTCAAAAAGGATCATGTGGCGGAACATTCCCGTTTAATGAAAAGGGTGAGCCTGTCTTTTGGAAGGTCATGGAAGGATGATCTTCCTACGGATGAAAGGATTAAAAGGTACAAGGAAGGAGATGATCCCAATCTGGTAGCCCTGTTTTTTCAATTTGGGAGATATCTACTGATTAGCAGCTCCAGACCCGGGACACAGCCTCCAAGTCTGCAGGGTATCTGGAATGAGAGTATGAACCCTGCCTGGGGAGGAAAATACACTACCAACATCAACCTGCAAATGAATTACTGGCCTGTAGATGTTACAAACCTTGCGGAGTGTTTTGAGCCACTTTATGAATTTATCGAAGACCTGGCTGAAACAGGTTCCAGAACGGCAAAACTACATTACGGTGTAAACGGATGGGTGCATCATTTTAATACCGATATCTGGAGGCCGACGGCACCAATGGGCTGGGATGGTTACTTTGGTACGTGGCATGCCGCAGGAGGTTGGTTTGCAAGTCATCTCTGGGAACATTACCTCTTTACAGATAACCGGGAATACCTTGAAAAAGCCTATCCGTTGATCAAGGGTTCCGCGCAATTTTTCCTTGAATCCATGGTGGTCCATCCAGAAACGGGCTGGCTTGTTACCTGTCCTTCGAGCTCTCCTGAAAATTGGTATAAAGTAGGATTGAATCCACGGGTATGGGACTATCAAAAATTCGAAAATAATGAGATGACAACCATTTGCGCAGGTCCGACCGTAGATATGGAAATAATCAGGTATTTATTTCAGGCCTGTTCCGATGCAGGAGAAATTTTGGATCTAGACCCTGAATTCAGGAAAAAACTGGCAGCAGCCACGGAAGAACTTGCTCCTGTCCAGGTCGGTAAACACGGACAGCTGCAAGAATGGCTTGATGATTGGGATGATCCCAATGACCGGCACCGGCACATTTCACAATTATGGGGTGTTTATCCTGGCAATACCATCATCCTGGAAAATGATCCGGGATTGGCTAGGGCGGCCAGGGTCTCCCTCCTTCAGAGGGGAGATGGGGGGACTGGTTGGGCCATGGCCTGGAAATTAGGTTTATGGTCCAGGTTAAAAGATCCCGGCCATGTTAAAATACTCCTGGATAATATTTTCAATCCGGAAGGTGAACACTCCCCGGGATCCGGGTATACAGGAGGTGTATTGCCAAATTTGTTTGTGGACCATCCTCCTTTCCAGATAGATGGGAATTTCGGGGGCACTGCCAGTATTGCAGAGATCCTGTTGCAATCCCATAACAAAGAAATCGAACTTTTGCCTGCACTCCCGGACAATCTTGCTACAGGTGAGGTGAAAGGTCTGCTTGCCAGGGGAGGATTCGAGGTGGACATCAAGTGGGAAGAGGGAAAATTAGTTGAATCAGTCATCCATTCCAATCAGGACGGTCCCTGTCGTATCAGATACCTTGGTAAGGTGGTGAGTATAAACCTTAAGAAGGGAATCAAATATAAGCTAAACCGTGAACTAAAATTAGTTCAGTAAATACCGTTAATTCTAATTCAATCAAGCAATGATAAAAAATAAATGTCAATTGTTTTTAATACAGCTTCTAGTATATTTATTAGTGATAGGGTGTAATCAGGCTCCGGTACCCGGGGGAGAATACCCCATCACACCCGTGCCCTTTACCAGTGTGCATATAATGGATGATTTCTGGGGACCGAGAATCAAGCGTAATCACGAGATTACCATACCCATTGCATTTTATCAATCTGAAATCACCGGCAGGATAAAGAATTTTGAAGTTGCAGGTGGTTTGAAAAAGGGGAGCTTCAATTCTCTTTTTGCTTTCGATGATTCGGATGTTTATAAGATTATCGAAGGAGCGAGCTATTCATTACAGACAATTCCTGATCCGGAATTAGAGGCTTATCTTGACAGCCTTATTTATAAAATCGGGATGGCTCAGGAGGACGATGGTTATCTGTATACAAACAGGACAATTCTTGGGGATAATGCATCGGATATGGCAGGTCCCTATCGCTGGATCAATGTTGAAAAAGGAAGCCATGAACTGTATAATGTTGGCCATATGTATGAGGCAGCAGTTGCCTTCTATGAAGTGACCGGCAAACGTAGCTTACTTGAGGTTGCTATTAGAAATGCCGACCTGATTCACCAGGAATTTGGCTTGCAGGCCAATACTTCTGCCCCAGGTCATCAGGAAATAGAAATTGGGCTTGTAAAACTTTATAGAACAACCGGAGATGAGAAGTATCTAAACCTGGCTAAGTTTTTTCTGGATGTACGGGGACCCGGTGGACATAAGCAATTACAACAACATGCGAAGGTCATTGACCAGACTGAAGCTGTTGGACATGCAGTACGGGCTACATACATGTTTTCGGCAATGGCTGATATTGCTGCCCTGGAGAAAGATTCTGTCTATGTTGAGGTGATAGATAAAATATGGGAGGATATCGTTTATAAAAAGACCTATATAACCGGTGGAATCGGAACCCATGCCGGGAATGAAGGTTTCGACCAGCCTTACGTTCTTCCAAACATGGAAGCTTATGCTGAAACTTGCGCTTCCATTGGGAATATATTTTTGAATCACCGGCTGTATCTGTTGCATGGAGAGTCAAAATATTTTGATATGCTTGAAAGGACCCTCTACAACAGTATGCTTTCAGGTGTCTCCCTTTCAGGGGATATGTTTTTCTATCCCAATCCGCTGGCCTCATCCGGGCAGCACAAACGGAGTGAGTGGTTCGGATGTGCATGTTGTCCCTCTAATATTTCAAGATTTATACCTGCCGTACCTGGATATATCTATGCGAAGACGGCTGATGAAATCTTTGTAAACCTCTTCATTGAGAATCAAGCCTCCCTGGAGCTCAAGGGTCAGCAAATACAGCTTAAACAAGCAACAAAATATCCCTGGGAAGGCAAGATTGAAATCACTATTAATCCCAAGGAAAGCATGCGTTTCAGTTTAAATATCCGCCGTCCGGGTTGGGTGGAAAATGAGGCGATCCCAGGTGGATTGTACAGGTTTACCGGGGAAAGCAAGGTTTCTATTAAACTCATGGTCAATGATGAACCTGTTGATGTCTCTGTGAAAGATGGGTATATGGTCATCAACAGAAAATGGAAAGCAGGCGACAGGGTTACGCTTGAGTTACCTATGGAAGTACGGAAAATTTCAGCAGATACCAGAATAGAAGCAAACCTGGATAAGGTCAGCATACAACGAGGCCCACTGGTATATTGTGCAGAGTGGCCGGATAACGAAAATGTCAGGATACATGAACTGGTACTGAATAAAGATGTTCCCACGAGTACTTTGTTTGATCCTGAGTTACTGGGAGGAACACAAATCATAAAGACCAGGGCAGGAGAATCAGACCTGACACTCATTCCTTATCACCTGTGGAATAACAGGGGACCCGGAGATATGGCGGTTTGGTTATCGGTAAAATAGCCTCGAAATCAAAATATCATAGAGCAATGAGTGAATACACAAGTTATGAAAGAGTAAAAGCCGCTCTGGAGCACCGTGAACCGGATAAAATTCCTTTCGATCTGGGAGGAACCATGGTTTCTGGTATAAATATTAATGCTTTACACGCCTTAAAGAAATACCTGGGACTTCCCGGTGAGGCTGAAATCAAAGACAGGGTAACCCAGATGGCATCAACGGGAGAGGACGTCATTGAACGGTTGGGCGTAGATATTAAAAATGTCTCTCCAAGATCTTCACCACAGGGAATGTTAAAGGAACTCGGAGTCCGGGAAGGATATATTAGAATTGAAGACGAATGGGGGATGCGTTGGAGGATGCCAGTTCAAAACGGACATTATTATGACCTGTATTACAGTCCCCTGAGAGATGCAACAAGTATTTCAGATATTGAGAAATTTTCCTGGCCTGATGCACTTGATACAGAAAGATACAGCGGCATGAGAAAAGAGGCGAATCAAATTGTTTTTGAAGAGCAGAAGGCATATGTTCTAGGCAGGATGAGTTCCGGGATGTGGGAGCATGCCATGTGGATGAGAGGTTATGAGCAATTCTTTATGGATATGATGATGAATCCCGGAATTGTGCAGGCAATTATGGAACAGATCCTCGCAATAAAAATGCAATATTGGGAAAGAGCACTGGAGGAAGTAGGTGAAAATGTGATGGTAGTCTCCTGTGCCGATGACCTGGGAATGCAGACAGGCTTACTGGTGGAACTTGACACCTATAAAAAGCAGATATGGCCATACCATAAAAGATTGTTCGATTTCATTAAGTCAAAAGCGAAATCAAAGGTTTATATATTTTTTCATAATGATGGAGCCATTATGGAAACAATACCTCTCCTGATAGAAGCCGGCGTGGATATCCTTAACCCTTTCCAGGTAAACTGCACCGGGATGGATACAAAAAAATTCAAAAAAGAGTACGGCAATCAACTTACCATATGGGGGGGCAGTTGTGACAACCAGACCATTATGCCATTTGGTACTCCACAGCAGGTGAGGGATGAAACCAAAAGAAGGATAGATGACCTGGCAGCCGGGGGTGGATTTATTTTCGCACCCATTCACGTTATCCAGGCAGGTGTCCCACCGGAGAATATAATGGCCTGGTGGGAAACGCTGAATGAATTCAATTATTAGCTATCATCAAATCCTGTCGGTCCCTGCCTATCCCCGAAAAGTAAATATGGTATATAATTGGGTTAAATTAATATTTAAATGTGAGGCTGGGATTAGATACATTTATAAGCGATATAAATTACTAATACGATTTTTAGAATATTCTGTCATAATCAGGGATATCGATATTAGCTATGAAGGATACAGGGTATGACTCAGAAAAAGAATTGATTAATTCAGATCCTCTCGATCAATCATTACATAACATCAAGGTCTTCTCTGCTGAGGATATTAAAAAAATGATTTCCATGGAAGAGGCGATTGGTCTTATGGAGCAGGCTTTCGCAAGTTTTTCCTGTGGAAAAAGCCATGTACCTCAGCGCTATATCTCTGATTTCCCTGGTCTCCCGATGGATATTTTTTTTAAGCCTGTATATTGTGATGACCTGGGACGAATAGCAGCGAAAATCCTGACTCAGAAAAGAGAGAATTCCAATATGGAGAAGCCAACAATTTTAGGAATTGTATTGCTTTTTGATTCCACTTCTGGGGAATTATTATCGTTGATTGACGGAACTTATTTAACTGCATTACGGACAGGAGCAGCGAGTGGCATTGCAACAAGGTTACTTGCAAGAAAAGATGCAGACACTGTGGCTGTATTTGGATGTGGAGCACAGGGACGTACACAACTGGAAGCAGTTTGTAATGTCAGACCAATTAAACATGCGATGTTATTTGATACAAGTTCATCAGCATCAGCCAGGCTAATGGAAGAGATGAAGAAAAAACTGGATATATCGATCAGTATTGAGGAAGACATGATGAGCCTTAAGCAGGCTGATATCATCTGCACTGCCACAAGTTCACAAACACCCTTATTTCAAATTGAGGATATCCGCCAGGGTGTTCATATCAATGCCATTGGATCATTCAAACCTCAAATGCAGGAAATTGATCCAATGATAATTAAATCAAGTAATCTTTTTGTGGATTCCAGAAAAGCAGTCTTAAATGAATCAGGGGATCTGATTAAACCAATCAAAGAGGGTGTGATAAGCGAAAACAATATCAGGGGAGAAATTGGTGAACTCGTAAACGATACAGTACCCGGCAGGCAAGGTGCGAATGAAATCACCCTTTTTAAATCTGTGGGTATTGCCGTACAAGATCTTTTTGTAGCAAATGCAGTTTATAATAACTCTCTGAATAATTAATAGTATCCCGATTTGTTATGCTAACAGTAGGATGATCTGTCAGCATATTAATTAAAAAACCGCACTGTTTTTGGTCAAATTGTTCTCCGGGATGATTATATTCATCAGGAAATGATGTTGTGGGACAAAATATGTTTCACCGCTATTGAAATCCTGTTTATTGAACCCGGTTCTATCCTGAGAATAAAGGAAATTCTGCCGTATCATGATTAAAAAAGAAAGATGAAAACAAATCTTGATCCGAGTACCGAGCAGCGTTTCAGCTCCCGATGGGGATTTATACTCAGTGCCCTGGGCATTGCAGTCGGAACAGGAAATATCTGACGCTTTCCGAGAATAGTAGCTCAAAATGGCAGCCAGGATGGTGCAGGAACCTTCATTGTGATATGGATCGGTTTCCTGTTTTTATGGAGCATACCGCTAATCATCGGGGAGTATGCATTGGGAAGGAAGTACAGGAGAGGCGTTCATGGCACCTTCATATACGCAATTGGAAAGAAGTTTGCCTGGATGGGTGCTAATGTGGCTTTTGTAGCTACCGCCATTACATTTTTCTATTCCGCCCCCTTCCAACAACACTCGAGAGTTCTATGATGATATGGGACAATTATCAATCAGGAGGATGGCCCCTGCTGTTTCATGCGCTGGCGATGGGATTTTGTGCACTGGTTATTTGGAAAGGGATCCGTTCAATAGAGCGTGTAAATAAAATTCTGATACCATCATTACTTGTGATTGTTGTTCTTGCTGTTATCCGGGCACTTACCCTGGAGGGAGCTATGGAAGGGGTTTATTCCTAACCTATGCAGCCTATATGAAGCATAAGTTCGGCGTGGTAAAAAATGCCTTTGCAACCGGTATTGGGAATAACCTGGTATCACTGATGGCTCAGCTAGAACTTCCAACAAGGATACTTATTGATGTTGGAATGAAGCGCTCAAAAGCCATTTTTGTAATAATCGGGATATCTTATCTGTTAGGAATACCTTCCGCCCGGAACCTGAATTTCCTCAGCAACCAGGATTTTGTATGGGGACTCGCGCTTATGCTTTCCGGTGCATTCGTGGCGTTCATGTTGATTAAACACGGTATTCGGAATCTCAGGATCAATGAAATCTTGAAGGATAGAAGTGACTGGCAGTTAGGGAAATGGTGGGAGCATGTTGTCCGGTTTGTTATCCCATTGGCAGTAATTATATTACTTGTTTGGTGGCTGGCTTTGGCGGGCAGAGTGGAAGAGTGGTATAATCCATTCAAAGCTTTTAGCTTAATGACCTGCCTGGTTCAATGGTCCCTCATCATTACGATATTGTTGTTATTAAATAAATATCTCCAATGGCAGACTCCTTCACATAAAATTTAACCTGGCATAAAGTATTAAATGTATATGATTTTTGCCGTATACTATTCTTAATCAACTCCAAAACATATTCGCTAAACAATACATAAAACACAGAAAATCAAATAGATATAAATTAGTTC
>SDBV01001718.1_pt1 | contig 32795 bp, 32 predicted proteins | sample 2277081 | NCBI WGS metagenome assembly SDBV01 (sample SAMN10402039, study PRJNA504765) | marine sediment metagenome | isolation source: marine sediment core GS10_PC15, 223 cmbsf | place: Arctic Ocean: Southern Knipovich Ridge | collected 2010 | reverse complement strand
GGCGTCGCTCGGTCAGACTTTCGTCCATTGCCGAAGATTCTCGACTGCAGCCACCCGTAGGTGTCTGGGCAGTGTCTCAGTCCCAGTGAGCCGGGCCACGCTCTCACGCCCGGTACCCATCGTCGCCTTGGTAGGCCGTTACCCCACCAACAAGCTAATAGGACGTGAACCCATCCTCCGGCGGAATCACACCTTTGATCCGGAGATTTTATCCGGTATTACCTGCAGTTTCCCACAGCTATCCCGGACCAGAGGGCAGGTATCCACGCATTACTCTCCCTTTCGCCGCTGTCCACCTCCCGAAGGAGGCTTTTCGCTCGACTTGCATGCCTAATCCACGCCGCCAACGTTCATTCTGAGCCAGGATCAAACCCTTCAATTAATATGTAGCCTTATCCACGCCAACCGAAGTCGACGCGGAGGGTAAACTACTCAAAAAGGTCCGTCCAGGATACCGGCCGTGAATCATCAGACCGATATCCGAATTCTCTTTCCAGTCTTGAACTGGCTGAAAAAATCAGAATTGAGGTTGTCACTACCAAATTGTCAAAGAACAACTTTTTCCCCAGCGGCAGTTAGCCGAAGCTTCCCGCTACCGGAGACTTTCAATTTTATCGTTAATTCGACAGCCGTCAACAGCCGCTTCAGGAATTTACCCAATTCTTTTCAGAAAATCGAGTTTCCGCCCCTCAGCGAACCCCCGGAAACCGAAAACTCCCCCGATTTCCCCCAAAAAGAAGCCCATCGCCCAAAAACGTCGCCGGCAAGCCGCCGTTCTTGCGCAATCGCCAAACAGCACTTCCGAGGGGACAGCATGGCGTTGGCGGCCAAATTCACCGCCGGCCCCCTACTTTTCCGCCGATGGTTGCCCAAAACGGCCACGGCCACTAAAATGCCTCTCCGTCCGCCTTGCTGCCTGACCAGATTTCGCACCGTGTGTCAAGCAACAAGAAAAGGTCCCCGTAGCTCAATTGGATAGAGTGTCGGCCTCCGAAGCCGAAGGTTACTGGTTCGAGCCCAGTCGGGGATACTGTTGGTGCCAGGTACAAAGGGGCTAGGGATTAGGGTTTCAGGGCAAACTTGTTCCCAAAGCCCTGTCTTCTAGCCCCTAACCCCTTCTTCTCTCTTGCCGTGATCTGCCCCGAATCAGCCGATCGCCACAATCCTCTGGTTGCTTCGCAACGCTGACGATTCTCCGAACAAGTCTCTTTCAGCAGCAGGGCCTACTTCGGAGAATTATCGGGGCTACCCGCTTACTGGCCGGGTGGTTAGGGAGCCTCGCTAAGCTTGAACGATACACTGTAGTACAGAACGTCGATATTGTTAGTCATTTCAAGCGCATACGAGAGTCTGACATCGGAATCGCGGCAAATCACAAGACCTCTAACAGCTTGGCCGTCTTTACATAGATTCTTCTTGACCCACCCCATGTAACGAAGAATCTGACCAACGACTTGATCAGAGGGGCGGCCCTTCTTGAGTTCAATGACGACGAAAGAGCTTGACTTGGGCTCAACTGCCAGAATATCAATCGACCCTATGCCGGTGTGGTACTGCTGACCGTCGCCCGCATCTGCATCCTCATAAACTTGTAGCGTTCCTTTGAAAATCGTGTCGAAGTTCGTGACGATGAAGTCCTCCAAGTACTTCTCCAGCACAAACGCGTTTTGGTCTTCAATCGGTTCGGTAGATTCCGAGGCAACAAGTTGTTCGCCCGAGCCTTCCAGGAGGCTGTGGTACTGAGACTCCGAAATACTCGTGAGGGTATGCATCGGAAAGACGAGGGTCGGGAAGACCTTGTCGCGGGGCTCCTCCTGCCACTCGACTTCCAGGAAACTGTGATGAGAGTAATCCGGGGATGCGAGAAACGGGTTCCTCCCGGGATCGTACACGCCTGTTTGAACAACCTTGCCGACTGCTGTAAGGATTTTGCGTCCTCTTCGAGCAATAACCACGTCGCCTTTGGCGATCTCATGAAAGAAGGCCCAAAGCATGTTGACAATGAGTCCTTTCGTTGGCGGCGGCTTTTCGGGGTATGCCGTCGCTACGGCATCAATAAGTGTCTCCCGACTCATCTTGGAGATATCGCCAAGCTGACTACAACCGATGGAAATCAGGTTCTTGCCAACATCGAATTGCCACACCTTGTCGAACAGGTCCCGGTTCTTAGACTCGACGGGGGCAATCACCCAGTAGCGAGGCATCGATCATTCTCCCGTACGGCGCGCTATGGCCCCTAAATTGTTATGCTATCCCAATCACCACTTGCGGGAATCGGGATCTGGTGGAAGCCTGTAGCCTACCCTCATCTGACGGTGTCATCAAGCGTTCGAGGCGGGATGCGGCAGAAATCTTGACGGAAGGCGGCGGCTGAGCTGTGTAAACATTCGCCCAACCCGTCGAAGGCGGCTTGTAGTGGCCGCATTCATGCGGTTTTTCCGGGATTCGGCTGAGCGGCCCCGATGAATCGGGGCACTACGAACGGGTTCGACGAATGTTTGCTGGGCGATTACACCCTGACCTACTGTTGGATTACTTGGCGATAGTGGTCGATTAGGCCGGCTGCTGCTTGGCGGATGGTGAATGTTTCTTCGGCACGGCGTCGGGCGGCGGTGGCTAGACGGGTTTGGAGTGTTGGGTCGCAAACCGTGCGCTCGATCTCTCGGGCCATGGCGGTCGGATTGTTTGGTGGGACGAGTTGGGCCGCTTGGGATTCTTGGGGGAAGATCTCGGGGGTTCCGCCTACGGCGGTGGCGATGATCGGTACGCCGGCCGCGGCCGCTTCGAGTAGGACGCGGCCTAACGGTTCTTGGCGTGCCGGGTGAATCAGTAGGGTCAACTCGCCGAGCAACCGATCGACATCCTCGCGGCGGCCCAGCCAATGGACGCGCCCGGCCAGGGAAGCGTCGGCCGTCGTGCGTAACGTCGCCTCGAACCGGCGGGATTCGTCCTTCTGGGAAAAACGCTCGCCCACGATCAGATAATGCAGATTCGGAACCTTCTCGGCCACGATCACGGCGGCTTCGATCAAGGTATCTTGCCCCTTGCGCAAGGCTATCTGGCCGATCGTCGCGGCCAATTGCGCGCCGTCGGGCAGTCCCAACTCGCGGTGCAGATATCCGGACGGCTGCCGGGGGCGGAACTGCTCGAGGTCAACGCCGTTGTGCAGCACGTGCGTCTTTTCGGCAGACAGACCGGCCGCCACGTGGAACTGACGAGTCGCCTTTGAAACGGCCAATAGACGTGTGTGACAATTCAAGTCGGCGACGGCTTGCCGGCTGAGCTTGACGATATCGCGAAGATGGGCCAGGCTCGGTATGCCCAACTCGGCGGCCACCGGGCCGCAGAGCCGCCCCATTGCAAGGCTGTTGGCGTGCAGCAGGTCGGGCTTGCAACGGCGAAGCACCTTGGCCAATTGATCCCGCAACCGGTCCTGGGCAAACCGTTTTCCCGACGCATCACCAAACGCAAAGGGTACCAGTTCCACTTCCCGTCGGCGGAGTGTCTCGGCCAGCGGTCCTTCGGGCGGACCGATCACGGTCGGCGTGAACCGTGCCGCCCGCACGCCGTCGATCGTCGAGAGCATCGAACGTTCGCCGCCGTTGAGCGAGGCGTATTCACACAGCAGGAGCAAGTTGGGCATATCGGTCGGCCGTCGGTTCACAGCAGGCCGTAGTCGGTCAGCGTCTGGCGCAGTCTAGCTTCCTCGTCGGAGGTAAGCGGCGTCATGGGTAGCCGCATTTCGCCCGTGTCGCGACCGACCATCTTCATGGCCGCCTTGATCGGGATCGGATTGGTCGACAGCCCCAGCATATCGCGGCAGAGCGGGAAGAGCTTGTGATGCCAACGTCGGGCGTCGTCGAGGTTGCCCGCGTCGAAAGCCTCGGTCAGGGCGATCACGTCTTTGGGAATCATGTTCCCCACCACGGAGACCACGCCGCGACCGCCGATCGACATCAGCGGCAGCGTGAGGCTGTCGTCACCACTGAGCACGGTCAGGTCGGTCGCCGAGATCACCTGCGACGCTTGGTCCATCGACCCGGTCGCCTCCTTGACCATCGTGATATTCGGCAACTCGGCCAGGCGAATGATCGTCTCCGGCTCGATGTTCTTGGCCGCGCGTCCCGGGATATTGTAGACACACAGGGGAATCTCGACCGCCTCGGCCACCGCCTTGTAGTGTTGGTAAAAACCTTCCTGGGTCGGTTTGTTGTAATACGGGGCCACCAGCAAGGCCGCATCGGCGCCCGTCTTGGCGGCCCAACGGGTCAAGCGAAGCGCTTCGTCGGTGCTATTGCTTCCCGTGCCGGCCATGACCTTGATTCGCCCGGCCGCCGCCTCGACCACGGCAGAAATCACCCGCTCGTGCTCGGGATGGGACAACGTGGGTGACTCGCCGGTCGTCCCCGTGGGGCACAGGCAGGTCGTTCCCGCTTCGATTTGGAATTCGACCTGCTGCTGCAGGGTCTCGATGTCAATTTGTCCGTCACGCATCGGCGTAATCAGGGCCACCGAAAGGCCGGAGAATTCTTCGCTTCGTGTGGTCATTTGGGGTAGTTTTGAGTTATGAGTTTTGAGTTATAAGTGGTTAGTGGATAGTTGGTCGCCGTGCCGGCGACCGCTAAACGATGACTGTTTACTGCATACTGCCTACTGCTTACTGCTTACTAATTCCTTCATCTCTCGGACGGCCTTTTCGAATCCTACCATGATGGCTCGGGCGATAATGCTGTGGCCGATGTTTAACTCGTGCATTCCCTCGATGGCGGCCACGGGTAGGACGTTGTGATAGGTCAGTCCATGCCCGGCGTGTAAGGTCATGCCGAGTTGTCGGATCCGGGCCCCGGCCGCTTCGAGCGTTTGCAACTCTTGTTGTCGGGCGACTCCCGGCTTGGCCAGGGCGTATTGTCCGGTGTGCAACTCGACGGCATCGGCGTCGAGCTCGGCGGCCGCTTCGATCTGGGGGATGTCGGGATCCAGGAACAGGCTGACCGAAATGCCGGCCTCCTTGAGCCGGGCAATGATCTGGGCCACCCGATCGCGCTGACCGGCCACGTCCAGCCCGCCCTCGGTCGTGATTTCCTCTCGTCGCTCGGGAACCAAGGTCACCTGTTCCGGTTGAAGGTCGCAGGCGATTTTGAGGATTTCTTCCTCGCAGGCCATTTCCAGATTCAGCTTAGCGGTGACCGTCTGGCTGAGGATCTTCAAGTCCCGGTCCTGGATGTGGCGGCGGTCCTCGCGCAGATGGAGCGTAATCCCGTCGGCGCCACCCAATTCGGCCAGCGCGGCCGCCCAGACGGGATCCGGCTCGTTCGTACGCCGCGCTTCGCGCACCGTGGCGACATGGTCGATGTTAACGCCAAGTTCGGGCATGGAGGGGAAGTAGTGGATAGTGGGTAGTGGATAGTGGGTCGCCGTGCCGGCGACCGCTAAACGACAACTGCCTACTGCATACTGCTTACTGCCTACTGCCTACTGTTTACCGCTTGTCTTCTTTGGTTAGGCTTTTTTCGACGGCGTCGGCTCGGGTGGCGATGTGTTCGATTTTCTTGGCTAGGATATTGGCGGTAGCCGTTGTGGCGATCAGGGTGTCGACGATTATGAACTGGGGCTTCCCGTCGATGTCTCGGATGGCAAAGGCTCCGGCCGGTATGCTCACATTCTTTCGCAAGACGGCCTCGTAGTATTTCGCATTTGCCGGGCCGCATTCGCTGTAGATGACCACCAGTGCGTCACCGTCGGCATCTTCGCGGCCGAACAGGACGGCGACCTTCTGCGTGCGTCCTTCGGGCAAGGAAAGCTTGAACCGGTAGGAATTGCCTGAGCCTTGCGGCTCGACGCCCAAATAGTCGGCCGTCTGCCGGATGCACTCGGGCGCGTCGAAGCTCGGTTTCACGAGGGTTCCCGAGCCTGTCAACCATTGCCGCCACTTTTTGGCGTCGGCTCCGAAATCCTGGCCGGCAATCGACTTCAAGGCATCGGCCACGAGAAGCGTCAAGGTACCCTGTTCGAGCAATTCGACCAACGGCTCGATGGCTTCGGTCGCTTCGAGCTCGGCCAGCGAGCTAATGGCCGCCCAAATGACCGACTCGTTTTTCGCACGGAGGCATTCCAACAGCGGCTGCACGGCCCGAGCCGCCACCAACTTCTGCCGTGCTGAGCGCCGCGACCAGGGCTCGTAAAGCTCCCGAACGAGTTCGGCATATTGATCGGTTGGTTGCGAATCGCTCATGCGGTTTCCCGGGGGGTTGTTGGTCATGACCACTTTCGTGGCGATGAAGTCTGATTATACCGGTCCGGAGCCAACCATCAAGCAGTTACCCCGAGCGAGGATTTCCATGCTAGCAGGGTTCGGGTCCTTGAGGATCAGGTTGTAACCTATTGCTACCAAGCGACTTACGTCACTTTACCTTTTTCTGAAAAAGTAAGCTAGAATTGATTAGGTTGAATCGACCGGTTACCAACGGTTGCTTCAACGGTGAAATGGCCAGCTTGGTTGGCCCTGTAACCCTTTTCGCGCAAACTCGTCTATTGGCTCGGCAATTAGACTTGGTTCATGTTGGTCTCTTTCGTCGGGCCGATGAAAACCTTTTCCGCCGTGTCCCTAATCAGGGAATCGAAACGATGACTTGTCATGACTTGGCCGAACGCATCCAACAACTTCAGCCCGAAGCGATGCCGCGCGACGTAGCCCGACTCTGTCTCCTGTTGACCAACTACATCGACGACCTCGAAGAACTTGACGACGAGGATCGGTTGACGGAAGTTTGGCAGGAGATGGGAATCCGGCTGCAAGCCGCCACGGACCAGCACGCCGCCATGACGGCCGAACTGGAAGAGCTATCCGAGACCGCCCCGGACCAGTTCGACTTGGAGAATGTCTGGGTGCTGATCCGCGCCATCAAGGTCCAAAGCCAAGTGCTGCAGCTTTACGTAGGCCAGCCGGCGTTGGACGTGTAGAGGTGATGCGGGCGTCGTTTAGCGGTCGGGCTTGCCCGACGTTTTTTGGCAGACGGGACCGTTCACCTTGGGCAGAAAAACGTTGGGCAAGCCCAACCGCTAAACTTCCGGAAGACACCGGTGTCGCAGTTCTAGGAGCCGGGTGTGTCGAGATACGGGTCTTGGCCCATTTGGCGCTGCATCTTCTTGCGTTCCTTCTCGAAGTACATCAGCCCACGACGCTGTCGGAAATGACGACGTTCGACTTTCTTCTGGGCCTTGCTGAAGAAGCGGGCAAGGTGGTTGAACTCGGCCTCGGTGGCTTCGCCCAATTCCTTGAACTTCCGCCCCTTTTCCGGCCCTAACCCCGACGCCAGCAACTCGTCGTCCAGCGCGAGATACTGTCGGTAGGTTCCCGGATCGCCTTGGCGACCGCAACGTCCGATCAGTTGGCGGTCGATCCGACTCGAATCGTGCATTTCGGTACAGATGACGTGCAGCCCGCCAATTTCCGTAATCCCGTCGCCGAGCCGAATGTCGGTTCCACGACCGGCCATGTTGGTCGAGACGGTCACCTTGTCGCGTAGCCCGGCCCGGGCAACGATATCGGCCTCGGCTTCAATGTGATTGGCATTGAGCACCTCATGTTCGATTCCTCGTAGTTTGAGCAATTTCGCGAGGATCTCCGACTTGTCGATCGATCGCGTGCCGACCAACAAGGGCCGACCCTCGGCGTGTAGTTGAGAGATCTCTTCGACCACAGCCTCCCACTTGGCTTCCGCCGTGGAAAACACTCGGACGGGTAGGGCCTGACGGATTTCGGGGCGATTGGTGGGGATGGGCAGCACGTGCGTGCGATAGATTTTCCGCAATTCCCGGGCCGACCCCATGGCCGTTCCGGTCATGCCGGCCAGCTTTTCGAAGCGTAGGAAGAAATCCTGCACGGTAATCCGCGCCGCCTGTCCGGTGGCCACGGTCACTTCGACGCCCGCCTTGGCTTCGACGGCCTGATGGATCCCCTCGCGCCATTTCCGACCCTCGGCCAGCCGCCCGGTAAACTCATCGACGATCACCACCTCGCCGTCGCGAATCACGTACTGTCGATCTTCATGGTATTCGCGGTGGACAATAATGGCTCGTTCCACATACTGGTAGATGTTGACCATACCGACCGTATCCAGGTCGGCCGGCTTGGGTAACACGCGGGCCTTGCGCCGGCCTTCCCGAGTCAACTCGGCCGTCCGCTTCTCGTGGTCGTACTCGTAATCCTCATCTTCGATGAACTGGTCGATCACGGTGGCGGTCCACTTGTAACTCTCGGCCTCGAGTCGTTGCTCTTCGGTGGGTATCGCGCTGATGATCAGCGGGGTTCGGGCCTCGTCGATGAGGATACTGTCGGCCTCGTCGACCAGGGCGAAGTAGGGATCGCGTTGAACGGCCTTCTCATCCTTTTGTCCGCCCTGCTGCCCGAGCATTCCGCCCAACAAATCGCCCTGTCCTTCGCTGATTCTCCGCAACAGGAGCCGATCTCGCAGGAAGTCGAAGCCGAACTCCTTGGCCGTACCGTAGATGACATCACACTGATAGGCCTTGCGTCGCTGGGGTCGTTGCATTTGGGTTTCTATGACCCCAACCGTCAGCCCCAAGGCCTTGTAGATGGGTGTCATCCACTCGGCATCACGCCGGGCCAGGTAGTCGTTGACCGTGGCCAGCAAGCACCCCTTGCCGCTGAGCGCGTGTAAGTACATCGGCAGGGTAGCGGCCAGCGTCTTTCCCTCGCCGGTCTGCATCTGGACGATCGAGCGGTTGAACATGGCGATGCCGCCGAGAAGCTGGACGTCGAAGTGCCGCAACTCGACCGTGCGGCGGCCGGCTTCCCGCACCAAGGCAAACCCTTCGACCAACAGTCGCGAAAGGGGCACGCCGCTCTTGGCCCGATATTGCACCGACAGGCTTCGCTTGCGCAATTGCTGATCGGTCAACTCCATCAATTCCGGCTCCAAGGCCGCAATCTTTGGAATCAACGCGGCCCACTGCTTCAAGCGCACGGCGTTCACCCCGCCGGTGCCCCGAGCCATCTTCATTCGATTTTCGCTGGGAGTATCGTTCAATGGAGTCTCCGAGAACTGGAATCCTACCCGCGCATTATTCAATTATACGGCACAATTCGACCCTCTGGCCCGAAGAATGAGCCGGGAAACGGCGGCTTGGCAGGATTTCTAACTGGACTTTTGCAAATTGGTCCCCTCTCCCTCTGGGAGAGGGTTAGGGTGAGGGCGATTCACCGAGAAACGCCTTTTCTATGCCCTCACCCCCTGCCCCTCTCCCAAAGGGAGAGGGGAGAAGAAATCCAGTTTCTACCGCTGAGGCCGACCCAAACGCTTGATTTGGGCCACTTCGTACGTCGGGGCATAACCCTTCTTCGTGCGACGGTCCCCCACGCGTCCGCGGACCTCGACAAAATCCCCCCGTTCGCACCCAGCCAAGACCGACGGGTCGGACACCACTACGCTGCCACCATGTTTGTCGGTCTCTCCGTCGACGGGAATATACCGCAATTTCCAGTGCCCTTCGATCCGCGAGTATTCCAGTTGGCCGCGAAGCCAAGCATACTGCGGGTCATGGCCGTAACGCGAAGAGGAACCCTCCACAGATTCAGCCTCTGGGGATTCCGAGGGGCCTATCTCTTCTGTGCCCGAAACCAGCCGGAAACCCGAATCGGCCTGCGCCGAGGGTGTTGCAGACTGTCGGGCCGAATCGCGGGCCTTGGGAAGATCCATGATATCGACGGGCCCGTGCCCCTTGGGAACGGCTGGCGAGGTGTTGAACTTCTGGCGTTCTTTGGGGGTCGCCGTCGGACGCGGCTGCAGCACGCGAACCACCGGCACACGCTTTTCCGGCAGGTTGGTCGACTGAGAAACGGGCGTCGCTTGCGGAGCCGGCGAGCGATTGGGTGCACGGGCGGCAAACGAAGGCGGCGGCACGCGGCTGGTCCAACCCGACCGATCATACGACTCAAAACCAAACGAACCGGCCATCTGACGAGAATCCGGTCGACTGTTTTCCGGTCGGGCGTTCGAAGTGAATCCCGGCCGCGGCAAACTCGGTTGCGGTGTCCCGTGAAACGGAACCGTGTTTCCGCTCGGCCAGTGCTGAGGTAACGTTGGCTGCGGTACGGCCGGTTGGGGCGCCAGTTGTCCATACGGATCGGCGGGCCTACCCGAGACGGCCCCGGTTCCCGGCGGCGGAACCCGAGTGGGCCCCATCAGAAATGGATCGCCGGCCGGCGGCGATTGACCTCTGCATCCGAACAGGATCAGAACAACCAGTAGTAATATCGACCGCTTCATAGGGCAGCCTCCTTTCCGCCCCCAACGGCCCCAAACGCGATGGTTTGGGTCCCTGGAAGAGAAGAAACAGCAAAGCAACAGTACGCTCGAAACCAATCCTTGGCGCGCAGCACACCCCGGGTGAGTCGGTAGATTAGCGTTTTTCCCAGCCGTGTCCAGACCGATTTCTGCCCTACTGACGCGACTCGACCAGTGCGGCCGGACGAATCACTTGCGGCCTTCGAGGGGCTACGGCCATCGCACTGACGCCCGGATCCCCCAATTGGGCCACATAGGGATTGATGATTCGCAACGGACCGCTAGACACCTGGCCCCGCGAGGCCTTGGCGACCTGTGGTTCTCCCATATACGGATTGGTGATCCGCTTCGGCTCGGGCGCCGGACGAGAGACAACAGTCTTCGCGCGGCAACTACTCGCCCACGGGTCGTGCCCACGCAACATGGCCGAGCTGTAGTACTTTGGCGGATAGACCGCGTAGTACGGCAAGTAGCTGTCCAAATACTGCCCGTAATATCCATAAGGAGCCAGAAAAGGCCCATAGGAATAAGAGTAAGGCCCATACCCGTGGTACGCCTTCGCGACGGACTGCGACACCAGGATTACCAAAACGACCAAGCACGCCCGAACTGCCAGTTTGCTACTCATTGCTGTCTCCCCAATTAGGACAAATTCACAAGACTACCCTTTTTATCCTAATGAGAAAATCCGCCGATACAACCCTTATTAATGGAAATTGCCCCAGACAAACCGCCGAACTGGGCGTCTTCGCGGCTATATTGCTGCGGCAATTTGTCGCAAACCGAGTAATACCAACACGTTGCGGATCCACCCACGGTTTCTGGCCGCTGAGCGACGCTCTGGTCGAACATCGCGATCTGGTTCTACGGCGTCTCGTTCGTCGGAACGGCCGTTTCGACCGGTAGTTCGATCGGCCGGTCCAGCTCGGGCATTGGATACGGCTCCTTCGTGTCGACGAGCTTCGGCAACCCTCCTTCGATCGTGCCCAACTCCTCCCGGGGAACGGACGGCTTACAGCCGGAAATCAAGACAAGGCAACTAGCTAGGATGAGCATATATCGCACGGGCGGGGTCTCCGCGGCGGCAGGAGGATGTACAATCGATGCTTTCGATTCTACGCCCGGACCGCTTTGACAGAAACCCCCGAAACCATGCCCGCCAGCCAGTCCCCTGAAACCTCGCTCACCACGGCCTTGAAGCAGGAAGCGTTTCGACTGGGCTTCGACCTGGCGGGTGCTACCCAGCCGAGGACGCCCCCGCGCATCGACCGGTTCGAGCAGTGGCTGGCCGACGGATTTGCCGGCCAAATGGACTACATGGCCGAGAGGGCCGACGCTTACCGGCACCCACGACACGTTCTCCCGGAGGTCCGCAGTCTCCTGATGCTGGGCGTCAACTATCGCACCTGCGAACCTCGCGAGCCCGGGCCGGGCCAGGGTACGGTCTCACGCTACGCTTGGGGACTCGACTACCACGACGTGATCCACGACCGACTTCGCCAACTCGTGCGTTTTCACAAGCAACTCGTCCCCGACGGAGTTGCCCGGGGGGTGGTCGATACGGCCCCACTGTTGGAACGCGAGTTTGCCCAACTGGCCGGGCTGGGTTGGATCGGCAAGAACACGATGCTGATCAACCAGCGGTTCGGGAGTTGGCTCTTCTTAGCCGCTCTGCTGACGACCGAGAAACTCGATTACGACGAGCCTTTCGCGGAGGACCACTGTGGCACCTGCCGGGCATGCCTCGACGCATGTCCGACCGGGGCCCTGGTCGAACCACATCGGGTCGATGCTCGACGCTGCCTGAGCTACCTGACCATCGAGTCAAAAGAGGCCATGCCTGAACAGTTCCGCGAGGCCGCAGGCAGTCGACTGTTCGGATGCGACGCCTGCCAGCAGGCGTGCCCCTTCAATCGCGACACGCCCTGTACCGAGGAGCCGAGTTTTCAAGCTGCCGAGGGCATGAACCCGGTCGAGTTGGCCGAACTGTTTTCGCTGGACGAGCCGGGCTTTCGCGAGCGATTCCGCCACACGCCCCTTTGGCGCTTGAAGCGCGAGGGAATCTTGCGCAACGCGACCGTCGTGTTGGACAACGTACACCGCGATAGGCGGTAGGCCTGCTCGGGTCGAACTTGTCAAGAAAGCGAACGAGCCATCCCGTTGGGATGGCCCGCACGTTTGTTTTTGCCCGTCTTGCCGACTAGGCTTGTTTGCGGCGTCGCCAACCGACGGTGATACCCAACAGGGCCAAGGCCGACCAAATGACCAGCGAAGCCGGTTCGGGAATGTCGGGAGACGGTGCGGCAGTCGTGCTGAATCGGAGGTTATCGATTCCGGCTCCCCCGCTATTGAGATTCGTCACCGTGATTCCCAGGAAGGGCGCGGCAAGGTTCAACGCGAAGGCGTCAATCGTCTGTGTGCCATCTGCCAATGGTTGGACCACATACTGGCCCAGATGCGATCCATCGCCAGCATAGAAATCAACGAAGCCCGCTCCGCCGTTTGCGCCAACGACGTCAAAGGCGATCAGCGTTTGGGCAACCGGGAACAAGATGGAGATAGCTCCTTCCCCAACTTGATCGGTTCCTTGGCCGGCGGCTCCCCTGCCGATCAGAACGTTCCCGCCGAGCCAACTGAGATTGAGGACCTCGATGTTCTCGCCATCGGCTCCCCACTCCGTGGTCAGCGGGTTATCCCCAACGCCCCCGAGGACATCAAAGCCATCAAACGCGTCCCCGCCGGCGATACTAGAAATCGTGAGATCTTGTCCGAAAAAACGCTCACCGAATTCAACGTTCGAAATTGTGAGAACCCCGCCATTGACCTGTCCCGCGTCCACACCTTCTTCATCAAAAGTCACCAGACCGTCCAGGGGGCCGAGAATCTCGCTCCCGGGGTCCGGAATGACAACGCTTGCTTCAACGTTCCCCACAGCCACCAACATGGCCAATGCAACAGATCCAATAATCCAACGGTTCATGATCAAATCTCCTTGAAAAAGCGTCCAGGCCCGAAGGCGTGGGAAAACGCAAACCCTTGATTCGTGGTATTTCTACTAATCCATCCTGACTCGGCATATCCGTCAATAGCCTATAGGCCGCCGACCCCTCAATCCTGACAAAGAATATAGAAAATTAAGCCGAAATGGCTCACTGGGGGGGATTTCCGGAGCAAAACAGACGCTTATGGGGGATTCCCCCAGGCACTGCCTTTGCCTCGGTACTCGACTAATGGCATGCATCACACCACCTAAAGGAGTCTAGAGCTCGCTCGCCGTTGCGTGCTCCAGTGCAAAGCCGCAAGCGGCCCGGTTACGTGTACCAGGTATCCATCAGGCTTTGCCACCCGGCTGGGTGACGTACGCGAGTGAAGGCGTCACGGACCTCCTTGGCCTTAGGGTGCATCCGCGAGTACTTGATACCGAACTTTCGCATCACCTGACAGACGCGTCGGGGCCCGTAGATCTCCTCGGCCAGCCGGTAGTGCTGCCCGATGACCTCACGTTGTTCGGCGAGGCTGGGCATCTGGTAAGCCCCCGTGGCGGCCAAGGCTCGGGCCTGAGCGAAGATCCACGGGTTGCCGATCGCCCCGCGGGCGGCCGTCACGCCGTCCACACCCGTCTCGGCCAGCATCCGCAGGCAGTCCTCGGCCGTGAACAGGTCGCCGCTACCCAGTACGGTCCGGTCGCCCGCGTGTTGCTTGACTTCACGCAGAAACTCCCACGACGCGGGCCCCTCGTACTTTTGCGCGACCGTTCGGCCATGTACGGTCACGGCCGCAAGCCCCAGTCGAAAGGCCCCGTCGAAGATCGTGAAGAAGTTCTCCCGACTCTCGGCCGAATCGTCCAGGCCGCATCGCATTTTGACCGTAACCGGCACGTGCGGCGGCACGGCGTCGCGCACCCGGGCAAGGATCTCCAGGGCCGTGGTCGGGCAGCTCAAGAGATAGCCGCCGCGGTGTTTGCTGACGACCTTTCGGACCGGGCAGCCGAAGTTCACGTCGATCACGTCGAAGCCGGCCTCGACCAGTTTCAAGGCGGCCGCAGCCACTTCTTCCGGCTTGGCGCCCATCAGTTGGGCGCCGCAGGGGTGCTCCTCGTCGGTCACGCGGATGAACCGCCCCGCCTTGCGGCCGCGGCTGACGTTCACAATGAACTGGTCGAGCAAAACTTCGCAGAACGTAAACGGGGCCCCAAGCCGCCGTGCGATCACCCGCATCGGCCAGTCGCTATAGCCGCTCAAGGCCGCCTGGACCACCGGAAAGCCGATTTCCACTGGGCCGATCGATAGGTTGGGGAGACTTCTCATGGTTGGCCGATAGCAAGTGGAGTCGCCGTGCCGGCGACTGCTAAACGGGGGTAGAATCAGAACCATGCGGCCGTGAAGCCGCCGTCGACGTTGAGGTGGGTGCCGGTGATGAAGCTACCACCCACGGACGACACTAATAGAAGCATCGCGCCAACGAGTTCCTCCGGCTCGCCGAAGCGTCGCATGGGCGTCCCGTCCATAATGTTGTCGATCCGTTTCTGGTCCAGAAGCTTCCGGTTCTGCTCGGCCGGGAAAAAGCCGGGGCAAATGACGTTCACACGGACCCCCTTTTCGGCAAATTCCTGGGCCACGTTGCGGGTAAGATTCAGCACCCCGGCCTTCGAGGCCGAGTAGGCGAACACCCGCGAAAGCGGCAGATGGGACGTGACACTGCCGATGTTCACGATCGCTCCGCCGCCAGCGTCGGCCATCTGGCGGCCGAAGATCTGGCAGGCCTGGAAGACGGCCCTGAGGTTGATCGTCATCACGCGGTCCCAGTCGGCATCGGTGGCGTCGAGGAAGTCGCTCCCGGCGTTCACTCCGGCGCAGTTGATCAGGATGTGGATGCGGCCGAACTGCTTCTCGGCGGAAGCCAAAAGGTTCTCGATCGACTCGCGCGAGGTCACATCGACCGTGCAGTAGCCGGCCGTGGCGCCGAGTTGCTCGAGTTCTTCGACCCGGGCCTGGCAAGCTTCTTCGGTCAGGTCGGCGACCATGATTTGGGCGCCGGCTTGGGCCAGTCCACGACATAGGCCGCCACCGAGTACGCCGGCGCCGCCGATGACCACGGCCGTTTGGCTGGTCAGGCCGAACATTTCTTCTAGGTAGGATGTAGGCATGGTTTTATGCTGGGACGTTGCAAAGCCGCAAGCGGCTTAAGCGGGTGGTTTTCGTTCTCGGATCCAGTCGGTGTGGAAAGTGCCCTTGCGGTCGGTGCGGTGGTAGGTGTGGGCGCCGAAGTAGTCGCGTTGGGCTTGAAGTAGGTTGGCCGGCAGGCATTCGCTGCGGTAACTGTCGTAGTAGGCCAAGGCGGACGCGAAGGCCGGCACGGGGATACCCAGTTCGACGGCCGTGGTTACCACTTGGCGCCAGGCCGGCTGGACCTTTTCGACCGCTTCCTGGAAATACGGGGCCAGTAGCAGGTTCTCCAGATCGGCCTCGGCATCGAACGCCTCTTTGATCCGCTGGAGGAATACGGCCCGAATGATGCACCCGCCTCGCCACAGCAGGGCACAGGCGCCGAGGTCCAACGGCCAATCATGTTCCTTAGCGGCCGCCTGAAGCTGCACGAACCCTTGGGCATAGCTGCAAATCTTCGAGGCGTAGAGCGCTTGGCGGACCGCTTCGATGAATTCGCCCCGATCACCCTGGTAAGTGCCCGAGGGTCCGTCGAGTTGCTTGCTGGCCCGAACCCGCGGCTCCTTCATGGCCGAGATCGCGCGGGCGTAGACGGCCTGGGTCACGAGCGTACTGGGCACACCCAGGTCCAGGGCCAATTGGCTCATCCACTTGCCCGTGCCTTTGGCCCCGGCCGTGTCGAGGATCAGGTCGACCAGATCCTTGCCCGTCTCTTTGTCTTTTACGCTGAAGATATCGCGGGTGATCTCGATCAGATAGCTGTCCAACTCGCCCCGATTCCACTCGGCAAAGACGTCATACAGTTCCTCGTTGGTCATTCCCAGGGCGTGTTTGAGCATCCAGTAGGCCTCGCAGATCAACTGCATGTCGCCATACTCGATGCCGTTGTGGACCATTTTGACATAGTGCCCGGCGCCGCGCGGGCCGACCCAATCGCAGCAGGGGATATCGTCGTTCGGGCCGACCTTGGCCGAGATGGCTTGGAAGATCGGTTTGACCAGCGGCCAAGCCTTTTCGCTTCCGCCGGGCATCATGCTGGGGCCCTTCAGTGCGCCCTCTTCGCCGCCGGAGACGCCCGTGCCGATATAGAGCAGATCCTTCGATTCGACGTGCTCGGTACGGCGTTCGGTCTCGCTGAAATGGGTATTGCCGCCGTCGATGATCACATCACCCGGCTCCAACAACGGGATGATCGCGTCGATGATCGCATCGACGGCCGGGCCGGCCTTGACCATCAGCATCACCTTGCGGGGTACGGCCAAGGCGTCGATCAATTCTTCGAGCGACTGGCAGCCGACGAAGTTCTTTCCCTTGGCCAGACCGGCCATGAAGTCGTCGACCTTGCTCGTGGTGCGGTTGAAGACGGCCACGCTATAGCCGCGGCTCTCGATGTTCAGGGCCAGATTCTCGCCCATCACGGCCAGGCCGATCAGTCCGATATCACACTTCTGTGCCATGCTTTGCTCCGTTATATGCCGTACGAAACCGATAAGTTTGACGAACGGCCGGCCATGATGCAATCCCCTCGATGGAGTGGATGGCGTGGATTGCTTGAATGTGGCGGGTGAACAGTGTAGAGTATCGCTAACACCGCGTGGACGCGGTGGCTAAACAATCACAGAATACTGTCTAGGAGCCACGCCATGAAACGACTTGCTTGCCTTTGCGTTATCGGTCTTGCCACGATCCTAACCTCACACACTCGGGCTGAGGAGAAACCCTGGATGACGGCCAAGCCGGAAGTGGTCCAGTCCTGGCAGGATGCCCGTTTCGGGATGTTCCTTTGTTGGGGACCGGTGAGTCTGACGGGCGAGGAGATCGGCTGGTCGCGGGCCGGTGTGCGACGAGACGGTCGCGGCACGGGAACCATCACGCCGACGGAGGCGTACGACAACCTCTACAAGAAGTGGAAACCAGACAAGTTCGATGCGAAGGCTTGGGTGCAGGTGGCCAAGGATGCCGGGCAAAAGTACATGATCTTCCTGGTCAAGCACCACGACGGGTTCTGCCTGTACGACACCAAGCTGACCGACTACTGTAGCACGGGGCCCGAGTCGGCCTGGAAACATGATGTGATGAAGGACGTGGCCGACGCCTGTCACGAGGCCGGCTTGAAGCTGATCATCTACTACTCGCAACCCGACTGGTATCATCCGGACTATTTCACCGAGAACCATCCCCGCTACATCAAGTTCCTACACGGCCAGATTCGCGAATTGTTGACCAACTACGGGCGGATCGACGGTTTCTGGTTCGACTTAGGCGGCAAGCCGGAACACTGGGACACGGAAAAACTGTTCAAAATGGCCCGCAAGCTTCAGCCCTGGCTGATCATCAACAACCGCTGCGGCACACCGGGTGATTTTGATACGCCGGAGCAGAGCCTCGGCCAGTTCCAGCCCGGGCGGCCTTGGGAATCGTGCGTCACCTTGGGGACCCAATGGTCGTGGAAGCCGAACGATCGGATCAAGTCGCTCAAGGAGTGCATCGACCTGTTGGTCACGTGTGCCGGCCGGGGCGGCAATCTGGCCCTGAACACCAACCCCATGCCCGACGGTCGCATCGAACCGCGCCAGGTCGAGCGGTTCCGCCAGATCGGCCAGTGGGTAAAAAAGTACGGGGAGAGCATCTACGGCACCCGCGGCGGACCGTTCTTGACGGCCCAATGGGGTCTTCACTTCGGAACGACCAACCAGGGCATCAACGCCGCCAGTGCCTGGGGTGTCTCGACCCATAAAGACAACAGGATCTTCCTACACATTCTTGATGCAAAGCTCGAGTCGCTCACCTTGCCGCCGATCGACCGGAAGATCGTCGCCCACTCGCTGATGACCGGCGGGACGGCCCGGGTCGTGCAGACCGCCGAGGGCATCGAGATTTCCGTGCCGGCCGAGCATCGGCAGGAGTTGGACACAATCGTCGTGCTCGAGCTCGACGGCCCGGCCGCCGGAATTGAACCGCTGCGCTATCGGTCCGGCTCGTTGGCACTGGGCAAGGCGGCCACCGCCTCGAACGTTTACCAGAAGATGGAGCTCTACAGACCGGAGAACGCTTTCGACGACGATCCGACGACCCGCTGGGGTTGCGACTATGGGACCCACGCGTGCTGGCTGGCGGTCGACCTGGGCGAGCCGATGACCTTCGATCGGGCCGCGATCAGCGAGCCTTACGGCCGGGTACAGAAGTTCGCCTTGCAGGCCAAGCGGGACAACGGCTGGGAAACGTTCCACGAAGGCACGACCATCGGCGAAAACCTGTCGGTAGAATTCCCCCCGACCACTGCCCAACACGTCCGGCTGAACCTACTGGAAACGACCGACGGCCCGTCGATCTGGGAATTCCAACTATTCCCCCCCAAGAAGTAGCCGCTCGCGGCTTTGCAGGCCACCACAGCAAAAGAGTGTGCCACTGCTTCTACGAAGCCGTGGCACACTTGTGAATAATCCCCGCTAGAGTGACTACCACAACGTCTTTTAGAAAGCATGGATTATGGCAGATCCGCTCTCAGATGAACCTACCGCGCACGTACCGCCAACTCCGGTTCCCGGCAGCGGGCGCGTGATGTCGATCGATGTCCTGCGGGGTTTCGATATGTTTTGGATCATTGGCGGGCATGGGATCGTGCTGTCGATCGTGGCCCTGTTGGTCGATCCGATTCCCGACTGGCTGGGCTATCAGATGTCGCATCCTGACTGGATCGGGTTCTCGGCATGGGACATGATCATGCCGTTGTTTCTGTTTATCGTCGGCGCGGCGATGCCCTTTTCGTTCGCCAAGCGGCTACAGCGGGGCGACAGCAAGCGGCAGATCTATCGCAAGATCGTCACCCGGAGCCTCGTGCTGTTCGTGCTCGGCATGGTGGCCCAAGGGAACTTGCTCCAGTTGAATCTCTCTACGCTCCACGTATTCTGCAACACGCTGCAGGCGATCGCGTGCGGCTATCTCGTCTCGGCCGTTCTGCTGCTGCACGTGCCGACCGTGGGCCAGATCCTGATCACCTCCGGGCTGCTGCTGGGGTATTGGGGCACCATGATATGGATTCCGATTCCGGGTCAAGGAGCCGGACACCTCGAGCCGGATCTGAACCTGGCCCTGTATATCGACCATCTAATCCTGGGCCGTTTTGACGACGGAACGACCTACACCTGGATCTTAAGCAGCCTGGGTTTTGTCGCTACGGTGATGCTGGGCGTCTTTGCCGGGAAACTGTTGCGCACGGGCATCTCAGCGTGGATGAAGGTCGTGTGGCTGGTTCTAATGGGGCTGGGTTGCCTGGGCGCCGGCTGGGTCTGGGGCCTCTCCTTCCCGATCATCAAGCACCTTTGGACCAGCTCCATGGTGCTGTGGGCTGGCGGGTGGAGCTTCCTGCTGTTGGCTTTGTTCTATGCCGTGATCGATGTGATTGGCTGGCGGCGTTGGGCGCTGCCGTTGGTGGTCATCGGCAGCAATGCCATCGCCGTTTATATGGCCGCCCATCTGATCGATTTTCACGTCGTCAGCGATCCGTTGATCGGTGGATTGCTGACGCATCTGGAACCTGCACAGGAGGCCGTCCGCCATCTGGCCGCCTTGGCCGTCATCTGGCTGATCCTGCTCTACATGTACCGCAACAAGACGTTCCTACGCGTGTAGCCGATTACCGCAAACCTCAGGCCGCAACTCAAGGCGCCGCAACCCCGCAAGCCTGCTGGGCTCGCTTTAGCACTTCGCCGGCTTTCTCTCGGGCTCTTGACGCTCCGTCGGCGAGAATCTGTCGGACTCGGTCCGGTTGGGATTCCAATTGCCCTCGGCGCTCTCTCGCTTCGGCGAAGTACTCGTCGGCCAAGGCGGCCAGTTGCTTCTTGACCTCGCCGTAGCCGAATCCGCCGCGACGGTACATCGCAGCCATCTCTTCCCGGCCCGACTCGTCGGCGAACAGCCAGTAGAGCTGGTACAGGTGATCGGTCTCCGGGTCCTTCGGTTCGTCCATGGGCCGCGAGTCGGTCTTGATCCGCATGATCTGCTTGCGCAACGCCTTGGGCTCTTCGAAGACCTCGAGTGTATTGCCGTAGCTTTTCGACATCTTTTCGCCGTCCGTGCCGGGTACCCGGGCCGAGGTGTCGATGATCTTCGCCTTGGGCATCACGAACGTCTCGCCGAAATGGTGGTTGAAGCTGGCGGCCAGGTCGCGACAGACCTCGATGTGCTGCACCTGATCCTCGCCGACCGGCACCGTGTCGGAATCGTAGGCCAGGATATCGGCCGCCTGCAGCACGGGATAAGTGAACAAGCCCGCGTCGGCCGCCAGCCCTCGGGCCTTCTTGTCCTTGTAGGCGTGACACCGCTCCAAGAGCCCCAGCGGCGTGCCGGTCATCAACAGCCAACACAACTCGCTGACCTCCGGCACGTCGGATTGCACGAACAGGGTCGCCCTTTCCGGATCGAGCCCCAAGGCCAACAGGTCGATGGCCGCGTCGAGCGTCAATTGCCAAAGCTCTTCGGGCGTGCGGACCGTGGTCAGCGCGTGCAGGTTGGCGATAAAGTAAAAGGCGTCCTCCGCCCCGTCCTGCAAATCGATGTATTGCCGAATCGCACCGAAGTAGTTACCCCAATGAAATCGACCCGTCGGCTGAATCCCAGATAAAACTCGCATAGCTCAATGCTTAATAAGTGGTGAATAGTGATCTAACTCAAACTGTACATGCTTCGTCCGTCACCACCGGGCTTGTCCCGGTGGAACGATGATTGGCTACTAACCAGTGGACCCGAATTATACCGCCCGCCAATCTGGGCCGCCGCGTCCCGCGGCGGCCCAGATTGGCGAAAAGCGCGGGGAAAACGAACCGTGCTAGTGGTCAATCATCGCTCCACGGGGACAAGCCCCGTGGTGGCGTTTGCAGTCCAAGTAATCCAAGGAAACTGCTTACTCTCTATCGAATCGTCCCCACGACTTCTGCAACCGACGTGACATCCAGTTCGGCCAGGGCCGCGGGCAGCGCGTCGATGATCTCCATGGACACCTTGGGATTGTAAAAGTTCGCCGTGCCGATCTGTACGGCGGTCGCGCCGGCGACGAGAAACTGCATCACGTCGTCGATCGTGGCGATGCCGCCGATCCCGACCAGGGGAATGTCGACCGTCCGGGCAACCTGATAGACGGCCCTTAAGGCAATCGGCTTGATGGCCGGACCGCTGAGCCCGCCCATGACATTGCCGAGAATCGGGCGCCGGGCTCGCCAATCGACGGCCATCCCCAGGCAGGTGTTGATCAACGAAATGGCATCGGCCCCGCCGGCTTCGGCCGCCTTGGCAATCGTGCGGATGTCGGTCACGTTGGGCGTCAGCTTGGCCAGGATCGGCAGCCCACAACCGCCGCGCACGGCGGCCACGACCTTCTCGCACAATCCCGGATCGGTCCCGAAATCGACCCCGCCGCTGACGTTCGGGCAGGAGACGTTCAGTTCCAAGGCAGCCACGCCGGGTACGTCACTGAGTCGGGCGGCCAAGTTGACAAACTCATCGAGGCTCTTGCCGGCAATGCTGACGACGATCGGGCAGCCCAATCCGGCCAGATAAGGCATCGTCCCCTCGATGAACGCGTCGATCCCGTCGTTGTCCAGCCCGATCGAATTGAGCATCCCGGCCGTGGTCTCGACCGTCCTCGGCGGCGGATTGCCGGGGCGGGGGTCGCTGGTGATCGTTTTCGGCAGGATCGCCCCCAGCCGGGCCAGATCGACAAAGCCCTCCATCTCCCGGGCGTATCCGAATGTACCGGACGCCACCATGATCGGATTGGCCAACTCGAGACGGCCAAGCCGGACGTTCAATTCAACGTTGAAATCGCCAATGCTGGAATCGACAGCAGAATTCACCATGCTCTGACGGCCCTTTGGCGGAAGAAACCCCATAACCGGGCGACCAAGGTCGCGGGAAACCGCCAGTCTAATGCAAAGACGGGGGAGCTGTCAATTTGTAGTGCAGTGTCAGTTTCCTATGCAGGGTGCCACGGGTGGCTTGTCCACCCGTGTTTCTCGCACTGGTGGGCAAGCCACCAGTGGCACCCTATCCATCAATCCAAGGCTGACAGAGCACTAGGCAGCGCTCGCTCGACCGGACGCGCCGCGGTCATGATCCGCGGCGCGCAGGCCTGACTTGCGTCAACCTAGATCAACCCGCCGTGTGTCCGATAGGGCGTACCGTGATCCGGCTGATCCAGGAACCACGTCCGTTCCCATTCGTCGAGAATCAGACGGAAGTTTTCGGATGTGAAGATCAGTTGTTGGCTACGGCGAACCGGGTCGCCCGAATAGGCCGGAATAATGCATCCGGTCGTCGAGACGGCCAGGGCGCCAATCACCAAAGCCAGTAATAGCCTGCGCATACGACAACTCCTCCATGAAACGCGCCCGTGCATCGTCAAACCGCGTCATGCTGCCGGGGCTTCCCGGCGACGAACCGGACAATAAATGTTTTCTTGGACAGGTGACCCAAAACAGGGGGAAAAATGTTTTCTTGCTCAGGCAACCCAAAATGCGGGGAAGGTTGCTGGGGAGGGCCTGCGGCGGATCAGCGGATGGATGGGTCGACGGGATTCCGCTGAAGTTGGATCGCCGAAGCAGGGCTACCGGACTGGGGAGATCCGGAGAGTGCGAGGACACTCGCGTTACGATCGAGACGTTTTCGGTGGAGCCGGCCCTATCGAATAGGCCGAGAATCGCTGCCCGCGGGCTCGTAACCCGTTGAAGCACCAAGCGTTTCGGCTACGGCACCGGTCTGTCGGGCTTCGGCGGCTGCCCTGCGCTCTAGTTCCCGAACGCGCTCTTCCATTTCCTTGCCGGGCTTGAAGGTCACCACGAACTTCTCCGGCACAAACACCTTCTCGTTGGTGCGAGGATTACGTGCCTTGCGTGGGGCTCGCCGCTTGACCTCAAAGACGCCGAAATTACGCAACTCGATCCGGCTATCCCGGACCAAGGTATCGACAATGGCGTCAAAGGTCTTCTGGACGATCTCTTTTGTCTGCAGTTGCGTCAGCCCAATCTCTTCGGAAATGGTCCGAACGATCTCTTTCTTGGTCACGACTGGGTTCTCCTGTGAGAAGGTCTCGCCGCAGGCAAAAAATCATGCCCGCGAAACAGCCCGATTATGCTCCAAGTGTAGGCCTCATAACGACTAGAGTCAAGATCAATCACCTCAGCACAAGGCCCTATCTGGGTGTTCTCCCAGAAGAATCCGGTACGATCGATCGATCCCGACGGATCGGACGAATCATCGTAAGTCTAAGTTGTCAAAGAGCTTAGCCACTGTGGAGTCGACTTGGCCGGGTCTATTTTGCGTAAGTCCTTCTCAGGCAAAGACTAACGAAAAATAATCTCGGCACCGGCCCCGATGTCCGGTGAAAGCGCGCGGACACCGAGGGTCGCCTCTCGGGCTGAAGTCCTATATCGGCTGCCTGATCGGAAAACTCTAGCCAGACCGCAAAATCGTTAAAATCGGCCAAGTCAGCCCCCAATTCGGCCTGTTCAGCTCGGCTATCAACTGGCCGGGACTTCACGTAAGCGTTAATCTCGTTCCCACGCTCTGCGTGGGAACGGACTGCATGGCCGCTCTGCGGCCCCAACCTCGGCGCAACCTATTGCGCCGAAGCAAGTTCCGCTTCAGCGACGCGGAGCGTCGTGGCATTGCGTTCCCACGCAGAGCGTGGGAACGAGAGGTTCCGTCGAAGCTAGCGTTGCAGTACTTGCCTGCCCCTGCGAGAATCGGGTTGGCAAGCTCAAACAAGCCGCCTGAGAAAACAAATCGCGGAGGGATTCGGGTCATGAACTGTATCCACACACAACGACACCAAGACCGACGGTCGATCCGCAGGGTCATTTTTCTATCGGCGGCGTTGATCATGGCCATATCAGCCAAGGCGGCCGAGACACCCAGTAAGTATTTCCAAATCACCGTCGTCGACGAGCAGACCGGCCGCGGGGTTCCGCTGGTGGAACTGAAGACTGTCAACGCCGTGCGCTACTATACCGACAGCAACGGCATCGTGGCCTTCGGCGAGCCGGGGCTGATGAACCGAACCGTCTTCTTCCACGTCAAGAGCCACGGCTACGAATTTCCCGCGGACGGGTTCGGAATTCGAGGAACAAGAGTCCATGTGACCGAGGGCGGGAGCGTTCGGTTGAAGATTAAACGTGTCAACATCGCCGAGCGGCTATACCGGGTCACCGGAGCGGGCATCTACCGCGATAGCCTGCTGGCCGGCCATGCGGTCCCCACCGAAAAGCCGCTGCTCAACGGTCTCGTGTTCGGGCAAGACAGCGTGCTTACGACGATCTATCACGGCAAGATCTATTGGTTCTGGGGTGACACGAGTCGGCCCGGCTATCCGCTGGGAAACTTCCACTGCCCGGGCGCGACGTCGTTGCTGCCTGAAGATGGCGGGCTGGATCCGGAAGTGGGCGTCGATCTGAACTACTTCCTCGACGGGCGGGGATTCGCCAAGGAGACGGCCCATCTGCCGGGCGACGGCCCCACGTGGCTCGACGGACTGGTCACGCTGCCAGACGACTCCGCCGGGCAACGGGTCTTTGCACACTACGTGAAAGTCGCCAAACCCATGGTGATTTACGAAAACGGGCTGGTCGAATTCGACGACCGAAAGAAGCAGTTTGTCCGCCTCATGGTACTGCCCGAGGATACGCCGTTGCTTCCGGCCGGACACCCCTTGCAACACGTTTCCGACGGGGTCCGCTACGTCTATTTCTCGCCATTGACTCGCGTTCTCGCCACGCCGGAAGCCTACCAGGATCTGTCCCAGTACGAGACCTACTCCTGTTTCAAGCAAGGCAGCCGAGCCGATTCGATCGAGTTGGATCGCGATGCGGAAGGCCGGGTGCGTTACACGTGGAAGGGCGACACGATCCCGTTGACCCCCAAGCTGCAAGCCCGGCTGATCAAGGAAAAACGGATCAAGCCCGAGGAGGGGTGGTTTCATCTGAAAGACATCGAAACGGGCAAGCCCGTCTTGATGCAGCACCACTCGGTCTACTTCAACGAGTATCGCAAGCGTTGGGTGCTGATCACGAGCGAATCGTTCGGAACGACCATGCTGGGCGAGATCTGGTACGCCGAAGCCGACACACCGATCGGACCTTGGGTCTACGCCCGAAAGATCGTCACGCACGACAACTACAGCTTCTACAACCCCAAGCATCATCCGATGTTCGACAAGCAGGGCGGCCGAATCATCTTCTTCGAGGGAACGTACACCCACACGTTCTCCGGCAACCCGGACCAGACGCCGCGATACGACTACAACCAGATTATGTACAAACTCGATCTGGCCGATTTGCGACTCGTTTTACCGGTGCCCGTTTACGATACGTCCGAGGAGGGCATCGCAAGTCGGTTCGTTTCCGGTAATCGGAACGATCGACCATGCCGCGTCGCTTTCTATGCATTGGATCGACCCGTCGAGGGTGCGATTGCCGTGCATCAGCGGGCCGACGGAACGGGCCTGGAGGTATCCGATTCGATCGAGCCGTTGTTCTACGCCCTGCCGGCGGAAACGGACTACGCTCCCCCGGAAACGACCCCGCTATACGAGTTCATACACCAAGACGGCCAACGCCGGGCCTACTCGACCGATGCCTCGCGGCAGATGCCCGACTATCAACGCACGAAAAGCCCCCTGTGCCTCGTATGGCGCGATCCGACCGGAGGCAAGATTCCGGCGTTGGGGCCGTTTTCGGAAAGATAAAGGAGGCAAAAGCGTCACAAACTTCCCCGCCCCACTTGACAGGCAGGCTGGCTCCAATATGATGAGGGGATGATCGGCAGGGCTTTGCCGTCGGGGCCAGGGTCCCTGGCAGCAGGCCTGCCTGAGCTACTTTTCGGATCCCTTTTCAAAGGAGCATTTTCAATGGCCGGTTACCAACGATTGGACGTCAACGAGGTGGGCGACGTGACCGTGGTCCGGTTTCGCGACCAGAAGATCATCGAGGACATCAACATCCAGGAACTCGGACAAGAGCTGTTTCAACTGGTCGAAACGGATAATCGCAAGAAAATCCTGCTAAACTTCGCCACCGTCGACTTCCTCTCCAGCGCGGCCTTGGGCAAGCTGATCACCATGGACAAGAAAGTGAAGGGCCATGGAGGCGCGCTGAAATTGTCTAATATCCGGCCGGAGATTTACGAGGTCTTCACCATCACCAAGTTGAATCGGTTGTTCGATATCAAGGACGACGAAGCGGACGCCTTGGCCGCTTTCTAAGCGGCGGCAACGGATTTCCCTTAACCGCCAGTCGCAAGACGGTCTCAGTCGCGAAACTGGCGGTGGCACATCCTTTTTCAACGGCCTACGAAGCCATGTCCGAACCGCAATGGGTCTGGCAATGCGATCACGTGATCCCCGGCGCGGCGCCCGCCGGCCGGCGAATCCTCGCTGAAATCCTCACGGAACTTCAGGATCGCGACTGGGGCCGACACGACGTCTTCGCGGTCCACTTGGCAACGGAAGAGGCCCTGGTCAACGCCATCCGGCACGGCAACCGATCGGACCCGGCCAAGCCAGTGCGTATCCGTTGCGGAATCGCACCGCAAGTGGTTCGCATCGAGATCATCGACGACGGCCCGGGATTCCACCCGGACGAATTGCCCGACCCAACCGATTCGGAACACCTCGGATCACCCAACGGTCGGGGGGTACTGTTAATTCGATCGTTCATGTCTCGTGTGGAATTCCGCCCGCCGGGCAACCACGTGATCCTCGAAAAGGACCGCGACGCATCGGAGTAATCCGACGGTGCCGGTGCGGCAAGACGGTGCCGGTGCGAGAAGACTGTGCGGCAGATTGCTCCAAGATCGCCCCCACCATTGTCCGATCATGGCGTATACGGTAATATAAAAGTTTCCAATCCCCGATAGCTCAGTTGGTAGAGCAAGCGGCTGTTAACCGCTTTGTCCAAGGTTCGAGTCCTTGTCGGGGAGCTTGAACGTCCGTACACGTTCGTAAGCCTTCGTTTTCCTCGGGAAAAACAAGGTTTTCTCTTTTCGCTTCCTGCCGCTTACGACCCAATTCGTGCGCACACTGCGCCGCATTTTGCGCCGCCTCGGGTTGTTCCTGGATTGCCTGGCGGAAGTGCTCATCGGTGACTTGCAGGTAGTGCTTGGCGGCTACCGGCTGGGAATTCCCGATCCATTTGCAGACGACATGGATGGGGTGCCTTTCCGCCAACTCGGTTTCCGCTGAACTCCGCATATTTTGGAAGGGTTTTTCCCAGGGCGTTAGGCCGGCCTTGTGGATAATCCGTTGCAGTTGCGTTCGCAGGTTGGCGTTGCGGTCCCGATAGCGGGTGATGACGTGTTCCGTGCCCGGCTCGGCTTCGTCGAACACCGCTTCCAGGTGGGGACGCAGCCCGGGGAAGATCGGCACCAGCCGCGATTCGCCCCCGGCGTGGTGTTCGGTCTTGGGGCTGCGAACCGTGAACCGGCCACGATCCCAGTCTACATCGCCCCAACGCAGGGCAAGGTGCTCCGATGGGCAGCGTAGGCCGGCGAAGCGACTCAGGGCAACGATCAGCCGCCACTGGGCATCCGGGCAGGCGTCGATCACCTTTTGGGTTTCCTTTTGCGTGACGAAATAAAACCGGCTTTCGTTGGCCTGGACCGCCGACTTCAGGTCGGCAAAAGGGTTCTCGGAGACCAGCCGCCGCCGAACGGCCGCCGTGAAAAACTGTTTTGCTCGGCCGCATCGCCGGCGTATCGTGTTCTCGGCCAGCCCCTTGCCGAGAAGGAATAGGCGAAAACCATCGGCATCGCCCGGCGTGATGTCGCGCAGCGGCTTCTCGGTCCCGAAATGGTCGACCAGATCGCGTTGAGCCCGTCGAAGATGTTCGACCGTGCTAGACTTCACGTCGTGCCGGCCGCGGATGTAGTCTTCGATGAAAGCCCCAATGGTTGCTCTGCCCCTTACCGGGATCAGCCCGGCCTTCGCCAGCTTGTCGGCCAGTTCGTCGGACAACTCCGCTACCCACCGGGCAGTCTCATTGTCCCAGCCGCAACCCGACACCTTGGCCGCAAGTAGGTGCTCCACCTTGGCCTTGATCGTCTGGGCGTCCCGTTTCGGTATCTTGCCCAAGCGGATCGCCTTGCGCTTTCCGTCGGGGGCGACGAAGATGATACGCTTTCGGCCGCTGGGGTCCTTTGCGATACTCGCCATATCTCTATCCTCGCTTTCTGGTTCTTTTCGGTTTGATTTCGTCTTCATGCACTAGCCGCACCCCGAGGGATTCGCAGATCAGATCGACGGTTGTCATTGATAGGCCAACCTTACGATTCATAAATCGCGACATTACCGCCTCGGACACGCCGGTCTCTTGCGAGATTCTGTAACGGGTCTTGTCGCTCTGCTCGATAGCCAGCCGCAATTGGTCGGAGAATTCCAGTCGTTTCTTGCTCATGCCCGTGATTCTATCATATCCTTTGCGCTTTGTCAAGTATCGGTTAATCTTTTCATTGTAGCCAGAATTTCCTTTGCGCCGCGTGGATTTCGGATGCCGTGTCTCTGGCGTATCTGCTGGACCCGTTCCAACAGCCGTATGGCGGTCCTTGGCGGGCTGCACCTGAGGCACCGTCGTTCATCCAGCGGATTCCACCAGCATAATAACCCACCGCAGTCCGGGCAGGGGTCCGGCGGCTCAATCTCGCCATGCCGCCAGATTTGTCCCGCAGCCGCGTTGGCTTGGTTTCCGGTTGCCCCGGTGTCGTATGCCGCCAGACCGCCAGAGGCCGTACTGGCCGTCGACTCAGTATCGTGCCCCACCGGGTTGGGGGTTGCCTTGCCGGCGCTGGACACCGAGACCTCAGCCGGTGGGGCCGCCGGTGCAACAGATTCTTTGGTCTGCTCTGTCTTGTCGCCAAAAATGGCTGCCAGGTCGATCATATCTCTACCCTCCAGATTCACCTACACACTTGCACACAAACGGCAACCCGTTGCTGCGCAAGGGGTTCTGTGTGCAAATCCCAATTCGCGTGCAACTGCATGCAGAACATGGGTTGCACATGGATGTCGTTGACGGGTAACGGGTTATGGTTTGTGCGCAGGTGTGCATGTCAGTCCCGGAAGACCTTCTCCACGGATGGCAGTGCGGAGGCCTTGCTGTGGTCGGGCGGGTCAGCGGCTAGCTGCCATCGGGCCGGCTGATTGCCCCGGGCCCGTTCCACTTGGTCAAAGAAGCCGGCGTCGTGTAGTTCGCCAAGCCAGCCGTAGACCGACCGTTGTCCCCCTTCGTCCTCTTTGGCAGCATCCCGGGCGGTGAATTGGTCAGCCAAGGTAATCCGCTCTCGCAGCCGGCCGTAGAACCGTTTTGCCGGCTCGGATATCACGCCACCCAATGACCGGGCCAGCGGCATGGCGAGTAGGTGCCGGGCCACTTGATAGTCGTCCGCTGCGGCCAACAGCCGGCCGTCGGTGTCCACCTGCCGTTGCTGCTGGTGCAACAGGGCCGATGCCTGAATCATCGACATCAGTTGCGGAAAGGCCCGCCGCACCTGCACTCGGTCATGGGAAATCAGTTCGCCCAGCCGTTCGGCGAACGGCACCACGACAAGATACGCTTGAAGCATTCGTTGCAGGGCGTGGTGTCGCTGGATGGCTCGTTCCGCCCGGACGGCAGGTGCCGCGCCGCCGTAGGTTTCCGCCAGGCTGGTAAGGATCCGACGCGTCTGCTGTTGACGTTCGTCCGTAGTCAGCAGGATGCACCGGTTAGCATCCTCGTCGAAGATCTTGCCAAGCGTCGTGGATTCCATGTAGGAAATCGGGCCGTCCTGGTGGATAGACGCCGTCTGGATCTCGCCGTCCACCCGAATCGGCATCAATTTCGTCAATCTGCCGGCAGACAACATTTCCCGCAGTGCCCGGCTCGTTTCGGCAGTTTCGTCGTTTTCGAGCCGCGATCGTTCCCCAGCCACCACAAACCGGTGCATCAAGCTGCCCGGCTTCATGTGGAAGAGTGCCTGGGGGGTCATTTGGGTAGCTTGCACCACGGCTTCCGGCGGAAACAGGCCGCTTACCTGCTCGATGACGTAGGATTTCCCGGTGGACGACGGGCCCTGGACGATACCTGCCAGAGGCTTCGGCAGCAGCCGAGAGACTCCAACGAGGTATATTGTCGCGACTAGTTCTCGTTCGCCAGCCACGCCCAGCAACTCCACGTCCTTCACAACACGTTTGAACAACTCCGCGTCTTCCAACATGGCTCGCGCCTCGGCGCGAACATCCTCGGGCATCCTGGCCAATAACGCCTCAGGGTCCGTCGTGTCCGTGTCTTTGTCGTCCCTGAGTCTCGCATCGGTCGTCAGGCTGGCGGCAATTCTCAGCAGTTCCTCGGCCACGATTTGGCTGTCGATTCCCGGCCGGTCGTCACAAAGTGCGTTGGTGAATGCGACCCGCGCCTTGGGTTTAGTCAGGTCCAGCTTGTCGATGTACAAAACGTCGCCCGCCAGGCTCGCCGTCAGCACGGCAGAACCATTGCGACCGGCAGGCTTGTAGGTAATAGTCAACTCGTTATGGTTTGCCATCGTATCTCCCGTGTTGTTGAACTCCGATCGACAACCGGCAGACGGGCGCAGCGGCGATCACCGCTTCCACGTCGACGCCAGTAGCGCCGGCTCGCCTCCATGCTCGGGCGTCCTTGATGCCATCCGGCGGCATGACAATCTTCACGCCCGGCAAGTACGTCAAGATCGCCGACGCCAGCGTTTCGGCGCCCCGTTGCCCGGGTGCATCCTGATCGGCTACGACGACAACTTCCCGGGGCTGCTGCTTTCTTACCAGATCGACCAGCAACTTGACGCCGCCAGTGCAACTGGGTCGGCCGACCGCAACAAAACCCAAGTCGAGTAGTGCCGCCGTGTCGGTTGGGCCTTCGGCGATCAGTATTTGTTGGGCACCACCCAGGTCGGCTGGAACGAACAGCCCCTCTTTGCCGCCGCGAACCGACAACTTTCGGCCGTCGCGAAATCGCAGACGAATCCCGGTCACGTGCCCGGCCGCATTGCTCATCGCGAACGTCCAGGCTCCGTGCTTTGGCGACCACCCAACCAATAGCCGTCGAAGGCTCTCCACCGACAACCCAAGGGAGCCGGCCAGTTGCGCCAGGGCCAGGGGCAAAGCTGCTACGTGGCACTGTCGCGCGAACGCCCCAAAATCGAGAATCGGCCGTTCCTCGGGTTTTGCGATCGGCACCACCCGCGCAGACTGCCGTGTTGGTCGCCGCCGGTCGGTTTCGTCCCGCAAGCGATGCAGCCAACCGGCATCACCGGCTCGACGATCCGACTCGATCCTGGAACAGATAGCCGCCGTGGGCGAGTCCGGCGGCCCGGCGTAGAGGCACCAATCGTTTTTGGTGCATATCGGACAGGGTCGCCGTTTTGATACGCGCTCCCAGGCGTTACTTCCTCGATTCATTCGGCACCGCCTTTCCGAGATTCAACCCAACGCGAGATATCGGCTATGTCGTAAAGCACTCGCCGGCCGATCCGTACACAGCGCAGATCACCGCGTGGGGCGGTCATGGCCCAGAGCGTCTTCTCGCAAATCCCCAAACTGGTAGCCGCCTCACGGGCGGATAGTAGCAGCCGTTGCTGCTCTTCAGACTTCCTCATCATGTTCTCCATTTGTTGAAAACGCAAAAAGTATCAAACTGGAGATCATCATAAGGGCACGCGCGGAAACCTGGATTATTCCGCGCAATTATTCCGCGAGATTAGTAAGGAACTGCGTAGATTCGCAGGGGAATGGACGGGGCAGAAATCTTGCGGAATAATTCCAATTGGCCTTGGAGGGTATTATTCCGCGCCAGGTGTTCTTCCTTTCCGCACCCGGCCCAGGAGCTTGCCAAAGTCCTTCAGCGAGTAGCCCTTTTCCTTCGCGAAATCGACTTTGTCCATACCATTGCGATGTGCGACCTTCCAAGCGTCGGCCAATTCCTTGTCGTGCTTGGCGTCGTACTTGGGCTTACGGCCGGCCTTCCGACGCCGCTTGTTTTCCTTGCCCACTTCCTCGCTCTCTACTTCGCCCGCTGAAACATCTGACTCGGCCTTCGTCGGGGATTTGTCAGCCGCCTTCTCGGATTCCTCCGTCGGCGGGATGCTTGGTTCAGCTTTGCCTCCCTCATGGCTGGCCGGGTCCGGCGACTTCTCTTGCTCGGCTTCGGCGGCTCTTAGAACGTGTTTTGAAATTCAGTTTTCGGGATTTGCAAGGCGTTTGGACATCAGGGATATCATGGCAATGTGAATGAAGGCTTCAGCGGAAGATGTTGTTTTTTCGTAGTCTTTGCTGTGC
>SDBV01001717.1_pt1 | contig 32803 bp, 29 predicted proteins | sample 2277081 | NCBI WGS metagenome assembly SDBV01 (sample SAMN10402039, study PRJNA504765) | marine sediment metagenome | isolation source: marine sediment core GS10_PC15, 223 cmbsf | place: Arctic Ocean: Southern Knipovich Ridge | collected 2010 | reverse complement strand
CGTCAAGCTCGATCCCTCCCCGGCTCCCGATCTGTTCGAAAAACCCGCAAATTGAGCTTTAAGGATATAGAAAGCCGTCTATGATCGACTCGATGTTGCTGGAGCTCTGCTTCTCGCCGCAGATGAAGACGGACGGGGTTCCCCCGACACTCTGCGCCAGCGCCTGTCCCTTGTCCCACTCCAGGAAGGCGTAGGTTTGCTCGTCCGTTCGGTCCTCCTCGAGTTTCTCCATGTCGAGGTATAGGACTTCGTCGCAGAAAGCCAGGATCTCTTCGATGCTGTAGTACACGGACGGATCGTTGTCGTTGATGCCGCCGTATATGAAGTCGTGGACGGACCAGAAGTTCTCCATCCCCTGCTGTCCGGCGGCGACCGTGAGGGCGTGGAGATTCCATGCGGATTCGGTGTTGAACGGGTAGTGGTGGAAATATATGCGCACATGCGCAGTGAAGTCGTCCCGTTCGTTCCAGATCTGATGGGCCAAATCGGCGAAATGCGCGCAGTGAGGACACCTTAAGTAGGAGATATTGACCACCTCGAGTCGAATGTCTTCTTCTCCGCCGTAGTAAGGGCTGTAGGCGTTGTTGAAGAGGTCTGGCGTGCCCTCCGGACAGTATACTCCCGGCCCGGCGTCGTCCGTTACTGATCCGTCGAATACCCAGTCGTCCGGCGGTGTCCACGTTTCCTCCGGGTTTCTGCAACCATGCGTCGCTGCGAGAAGCACCGTAGTCGACATCAGAGCGAGGGCGATATATTTCAGCATCTTTTCACCTACCTCGATTTTCCTTGAAAACAATTATACGATATCTATCGCATTGTCACATCGGTAGGTTGAAACGGAGATTGGGCAACATGCTGGAGATCCTGAAATTCAGACCTCTTTTCAAGTCCGTTGTGTGGGGAGGACGTCGCCTGGAGTCTAAGCTGGGCAAGGAGCTTCCCGCGAGTGAGCCCTTTGGAGAGTCGTGGGAGTTGGTGGATCTCCCAACCGATCAGTCGATGGTGACGGGTTCGCGGCTCGACGGAAAGACCCTGGAACACCTGGTGGAGTTTTATCCGAACGACCTTCTTGGAGGAGTGTCGTTGCTGGAGGGGCGGTTCCCTCTGTTGATGAAGTTCATCGATGCGCAACGGACTCTGTCGGTGCAGGTGCATCCGGATGAGGCGGCGTGCGCGCGGCTCGGTGGTGGGGCCCGTCCCAAGACCGAGGCCTGGTATGTTATCGACTGCGAGCCCGGGTCGGCGCTTTTTGTGGGGCTTGTGCCGGGGGTGGATCGGGAGCGCTTCACGGAGGCCCTCAGGGGTGGAGAGGTGGAGAGTTTGCTTCACCGGATGCCGGTGCGCGCTGGGGATTTTGTGTTTCTTCCCGCCGGAACGGTTCATGCGATAGGGGAGGGAATAGTTTTGGCGGAAGTGCAGCAATCGTCGAGCACAACGTATCGGGTTTTCGACTGGAACCGGGTCGGACTCGACGGTAACCCGCGACAGCTGCATATCGAGGAGGCGCTCGAATCCATCAACTACGCCCAGGTGGGGCCTCCACGTATCGAGAGGCCCGTTTCGGGGAGGGAGGGGATCGCGTGTCCTTGTTTCTCCATGGAGGTCATGGGGGCAGGGGAGGGCGAGGCCCTTCTCCAAGGCGACGGTCCGTTGATCCTCATGGGCGTCGGCGGCCACGGCCAAGCCTCCATCCAGACCGGGGACAGTTCGGACACCCTCGGATTGGGACAGACCCTTCTCGTCCCCACGTGCATCTCGAGCCGGGTTGAAATCGCAAAAACCGTTGACCTCGTCCTGCTCACCGTCAGAATACCATAGCCTCTTTTCAACGTCAGTTAGTCCTGGACGAATAAGTTCGGAATTGCCTCGAGGGCGAGCGTCGTTGAATGACAACCCGTTCAACCAGTTTCGTCTATATGGATATATGGCGGATGGGCGATCGCTCGAGATCGCGAGTGCTAAAGATCGGCGGTAATGCAATCGGCCTCGAACAAGGCGTTCAGGAAGAACCGCGTTCCTTGGGAATCGGGGTTCTCGCTGATCGGCGTGTCCGTGGAGTACTTGTGTCCGCCGAGATAGCTGATCTTGCCCGGACAGTCCTCGGGCGGGGGCAACCTTCCGCCCCCACCTTTCTCGATAACGACGTCGATGTCGCATTCTCCGTCCAGATATCCCGTCATCCAGACGTCGCGATATCCTATCGGCGAGCCCGTTTCGGTCATCATGACCACGCCGTCATCGAAATAGGAATCCCCTTCCGGTAGGGAATAGGAAGGCTCCGAGCCGCCCACCGTCTCGAACTCACCGTCGAACTGAGAAAACGGGAGGTAGGGATGCACGACGTCTACTTCATCGGGTCGCTCGTCCATAATGTATCCGTTGGGCGTCAGGAAATGACCATTGACGCTGTTTTCCACCGCGTTGACCGACTGACACTCGGCAAAGAAATGGACAGGGTAATGCAGGTACTCGCGGATCTCGGCGATCGCTTCGTCGTCTCTGTCGGCCACATCCCAATGCATGGTCATCAGCTCACAGAAGACAGGTTCTCCGGCATTATCGAAAAGAGCGCCGTCCTTGTCGTTGGTGTCGGTCGGTCCTCGCACTTCCGCGACGGAAAGGATGTCCGGATATCCGGAGTACACGCCGGTGGGGTCTTTCGCGTCCGGCCAAGCCTGATCCAGGGAATCGGGAACTCCCGCGGCGTTCATGTAGTCGAAGGAAATGTCTTCCTGGCCAGTGGCAAAAATGCCGATCCGCGGCACATTCCGAAGGATGCGCGCGACCGGGCCGATGAACGACTCGGTCGCCTGGTGTACGGCAGTGACATGGCTCGCCTGCCACGCGTCGACAACGATCAACGCGGCGGCTGCATCCTCCGCAGCAACGGCGAACGGCCCGCCCCGGTACCCGTGCTCCACGACCTCGTCGCCCGTCGGAACGTCCAACGTGCTGGCGACGAAATCGTCATCTCCCAAGTCCTTCGGTGTTTTGATAAGCCAATGCACGTTGATGTCGTTTTTGAGCAATTGGTACACCAGTCCGTAGGCCAGAAACATACCGTCGTCCTGGTAATCGATGTCCATGGGAATGATCAGCGAATCCTGCTCGAAAAGAGTATCGACTGAATACCCGTCTGTATCGGAATCGGAATCGGTATCGGAATCCGTATCCGTATCCGTGTCCGAGTCGGTGTCGCCGTCGGAGTTCGTGTCGGTCCCGCCGTCCGCCCCGGTGGGGGCGTTATTACTGCAAGCAGGCAGCGCAAGCATCCCCGCCGCGAGCAAAGCCAGCCAAAGTCCTCGGATAGTCCGCATCTCGTCCTCCTTAAGTGAACTGTTATGCATATTATAACCACGGCCAAAATTAATGTCACCCGACATTTCCCATTTGGCTTTCGTTATTACATAAACCTGCCTCTCGGGCGATGATACCATCACCGCCGTACTGTGTTCTTGAAAAACGCGTGCAGGCCAGCCGCTCTGCGGCTTCCGCCGTTTGACGTTTGTCCTGCGTCGCTCGGCTTTTGCAGAGCTATGCAGGATGGCACGATGACGAAAACAGCCGGCTAGTCTTCCTGGCACTCGCAGAGTGGATCCACGCCGATCCCGTCGCAGGTCACCGTGAAGCTGCCCCACTTACACTCGCAGCCTTCGCCGTCGGATCCCGACCAGCCGGTGCATTCGCCGCCCCCGCCGCTGGGAGTGAAGCCGCAGCAGTTGTCCTCGAAACAGGGGTCAGAGTCCAGGGGGTTCGGAACGCACACGTCCGTGTCGGTGTCTGTGTCCGAGTCGGAATCGGAATCGGAATCGGAATCCGTGTCCGTGTCGGAATCGGAATCACTGTCCGTATCGGAGTCACTATCAGTGTCGGTGTCGGAGTCACTGTCCGAATCGGTGTCAGTATCCGTGTCGGTGCCCCCGTCATGCATGGGAGGGGAAGAGTCGTCGCAGCCGAGAGCCGGCGTTACTGCGGCCAGGGCGAGAGCCAGCCGCACGATTAGTTGAATTTTTGTCATGGGATTTTCCTTTGCCAAGTAAAGTTGAGTTTTAAATCACACGAATAATATCACGTGCCCGGCGAGTGATAAAGTAGTTGTCGGATGAAGCGATTATAACGCGGTTTGTTATAGTCTGGCACCCATGCGTGGGGTTAGCAGCAGGCGGTATCTCGGCGCAGAAAGCCATTGATGACGGCGGCGGCGCAACCTACGCCGGCGCGAACGCTCAGCGCTTCTTCCGGACAGTTTATCGCGCAGGCACCGCACTCCATGCAGGCGTCCCGATCACCGATACCTACTTTTTTGGCGCTCAGGCTGAGCACCGCATGGGGGCAGACTTTTGTACAAACGCCGCACCCGGTACATTTCTCTTCGTTCAGCGCGAGCGTCGTGACGTTCTTAAGATAAACGAATTTTCCCATTGTCATACCTCTCAACCCGCGAAACGGGCACCGATCCACAGGATTAGCCCGAGTGCTCCGGCAGCGATTTGGGCCGGAACGGCTCTGCGCATCTCCTTTTGGACACCGGAAAGCGACGTGTATGTGGACGCCCCGGTAAAGTTCATCGCGATAAACGCCGCCAGGGCGGGCACGATGAGCAGCCATGCGCCTGCCTCGAGGCGTCCGAGCCAACTGTTCAAATCACCTCCCAGCCAGTAGACCACGATGGCCGCCATTGCGAGACCAACGCTCAGTCCCTTGATCGAGAAGGCCCTGCCCGGAAGCCACGGAAGCAGCAACGGCACCAGGATTGCCCCGCTAATCGCCGCCGCCGCCAGGGCGTACACGGAGAGTAGTCCCGAACTGAACGCGTTCGTCCAGTAGTCGCCCGGTCCGCCGAGGCCGCCCAGAAAGAAGAAAGCGACCGAGAGCAGCGCCGCCACTTTGAAGACGTCTACGAGTTCCACCGGGATGAGCTCGGCCCGTTCCTTGAGTGGGAATCTCTTGCGTCGCATCTCGGGGGTGGCTTTTCGTCCAGCGGCCAGGAAATCCGGAATGTCTTCGGCGAGGATGGGACCGTAGACGACCTTGAAACCGGTGTTGCTCTTGACCAGGTGGGCGGCCACTCCCGGGGCGCCCAGCTGCGGCACGATGACTCGTCGATGACTGACCAACTCGGCGATCCGGCAGGTCTCGATGCGGCTCGTCAACTCTGCGGTGCCGAATGTGCCCTTGCCCGCGGCGCACCAGACGTTGATTCCGGCGGTGTCGAGCACAAGGATCCACGCACTGACCCCGGCAAGGGCGGAGCGCAGTTTATCGAAGGAAAGCTTGTAGTTCGCGGACACGAGAACTTCGGAGCGCTCGTCGGGCTCCCCCAGGGCATAGAGCCCGGGAGAAACGGCGTAGCTCATTCGATTGATCCCCCACCGGGCGCTGAATGCACCCCAGTGATCGGCGAATGTTCGGCGGTGCGAGACCCGCGGAGGTTTTCCCACCTTTGTGTCGATTTCGTCTTCGACAAAAGGCAGTTCCGCGCTCGGCTTGGGCCAGTTCGTAGGAGCGCACGTAGGTCCCCCGCAACAGCCCCCGCAACAGGGCGCCGAGGGCTCTGATAGGATGGGAAACGGCGAGCTACTGCCCGGCTTCACCTGGGTCAATAGCTTGAAATCCTTCAGGCTATCTGGGTTAGGCTTCATCGTTGACTCCTGTGGGTCGACTCAGTCCATCCGGACAACAGGCCTCGAGGGCGTTCGCCAGGTTTCTCAGCAGAAAGACGAGATCTTGAATCTTCACGCTGTAGAAAACCTCCTTGCCTCGTTTTTCCGCGGCCAGCACCCCAGCCTCCCGCAGGGTGCGAAGATGGCGCGAAACCACCGAAAGATTAATGGGGCAGCAACTCGCCACCTCGGTCACGGTTTGCTCCGCGCCGCCCTCTGCCAAGCGGGCGAGGATCGCCACCCGGTTTGGATCGGACAGGGCCCTGAAAAACTCCGGGGAGAGCCACTTTCCCAATCCTCCGCAGCATTCGTTTTTTGTGGTCATTTGCATATCCATTGTTTCACGCTTGCGTCACAGTGCAAATGTGTACCCGATTTCCACCCTTGTCAAGCCTGTCATAATGTGTCCGGCACCCATGCAACGGCAACCTTCGCTGACAATTCGGTAAAAAAAGCGTATACTGCAGAGAATAGTTTCAACATGACAAAAGGGGTATCAAATGAAGTCCCGAGCCATCAGGTTGGTGATCTTGGTTGGCGCATTCATCTGTATCGCGGCGTGCAGTGATGACAAGAACTACTCCGAATCGTGTGTTTCCGGAGCGACCCAGGAGTGCTTCTGTGAACCAGGCGTACAGGGAGTGCAGTACTGTGGGGACGACGGTTCGTGGGGAGAATGTGATTGTAGCGATGGGGGTGCAGACACAGACACAGATACAGACACCGATACCGGTAACGGCAATTTGGAGAATGGGTGCAACAAGGTAGACATCCTGTTCGTCATCGACAATTCCGACAGTATGTCCGAGGAACAAACAGCCCTTATCGCTGCTTTCCCCTCTTTTGTTGACACCATCGAGGCGTACGAGGTTCTCGGGACCGGGGGGCAGCTCGACTACCACATCGGAGTTACCTCCACCGCAGTGGACCACAACCAGTGCGGCGATCTGACCTGTCCCCTCGAGGAGGAGGAGGACGGTGTTTTGCAGGACACTCCGGTCGGCAACAACGGCAACTGTACTCCGCCGCCCCTGAACTACATGGTGGGTCCTGATCCGGCGGTCAAGGACCAGTTCGCTTGCGTCGCCGCTCTGGGCACCCTCGGATGGCCGTTCGAGATGCCCCTCGAGGCGATCCGGCGAGGAATGACAGTCGGCTTCGCGGGAGAGGGGCACGCTGACTCCGAGAACTCCGGATTCCTGAGAGACGATGCGTTATTTGTGGCTATTATCATCACTGATGAAGACGACGTTTCCAGAGCCGACACGTATCCGACGAATCCACTGGCGCCGACTCCGGCCCCGGCGTCTGTCGACGCATACGTGGATGCATTTCTTTCCATCAAGGACAGCTACGACAAAATGGTGTTCGGGTTGATTTCGGGTCCCTACAACACGGAATGCAACGGCGGATCACTCGGCGGGGCGGATGCATCGCCCAGGCTTCACGAGTTCCTGGGACTTGTCGGGGACAACGCTGCCTGGGGGGATATCTGTTCCGACGATCTGGACGAGGCATTTGCGGATATTCTGGATACCATCGGTGTTGCGTGTGATGAGATGCCTATCATCGAGTAAATAAAGGCAAGAAAATCGAACGACAGTTTGTTCCCGCTCATAATGTGTCCGGCACCCGTGCGGGGGGCGAGCTACCACTCGCAGCAGACGAAGCTCGGCAGGTACTCGCAGTAGTATTCGGGATGGACGGTGCCGCCGACACAGCTCAATAGCGGAACGCAGGCAAAGGGGCAGAGATCCGTGGCGGTGCCGGTGTCGACATCGGTGTCGGCGTCGGTGTCGATATCAGTGTCCGCATCCGTGTCGGCGTCGGTATCCGTGTCGGCGTCGGTGTCGGTATCTGTGTCGGTGTCGCCGTCGGTGTCGGCGTCGGTGTCGGTGTCGGCGTCGGTATCTGTGTCGGTGTCGCCGTCCGCGCTCCCGTCAGGTGCCCCGCCCTCGTCGAGCTGCAGCGCAGGCGGATTCGAGCCGCATGCCGCGATGATCGTGAACAGCGCACCGATCCAGAGGCTATCGATGATCCGTGAGATCCGGTCGTGTTTGCTCTTCATCACCCGACCTCTTTCTGGGGTGCCGGACACATTTTTTCTGGCCATAGTTACTCCAGTGTTCTCGGTTCTTCTTTTCCATTTACGGATATCTTACCATTTCCGAGGAATCCGTGTCGATGTTGATGTAGTTCGCGGCGGCGAGGACTCTACCACTTCTGAAGAGTGCTACGGAATATAGTGGGGGCACCACGTGGGTGTGATGTCCGGAGGATCGCCGTCCTTGATGTCGTCGCAGGATACCGGGCAGAACTCCATCTGGGTGTACGCCGCGTCAACCCACTGCCAGCCTTCTCCGGATCCGTCGCAACCGTCGTTATAGGACACGACCACATCGTCGAAATAGAAATTGATATTGTCGGGATCCGCGCTCGCGGGGGCCTGCACGTTGAAGATACAGGTGAACGTCACCTGCGCGATGTCACTAAATGCGTTCTGCAGGGTGACCGAATCAGTGACTATTAGGGGAACATTGTACGGAGCCGGCATGCCGCCCGCCGCCGCGATCGCATCGAGCTGCGCGCTGGAGGAGTAGTTGAACCCGATTGCGAAGGTCTTGATCTGGTCGACAAGTAATTGGGCGGTCATGGTCGTGAAGGTAGCCGCAGTTCCGCCGCCGCAGCTTGGTATGCTGCCGACGATCACTACCAGGTACGAGTCGGTATCAGGCTCAGGGAAGCCCGCGGCGTAGCTGGGATTGTGGTAGTTGGCCATGGCTGCCCAGAGTGGGGTCATGCCGTCGGGGTTGTGGGTGGTCATCCAGTTGATGATAGTTGTCTCGGTACCGGCGGCCGGGGCGATCGCTATGGTAGAGTTGACCCCGCAGTTCCCGTCAATAGGGAAATAATCGAACCCGAACTCGATGGCCCCGCCCGTCCACAGAGTGAGGAAGTTGGTAATCGCTGTTGTGGTCTGGGTCCAGTTTGGTGACATGGATCCCGAAAAATCCTGCAGGATGACCAGACGAACCGGCCGGACTTCAATACTAATATCTTCATCGTCGCAGATGGTATCGCTGTCGCCGTCGGTGTCGGAATCGCTGTCCGAATCGGAATCGGTATCGGAGTCCGTGTCCGAATCGGAGTCCGCATCGGTATCCGGGCCGACATCTCCATCCAAGCTGCCGATGTGATGACAACCAAACATCATCACGATCGCCGGCACCAACAAAAGCAAGTACCTCATGCCCCACCTTTCATTTTGTACGTGAGAACATTCTAACACTGATCGCGAAAAGGCATCGGAAAGAATATGAAACGCTTTCAGTACAGTTAGCCGGAACCGGCGTGCGAGGTGTCTACCGGCTTCTCAAGGATCCCCGTCGGCCGGCGATCTTCTTGATCTTTCCCTTGATCTTTCCCTTGCCCTTTTTCCCCTTGTGCTTGCCCGGTGGGGTCCATTTCATGCCGGCGTGATCGGCGAGCCAGCTCAAGACCGAGTTCCACCAGAGGCGCGCGTTCTGGGGTTTCTGAACGAAGTGGGTTTCGTCCGGGAAGAAGATGAGCCTGGACTCCACGCCCTGACGCTGAAGGGCGGTGAAGAGCTGCAATCCCTGGGTGTAGGGCACCCGGTAGTCGTGCTCGCCGTGGATCACGAGGGTGGGTGTCTTGAAGTTCTTGACGTGGTTGGACGGGTTGAACTTCTCGTAGAGCTCCGGCGCGTCCCAGGGTGTGCCCTTGTTCTCCCACTCGGGGAACCAGAGCTCTTCGGTGGAGCCGTACATGGAGACCAGCTCGTACACCCCGTCGTGGCAGACCAGACTCGTGAACCTGTCGGTGTGCCCCAGTATCCAGTTGATCATGTATCCGCCGTAAGAGGCGCCCGCCGCGGAGACGTTGTCCCCGTCCACGAAGGGGTACGTTTCGACCACATGGTCCAGGCCCTTCATTATGTCCTCGTAGGGCTTGCCCCCCCAGTCGCCGCTGATGGAATCCGTGAAATCCTGACCGTATCCCACGGAGCCGTGGAAGTTGACAGCCGCCACGACGAACCCGGGAGTTGCGAACATCTGCATATTCCACCTCGGGTGAAAACCGTCGCCGAACGCTCCCTGGGGGCCGCCGTGGATGAGCATCAGCAGGGGGTACTTCTTTTTGGGGTCGAACCCGGGGGGCTTGAGCAGAAAACCGTGGATCTTGTCGCCGTTTGCGCCCTTGTACTCGATGTCTTCGAAATTCCCCATCTCAATTTGGCTCATCAAGTCGTCGTTGATGTGACTGATCTGCTTGATGCGGGAGCCCGTCATGGAGACCGAGTACACCTCGGTGGGATTGGACATGTTCTGCCCCAGATATACTATTTTCCTGCCGTCGCCGGTCACCTGAGGGCTGGTGTTCACGCCCTTGTCCACGAGTTTCTTGACCTCTCCGGAGGGGACGGAGACCTTGTACAGGGAGACTCTCCCTAAGTCCGCCGCGTAGAAGACGATATTCTTCCCGTTGGGAGCCCATGAGTAGCCGTACACCGAGCGGTCCAGGGAATCCGTGAGGGGGATGCGCTTCTTGCTGTTGCGGTCATAGAGCATGAGGGTCTTGCGATCGGCCTCGAAGCCGGGTCGCTCCATGGCCAGGTAGGAGATGTACTTTCCGTTGGGGGAGTAGAGCGGTTCGGCGTCGCAGCCCTCGTACCCGGCGGTAAGATTGCGCGGTTCCCCTGAGAGAACGGAGACGGCGAAGATGTCGTTGTTGGTGTTCCACGCGGGGTTTGCCGTGGTGTTGGAGGTGAATACGACCTCGTCCCCGTCGGGGGAGATGCTCAGATCCATGTGGCCGCCGAGATCGTGGGGCGGTGTCTGCATGTCGCCCGGGGTGAGATCCCTCGGCTCGCCGCCGTTGAGTGGAATCCAGATCACGTGGCCCCTGCGCTCGTCCAGCCATGTGTCCCATATACGGTACGGCAGCTTGTCGATCACCCGAGCCTTCACCTCGTCCGATTCCTTTGCCTGTGCCTTGCTGTCGTTGCATTTCATGGTCTCGCACTTCGGGAAGACGGATATTACCGCGGCCACGTGCTCGCCGTTCGGGGCCACCGCGAAGTTGTCTATCCCCAGTGGAAGATCCGTGATCTGAACCGCCTCGCCGCCGTCCAGGTGGATGGCCCATATCTGGGGCTTTTCCGATCTCGCGGACAGGAACGCCAGGCGGCCGTCGGGCATCCACCGGGGGGCCCAGTCGGATTTTTCGGCGTTCGTGAGCTGACGGGATTTTCCCGAGCCAAGGTCGGCGAGCCAGAGGTGCGTCACGTTCTTGTTGGTCTCCATGTCAAAGGTCTTGACCGCGAAGGCCGCCAGATCGTTGTTCGGCGACACCGCGAGCTGGCTCACCCGGCCCACCTTGTAAAGATCCTCGACCGAGAAGACTCTCTTATTTTTTGCCGATGCCGGGCCGCCCGACAGGGTGAGGGCCAGCGCGACGGCCACGATGGTGAGTGCACGGGAGTTGAGTGCCGTTCTGAACATGTATGTCCTCCTTGAGTGTCCGAGTCTCTTTTGGATTTTCGCTTTATACAGGAAGTGGGGTTTGGAGACCAGTGGGAACGGGGAGGAGACTACTTCACGCAGACGTGGTCGGCCGTGTAGTAGTCAGTACACTCTGCTGTGGAGGCGCAGCCCAGATGCTGGCAGGCGCCGTCGGTGCACAGCCAGTGGTCCTCGAGGAAGAGGTCATCCGTCAAGGCGCAGTCGGCCGGCGTCGTGCAGCCGACGCCGCATACGGGGGTATTCAAATATTCATGGCAAACCCATGTTTTGAGGGGATACGCGTCGACGCACTCCTGGTCGTTGTTGCATCCGGTCCAGACGCACAGGCTGTTGTCGCATGAGGAGTTGTCGGGCCCGTAGATCGGAAAGAGTGGCGCTGCGGAGTCATAGGCACAGTCGGCAGGAGCGGAGCAAGGGGCGTGGCACGCTGGCGGGTCCACGTTGGTGTCGCACTCGATACCGGTGATGGCGGGGAAGACCGCTACGCACTCGGCGGTGTTGAGGCAGCCCTTCCATACGCAAACGTCATTGGTGCAGTCGAAATTGTCCGCGTCATGTGTTTCATTGGGGGTGTCCGGTACGCAGTCCGCAGGTGCGGTGCAGCTCAATTTGCACACACCGTAAGTAACATCCGTATCGGTGTCCGAGTCGGTGTCCGTATCGGTATCACCGTCAGTGTCGGTGTCCGTATCCGTGTCCGCGCTGCTTGTGTCATCGTCGCCGCAGCCCACAATGCCGGCGGATCCGATCAGTCCGGCGAGAAGCACTGTCATCATTGTCTTGTACATAAAAAAACCTCCCTTTTTTGGGTCCGTTGTCCCGGACCTTTTTTAAACAACTTACCTAAACTAACGTAACGCACTACCAGATTTTATAATAGTATAACAACTATTCTTGTCGTTAGTCCGTGCCGGGCCGCGATCATATCAACTTGGTGCTTCACGTCACGTTTTTGGATGTGGTTTTTTTTCGGCACCGGGAATTCGTCCATCGCGACTCCGGTGGCCCCCGTGGGCTCCGTGTACAAATGTCGTGATCATCCGTAACCTGATCATTGGTACGTGCGACGCCTGGTACGGGGAGTGCGATCAGAGTTGCGGCGACGATTGCCCGTGAGGATAGCCTTTTGCCTCCGTCGTTCCGCCAGATCGGCCACGAACAGGGGATCTCCGTCCTCGGTGGAACCGGCGGCGTGCCAGGCGGCGGCCAGGGTTCCGGGAAGCGGAATGTAGGTCTGCACCTGCTGAAGTCGCTGCCCCCTTTTTTCCAGCCAGACTCCGGCACGGTCCGCGTCAGCGCGCCCGCACCCTGGGAACGCGGCGATCAGGTAGGGGACCAGATACTGCTCCAGGCCTGACCTCCTTCCCGCCGCGACGAAGATCCGCTCGAACTCCTCGAAGCTTCCGATGGGTGGTTTGCGCATCGCCTTGAGCACACCCGGTGAGACGTGCTCGGGAGCTACCTTCAAATGGCCGCCCGTGTGCCTTGTAGCAACCCTTTCGATGAAGGCCCTGTCCTTCAGCGCGAGATCGTGGCGGATCCCGCTGGCGAGTAACACCCGTTTGACGCCCGGGACTTTCGTCGCGGATTCCATCAGGTCCATGAGCGCCCGGTGATCGGTCTCGATGTTCTCGCAGATGGACGGGAAGAAACACGATGGGCGCTTGCAGGAATCGCAGATCTTCCGGTTGATGCGCACGGCGCCGTATGCATTTGCGGTGGGCCCGCCCACGTCGGAAATGGTGCCCCTGAAATCCGGCCGGCGGGCAAATTGCTCGATCTCCGCGAGCACGGAGGCGGGGGAGCGGGGGACGACGTCGCGTCCCTGGTGAAAACCGATGGCGCAGAAGCTGCACCCGCCGGGGCAGCCCCGATGTGAGATGACGGACCAGCGCACGGTCTCCAGGGCCGGGACAGGACCGTTGTGGAGCGGGTGGATCTCGCGGTTGAAGGGCAGGGCGAAGATCCGATCGAGATCCTCGGTGGTCTGGACGGCGGCGGCCTCGCAGATGACCGTTCCCTCCCGGTAGGCCTGGGATATCCGCGCCCGGGATCCCGGGACCGAGGCACGTTCGATGGACCTGGCCTGGCTCACCAGGAGTCGGGAGTCGGCGGCGATATTCTCGAAATCCGGGAGAACCAGGTCGACCTGTCCGCGAGTCGGGTCGCTGTCGTTAACCAGCCTGGCGGTGCCCGGAATCCCGGCGAGATCCTTGCCCGACGCGAGGCGATGGGCGATCGTTACAACCTGGCCCTCTCCGGGGCCGAAGACCAGGAGATCGGCCCGGGCGTCCACCAGGATCGATCGGCGCATCGCACGCTTGTGATAATCCCAGTAGGCGAGTCGGCGGGTGCTCGCCTCGATGCCCCCCATGATCACCGGGAGGCCGGGGAATGCCTCCTTGACCCGGTTCGCGTACACGAGGGTGGCCGTGTTCGGTCGTCCCATACCCTTGTTGCCCGGTGCGTACGCGTCGTTCCTTCGCCTGGACAGATCGGCGGTGAAGTTGTTGAGGAGCGAGTCCACCGCGCCCGCGGTCACCCCGGCGAAGAGGGCCGGCCTGCCCATGGCGGCGAAATCGTCCGTAGAGCGCCAGTCGGGTCTGGCGACGATCCCCACCCGATATCCCGCGTCCTCCAGCACCCGGCCGATCACTGCGGCGCCGTGGCTCGGGTGATCGAAGTAGGCGTCACCGGTGATCAGGAGAACGTCGAGTTCTTTCCAGCCCCGGGCGGCCATCTCCTCCCGGGTCATGGGCAGGTGGGGATTCATCACTTCGCCCACTTTGGCATCTGTCCAAGATCAATGTCGAATACTGTCAATCCCAGCAGGTAGATCGCTGCCGTGATCAGCACGATGCCGATCAGGTTCATGATTATGCCGATGCGTATCATGTCGGACATTTTAATTTCACCTGAGCCGAACACAATCGCATTCGGCGGCGTCGCGACCGGCAGCATGAATGCGCACGATGCCGACAGAGTCGCCGGAATCATCAGAAGCAGCGGATTTACCTTGATCGAAACCGCGAGCGATCCCAGAAGCGGTAGTATCATTTCGGTTGTAGCGGTATTCGAGGTCAACTCGGTCAGGAATGTCAGCATCGTGCATATTGATGCGACGAGAAAGACCGGCGAGGTGCCTCCAAGCCCGGCAAGCTGCTCGGCCACCCATATCGACAGGCCGGACTCCTTGAAACCGCTTGCAAGCGCGAATCCGCCACCGAAAAGTATCACTATGCCCCAGTGGAGTTTTGATGCCGTCTCCCAGTTCATCAGTCTGCCGCGTTTCTCCGACCGTGACGGAATCACGAACAGCAGCAGCGAGATCACTATGGCGATGGTGCCGTCATCGATGAATTTCGGCACCGACAGGATTGACGACCAGCCGGGGATCGTAAACCACCCGGCGTTGATGTCTTTCCGCAGAAGCCAGAGCAACGCCATTATTACGAATAAAATGAGAACGAACTTTTCTTCGTAAGTCATCCTGCCGAGGCGACTGTATTCATCCCGGAATACCCTGGCATCTGCGGCCATGGCACGCTTCTTCGGTATGAAGAATGTTGTAATTACCAGCCACGCGATCAGCAGAAATATTATCGAGCAGGGCAACCCGAAGGCGAACCATCCCGCAAATGTAATTTCGGGAGCGTTCGGGAAATAGATATTGAAAATCCGCGTGAACGAAAGATTTGGCGGAGTGCCGATAAGTGTCGCGATACCCCCTATCGATGCGGCATACGCGATGCTGATGAGCAGCGCGACCGAGAAGCGTGACACGGCTTCACTCTCCACGGTCTCCCTGAGTTTGAATATGATCGCCATCGCGATAGGCACCATCATCATGGTTGTCGCTGTGTTGGATATCCACATCGACAGGAAAGCTGTTGCAACCATGAATCCGAGGATGATCCGTTTCGGGCTGGTGCCGATCAGCAGCATGATTCGCAACGCTATGCGTCGGTGCAGGTTCCATTTCTGCATCGCGAGCGCCATAATGAATCCGCCGATGAACAGGAAGATAATGTTGTTGAAATAGGTCGACGCGACAGACTTGCCGCTCATGATTCCGAGAATCGGGAACAGAGCGACAGGGAGAAGCGCAGTCGCCGGAATCGGGATCGCCTCGGTGATCCACCAGATCGCCATCAACAGCGCAACGGCCGCTGTGCGGGTCACCGGCGGATTGTCCGGATCAAGATCAAAAAACAGCAGGATGCAGACAGCGGCGACCGGCCCCGCTACCAGGCCGATTGTCTGTTTGAGGCTCCGTTCCTTGCTGTCGCTTCTGCTCTTGTCCATCGTTCAGGCACGATACCAGCTTCCTGGTTCTTTGTGTCAATGGCGGTATTTCAAAGAGGTCTCCATCATCTTCCCCTTCCCCTCGCAGGGGAAGGCCGGGATGGGGTCCATGGAAATCGACGAGAAATTGACCTGGACGGGCGGTATGGATCAAGCTCGATCAGGGTCATGGGCAAGATAATAGAACAACTCAAGCACGCCTTCGCCATCGGGCCGGAGCCCTGGCGAGCCGGCGAGGTGCGCGAGCTGCCGGAGCTCCTCGAGCGCATCGCGCGCGGCGTCGTGGACCGCGGTCTGGAAACCCCCGCCGTCATCGCGCTGGAATCGGTGATTCCCCTCAACTTCCTGGGAAGCCAGGTGATGTACGCCGTCTGGCCGCTGGTAAAGATGGTTGCGGACGGAGTCGATTATCAGGAGGTGGCCGCGGCTCTCGAGGACAGGGAGACACTGCGCGGGCTGGTTATGAGGATCGAGGAGCTGGCGGCCGGGAACCGGGAACCGGGGTCTGGCACTGACACTTGACACTTAACTGCGGTATTGCTACTTCGAGAGATGATATAGGTATTAAGTGTCAAGTGTCAAGTGTCAGTGCCAGACCCCATGCCCCCCCTGACGCTTCGGTGATCGTGATCACCGATTGCGGATCGACCACCACCAAGGCAATCCTGATCGAAGAAGTGGACGGCGTCTTTCGGCAAACATTCCGAGGAGAGGCTCCCACCACGGTGGAGGCTCCCGTGGAGGACGTGACCCGGGGAGTGATCGCCGCGTTTCGGGATCTGTCGGCGCTCAGCGGGCGGCGGATAATCGGCGACGACGGTGAGATAATCAGGCCGGCGAAGGGGAACACGGGTGTGGATCTCTACCTGTCCACATCCTCCGCCGGAGGTGGTCTGCAGATGATGGTTGCCGGCGTTGTGGGACGGATAAGCGCCCGGTCGGCCGAACGGGCGGCTCTCGGGGCGGGCGCCATAGTCGCCGATGTGATCGCGTGTGACGACGAGAGATCGGCCCAGCGTCGAATCGACAGGCTCAAGGGACTTCGCCCGGACATGGTGTTGATCGCCGGGGGAACCGACGGGGGCGCCGAGGTCGGGGTGGTCGAGATGGCCGAGATGCTGTCGGCCGCAAATCCGAAGCCCCGGTTCGGCAAGGGTTTCCGCCTGCCGGTGATCTTCGCCGGGAACTCAGAGGTGGCAGACGAGGTGCGGCGAATCGTGGGCGGGAAGACGGATCTTTTCGTTGTGGACAACTTGCGTCCCACCGTCGATGAAGAGCGAATAGGTCCCGCGCGCGAAAAGATACACGATCTATTTCTGGATCACGTGATGCAGCAGGCCCCGGGGTTCGCCAGGCTCGTGGAATGGACCGATTCCCCCGTGATGCCCACCCCGTCGGCGGTCGGCTCCATGTTGCGATCCTTGGCGGACAGCGAGGGCATCGCCGTGCTCTGCGTGGATATCGGCGGCGCAACGACGGATATCTTTTCGGTGGTGGAGGGCGCTTTCAATCGAACCGTGAGCGCGAACCTCGGGGTGAGCTACTCGGCGGCTTTCGTGCTCAAGGAGAGTGGAACGGAAAACCTCGAGCGATGGCTCCCCTTTGAGATGGATCCCGGGAGGCTCCGTGACGAGGTGATGAACAAGACCATCCGTCCGACGACGATCCCGGACAGCGAGGAGGGGTTGCTGGTGGAGCAGGCCCTCGCCCGGGAGGCGTTGAGGATATCCCTCGAGCAGCACCGGGCCTTCGCCACGGGGCTCAAGGGCACCAGGGCCAAGAGTAGCGGCATCTCCGGATTTTCCGCCGGGTCCGAGCGGGACAGTCTGGTCCGGATGGCCTCCCTCGGATTGATAGTCGGGTCCGGAGGAGTGCTCTCCCACGCGCCGCGACCGGCGCAGACCGCCGCCATGCTCATAGACGCGTTCGCCCCCGAGGGGATCACTCGTATCGCCAAGGACTCCATCTTCATGCTGCCGCACCTGGGGGTTCTCGCCGGGGTGAATGGCGACGCTGCGAGATCGGTCCTTGCGCGGGATTGCGTGGTCGACCTTTGCACGTGCGTGGCCCCGTCGGGCGTTGGAAAACCGGGTTCCGAGTGCCTCGAGTTCTCCCTGGAGTTGGACGGCTCGACCGTCGAGAGCGGGCGGCCGGCGGTGGGAGATGTGCTCGTGGTGCCCCTTGCCGAGGGGCTGGAAGCCACACTGACCGTCGATCCGAAGCGCGGATTCGACGTGGGAGCGGGGAAGGGCAGGCGATGGAGCGGTCCGGTGAAGGGAGGGCCCTGCGGCCTGGTCTTCGATTGCCGGGGTCGGCCCATGGCGTGGCCCGGGAGCCGAACGGAGCGCATCGCCGCCATGAGGCGCTGGCTGAAGGCTTTCGGCGCAATCGACGGAGTGGACGAGGAGGATGCGAGGTGATCCGCGCTGTCTCCCCATGCCTGACTGTTTCTTCACGGACAATTGTGCGGCGGCTTCGCCCGGTGCCCGAGGGAGCCGAGATCCTGGTGAGCGCGGGTGACGCGGTGGAGGCGACGGATCCGGTGGCCCGGGTGGAGCTGCCCGGCCCGTCGCAATTATTGAGCGTGGCGTCTTCCCTGGGGATTCCACGGAAGGGTTTGAGCAGGGCGATGGTGGTCAGGGAAGGTGACCAGGTCGTCGCCGGCCAGGTTATCGCCGGCGCCAGCGCTCTGTTCGGGTTGATGAGGTCTGCGGTCCAGGCTCCCTTCGACGGAAGGATACAGAGCATCTCGGATATTTCCGGCCAGGTGATGCTCAGCGCCGCTCCACTGCCGATTGAGGTGTCGGCCTATCTGGACGGAGAAGTCCAAAGCGTGAGCGGCGGCGTTGGAGTGGAGGTGGAGGCCGAGGCGGCGCTCGTGCAGGGGATATTCGGCGTGGGCCCGGAGGCCATCGCAAAGCTGGTCAGGGCCTGTGACGATCCGGGGCGGAACCTGGACGCCCGAATGATCGATGGTGATCTGCAAGGGAAGATAGTCTTCACGGAAGGACGTGCCACTTTGGGGGCGATGGAGCGGCTGAGGGAAACAGGCGTCCGAGGCCTCATCGCCGGGAGCGTTGGAGGGGCGGACCTGGTTTCGCTTGCGGGTCGTGAGTTGAACCTGGCCGACACAGGTGACGAGGATATCGGCTTCACGCTGGTGCTCACGGAGGGCTTCGGGGATCTGTCCATGGCCTCGAGGACTGCCGGGGTGCTCGACGGGCTCGTTGGAGGGCGCGTGTCCATCAGCGGAGCGACCCAGGTTCGCGCGGGGGTCGTTCGTCCGGAGATCGTGGGGCGCGCCCACGGACCTTCACGGATCGAAAATCGGGAGGAAGACGGGATCGCGGAGGGGACCACCGTGCGGATCATCAGGGGGAAGGCGTTCGGGCGGATCGGACGAGTGACGCGGATCCCCGGGGAGCCGGCAGCGATCGGATCCGGCGGGCGGTCGCTGGTGTACGTGGTGCGCCTGGATGGCGGGCACGAGATCACCGTTCCCCGGCCGAATGTGGAGAAATGAGCAGCGATAAACCCCATCCCGCCGACCCCACCCCGACGGGATGAACCCCCTCCCGCCGCTGCGCGGCACCCTCCCCCGGGAGGGGAGGGAAGATTTTCTTGAAGCCCGCAGGGCTTGGCCGAAAGAACCAGATGGTCAATGAAGAAAACCAGGCCATACTGACCGCGTCCTCATAAGGGCGCGGTACGATAGGGCGCGGCAAGCGCAGCGGCTACTTCTTGCGGATGAGGATCTCCCGGATTCCACCGTCGTAGACCTGGATCCCGGAGATGGGGGTCTTGCCTTTCAGGGCGTCGTACTCACCGGCCATGAGGAGGATCTCCTTGCAGGTGAAGAACTTGCCGGGCATCCAGTCGGTGGCGCCTTTACGCTTGATCTTGAGGGCGCTCTTTTTGCACCGGGCGCCTGTCACCAAAGTGATCTTTCCCACCTTGAGCTTGACATCGCGCTTGACCCGTCGCCCGGAGTGAATCTGCACCTCGCGCAGGGTGAGCTCCGGGTTGCCGGCCACTGCCTCGGTGGTGAAGACGAAATCGTAGGTGCCGGGATCGATCTTGGTCTCCACGCCCGTCGGCACGTTCTCCATCACCACGTCGGCGGAGGCGGTAGCGGTCTTGACGGTGTAGGTTCCCTTCACGGGTTCCCCGAAGATCTTGATTATCGGTAGAAACGAACCCTGGTGACCCTCGATGACATCCCCGGATACGTCCGGTGTGACCTTCTCGAGCGAGTCGGAGGGCTGCTCCACCTTGTCCTCTTCTATGTGGCCGGGACCCACGTCGCCCACGAGATGAGCCACGGGATCGACGTTGTCATCGACCTGCGCGAGCTCCTTCTCCTTCAGTGTTTGAGGTTGCCCGCCACCGCAGCTTACGGCAAATACGAGCGCCGGGAGCAAGAGCATCGAGATTCCAAGGTTGGTTTTCATTTCATACCCCCTTTATTGGGATGACGTTTTTCTTCATTAAAAGATCTTTGAATTTGGGAACAATCTAGTGAAATCGGAGGGCCTTGGCAAGCATTGTCGGTTTGTGGGCGTTCATGCAGTCCGATTTTGCTAGCAGGACAGATTTCTAGTAGCTTGTAGACATGAAGCTCAAACTTATAAAAGAAATCATACAGGCTGATCGGCATGTGTTGAAGGCGCGATTCTCGCTGCGAAGGCTTGCTGTATTTGGATCGGTAGCCCGAGGCACCGCATCAGAAGATAGCGACGTGGATATTCTGGTGGAATTCGATCACCCGCCGGGTTTCGACGAATTCATGGACCTCAAGTTTTACCTGGAGGACTTGCTCGGAGTTCGAGTTGATCTCGTTACGACGAAAGCCGTCCGGGTCAGCATGAAAGACGCAATCGAACGCGAGGCCGTCAATGTCGCGTGATGCCGGCATGTACTTGGAGGACATTCTCAGGTCTTGTGAGAAAATCTTGGAGTACGTCAAGGGGCTTACAAGGGACGAGTTCGTTCGTGACACACGAACGTATGATGCGGTCATAAGAAACCTGGAGATAATCGGTGAGGCGGCGAAGAAGCTGCCATCAGAACTTAAGGAAAACCTGCCCGATATTGAATGGAGGAAAATCTCTGGTTTGCGGGATTTTCTGGCTCATGCCTACTTTGGCATCGATGACGACATCTTGTGGGATGTGGTTGAAAGCAAGATCCCACAGCTGGGGAAAAAAGTTGGGGGACACCTCTCCGATTAGCTGGATTTCCCTTTTCGTAGGACTCAGAGTCTGTAGATCAGTCTTTAGGTCAGGGGTTACATACGATGAAGCAAGAGAACCTGGATGCGATAGCGGTGTTGAGAGAAGCCGGAACGGCGGTGATCTCGGATGTGTTCGATAACCTTGGAATGGAGCCGTTGGCTCTGGCAAACGATCTCTGGCCTACCACCGGAGAGCGCCAGAGACCTTTCGCTGGGCCGGCGTATACCGTGAACGGTATCTGGAAGCAGGACGCGTTGAAGGGCGATCGCGACAAGCTGCAGGCCATTGACAACATGCCGGAAGGCTCGGTGGCCGTATGGGCGGCGAACGGCGCACAGGGAATCTGTTGTTTCGGCGATCTGCTGGCAACCGCGATGAAGCACCGCAGCGTCGCGGGTGTGGTTGTGGACGGCGGCGTCAGAGATCTTGGTTTCCTGCGTGGGCTCGATCTCCCGATGATGATTGCATACCGAACTCCCGTCCAGGCGCTCGGGAGGTGGAAGGTTACGGATTGCGGGGGACCGGTAAACGTTCGCGGAGCGATAGCGGAGTCTGTGACCATTCACCCCGGTGACATCATTGTCGCCGATGACGATGGAGTGATTGCCGTTCCCTCGGTGAGGGCAAGGGAGTTCGCAGACCTCGCCGCGAGTTGGGAGTCGAAGGACAGGGCTGCACGGGACGATATTGCAAACGGCATGAAGCTTCTGGACGCCGTGGACAAGCACGGATCGCTGTGACGTGATCAGGGCGACGTGTCCGCCTACGCCAAGGCTACGGCGAGATCTTGGACTTTGGAAGGCGTTGGGGGCTAGGCGTGGTGCGAGGAGGGGGACTCGAACCCCCACACCATCTGGTACTGGAACCTAAATCCAGCGCGTCTGCCAATTCCGCCATCCTCGCTCGTGAAAGGCCCTTTTTTTTATGGTTCATTCAACTAGTGTAAGCTATGCCCGACTCGTGGTTGACGTCAAGGCGCCTTGGACACACACTCGAACAAACGCCTGATTTCGAGTGGGGAAGGGAAGTTAAAGAGATTATGCCCAGACGATTGCCCTGTTGCGGAATGCTCGTGGTTGCCCTGCTTTCGATCAGCGCCTTCGCCGGCGCGTCGAGGTTCGACGAGGGAATGAAGCACGATTTATCGAAGGCGCAGGTGATGGACCGGACCATCCTCGCCGTAATGGAATCTTATTACGATCCTGACCGCGTCGACACCCAAAAGATGTTCAAGTCGGCGCTCGACACGATCCAACTCAACGTTGCTGAGATCAAGGTGGATTTCTCGAAAGACGGCGAGACGGCGATCATCGAGATCTCCGGCAAGCGCCTGAAGGTGGCCATGAACGGAGTCGGGAGCCCGTGGGGTCTGTCCCGCGCGATGCGCAGGGTTTTTCGATTCATGGTGGACAACCTGCCCGCAGAGGATCGCGATTATCTGACGTTGGAGTACGTGGCGGTCAACGGGCTGCTCTCTGTGCTCGACCCCCACTCCAGCGTGATGATGCCGGACCTCTGGGAAGAACTGCGCATGAGCACCCAGGGAGAGTTCGAGGGAGTTGGGATCAGGATCACCACCGATCGCCGCCCCCCGTGCAACGGGGACCTGACCGTGGTGGAGGTGTTCAAGAATACTCCGGCCATGCGCGCCGGCATGCGAAAAGGCGACAAGATCGTCAAGATCGATGGGGACTCGACGGTCAACATCACCACCTCCGAGGCGGCCGAGCGGCTGCGCGGCACCCCGGACACCAAGGTTCGCGTGCATGTCAAGCGCCTCGACGGAACCATCGACAAGCTGCTTGTCAGCAGAGGAAAAATCGCCATCGAGAGCGTAGAGTCGAAGATGCTCGACGGGAACGTGGGGTACATCACCCTCGAAACGTTCCAGCGCAACAGCGCCGACGAGATCAGGGACACCCTTCGTTCATTGAGAGCGAAAAAAATGAAGGGGCTCATCCTCGATCTCAGGGGAAACCCCGGGGGGCTTCTGGACTCGGCCATCAAGGTGGCGGATCTTTTTGTGAGCAGCGGAACGATCGTGACAACGGCGGGCCGTCAAGACGATGTTCGGGAGGTGGAGAACGCCGTCGTGGCGGGCACCGAGCCGTTGTATCCCCTGGTAGTCCTGATCGATTCTTTTTCGGCTTCGGCCGCAGAGGTTTTGGCCGGGGCGTTGCGTAATCACGGTCGCGCTCTGCTGATAGGCGAGACATCATTTGGAAAGGGGTCGGTGCAGTCGATTCTCCCGCTCCCGGGGGGCGGCGCGCTCAGGCTCACCATAGCCCAGTACCTCACCCCGGGCGATATCTCCATTCAGGCGGTGGGTGTCGCGCCGGATATCAGGTTCTGGCCCGCGATAGTGGACAGGGAGGAGATGCGCCTGGACGTTGACGGGCCCGGATTTTCCGAGGCCGATCTGGACTCGCATCTCGTTCGTCCCAACGCCATGGAGCGCGGCGACAGGCCCGGCGCCATCGAGGTGATGACTTTCATGCCGGCGTCGCGCAGGAAGGCCGATTCCAAGATGTGGGAACGGTGCTACTCGGAGGGTCCCGATCGGGAGTCGTTCATGAGCGGGCACAAGGTAGAGTTTGCCCGTCGCCTGATCGCAAACGCCGGAGGCGTAACGACATCGGAGTTGATCCTCGAAGCCGGGGAGATAGTCGAGAAGGAAGCTCACGGCGAGGAAGCCGCGCTGTTAAAGGCGCTCAAGAAAATGGGGGTCAACTGGACGCCCATGAGCGGTGATAACGCGGACAGGGATCCGAAAACGGTGGAGGACCCATCTATAACGGCGACGGCGCAGATCTTGGGCAAGATCAAGCCGGGTGGGAAGTTCAAGATAAGGGTGGCGGTGAAGAACGGAACCGATGACACCATTTACAGGCTCAGGGCTGTCACAAAGAGCGACAACCCCCTCCTGTCGGGTCTGGAGCTGGTGTTCGGAAAGGTCATGAGCAATCGTTCGAAGGACTGGGCCGTGGTGGTGGATCTGCCTCTGATCCTGGCCCGTCGTTCCGATCCAGTGGAGATCAGGTTCTTTTCGGAATCCGGGCGCGTTCCCAGGCCCATCTCCATCGACGTAGCCATGCCGGTCAAATCCCATCCTGCCCTGTCGTATCGCTGGCATCTCGAAGACCTGGGCAACGGCAACGGCTTCGTGGAGCCCGGTGAGGAGATCCTCATGAGCGTCATGGTCGAGAATGTGGGAGACGTTGCAACGTTCGACGTGGCCGCAAACCTCTCCGCCAAGCCCGGGATCAATGTGAAGCAGGGCCATTTCCGGGTCGGAAAGCTCGCGCCCGGGAAATCGGCGCACGGCGTGTTCAGGCTTCAGCTTGCTGATCAGTATCACCTCGACGAGGCGCAGCTGAACCTGGCGCTGGAGGAATGGGTTCCCTCCAAGTTCCCGAGCGCCAGGGGGTTAATCGACCACAAGATAGTGTTGCCGGTTTCGCCCATGCGTCCGGGGCCGTCCCGGGCTTCGGGTTCGGTTACGATCGTCGGCGATCGGCCCGTGCCGTTGTATTCCATGCCTTGGTCAACCGGCAGGATAGCCGGCCGGGCGAAGGCGGGCGCGACTTTCAAGGTTGACGGTCGACAAAAGGGCTTCTTCCGCATGGTCCTTGCGGAGGATCGGCATGCCTGGATCGCCGAGTCGTCTACTCGCCCGGGGGGAAATGGGCGTCCGGAGTATGAGCTGTCAGAAACAATCCCTCCGCGTATTTTTCTGGATGACGGGTTCATCAGGAAGACCGGCGAGGAAACTGTCAGGATCTCGGGTTACGCCAGGCACCCGGAAGGGTTGAGAGATCTCATAGTGTTGGTCGGCGGCAAGAAGGTGGCTTACCTGCCGAACAAGCGTGGAGCAGACAACGATCGCATCGCCTTTTCCGTCGATGTTCCGCTCGAGGACGGCGCCAACCAGGTATTGATCGTCGCGCGACACGACAAGGAACTCGTCGAAACCGAATTCGTATTTGTTCGCAAGGAATCTCACTAGATGTGGGTTTCCAACAACTTCCCCTTCCCCTCGCAGGGGAAGGCCGGGATGGGGTAACGAGAAATCTTCCCGGTAAACGTTTTACGGTGCTACAATTGAGCAATGAAATGTCGGCGAGAGGATGTGGATCTTCAGGAGTTTTTGGATATTCTTTCCGAACTGCGGGGTGTGTTGGATCTGAAGATCGTCAGAGGGGAGAACGAAGCCTGGATAGGCCTGCGGGTGGGAAAGCAGCGACCTCCTCACGTCTTGTTGCACCAGGTAAATCGCGCCGCCGTCGGGTTTGGCCTGGACACCAGCTCCGTTCACTTCGGAATACTCGCGGACTGATATTCAAGCGGTCGCCATCATCTTCCCCTTCCCCTGCCGGGGGAAGGCCGGGATGGGGGTATTTATCGTTGTTGGTTGCGATCGCCATGGTCGCGGTCGTGATACCGTCGGCGGCATCCGGCGGCACGGCGCGGATAGTTTCTCCATCAGGCGATCAACCCGAAGGGCTTTTGACCCTTGGCGCCGGCGATGTCCTTGCCGCGGTGATCCATCTGCGACTACCCTTGACGCCACCTCCGGGCGTGCAGCAACCCCGGGCCTGGGAGGGCTGGTCGGTCAGGTTGGTTCGGCGTGCGCACGTCGCCCTGCGGGGAGCTTCGAGATCCCTTGAGTACCCCGCCAGGTTGCTGAGGATACGCCCCCTCGAGGACGGTCGCTACCGACTGTCGGCGCTCACCTTGCCCTGGATGCCCGGGGGATTGTACGACCTGATCATCCGGGGACCGGGTATCGAGGATACAGCTCGAAGATCGGTGGTGGTCCGTGATCGGGGGACCGTGCCTATCGGTTTCGACCTGGTGATTCCCGGGGAGGGGCCGGGGGTTTTCGTCGAGATGTCCGGTGTGAGGACGAAGCCCCGGTATGTGACCTGGGCCGCGGTTCCGACGGAAGGCAGGGCCCCCGCGAGGCTCCTGAGGTTCGCTAACAGGCCCGCGGAAGACGGGAACGGCTCCGCAGAGAAAATTGACTACCTCGACGCGCCGCGATCCGGCAAAAGAATAGAATTGGAGATGAGCCCCAGCTCCGAGCGGGTGGATCCGGTGGAATGGTATACTCTCACACTCGCGAACCCAGAGACATTCGATCTCGTGAGCGTGGCATGGGATCTTGGCGGGGAAAACTGGGGGGATGGGTTCAGGGTTCGTCACCGATGGATTTTCGACGACATGGTGAAGGTGAAGGCCACGGCTTTTGATTCCGCCGGCAGGACCCATGAGGGGCAATTGCAAAGACCGATAAAGAACCCGGAGGATCGATCCGGATGCGCGTGCTCACAGGCAATCGGAACGCGGTCCCTTGCACCGGCTTCGACGAGTGCAAGATCCTTGATTGGACGTCTGCTTGATATTGTCCTCAAACTACACACTAGTCTGGAATTTTTCTTGTCCAATGCCCCATGAGCGGAATAAAATACCGTCCTTGCGGTGTTTGGAATACTGAGAATCCAGGAGTTGGATTCGAAAGGGTGAGCATACATGACAAGATCTCTGCTACCGGTTCTGGTAAGCGCGGTCGTTCTTTCTACTGCCGCGGGATGTACCAAGAAGTACATACCCAACACGGAAATCGAGGATACGGACGAGAACCGGGAGATCGTCTCGTTCTGCGAGCGGTACAGGCACGCCGTGGAGGACATGAACGTGGGTCTGCTCATGTCTCTCGCGGCGCCGCGATATTTTGACAACAACGGTACGCCGACCGGCGACGACGATTTCGATCGCAACGGGCTCGAGGAGATCCTGGTCTCCAAGTTCAAGTCCGTGAAGGCCATGCGGTACGAGATTCGCTACCGGAATATCTTCGAGTCCCACGGCGCGATTTACGTGGAGTACACGTTCAACATGAGCTTTCAGTACGATGTCATGGAAAAATCCAAGTGGGCCAACAGGACCTCCGACAACAGGCTCGAGCTCGAGCGGGTAGACGACGGTTTTCTCATCGTTTCGGGAATGTAGTACCGATTATTTCTCTCCCGTTTACATCTCGGGCGTGATTTTTCACACGGACTGATGGCTACGGTCATTATTTGTTTCGATGATTGGGATAACTGCGTGTTGTGCTTGACACCGCGGGAGCCGTCGAACCAATGTATTGCAGGGTTTGAAATGGAGGTTGCGCGGGATCGTGAGAACGATATTCATTCATTACGACGATGGCGCCGACTTCCTTCGGGCATTCCAGAACGATATTCCCGGAGGCGGGCTATTCGTCCCGACAGCCGAGGCATTCGAGATCGACGAGGAGATCGCGCTGGAACTCTTTTTTCCGCGTATCGATGAGGGATTGCTGATCCTCGGGAAGGTAGAGTGGCGCCGTTCTCCAACCAAATGGCGTTCCGCTCTTCCGACGGGAATCGGAGTGAGCTTCGGTTCGACAGAGCGCAGCAGGGTGGAGTTTTTGATAGATTTCTGCAAGGGGGTTCTCGACAGCCTGCGAAAACCCGGACGGCGCGTCCCCGTCGATATTAAAGCCAATATCCTGTCCGACGGAAAGTGCATCGGCGGCCGCACCAAGGATCTCAGCCGTGGAGGTGCTTTCATCCTCATCGACAATCCTCTGGAGGAGAACACCGCGGTGGAGTTGGATCTGTTCATCGATGAAACGAGAGGACCCGAGCGATTCAACGGGTACGTGGTGTGGTGCAGGGCGCAAGGAAGAGATTCCGGTGTCGGTGTCAAGTTCGATTTCGGCTCGGCGGTCAGAAGGCGGAGAATCAGCAGGTTGGTGGGGGAGGTGGAGGATAGTCTTGTGCCCGCCGCGCCGCCATCCATCCGTAAACCGGTAAGAGTTTAGTACTCCAATCCACAAATTTGAGTTTTGTGATTTCCGGAATAACACATACGTGTTGATGGCGTTGATCCATAATGTTAGGTTGTTGAAATCACTGTCCGCAGTTTATTACGTTGGTACAGGTAAAATGGGATCGGCAGGAGCATGGGCGAGAACAGCAAGACTCAACTTGGAAAAATCCTTCTGAAACGGAAACTGGTCAGCCCATCGCAGCTGAACTCCATCCTCGACGAGCAGCAGGGGGAGAGTCATCCACGCGAGCGACTGGCCTCCAGGGTTCTCAAAAAAGGGTTGACCGACGAGGTGCGCTTGCTCAAGGCGCTGAGCGAGCAGGCCGGTATTCCAGCCGTTAATCTCGACGAGGTGGAGATCGATCTTTCGTGCCTGGACATCATTCCCTCGGAGATCGCATCTCAGCACGTGATTCTTCCAATTTCCGTGTCGGAAGACTGTATATACCTCGCTATGGCCAACCCGGACGATAAACGGGTCATCGACGAGGTGGAATTCGTTTCGGGCAAGCGCGTGTTCCCCCACGTCGCGCTCCACACGCAGATATTGAATAGCGTGGAGAAGTGCTACCAGGCCAGGGCGGCGGGCGAGGAGGTATACTGCGGAAAGCGTTTTGTTGCGCGCTTCGACGAGTCTCTCGATTTTGTCGGGGCCCCCGCACAGCATTTTTCAGGGGCGACGATTCTTCCCGACGAAGAGGCGCAACTAGCCGAGGACGATCTTTCCCTGGAGATAGATATCGATCTTTCGGAGGACGACCTGCCCATTCCCACGGATCCGGAGCCTGCCGTGACGGAACCGCACCGGGATACCGGCAAGAAGATCCTGGTGGTCGATGATGAGGACGACATCCGGTTGCTCATATCGAGGGTTTTGACCGAAAAGGGCTACAAGGTGGTCACTGCCGCGCGCGGGCTGGAAGCCATCAAGATGGTCCAGACCGAGAACCCGGACATGATTGTCCTCGACGCCATGCTGCCGGAGGTCCACGGCTTCGATATCTGCAAGAAGATCAAGGGCAGCAAAAAGTACGGTCACATCCCGGTAATAATGATCTCCGCCATCTATCGCGGCTGGCGATACGCACAGGATCTGAAGGACTCGTACGGCGTGGACGAATTCATCGAGAAGCCCTTCAAGCTCGGTGAGTTCGTCGAGAAAGTGGAGATGCACCTCAACGCCGCAGGTGCCGATGAGGATGACAAGCAGCAGGAGAACCTCTCCGAGCAGGCCGAAGAGATCCTGTCCGCCAGCGTGAAGGCGTACCGCGACGGAAAGGTCGACAAGGCAATTGATCTCTTGCGTAAAGGGCTCAAGATCGATCCGCTCGCGTTCAAGCTGCACTACAACCTTGCGCTGATCCTGGGCAAGAAATCGCTCAACTACCAGGCCATCAGAGAGCTGGAGAGCACGCTGGATCTGGAGCCGAGCTATTTCCCCGCGCTCAAGAACCTCGCCATGCTGTATCAGAAGACCGGATTCAAGTTCAAATCAATCGAAACGTGGGAGCGTGCGTTACACTACTGTCCCGACGACAAAACCCGTGATGGTATCAAGCAGCATCTGATGAACCTGCTGTAGAGGTTGCATGAAATTCGTTTGTGAACATTGCAACTCCAAGTACAACATCGCGGACAGCAAAGTCAGAAACAAAGTGTTGAAAATCCGTTGCAAGAAGTGCAACGAGATCATCGTGATTCGCGGTCCCTCGACGCAGAAAAAAATGCCGCCGAAAGGCTCCCCTAAAAAGGGAAAGACCGGATCTCCGCTGGAGGACAGATTCGCCGCCTCGTTCAAGGCGGACGATGGTCAAAAGGCGGGAGGAACGCCAGGGCTGCTCAGCGCGGTCAAGAAGTCGGCGCAGCGCATCGAGCGGGACGAGGCGGACGTTCCAGTGTGGTTCATCGCCATCGACAACAGCCCCGCCGGTCCGATCACCGCTCGGGACATTAGCAAGCACAGCCAGGAAAAGAAGGTCACGGACGCATCCCTCGTCTGGAAGGAGGGGATGCCGGATTGGATCAGCCTGCGGCACTGCAAGGATCTGGTGGGGCTCCTGGCCAAGATCGATATTGAGATTTCCCTGGGCGGGGACGGGGCGGCGGCGCCGGCCCCAAAAGAAGTCAAGAAACCACGCCTCGGTCTGTTCGCCCCGGAGGAGAAGAAGGAAAAAGTCGAGGAGTCTCCTCTCAAGGGTGGAAGCGTGGGGGTCCTGGCCGATCGCCTCGATGCGCCGCCCCCCGCGGCGAAGGACAAGGCCTTTGACGATTTCCTCTCTGGAGACCAGCCGTTGTTTCCGGGCGATTCCCGCAGCGACATCGCTTCCCTTCAGTCCATCTCCCCCATCAGGCCGGCCGGACCGGATCGGTGGGTCAAGTTCGCCGCGGTCGGTTTCTTCGCGGTGGCCGTGATGGTGCTCGGCATGATCGTCATCTTCGGCAAAGGAACCGTCGAGATGGAGACCGTAGTGGAGATCAAGGAGCGGGTCATAGAGAGGGTAGTGTACAAGGATCGCCCCACCGAAGAAACGGGCATCAGGATCCAGGACAGGCCTTCGCAGTCGGACGAGGACGGCATTGGCTCGGGATCGAAATATCCCCGGAAGGGAACCGGGTCGAGCAAGTACAAGGGTTCCGGCAAGTCGGCTCCCAAGGGAGAGTCCGCCGAGGAGCGCAAGAAGCGACTGCTCGCGCAGATGAGCGGGGGACCGCCGGTGGGCAGTCACGACCTTGTCGGGGGAACCTCGGCAAAAGGTTCGTCGGGGGGATCGTCCTCGGGCGGCGACGCCCTGTCCTCGAAGCAGCTCAGCGGCGTGGTCAACAAGAACAAGGGGCGCCTGCAGATCTGTTACGAGCAATCTCTCAAGAAGAGCGAGGCGCCCGACGACCGTGACGTCAAGATCATGCTCCGGGCGACCGTGGGTGGCTCCGGGATGGTCAAGAACGTCAGCATCGGGGGAGCCGGCGCCAAGTTGCCCAGCCTCAAGAGCTGCATGGAGCGCGCTGTCAAGAAGTGGGTTTTCCCGACGAGCTCGGGCGAGTCGAAGATCGATTTCCCGTTCCTGTTTACCCCAAAATGAAATAGAACGCCCGCATGATGACCCCGTCGGATCTCCACGATCTCGGGCGCGAGGCGCTGATTCTCGTGATCGTACTTTCGCTGCCTTTCCTGGGCGCCGCGCTGTTGTCCGGCGTCATCGCCGGTCTGTTCCAGTCCTTCACGAAGATGACGGAGCCCACAATCAACCACGTCGCGCGGATCACCGCCGTGTTGCTGGTTGCGCTGGCCGTGGCGCCGTTCGTGGCGGGGGAGATCTCCGGGTTTGCCGATCGGGTATGGTCGCTCATCTCGGTGGTGGTCAGGTAATTGTAATGCCCGATCCGGCCATCGCCCTCGCAATCAACGGAGCCCTGCTCTTCATTCGCGTGCTGGTCGCCCTGCGGCTGACCCCATTCCCGGGAGGCCGACCCTTGCCGTTGTTGCCCGTCGTGGGTCTGTCCCTGTCGCTCGTTTTTGTGCTTCTTCCGGGGCTGGGGCCCATGGAGGCGACGCCGGGGGCTTCAATGCTCATCGGGCTCGCCCTCAAGGAGGTGCTGGTGGGCGCGTCGTTCGGCCTGATGGCGAGGATCGCCTTTTCCGTCTTCGAGTCCGCAGGCGCGCTGATCGGCCTGGCCGCCCACACCATCCCTTCCGCGGGGCGTGAAGAAGGCGGCGCGAGTCCGCTGGTGGGGCTGTACACGTTCCTCGGTATCGGAGCCTTCCTGCTCATGGATGGCCACCACGCGATGTTGAGCGCGCTTGCCGGATCGGTAAGGTGGATCCCGCTCGACGCGGTCTTCGACGGTGAGCTGATCTCCCCCAAGCTGATCGATGGGGCGGTTGCGGTTTTCACCGGGGCATTCACCTGGGCGGTCATGATCGCGACTCCCGTATTCATGGCGGGGCTCACGGCGGACGTTTTCGGAGGGCTCGTGATCCGGATGGCGCCGGGAATGGGGCAGGGCGCCGGGGTCGGATCCCTGCGGGTCGTCGCCACGCAGATCGTCACGATCGCAACCCTCGGCGCGGGAGTTGCAGCGGGAATAGCCTTCCTGCGCAATAGCCTGCCCTCCTGATCGCGAAGGACAGTCGTTTTTGATCGTAGGGCGCGGGTTAATCCCACGCCGCCCTGATCTCGTGCCCACCGTTGTAGGGCCGGGCTTTGTGCCCGGCCGCCTCGTTCCTTCGGAAAAAGTGTCTGACACCCCATGGGAAAGTTCAGCTGAAAACCATATAATAACAGATGCTTGCGCAGAGATTTTGGGGAGTGTTTGTATGGTAAATGGGTCTGTCACTATATGATCCAGGCCTGTCACTACCCATATTTTGCTCTGTCACTATGAGATCCAGGCCTGTCACTACCCATGTTTTGCTCTGTCACCACAAGATCCAGGCCTGTCACTACCCATATTCGGCTTTGTCACCATGAGATAACGGCCTGTCACTACCCATATTCGGCTTTGTCACTATGAGATAACGGCCTGTCACTACCCATATTCGGCTTTGTCACTATGAGATAACGGCCTGTCACTACCCGTATTCGGCTTTGTCACTATGAGATAACGGCCTGTCACTACCCGTATTCGGGGCTGTCACTATTCTTGGGGGGCTTGTTCAGGAGTGGATTCCGAGGCGGACTGATTTTTTTTGTTCATCTTGCGTTTTTCATCGCTCGCGTAGAACTGGTTGTAGCGATCGGTGTCGTTGTAGAAGGCCATTTCGGCGAAGAGCTTGATTTCGCGCTGGGCTTGAATGCAGAGGGTCATGAGGCGATTTTGGCGGTCTACTTGCTCTTTGGAGTCGTCATCGGCGGTGATGGCTTCGCCGCGCAGCTTGATCAGGTCGAGCGATTTTTGTTCCACATCGTCGAGGTAGCCGGCGTCGACGGTCTTGCCGCCGGGCTTGACCTCCTGCGCCAGGTCTTTGTGCTTCCTCAAAAAAGCGGCCATGGTGACGTTGTCGGTGAGCGTGTCCACGTCGCCGTAGCCCTTGGCGACCGTGTCGTAGACCTTCTTGTCTTCATTGCTATCCGTGCGGTTGACAATGTAGCGACCCACCGCCATGAGCAGCTTCTTGTCTTTTTTCGCCTCGGGCATCTTCAGATTGAACTCCTTGCGGGATTCTTTCTTGTCGGACTCCGCGACGACCCGATCGCCGTGC
>SDBV01001716.1_pt1 | contig 32825 bp, 30 predicted proteins | sample 2277081 | NCBI WGS metagenome assembly SDBV01 (sample SAMN10402039, study PRJNA504765) | marine sediment metagenome | isolation source: marine sediment core GS10_PC15, 223 cmbsf | place: Arctic Ocean: Southern Knipovich Ridge | collected 2010 | reverse complement strand
GATACCTCTTTTCAAGAACTCTCATTGCATTAGGACTAAGATTAAATTTGGCTGAAACTGCCTCTGACATGCTTCCTCCTCTTAAAATTTATAAATTCATCTAATAATATTATAAGGACTAACCTTCGATCTTTCCTCTAAGCTATCCCCTATTTAGAGGTCATACGAGATTAAACCACAATATATAGTGCATGTCAAGTGAAAAGTATAAAAATCAAAAGTTCTTGTTTTTAATGATGTTTTGCTGTGAAAACAGGGTTGATGGATTGTGGATAGAAAAATAAAGGCACTTAAAAATGGAGTTTGGAACTGGAAATACTGGAAAAATTCTCTTTTATATGATGCAAATCATGGAACAGCGTCCCTTTATCTGCTATTCTAAAAGTAGAAACATCAGGTATGGATAGATTGTTTCTACAAAAAAATTTACTAAAGATGGGGGAACAGAAATGAAAAGAAAAATTATAAAGATTGACGAAGGGAAATGCACAGGATGCGAAGAATGTATTCCAAACTGTCCTGAAGGCGCCATTCAGATTATTGACGGCAAAGCAAGGCTCATAAGCGATATCATGTGTGACGGTCTTGGCGCATGTCTCGGGCATTGTCCTGAGGATGCCATATCCATAGAAGATCGTGAGGCTGAAGAATATGATGAGAGAAAGGTTATGGAAAATATTGTAAAAGCAGGGCCCAATACTATTAAAGCGCATCTTTTTCACCTGCGTGACCATAATCAGAATGAGTATTTCCAGCAGGCCATTGATTATCTCAAGGAAAATAATATTGAAATCCCTATTGAAAAAAAGGAGCCTGTTATGCAGCCGCATGTACCCACGGGCTGTCCAGGAGCTAAAACGATGTCATTTAAAAAAGGTCTGGAAACCGGGGAGCAATCTGCCGGCAGGCGTCCGTCTCAGTTAACCCACTGGCCGATTCAAATGCACCTGATATCTCCAGCTGCTCCGTATTATAAGGGCGCAGACCTTCTGCTTGCAGCTGACTGTGTGGCATTTACACTTGGAGATTTTCATAAGGATTATCTGAAAGACAAATCACTTGCCATTGCATGTCCAAAACTCGACAGCAACCAGGATATTTACCTGGAAAAATTAACAGCTCTTATTGATGAAGCAGGAATAAACACGCTTACTGTGATGACCATGCAGGTTCCGTGCTGCGGAGGGCTTCTTTATCTTGCCCGGGAAGCAGCTTCAAAGGCAAAGAAAAAAATTCCGATAAAACATATAGTTGTTGGCCTGCAGGGCGAAATACTTAATGAAGAGTGGGTGTAACAGACAAATGGAATATAAAAGTAAAACAAAAAAGAAAAAAGAAGCTCTGTCTTTACAGGTTCTTGGCGAGAAACTTGTGAAATTGCCGACCAATATTATCAAAGACATTGATTTGCCGATGGAAATCTACAATGCTGTCAAATTTGCAAAAACAATCAGACCATACAGTGCGCTTCGAAGACAGATGCAGTATATCGGTACACTGATGCGAAAAATTGACCCTGCGCCTGTTCAGGAAGCCCTTCGTAATATAGAACAGGGAAACTATAGAAAAGCCGTGGAATTCAAAGCCGCGGAAAAATTGCGCGATGAACTTATTGCAGGGAATGATATGCGAATAGAGGAAATATTTAAAAAATGCCCTGATGCAGACAGGCAGCAACTAACTCAACTTGTCAGAAATGCAAGAAAGGAAACAGAAGATAATAAACCTCCCAAGGCATATCGGGCATTATTTCGTTACCTGATAAAGGTCAAGGCCGGACAATCTCATTTGCAAGAAGTGAACAGAGCCAGTACACTTGATTGAGGTTAAAAAACAATGGATTCTTTTATTTCAACAGTCACTGAACAGGAGATAAAAAAAGAAAAGAACAACGCACGGGACCTTCGAAAAACGCAGTGGTGGAAGCAAAAATGCAGTAAAGGAAGGTGTTATTACTGCAACAGGGAAACGCTGCCCCGGAAGTTGACCATGGACCATATTGTGCCCATCATACGCAGTGGAAAATCAACAAAGAATAACATTGTCCCGGTCTGTAAAGAGTGTAATAATAAAAAGAAAAACTCTCTCCCAATGGAATGGGCAGATTATTTGGAACGCCTGAGGGACGAAAAAATTGATTAGCGGTTTACCATGTACCTTAGTGGTATGTGGCGCCTGCCCCGACAACGCAGCCCAGTTGAAAAAAAGAGACAGTCTCCATTAAACTAAACAGGCGATTTAGGGTTAATAGTTCGGGGCTGTAGCTCAGTTGGGAGAGCACTTGAATGGCATTCAAGGGGTCGGCGGTTCGAGCCCGCTCAGCTCCACCAAATTCTTCTTTTATCGTACAGTTCATAGGGTAAAGCATTCCGACTATTTTCTGGTATAATAATATCAGAATGAAGCGCAGCTATTTGTTTATAGGAATAATCCTGCTGGCAGCTACGGTATCCATGGGTTACTGGGTTTACAAGGTATGGGTAAAACCAGTAAACATGCCGGTTCAAACAATTCAGCAAAATAGTGTTGGAAACAAGGTCTCTGTCAACAAAAGAGGAATAGTTTCAGACAGAAATGCTGATGATTTAATTCCAATGAAATTCGCTACTCCAGAGGCACCTAAACTCTTTGGGACAATAATTATGAAGTATAAAAAAATTGCGATTTTTGAAGACCCGATAACAAAAATAACAAGAATTTATTATATTAATGATTCGGTGGCCGGGTTTATTATTTTAGACATACAAAAGGATAAGGTCATACTTTTATGGGGTGAAGAGGAAATTGAGGTTTATTTAAGAGATTCAAAAGATATTCAGTTTGAGCCGCTCCCTTCTGTAGAGGCATCCAGAATGACAACACGCCCTGCAAGACCAATCCTCCCTCCCGGAACAAGCCACTTAGGAATGCCATACTCGGAGTCTCAACTTACATCAGAAGAAACAGTGATGCCTGAGGAGTATGACGAGGAGGAGGAAGCGGATCCATACCCGGCTCATCCGAGGTGGAACAGGCGTCCGGTCCATGAATCTTTGGAAACCCCCTTAACTCCACCACCGCCAATCACGCCTACTTTTGGGGATGAAGAAAAAAGTACTGAAAAATAGGACGGGGAATTAACAGAAGAGTAACAAACAAAAAGGGGTCGTTACAAACGACCCCTTTAAATAGATAAATTCAGGTTATGTCTGATTAAGTGGTTTTTCTTTTCCTCTTAAAGTAACGCCTGCCTGCAAACACTGCCCCGCCAGTAACAAAGAGGAGGGAGCTTATTGGCTCAGGAACAACAGCAGCATGCATTATACTTACATTGCTAACTGCTAGACTGCCTGGAGAGTCAAGTCCTACACTGCCATAACTAAGATTTAGAGGTATATAGCTCGACATCAAATCGATTACTATCCAGCTTGTACTTCCGGAAGCAATATCGCCGAACCAGTAAGCAGCATCACCACTACTGTCAGTGCCTTCCCACGTGTCAGCTTCAAGTGTAAGTGCTTGCCAGTTCCAGGCGTCTTGTTCAAAGGACAGAACCGTATCCCACATCATGTGGGTTGAAGTATTTGTTATATTCACTCGCAGGTCGAGACCAGTACCATATGCATATGACCACGTCATAAAGACACCTTCATCGCTATCAGAAAATGTAGTTCCAGACCCATGCTCGTCAATCAATGTTATGTCGCCAGGATCATACAACCCTTGCCCAATGATATCAGTGAAAGTATCACTTGCTTCAATAGCTGTGGCAATGTTAGGAGCGCACAAAATTGCAATGACAAGAATAGGCGTTACCAGGAAAAATTTAATGCGATGTTTAAACATGTCCCTTCTCCTTTTCCACTTTTTCTGGTTTCTAGGGTAATTATAACATATCCCCCTTATTTTTTTAAAAATGAGTAAAAACCTTTTTCAGGATAAGTTAATAAGCTAAACTGAATCACACAGATCACCTATTCCATCGCTGTCTGAATCTGCTTGACCCGGATTGTGGATAGTCGGACAGTTGTCACAGACATCTCCTACTCCATCACCAATATAGCCGTAATTAAAACCATAACCAAAGTACTCACCATTTATGTAATGAGCAAAAATTTCATTTGATGTCAATGCTCTATCATAGACTGCCATCTCGTCGAGGCCACCGCCCCAATAGTAACTCCCTCACGTGCCGCTGATAAGATACCATTCGGGAAATAGCGCATCTACTATATCTTCACTATATGGATATGATGTGCCTTCTACCCCATCCACATAGATTCTTATATAATCTCCATCATAAGTTCCCACGACATGGTGCCATTCACCCTTGGTAAACGCAGAGCTATATGCCTTATTGTTCTGATAGTGGTTTATAAAGAAAGCCATGTGACCGTTACCGCCAGCCTCTGGCTGATAAAACAGTCCATAACCATCGTCATACCAGTGATAATTAATTCCATCTCCATCTACATCAGTACATGTCCAAACGCCACTAATATTAACCCACTTCTCACATGCATAGGAGCTTTTTATCCCTATTGTGGCCCATTGTGGAGCATAGTGTTCTATGCTGTCTTCTCCGTAGACCCATACCTCGATCGATATGCCTTCATCTGTGTTTGGAGCTTCGATAATCATGTTCCCTGAATCATCCACAATAGTCACATCACTACTCTGTGCTCCCTTAAACCAGAGAGCTCCACCAACCTGACCTGTTCCCCATGTGGCGTTATAAATAGTTCCGTCATTAACCATAACAGTATCGTAAGCTACAAACCCCTGACCTTCCTCAAATTTCCAGTATCCACGCATTCCAGGAACACTGCCATCACTCTCAGCCTGAAAAGGATTGTAATCACTAGGGCAGTTATCGCAGACAGAACCGATTCCGTCTCCGTCAGCATCTGTGCCTCCGTCAACAATGGTGTCGCAATTATCATCTACACCATTACAGATCTCCGTAGCACCGGGATTGATTGCTGGATTAGTATCATCGCAATCTACATCTGAGGTGTAACCATCACCATCAGCATCTGGTAGACTAAACGCGATTCCAGGTAAGATAAAACACACAAATATTGCAGTTAAAAGCAATATTAGATAGCTGGTTTTGTTGTTCATGAGAAACCCTCCGTTCTAAGAATTATTCTTATTGATAAATAAGCAATTTTCTTGCCATTGGGTAACTTATTAAAATTAAAGTATTTTAGTTTTTTGAGTATGACTGCCTATGTAAGGTTTTCCGACATATGTCAAGCATTCCGACTTTATGCAATATGCCTTATATGTTTTAGAAGTGTATTTACTGCTCTTACATAAGATCATATCTGACCTATTTAAAGTTGTCAAGCCAATTTTAAAAATGTCCTGTTTTGACCAAAAAAGAGTTTTATTTCCATTTAGAATAGAAAAGGACTAAAAGACTTATATCTTCTTACAGGCGTCTATGAAATTATCCACAAGGACAGGGTTGAAGTCCTTGTCTGAACCCTTCTTAAGAACCGCTGTTATAGCTGACACCTCAAAGGATGGCCGATAGGTCCTTTTAGTCCTCAGAGCATCAAAGACGTCGGATATAGCCACAAGCTGGCTTATCAGGTGCTGTTTCCTTGTCTTTATTTTAGTTTGAGGGTATCCGCTTCCGTCATATTTCATATGATGCTCATAGGCTGCAATCACAGCACACTTGGGGACCTCCGGCAGTTTGCTAAGATAAATTGCCCCGTAAATGGGATGAAGTTTCATAGCACTCCATTCGTGCTCATCAAGCATTGTCTGTTTTTCAATGATTTCCTTTGGAACAAACAGCTTGCCCATGTCATGTAGCAGCCCTGCAAGGCCGGCATCATGAAGGGCCTCACCCTTCAGACCCAGAATCTCTGCCTGAAAGATAGTGAGCACAGACACATTGGTCTCATGCACGTAGGTGTATGCGCTGTGGGCCTTAACCATGCTTAAGTTGCGAAGCACATTAGCCTCTCTTTTCAGGGCCGCGATGAATCCCCCGACCACATCTTCAATCCCCCGAATATCAAGTCTGCGGAACCTTGAAACTCCTTCATATACTTCGTTGACCTTTGCAATACTCTCATCCATCATTGACGCGAGGTCTCCCTCTGCCTTGAACCTGACCTCAAGCATGCCCACTGTTATGTGAGAGGTTGACGAAACTGTCCTTTCCCTTGAGGCAAGTGCCGCTATAAAGGCCTTAAGCTCCTCGAGGCTCACCCCTTTTTTTATAATCACTCTTTCTATGCCTTTTGACCTTAGCTTTTTCATGAATCTAAATATATGGGTACCCACATCTGAGACAGGTATCGCATTGAAAATAAGACTCTCTGCAAGCAGTGTAAAGCTAAAAGAATCTTCAACGTAGAGGTCTTCTATGAGGGTAAGGGCCTTTGTTGAAAACTCTTTTACCGCTGGATGCTCAGGAGAGTACAGGGAGCAGTTGGAAAGTGCAGAAACAATATAAGCCACAACATCTGAAAACCTTTTCTCCTCAGGCATTCCAACCCCTTGAAAGCAACTTCTGGGCCAGTGCCCTTGTTTCCTTACTCCTTGAGACAAGGGCAAGATCAAGAATAGGTCCTGCCTGCTTAAAGGGGTAGTTCTCAAGGCTCCCAATAATTTCTAACTTAAGCTCCTCAAAAGTCCCTTTGTAAAACAGGGCTCTTGAGCTATACAGCTTTTTGAGGGTATCCAGTGCGCTAGGATCCCCTATTTTACCAAGGGCATTTACGGCTAAGAGTTTGTAATGTAGCTCCGTGCCCAGAAGGTCCTGCTTCTTAAGTATTTTGAGGAGATAAGGCACCGCTTTTTTTATCCTGTAGGCACCACTAATCTTAATGGCCTCTTCTTTAAGCTCCGGGTCCTTACCCCTTAAAAAAAGCTTGATGTGGGAAAAGGCATCAGGGGTGCTGAAATGAACAATGGTCTTTAAGGCCTCAAGGCATATCTTTTTGTTTTTGTGCCTTATAAGGGGTCTTATTTTCTTTATATACTCTGTCCCCCTGTACTCCCTTATAAGATATATCATGTTCCTTACCACATACCAGCGTTCATCATCAAGCCTCCTTACGGCCTCCTGCAAAACATCCTTACCCATCTGGCTCATGATGGAAAGGTAAAATTTTCTTTGTGAAGAGCGCTCGTCTTCGATTAAAGCATCAAACATGGGGTTTATCAAATTAAGTTTTAAGACTCTTGTCAGCTTAAGTACAGTCTCTCTTTGGTTCCTTCCCCATATACTGAAAGCCTCAATAAGCTTTGAGATAAATTGCTCTGAGCGAAAGAAATACTCTACCATGCTGAAGGTCTCAGCCCTGAAATTACCAGTAAGCATGTGAGAATAGATAGTGTTGTGTATGTGTAATACCTCCTCAAACCTGCCTGTTTCAAGAAATACATCAATAAGCTCTGAAAGCCTGGTAAGTAGTTTGAGGCATTCCTCACTTTTCATGTAGTCAAAATCTATGAGCTCAAGGACAACATCAGAAAAAGCGCTGTCCAAGACTTCCGGGCTCATAGCCTTTTGAATTTCTTCCAATAATGAAGGATCATTGACCTTCTTCACCTTTAGCATTTTTTCAAGGTCTCTATGGTATTGCCCGTCTACAAACTCACCGAATTGGTCATCTTCATTGAGCTTTATCATATCTTCACTAAGCTCTATGTCTTCAATATGGGAGCTTCCTTTATAAAGCATTTCTTTTACACTCTCTGTCTTCTTGACCTCGGAAAATTTGTCAATCAAGTTTCTCAGGCCTTCAGGCAAAACAGATTGTTTCTGAAAGATATTCATCATTCTTTCCACATCCTCAGAGGTAAGTTCCCCAAGCAGCTCCTCAGTTTCCTTATTGTTCAATGCCTGATGCTTAACAGCCCTTGAAAGAAACTGTTCCTTAATACTGGGGCTAAGATTTTCAACAAGTGTTATGAACCTGTTCAGAGAGTCCCTGTTTAGGCCCTTGCGGCCCTTTTTGCTGAGATATGTTGTTATGACCCTGTCATACCCTTCCTTGGTATCTGAAGGACGACTGCTCAGAATGTGGGCCACCTCTTCCGGGGGTATTTTAAATACAATACCCGCTGCATCCTCATCTGCAAGATTTCCTTCTAAGACACCGTAAACATAGTCCTCCCAGACGGCTTGCCTTGAATCTGTTGTCTTTTTCAACACACCCTCAACAAACTTAAGCTTAGAGACATCAAGAGGGACAAGCCTTATGTGCCTGAGGTTCTTGCTTTGGTCAAGCTCTACCAAGGCCTGTCCCGCAGGGAGATCTTTGTCGGAAATAAGCATGTGCAGCATCAAAACCTCCTTCTCTTCAAGTCCCGAAGAAAAGGTAATGGCTGCTATGCCCTTGGCGTGCAGGGCAAGAGCAAACTCAATGAAAACGGGGTTTTGCCTATCGAGGGTATATTCGTCAATCATAAGCACATTCTTTGCCACACCAAGGGTTATACTACTTCGGATCTCAAAAAGCTTCTTGAGTAAAGTGTATGCACTCTTTACGGATCGTCTTGTGATGGGATGTTCTGGAGGGTAAAGTCCTACGCTTCTTCTTGATATATTAAGCTCTATGACCGCATCTGAAAGAAGCTTTGCATCAAGGGGCAGTTTTTCCTGTTTCCCTTTTTTCTCCTTTTCTTTCATCTGGGCCTACCTAAATATAAATAATACTTCAGTAGGCCAAAAAAGGCGAGTTTGACCAGCAGGGTACTGTCGAGTTTCCTGATTAATCATTCCCCATAAACTTTTTTCATCTCAGCAGTGTATTCACTGCCTTTCTTGTAGATATAAAAAGGCGGCTCGATTTTAAGCCATGGACCTGAGCCTTTTACAGCCTCGACTAACACCATCTTTGCCTCTTCCCCTGATTTTGTCGGAGACCTGCCTGCCGGTAGGCAAGGCCCGACTCTTCGAGAATGCACAAACCTCATTCTCTTTGGCTCAAGCCTTGCTTTCTTAAGCAAGTCAATTAATTCAATCAGCCTGAAAGGATGATAAATCAAATAAAACCTTCCTGTGTGCTTAAGCAGATATGCAGCTGTGTTTATAAGGGCAGAAAGCGTTATTCTTATCTCATGCCTTGCAATGGCACGTTCTTTATCAATACTCAGCAGGCCGGTTTTAGTTTTTCTGAAAGGAGGGTTTGAAAACACAAAATCAAATTTGTTGGCAGAAAAGACTTTTCTGAGATTCCTGATGTCTTCTTTGAGTACTTCAACCCTGCCTTCAAGTTTGTTAATCTTTACATTCTGCTCAGCGCAATGTGCAATGGATTTCTGGATTTCAACTGCAAAGATTTTTGCGTTTTTATATCTCTTTGCAAGAAGTATTGAAATAATCCCTGAGCCTGTGCCGAGTTCTATTCCTTTATGAAGTTTTTTTGCCGAAATAAAATTCTCAAGCAAAAGCGCATCTACACTAAAGCGATAACCTTTTTTGGGCTGAAGCAGGTTTATGCTTTTTATGCTGTCCAGCGTGGCTTCCACTATTTATTGCCTGCTTCTCCTGTTTTCAACCGACTTGCTCACGCCATTCTGCTGCGAGTCGACTTCAATCTTATCCTTATAGTATTAGCGTGCGCCTCTAAGCCTTCAGTATCTGCAAAGGACTCAACTGTTCTGGCAAGATTTATAAAGCCATCTTTTTCGAAATTTATCAGGTTTGACCGCTTTATAAAGTCATAGACGCCGAGTGGAGAGGAAAATTTTGCTGTTCCGCATGTTGGAAGCGTGTGATTAGGCCCTGCAGCATAATCTCCCATAGTCTCAGGTGCCCATTCGCCAAGGAATATTGAACCTGCATTTTTTATCTTTGGCAAAAAACTTGCCGGCATTCTGGTCATTATCTCCAGGTGCTCAGGGGCTATCTGATTTGCCGTATCAACCGCAGTTTTAAGGTTTTTTGTGATAATTATTGCACCGTATTTATCAATTGATTTTTCTACAATGTTTTTCCTCTTAAGATTCTTTAATTGTTTGCCAAGCTCACCCCTGACCTTTTTAGCAAGTGGTTCTGAATCTGTAATTAATATTGATGATGCCATTTCATCGTGTTCTGCCTGGCCCAGCAGGTCTGCTGCAATGAATGACGGATTTGCAGCCCTGTCAGCAATTATGAGTATCTCGCTTGGTCCTGCAATCATGTCAATGTCCACATCGCCGAACACCATCTTTTTAGCTGTGCTAACATAGATATTCCCCGGTCCTACAATCTTGTCTACTCTCTTAATTGTCCTGGTTCCATAAGCCATGGCAGCTATTGCCTGGGCGCCCCCTATTCTGTAAACTTCTTTTAAGCCGAGAAGTTTTAAAGCAGCTGCTATACCGGGATTAATCTTCCCGCTGGAAAGCGGAACACACAGGGCAATCTCTTTAACCCCTGCTACCTGTGCCGGTATTACATTCATAAGTACAGTTGAAGGATAAAATGCCTTGCCGCCGGGAATATAAACACCTACCCTCTCAATAGGCTTGATTAAAAGTCCGAGCATGACACCATCTTCCGAGAAATACCACGACTCTTCTTTTTGAAGCTCATGAAACGTTTTTATTCTTTTGGCTGAAAGTTTCAAAGCATTTAAAAATTCTTTTCCTGCCTTTTTAGCAGCGGTATTTATTTCTTTTTTATCTATTGAAAGCTGTTTTAATTTTATTGAATCAAATTTTTCAGTGTATTTTTTTACAGCCCTGTTGCCGTCTTTTCTAACATCATTAATAATTTTAGCAACCGACTTCTGAATACCGCCTTTTTTGCTGTTAAGGGACGCTCTTTCCTTCAGGGATTTCATAAACGCTTTAACCTGCGGCTCCTTAATTAACCTCATTTTGCCCTCTTTATTTTCGCTCCAAGTTTTTTAAGTTTGTCCTCAATCTTTTCATAACCCCTGTCAAGATGATATACCCTGTCCACAACAGTTGTCCCGCGCGCAGCAAGTCCTGCAAGTATCAATGACGCACTTGCCCTTAAATCAGTTGCCATAACAGGCGCACCTTTAAGTGACTTAACTCCACGGACAGTAGCTGTTGCCCCTTCAATATTTATATCCGCTCCCATCCGTCTCATCTCTGCTACGTGCATAAACCTGTTTTCAAAGACGTTTTCTGTAATCTGGCTTGTCCCGTTTGAAAGAGCCATTAAAGCCATAATCTGTGCCTGCATATCAGTAGGAAAACCCGGATACGGCATAGTCTTCACATCCACGGGTTTCGGCCTCTCCCCACATTCAGCTGTTAATCCGTCTTCATCATGATTAATTTGAATTCCTGCTTCCCTGAGTTTAACAACAACAGCGTCTAAGTGTTCCGGATTGCAGTTTTTAATCTTTATCTTGCCGCGAGTTATCCCCGCAGCAACAAGAAATGTCCCTGCCTCTATTCTATCAGATATTATCTTATAGTTAAGGGGTTTAAGATTACTTACCCCTTTTATTCTGATAATGTTTGTCCCTGCGCCTTTTATATCTGCTCCCATTGATATCAATGCATTCGCAAGGTCAACAACTTCGGGCTCGCGTGCTGCATTTTCAATAACAGTATTTCCGTCTGCAAGAACTGCTGCTGTCATCAGGTTTTCAGTGCCTGTAACAGTCGGAACATCTAAATAAATAGAAGCACCTTTAAGCCTCTTTACACTGGCATTGATATAACCGTCTGACAGGACTATTTCTACGCCCATTTTTTTGAGTCCATTTAAGTGGAGGTTAATCGGTCTTGCTCCGATAGCACATCCTCCTGGAAGCGAAACTTTTGCCTCACCCATCCTTGCAAGCAATGGGCCGAGCACAAGCACAGAGGCGCGCATTGTCTTTACCAAACCATACGGGGCCTCTACGGAATTTATGCGTTCAGTCTGAAGAAAAACCTTGTTGTCCTCTGCCTGAAAACCAGTGCCGAGTCTGGTGAGCAGATTGCCCATGGTTGTTATATCTCTTAAACGGGGGGTATTGGATATGATGCTCTCTCCGGAACTAAGCAGGGAGGCGGCCATTATGGGAAGAGCGGCGTTTTTTGCACCACTGACTAATACCTCGCCTTTTAACCTTACACCGCCTTCAATTTCTATCTTCTCCATCTCGGTTACGAGTCGTTCCAACTTGCCTGTATTATCCTTTCAATCCCTGCATAATCTTTTATGATTTCTATATGTGTGTATCCTGAGGATTCAATTATTTCAGCCACCCTGCTGGATTGACCATTGCCGAGTTCAAGTATGATAAGCCCGTTGTCTTTAAGAAAATATCTTGCTGCAGGTATTAATTCCCTATAAAAATCAAGTCCATCTGTGCCGCCGTCAAGGGCAATCGCAGGCTCCCAGTCTTTGACCTCAGGCTGAAGCCCTTTTATCTCATCTGTCCTGATATAGGGAGGGTTTGAAATAATGAGGTCATAGGTAACCCCTGTTGGATTAGATATAGAATTCTCTAACGGGTTAAAGGGTAAGCAGCAATCAGTGTCTATCTTCTTAAAGGGCTGAAAAAGCGAACCTGTAAGAAAAGTTGCATTTTTGATATTATTTATTTCTGCATTCTTGCGTGCGTATCCAATGGCAATCTCAGAAATATCAGTGCCGTAAATCTCAAAATCAGGGAATTCCTTAGCAAGTGCAAGCGCAAGACATCCGCTGCCAGTACAAAGGTCAAGAATATTAAGGGACAAGGGATGAGGGAAAAGAGACGAGTTTTTGTTTTCACTTATAACTTTTAACTTATAACTTTTAACTGTCTTTATAGCCTGCTCTGCCATAAATTCTGTTTCCGGTCTCGGGATTAAAACCCCGGATCCTACAAGAAGTTTCAGTCCAAGAAATTCCTCGTAACCAAGAATATACTGCAAAGGCTCATGTCTGACTCTTCTTTTTAACATATATTCAAGAGTTCTTATCTGTTCTTTGCTGAGTTCAGGGTTATCCCTGTATGTTTCAACTGTATTAATATCAAGCCCCTCTCTTACAAATATTTCAGCTTCTTTTTCAGGAGCTTCAATACCACAGCTTTCAAGAAATTTTGCAGCTTCTTTTAACTTATTAATTGTTTTCATAATAAAAAACCAGTTTAAAAGTCCCCAGGGGTCAGTAAAAATCTAACAACTAATTCCTGTAATTCCTGCTGCTCCCTGGCAACTGATACCTGACTACTGTTTTTACACCTCCTTTAATTTTTCTGCCTGATAATGAGCATTAAGGCTGTCGATTATCTCATCAAGGTCACCATTAAGTACGACACTGAGTTTATGAAGGGAAAGCCCCATCCTGTGGTCTGTCACTCTGTTTTGCGGAAAATTATATGTCCGGATTTTTTCGCTTCTGTCACCTGTTCCTACCTGTGATTTTCTCTCTAATGCCCTTTCTTTTTCCTGCCTTTCAAGCTCAAGTTCATACAGTCTCGAACGCAAAACCTTCATTGCCTTTTCCCTGTTTTTAATCTGCGAGCGTTCATCCTGGCACTGAACAATCATCCCGGTCGGTATATGAACAATTCTTACCGCTGAATATGTGGTGTTTACTCCCTGCCCTCCGGGACCAGAGGCACAAAACGTATCCACTCGTAAGTCCTTCTCATCAACACTTATATCTACATCCTCTGCCTCCGGAAGAACCGCTACTGTTGCCGCTGATGTATGAATCCTGCCGGATGTCTCGGTTAGCGGAACCCTCTGAACACGATGAACACCGCTTTCGTATTTCAGACGGCTGTACGCACCCTTACCCTGGATGGATGCTATTACCTCTTTTATCCCGCCAACGCCTGTTGAATTAAGATTTATTGTTTCTACCTTCCATCGCCTGCTTTCCGCGTATTTACTGTACATCCTGAAAAGTTCTGCTGCGAAAAGCGTGGCCTCTCCTCCCCCTGTGCCAGCCCTTATCTCAAGGATAATATTTTTTTTATCGAGCGGGTCAACAGGAAGAAGCATCCACTTCAATTTATTTTCGAGTTCAAGTTTTTTCTCTTTTGACTCTGCAAGCTCTGAACTGGCGAGCTCCTTAAAACCGTCATCTTTACTTGTAGTTAAAATCTCTTCAGCCTCTTTTATATCCGCAAGTATTTTCTTATATTCTCTGAACTTTACTACAATCCCGGATAGCTCTGCCTGTTCCTTGGAATACTTCTGATACTTCGAGAAATCGGAAAATACCTCCGGATCCTCCAGAAGTTTTGCAAGTTCATTATATTTATCTTCAACTGTCTGAAGTTTTTCTACCAGCATTATTTTAGCCATTTTCTGTCTCCGAAGCCTGAGACTCCATGTGTAAAACTTCCTTCAGTGCTTCAACAGCTACTTCTATCTGGTCGCGTGTAGGTACCCTTGTAGTAAGTCTCTGCAGCCAGAGTCCTGGCATTGTCATCATTCTGACAAAAGGATTTTTAATCTTTTTTGAAGAAAACTTTATGAATTCATAGGAAAATCCTGCGATAAGAGGTATAAGGACAATCCTTGATAAGAATTTCTCCACAAAAGACCATTCCCTCGGGATGAAAGAAAAAACCAGGATACTTAACACCATAACAATAATAAGGAAACTCGTCCCGCATCTCGGGTGAAGAATGCTGTAACCTTCAACATTTTCAGGCGTAAGCTCAACTCCTGCCTCATAGGCGTGTACTGTCTTGTGTTCAGCTCCGTGATATTGAAAAACCCTTCTGATATCCCTGCTCATATTAATTAACATGATATATAAGAGAAAAAAGACTATTCGTATAATTCCGTCCACCATATTAAATACCATCTGACTTTCGTTTATGGACTCAAATGCCCTTGCAATAAGTTTTGTGCTGTAAAGGGGAAGGAACAAAAATATTCCAATACCCAGTGCAAATGAAATAAAAACAGTGACACCCATTGAAAAGGAAGAAAGCTTTTCTTTTTCATCTGCTGCTGCTGTTTCTGCTGAAAAAGTAAGTGCCTTAATGCCGATAACAAGTGCCTGCACAAGTGCCACAAAGCCTCTTATTACAGGTATTTTCAAGGGTTTCGGTAATTCAAGAAGGTCGTTTCTTTTGAGAAAAATCTCTTTGTCAGGGCCCCTTACTGCAACAGTCCACGCTCTCGGAGACCTCATCATTACTCCCTCAATTACAGCCTGTCCGCCTACGCTTTTCATTTAAAGATAAAACTCCTTTTTTTACTATTCACCTCGATAAAAAGTTCTGAAGGCTTTTTCTAACGGGGTAAAAATAAAAAAGGAAACTCGCTACCAACAAATCTGCGCAAGTCTCCTTTAGGTTCTTAAACAGCTACTTTTTCTTCTTTGCGTATTTCTTCCTAAACTTTTCAACCCTTCCTTCAGCATCGACCAGTTTCTGTCTGCCGGTAAAGAAAGGGTGACACTTAGAACAGATATCCACATGGATTGACGGTTTTGTTGACCTTGTGGTAAAGCTCTCTCCACAGACACAAACCACCTTAGCCTCTTTATACGCCGGATGAATTTCCTGTTTCACAACTAACCTCCGTAGGATAAAATCTTAGCTTTTGAGTATAGCAGAAATATATGTGGGTTTTCAACAGCACTTGCACTAACCGCTTTTTTATCTGGTTTGCAAGAAATTATTCAAAACGCTAAAATCTAATTGCGGATATATCTATGAACCTTGATAAAATCAAAAAATTCGACCCTGTAGTTGATAAACGGTTTTTAGTTGCCCTCTCAGGGATTGTGTGGGTAACCGTCGGCATAATACTCTGTAATCTTGCAATAGGCTGGCTGCTGCTGACAACTTTTCAAAAAAGTATGGTGTTGGCACTGACCGGCGTAGTTCTTGCCCTTTTAATACATCACTTTGGTTTTTTAAGGCTTGTTAACAGCAATATCGAGCGTATCCTGCCGATGAAAGAGAAAATCTGCATCTTTGCCTTTCAGCCATGGAAAAGCTATCTAATCATAGCCATAATGGTGGGACTCGGAATAGGACTGAGACATTCGCCTTTGCCAAAACCCTATCTGTCAGTCATATACATTGGTTTTGGCGGTGCCATGGTTTTGTCAAGCATAAGGTACTTCAGGATATTCTTCAAGCTTATTCTCAATCCGTCTAAATTTTAAATTTTAAATTTTCATTTTGCATTTTTCAATTTGCAATTTTCATTTTTTGTCGTTTGTGTTTTTCCACTGCCACCATAAGCAAAGAGATTGCCGCTGGGGTAACTCCGGGGATTCTTCCTGCCTGCCCGAGATTAAAGGGCCTTATCCCTTCAAACTTCTCCAGTATCTCCCTTGAAAAGCCTGAAATGTCACTGTATATAAAATCTTCAGGTATTTTTTTCTTTTCAATCTTTTTAAACCTCCCGGCTAAATCTGCCTGCCGCTGAATATAACCTTCATATTTGGTCTGGATTTCAACCTGACTTACCACATCGAGTGGCAGGCCGTTTTTAGACGAAGAAACCTTTGCTATGTCAACATACTTGACCTCAGGCCTTTTAAGAAGCTGATAAAGCGACATACTTTCTTTTATGACAGTTCCGCCAAGTTCCTCTAAAACTGGATTTATAATGACAGGCTTAACCCGTGTTGATTTAATCCTTTTGACTTCTGTTTCAACCGCAGCCTTTTTCTCAAGAAAATGATTGAACTGCTCTTTATTGATAAGCCCCAGGTTAAAGCCCTTTTTCATAAGGCGCAAATCCGCATTATCCTGTCTGAGTAAGAGCCTGTATTCAGCCCTTGAAGTGAACATTCTGTAAGGCTCTTTTGTTCCCTTTGTTACAAGGTCGTCAATCAAAACTCCTATATACGCTTCGTGCCTGCCGAGTATAAAGGGCTCTTTATTCTTAATTTTCAGTGCTGCGTTTATGCCTGCAACAAGTCCCTGTGCAGCAGCCTCTTCATAACCTGATGTGCCGTTAATCTGCCCTGCAAGAAAAAGCCCCTGAATGAGTTTTGTCTCCAGCGTAAGCTTAAGTTGTGTAGGATAGATAAAGTCATACTCAATCGCATATCCGGGTTTTTTTATCTCAGCGTTCTCAAGCCCTTCTATACTTCTCACCATATCGATTTGAGCCTCATGCGGCAGACTCGTGGAAATGCCGTTAGCATAATACTCGTCTGTATCAATGCCTTCTGGTTCAAGAAATACCTGATGCCTGGGTTTATCCTTAAACTTCACAATCTTGTCTTCTATTGAAGGGCAGTAACGCGGACCAATGCCTTTGATTACACCGCTGTAAAGCGGAGAATATTTAAGATTATCAAAGATTACCTTATGCGTGCACTCATTTGTGTAAGTCATATAACAGGGGAGCTGGTGGTTTTTAATCTCTTTTGTGAATAATGACATTGCAAGAGGCGGCATATCGCCCTCCTGAATGACCATAACAGAAAAATCAATGCCTTTTTTGTCAAGCCTCGGAGGGGTGCCTGTTTTAAGCCGGCCTATCTTAAACCCGATATCACGAAGATTTTTTGACAATCCTATTGAAGACGCCTCTCCTGCCCTGCCTGCCGGAAAATTCTCTAACCCTATATGAATCAATCCATTTAAAAACGTGCCTGTTGCAATTATTACAGTCTTTGCCCTGTAATCTCGCTGAGAAGTTCTTATGCCATAAACATGACCGCTATCAACAAGAAGTTCTTCAACGTTATCCTGCACTATGTCAAGACCCTTCTGTGCCTCAAGAACCTGTCTCATATACATTCTGTAAAGTGCCCTGTCAGCCTGAACCCTTGTTGCCCACACAGCAGGGCCTTTGCTCTTATTCAGGATTTTAAACTGAATGCCTGCTTTGTCAGTAATCTTTGCCATCTCACCACCGAGCGCATCTATCTCTTTTGTAAGATGGCTTTTGGCAAGTCCTCCGACAGCCGGATTACAGGACATCTGGCCAATAGTGTCAAGATTCATACAAAAAACAGCTGTGCTGAGCCCCATCCTTGCCGAAGCAAGGGCTGCCTCGCAACCGGCATGCCCTGCGCCGATAACTATAACGTCGTAATTTCCCATGGTTATTCAAAACACAGATAATCACGGATTTTATGCAGATTGCCACTGATATTTTTCTTGGTTTTCTTATCAGTGTTAATCCGTATGCCTTTCATCTGTGCCAATCTGTGATTTTTCAGGCGGCTTTCCGACTCTCAGATACTCTATTCCACCTACTAAGTTGACCAAGCACATAGTTATAAATACAAGCAGAGAAAGGCTCAATGCTTCAGCTGAAGTAAAACCTACCTTTGTAAAAAGAATTACAAAGCCGGCTTCTCTGATACCAAGCCCTGCAATAGAAACAGGAATTGCTGCAGCTACACTTATGATTGGTATGAACATTAAGAAATAAACAATCGGGGCATCAAAACCTAAAGAAAGAGAGAGGACATAGAAAGCAGTAATAGCAATACTCTGGACAATAAAACCTAACAGCAGTCCTTTGTATATTATTTCTTTTTTTGCCTTGTATTCCATAAGCGGGGTATAAAAGTCTCTGAGAAACTTTATCTTCCCCCAGTTAACCTTCCACAAAATGAGACTTCCAAGAAACAAAGCACTCAAGAAAATAGGGATAAACCATACTATTTCAGTGCCTTTAATATAAGAATATCCCGCTATGAATCCAATAATGGCGATAATACCCATTGCGCTAAGTCCCATATACCTGTCCATGAAAACAGCTGCAAGAGAAAGCCCGCCTGTGCCTTTACCTATATGTCTATAGAGATAAAACGCCTTTACAGCATCTCCACCCACAAGACCAGGCAGGAAGGTGTTAAAAAAAGAGCCAATGAAATATAAAGAGACAAGTTTTAGATATTTTATGCCTTGAGGCAAAAATAAGGACCATCGTTTAGCCGAGACAAATATGGTACACAAATAGATGAAAAATCCTGCAATAAATAAGGGGACTTCTATTTGTTTAAGTGTTTTTATCACAGCAGTTATATCAACCTGCGAAAGGAAAATGTAAAGAAGTGTACTGCTTACCAAAAGTTTCAGCCCAAAACTAAGGATTTTTTTCAATTTCCGGTTTCCTTAACACGTATATTGGTTTTTTCTGGCTTTCATGATAAACCCTTACAAGCATCTCTCCAATAAGCCCCATTCCTATAAGTTGAATTCCGACGATTATAAGCAGCACTCCAAGAAGAAGCAGCGGTCTGCTGCCAATTGATTGACCCGAGAGTTTTAGAACAGTAAGGTAAATGGAGATTACAAAACCTGCAAGTCCGCATAAAAGACCGATTGGTCCAAATGCCTGAAGCGGTCTTGTTGAAAAGCTCTGGAGGAACTTGACTGTAATTAAATCCAGAATAACCCTTATCGTCCTTGATACGCCGTATTTCGAACTCCCGTACTGTCGTGGATAATGAGTAACCTCTACCTCGGCTAATTTTATTCCATACCAGTTTGCAATTGCAGGAATAAATCTGTGCATTTCACCGTAAAGATTAATGTTTCTCACAACATCGGCTTTATATGCCTTTAGGCTGCATCCATAATCATGAAGCTTGACTCCTGTAACTCTGCTTATTAGCCAATTGGCAATCATAGAGGGCAGCCTTCTTCTTATAAAGGGGTCATTTCTCTTGCGTCTCCAGCCGCTGACAATGTCATATTCGCCGATTAATGAGAGCAGTTTCGGGCTGTCTTTTGGGTCGTTCTGGAGGTCACCATCACTAGTTACTATCACATCACCCTTCGCATGGTCAAACCCTGCAGCAAAAGCTGCTGTCTGCCCAAAGTTGCGCCTGAAACTCAGCACCTTTACTTTAGAATCTACCTGTGCAAGCTGCTCAAGCAGATGCAATGTTCTGTCAGTGCTTCCGTCATCAACAAAGAGCAGTTCGTAATCTCCTGCTTCTGCATCCATTACTGACTTAAGTGCTTTATATAAGGGCTCTATATTTTCTTCCTCATTATAAAACGGCGCTACTATTGAAACAAACAATTTTTCCTCCCACCTGGGCTATTGCCCATGAATTAAGAACTGAGAAATAAGAACTAAGAAATTAAAAAGCAAGAAGTTTTCGATTACGTATTTTTTATCTCCCATTTCCTATTTCCCATTTATTAATAACTCTCAATTCCCTTTGGTTGAAATCCCTTAAAACCATAACACTTAAAAATAAAATATTTCCTTAAAATCTTTCCATCTTTTCTATAAACTGTAAATTTTTCTCTCTCGTACGAATCAAAGGCATTTTTAAGTTCCCGGGGGAAATTCGCATTGTCTGTTCTAACAAAGATTGCGTCAGCGCCAAGTAAATCGTCACGGCTTTCAATCCCTTCCCACATATCATACTGGTTCATCCTCCTGCCGACATTCACACAAAAAGTCTCTGGATTGCCCTGCATATAAAAAGCGAGCTCGCCTGAGACCTGATACTTGTCTGAAAATATAAACACCTTTTTGCTTCCTGAACGAACCATATTATTATAAACTTCTTCTGTTTTTATTCCCAATTCTCTCCACCCTGTCAGCCGCGACGTTGGATCCATCTTAACGGGAAGATTCAGAATCTCGGGATAGTGCGCTACACCTGTAACAGCTAACGCCATAACCAGGGCAACACCTAAAAGTATTTTCACACGTTTTTTCACAACATCTTTATTCAGATAAAACGCTGCCGACGCAATGAATACGGCTATATAAGCAGGCATTGCCCAGTTCGCCTGCACCTTACCCTGAAGGCTTTTTAAAATGAAAAACCCTAAAACCGGCACCCAGAACCAGAATAAAAACCGTGAACCTTGAACGATTCGACTGAGCTCGTCGCAGGCCGTGAACCGTGAACGAAGATTTTTTATTGCCCCAAAGATTACAATGAAAAAAAGCAGAGGAGTTATAACGCCAATCTGGGAACTAATAAACTCAAAAAAATGTTTAAAGGATATTTTAAAGCCTTCTGCAATATGTGCCTGCCCGGCTGTATGTTTCAGGGCAACCCAGTCGTGAGCAGAGTTCCAGATTATCACAGGGCTGAAAACAACAAGGCTTAATACAAGTGCAATATACGGCTCCTTTTTCTTAAGCCAGAACCTCTGCTGTCGGGATAAAACAATAAATAAAAAAGCACCGACATAGAAAAAAACCATTGTATATTTTGTTAATAAACCAATGCCGACGGTAATTCCAAGAAGAAGCCATACTTCAATCCCCCCCGTCCCCCCTTTAATAAAGGGGGGTGAAGGGGGATTTTTCACTGCTTTCCAGTACAGATAAAGCGACAGTGTCCAGAAGAATATGAATGGTGAATCAATTGTCATCAATACGCCGAATGCAGCAAAAAGAGGAGTTATCTGAAACAGGAGTGCTGCTGCAACCGCACTTTTACTGTCGTTAAAAAGCTCCATCGAGAGTTTGTAAATAAAGACTGAACTCAGGACAAAAAATATCGGAGCAAAAAACCTTATTGCAAAGACCGTATCTCCCATTAACCACGTTGAAGCTGCAATCAGATAAGCAATTACAGGTCCTTTGGAGTAGTAACTTAAATCCAGTCTGCGCGACCATTCCCAGTAATGCGCCTCGTCAGGGCCGAGGCCGATCGGTCCTGTTGCCAGGTAATAGTATCGGAAAAGAGTAAGCGCAAGCAAAGAAACTATCAGTACTGTTGTGTATGGCTGCTCTTTATACCTTTCTGAAGCCCATTTGTAAAGAATAAGTAATGCACCTGCTACAATACCTCCCCAGACAGCTCCGGCAATGACGTCAGACGGGTAATGAACACCTACATATACCCTTGAAAACGCAACGACCAGGGCAATTAAAAACATCGGCACTGAAGCACGCCTGAAGAAATGGCTGAAGATTGCAGCTACTGCAAAGGCATTTACAGCGTGGCTTGATGGAAATGAAAAAGACCCGCCGCATCCAACAAGAAGGCTCATCCCTTCTCGGTACGAGCCTGCCTGTCCGGTAGGCAGGTCGATTCCGACAAGTGACTGACAGGGTCTGAGCCTTTCAAATGCGTGTTTTAAAATATTTGCACTGCCGTCGCCAACTGAAACCGCTATTATACAAAGGCTTAAAACCAGAAGACTCTTTCGCCAGTCCCTGAAAATAAAAGGGAGTGCCGCCAGAGCAAAAAGTATATATGCCTTTTTTGTTATAAAAGGCATTGCAAGGTCAAAAACACTGTTCTGGAGTCCCTGATTTATAAAGAAAAATAAGGAAGTATCCATTGGATAATTGTAAATGGAAAGGGTTTTAAAGTAAACCCCGTTAGAAAACCCGGGTGCGCATATTTTTTCTAACGGGGTAAACCCTGTGTAAATTAAAATATGTTAAGATGAGCTATATTTACGAAGGGGAAAAATGGAACTTAAAGGTTTTGTTGACATTCACACACATGGAATTGGCAGATACGATACAAGGACTGAAAATTCAGAGCATATATTAAAAACGGCAAAACTTCATGCAAAATCAGGCACAGCCGCATTTTTACCGACAATTTATTCAGGTTCTATAGATGAGATGCGCAGAAACATGGAAGCAGTCCGGAAAGCAATGGAAATACAGGGGTCAGGAGTCAGGTCGAAGCGACTCTGCGCGAAGACTCGCTTCGAGGGTCAGGGGTCGGGAACTAAAAAACTGACAACTGGCAACTGGCAACTGGCAACTATTCTTGGTGTTCACCTTGAAGGGCCGTTTTTAAGCCCTGTGAGATGCGGTGCACAGAATAAGTCTTCATTTATAAAACCCTCAATATTGAGTCTTAAAACATTAATTGACAGCTATGAAGATATTATAAAAATTATCACTATTGCCCCGGAGATAGACGGAGCGCTCAAGGTAATTGAAAAATGCGCTTCTCTCGGAATAAAAGTAAATATGGGGCATTCTGATGCAACATACATGCAGGCACTTGAAGGTAAAAAAGCAGGCGCAACCGGAATAAGCCATATATTTAATGCTATGAGACCGTTTCATCATAGAGAACCGTCACTTATCGGGTTCGGACTTCTTGATGAAGATACATATATGGAGGTTATTGCTGATAACGCTCATATTAGTCATTCAGCATTAAACATTATCTTTAAAACAAAAAGGCTTGACAGGATTATCCTTGTCTCAGACTCTGTTAAAGACGCTAAAAAAAGAAAAAGTCCGATTTACCCCGTTAGAAGGAAAGCCCCCTCCGAGCTTTCTAACGGGGTTTATTCAAAACCAGGAGTACTGGCTGGAAGCTCAATCACACTTTCAGACGCAGTAAAAAACATCATAAAAATCGGAATTCCTGAGCCAGTTGCCATAGAGGCAGGAGTTGACAACCCTAAAAGGTATTTGCGCAGTTAAAATTCCTAAGCCCTATTTTGGGGGGGGGTTACTTTAAGAGGCGATATGTTTTTTTATGACCTCGTAGATTTCCTCTGGTGTTAGTACTGTACCGCCTGGCCTGCCGTAGAAATCCACCTGAGCTTTTCCATTTACCGAAAGTCTTACATCCTCTACCATTTGTCCCATATTCATTTCTATTGTGAGGAATTTCCTTTTGTCGTCACAAAGCCGGGCAATCTCTTTTTCAGGAAAAGGGAAAAGTGTAACTGGCCTGAATAAACCTACTTTAACCCCCTCCTTTTTTAACTCTCTTACTGCTGTTGACGCAATTCTTGCAGCAATACCATAGGCTGCAACAATCAACTCTGCATCGTCTGTATAAAGAGAATCGTACATCACTTCTGTCTCTTTCATCCTGTCATATTTTCCTTTAAGCTTCCAGTTCATTTCCTCCAATGCGCCCTCTTGCATCCAAAGAGATTTAATAACTTTTGGCTCTCTACCTGCACAGCCCTTAAGAGCCCAATCTTTCGGGGGCAATTTGGGTCGTTTATAGGGCGTCTTGACCAATGGTTCCATCATCTGCCCCAGCAAACCATCACTTAAAATCATTACAGGGTTTCTATATTCATCTGCCTTGTCAAAGGCCTTTATTGTAAGGTTCCACAGCTCCTGGTGATTCCACGGTGCATATACAAGAAGCCTGTAGTCTCCGTGACCGCCTCCCTTTACAGCCTGGAAATAATCTGCCTGGCTTCCTGAGATATTTCCAAGACCAGGGCCTCCCCTCTGAATATTTGCTATTACCGCGGGCAGCTCTGCCCCTGCAAGATATGATATGCCCTCCTGCTTAAGGCTAATGCCCGGACTGCTTGAGGTTGTCATCGTCCTGGCCCCTGCTGCAGAAGCACCAAATACCATATTTATTGCAGCGAGTTCACTTTCAGACTGGATAAAAATCCCTCCGACTTCAGGCATCCTTTGCGACATATATTCAGGTATTTCATTTTGGGGCGTTATCGGATAACCGGCATAGAACCAGCACCCTGCCTGAATAGCAGCCTCTGCCATAACTTCGTTCCCTTTCATTAAGACTTTCTTATTTTTTTTCTTTTCCATATTTTTGCCTTCCCGATACGGGTCGGTACGACTCGATTCCGAGGTCGCTTCGACTGCCCTTTCTTGTCTTCTCTCCATACCTCAATTGCAATATCAGGGCAAATAACCGCACAAAGCCCGCAGCCATTGCACTTGTTATTATCAACTGGAACTGCCGGATGATAACTCATCGAATTAAACCCTTTGTCAAAGGTTATCACGTCCAGAGGGCAGGCAACTTTGCAATAGCCACATCCTTTACATAATTCTTTATCAATATTAATTTTGCCTTTCATTGGATACTATATTACGTTTTTTCTGACATTTATGTAGAGTAATAATAAGGTTTTAATTTTACTTTTTTTTAAGCATTTCTTTCGCATGTTTTATTGATACTGTTGAGCTGTTACCACTCAGCATTCGGGCAATCTCTACAGTCCTTTCATCTTCTTCCATTTTTCTGATTTCGACTGTCGTCCTCTTTCCCTTAATTTTTTTCTCAATCTTTAAATGTGTATTAGCGTAAGACGCTATCTGCGGCAGATGTGTTATGCATATTACCTGATGCCGCGATGAAAGACCCTTTAACTTCTGTCCAACTGTTTCAGCAGCCCTTCCGCCAATGCCCGCGTCTATCTCATCAAAAACAAGAACGGGAATTCTATCTCCTTTTGCCAGAATCCCTTTAAGCGCCAGCATCACCCTTGAAAGCTCTCCGCCTGATGCTATTTTTGACAGCGGTTTAAGCTCTTCGCCTATATTGGGAGATATTAAATACTCCACGCTGTCAATCCCCTTTGAATTTACCTTAAAGCCACCTGCCTGACCCTGCCTGTCCGGCAGGCAGGCGGTAGGCAGGTCTGCTGTATCGTCTCCTGTCTCCTGTGTTATCTGAATTGAAAATTTTGTATTGGGCATGGAGAGCTCGGAAAGTTCTGTTATTACCTGCTGCTCTATCTTTTTTGAGACTGTTTTCCTCTTTTTTGAAAGCAGTTGCGACTTTTCCGATAGTGTCTTCTTAATATCTTGTAATTCGTTCTTGATGGTCGAAAGTCTTTCTTCTGAATGTTGGAGCCCGTCAAGTTCACTTACTGCCTTTTCTTTATAATCAAGAATTTCCTGAATATTACTCCCGTACTTCCTTTTAAAGCCTTTTATAAGCTCAAGTCTTTCCTGAATTTCCTCGAGTCGCAGAGGATCAAAATTAAGGCTGTCCTTATAATCCCTGAGAAAATACCCTGCCTCCTCAATCAGGGGCAGCGCATCTTCCACGTTCTTTACCGCATCATTACCTCGCGGGTCAATATTAGAAATTTCCTTGAGTGCCCCGAGTATTCCTGAAAGATTTGTAATACATGCTGTTTCTGAAGAATAAAGAGAATCATGGGCATGGCTCGCAAGTTCTGTAAGTCGGTGAGCACTGCCTAAAATTTTTGTTTCTTCTGTAAGCTCCCCTTCTTCTCCTGTTTTCAAACCTGCTGATTCTATCTCGTTTATCTGAAATCTGAGAACATCAAGCCTTTGCTCCCTTTCCTTTTCTTTTTCAAGAAGTTCCTCTATTTGCTGTTTTAATGCAGTATAAGATTCATAGAGGGCTGTAACTTCCCGCCTTTCAGGGAGAAGCCCTGCAAAGATATCAAGCAGGTCGATCTGGCTATCCGGCAAAAGCAGGGATTGATGTTCGTACTGTCCGTGAACATCTATAATGCCTCTTCTTATCTCAGACAGAGTCTGTATACTAACCATGGAATCGTTCATATATGCCCTGCTTTTACTCTGAGCAGAAAGAACCCTTTTCATAATAATGCCTTCTTCAATATCAATCCCTATATTACGCAAGAGCTGCCGTGCAGAATGATTTAATAGCTTTGGCGGGACATCAAAAAAAGCCTCTATGACTGCTTCTTTTTCACCACTACGTATAAGCTCGCTTGATGCTCTTTCACCAAGGGCAAGACACAGGGCACCTATTATTATGGATTTGCCTGCACCTGTTTCACCTGTCAGGACATTAAGTCCTTTTTCAAATTCTACTGTAACATCATCAATAATGGCGAGATTTTTAATACGAAGTTCACGCAGCATTTTTATTTGTAATAATTTTTTTTTGACATGATAAACAGGATTTATCCACCACGGCGGATTCGCCGAGGCGAACAAGATTTCTTTCTTTGCCTTTCTTCTAAATATTAAAATATCCTGCAGTTCTTTGCAGGATATTTTAATGTGAAAAACCTCGTATATTATATGCGTTCGCTTATATTGTAGCAAGCTACAATATTACACTCACTGTGCATAGGAAATCCTTATGAAATTAATGCCAGTATTGTCTATTGATAATTGACAATTGAAGACTGGCATTGGTTAAACTACCCTTTATGAAAGTACTTGCACTGGAAACCTCTACGATAGCCGGCAGTATTGCAATTGCAGACGCTGGAGAACTCATAGGAGAACTCAGGATAAATGTGAACGTTGCGCATGCAGAAAGACTGATGAATTCTGTTAACTGGCTTTTAAACGCCTCGCGTCTTTCTGTAAAAGACATTGATGCATTTGCTGTATCCATCGGGCCAGGTTCTTTTACAGGTCTTAGAATCGGTCTCAGCACAGCAAAGGGCTTTTCTTACGCAACCAATAAACCCCTTGTGTCTGTGCCAACTCTTGATGCCTTTGCAAGAACACTGCCGTTTTGCTCCTGTCTCATCTGTCCAATGCTCGATGCAAGAAAAAATGAAGTATATACAGGGCTGTATAAATGGGAAGAGGGCATGTGCAAGAAGATTATATCTGAATCAGCGGTAAACCCCGCAGATTTTTTGAAGGACATGAAAAAAATTAAAGAGACGATTGTCTTTATGGGAGACGGGACAAAAATTTATAAGAAACTCATTATAGATATACTGAAGAACAAAGCTATATTTGCTCCTGCATCGAAAATGTCTCCTTCGGCATCAAGTGTAGCAGAGATAGCGCTTGAAAAACTAAAACAGGGGTTAACAGCAGATCCTGTCAGCCTTATACCTTTTTATATAAGAAAATCAGAGGCAGAGGTTCATTGGAAGGGATAATAATCAGGAAGATGAAGCATGCCGACCTTCCACTGGTTGATATCATGGAAAAACAGTGTTTTACTCTTCCATGGCACATAAGTTCTTTTAAGTATGAACTGGGGCACAGGGATACCATTCTCAAGGTCGCTGTTTTTAATAATCAGGTGATAGGTTATGTGTGTGTACAGACTATTCTGGATGTTACGCATATATTGAATCTTGCTGTCTTGCCAGAATTCAGGCGCATGGGTATTGGAAGTATGCTCCTCCGGGATGTACTGCAGGAATTAAAACAATTGAAAACAGACTTGGAGTTTATAACGCTTGAGGTCAGGGAAGCCAATACTGCAGCAATAAAATTGTACGGGAAATTCGGGTTTGACATAATAGGCAAAAGACCCGGTTATTATAAGAAGCCGCTTGAAGATGCGGTTATAATGGGACTTAAACTGAGAGAAAGCACAAATGATACGGGGTAATACAAAAATGAAACTCGGGATAGAAATACTTGAAAGACAGTGGCCCGGAAAATTAAAGGGCGCTCGAGTTGGGCTTCTTTCGCATCCGGCTTCTGTAAACATAAGGCTGGAACATGCTGTTAATATCTTTCTGAAATCAAAAAAGTTTGAATTAAAAGCTCTTTTCGGCCCTCAACACGGAATCCGCGGGCAGACCCAGGACAACATGATAGAATGGCAGGGGTTCAGGGACAAGAAAACAGGCCTTCCTGTATACAGCCTTTATAGCCATACTCGAAAACCAGAACCTGCAATGTTAAACAACATAGATGTGATGGTAATAGATATTCAGGATGCAGGTTCCCGCTACTACACATTCATATGGACAATGGAGCTCTGCATGCAGGCATGTCGTGAAACTGGTAAATCAGTTATAGTCCTTGACAGACCGAATCCCTTAGGAGGTGCCATTATTGAAGGCCCTGTGCTTGATATGGCTTATGCCTCATTTGTCGGGCAGCGTCCGCTGCCGGTACGGCATGGCATGACAACAGGGGAAATTGGCAGCTATTTAAAAAATGAATTCTATCCATCCCTTGATTTTCATGTCATACCAATGCAGGGGTGGAAAAGAAAGATGTGGTTTGATGAAACCGGTTTGCCCTGGGTTATGCTTTCTCCTAACATGCCGACATTGGACACAGCCACTGTGTATCCTGGAATGTGCCTTGTGGAAGGCACTAATCTGAGCGAAGGACGCGGCACAACGCGGCCGTTTGAGATATTCGGAGCGCCGTTCATAGAACCCGAGAGACTGGTAAACCAGCTTAAGGGATTCAAACTCCCCGGCGTTGTTTTCAGACCCGTGTATTTTCAACCTACTTTTCAAAAGCATGCCGGCAAGCTATGTGGAGGGGCTCAGATGCATATCACTAACAGAGAACAATTCAAATCATTTAAAACAGGGGTTGTGGTTATAAAGGCAGTACATGACCTTTACCCAAAACATTTTCAGTGGAGAAAACCTCCGTATGAATATGAGAAAAAAAAGATGCCGATTGATATACTCGCAGGTACAGACAGGCTAAAAAAGGATATAGAAAAGGGGAAACCCGTTTACAGGATAGAAGAATGGTGGAAAAAACAGAGCTCCGAGTTTCAGAAAAAAAAGAGAAGCAAATATTTGATGTATGAGTAACGTTAAACTGAGGGGTGCGTACCTGTCGGTTTAATTTTTATTAGCTTTATTTTGGTTCCAAAACCAGTAAAATATTTTCATCAAACCATTCAATTTGACTCGTATCCTGGAACCGCACCTTAAGGTTTTTTTGAAATCCTTTTAATGACTCGACCAGTTCGTACTCCTCGTAGAGAGAAAACGTGGAATAGTGTTTTGCTTTTACTTTTTCGACAAGCTGTTCCATGGTGGAATTTCGCTTATATTTAAAAAGCTTAGTAGTTTCCAATTTCAATGAATTAACTGAATTAATATGTTGTTCCATTTCATCAATTTCGTATAAACGATTTTCTTTTTCAGAGAATAAGGGGAAATATTGTCCCAATACACTTCTATTATTTTGACTCCTCAATCGAGTATAGATAAAAATCCTTCCGTCATCTTTTATCACTCTGGAACATTTTTGTATAAATATAACAAAATCAAAATGATGTATGGCATTAAAAGTAAAAATACAGTCCATTGAATTATTTTCCAATGGAATATCATTTGCATCAGATTTGATCGTTTTAAAATTATTTATCCCATTTCTTTTCAGATAGTCCGAAACCTGTATAAGCATATGTTCATTAATATCAATACAGGTTAAATGTAGGTTATTGATGTATTGAAAGAGCAGCAAGTCGTAGCGTCCGGCACCACATCCGATATCCGCGGCTTTAACTTCAGGCAGTTTCCCCAATGTTTCGCCAATAAAGGCAATCGGTTCAACATCAGTTGTTCTTGTCCGTCTGTAACTGGAAGCAACTTCTGAAAAATGATTATTAATATTTTTCATCATGTCAATCCGATATAACGTTAAACTGAGGGGTGCGTACTTGTCCGCCTTAGGTGGATTGCGCATCCCCCTCCAGTGACTGGTTAGACATCTTCATTTCGTAATGTGTATAGTTTTTGTTTGACCTCACTCTTTTCAGACCTGACACTCAACACACATACAGGCAATACTATCTATCATTTCGGCAAATAACAATTCGGCGTATGGTTTCCAGATTCATCAAAACAGCTATCACGATTAATACAGGGTAAGCTTGATTCAATATTGCACCCAGAAAAATCAAGAAAACCCTGACATCACGCCCCATCCTCACTCCTTTTTTGATGCGGCTTTTCATGAGCTTGTCGTATTTGTCCGCTGTGTAGCTCAACATAAAGGAGCCGATGATGGCTAAAAATCCTACCCCCAAAGCCCACGGAGACAAGTATTGACTATAAACATACCAAGTCAGTCCAAACAGTAAAAAAGCATCTGCATACCGATCCAGTACCGCATCGAACCATCCACCGTAATCGGAAGATAAATATTTAAGACGGGCTACTTCCCCGTCAGAGCCATCAATAATAGAGGCAAATTGTGCAATGATTCCCCCAAAAACCAGAAACCAATAGTTACCCAGTGCAAACAGTCCCGCTGCAATCATTGAGAGTGCAAAAGAGAAAAACGAGATCTGATTGGGGGTGATATTAAAATTGACCAGAACTTTAGATAAACGGGTAGAAATCGGGCGATTCAACCAACGGGCAACCGGGCCGTCGTTGTTTTTCCCCTGTAACGAATCCAACAGCATTTTTTCAGCTTTTTGGTGGGCTTTTTCATCATCAACATCAATCCAGAATCCCTTTGTTTGCACTGATTTTGCGTGTTTATTCTCTGCCAAAACCCGTATTGCAGCAGACAAAGACGTATCATTATGAATTTTACAAGCACGGTCCAATGCTTCAAATATTGCCGGTGTGCAAAGGAAAAGACCGGTATCAAAACCGTTGAAATCGTCAATGGTTTTGCCGATATTAAGAATGTACCCATCTTGGATATGAACCCTGGTCACATCTTCTATGTTAATCAGTGGATTGTTTTTATCAGTATCCACCGCCAACAGAACCTCGCCTTCATTAAGCGACTGCTCCAGCAATGATCGAATAATAGCTGAATCAAAAAGATGATCCGCCATCAATAACAGAAAAGGTTCCTCCATAACATCCCGTGCTTTTAATACCGAAAAACCGTTTTCTTTTTGCCAGTCATTATTCTGAATAAAAGTAACCGCAACATTAAGGCGTTTGGCAAGCTGTTGTAAAAAACAGGTGACTTGTTCTCCCTCATACCCTGTGACCACATAAAATTCATCCGCCCCGCCTTCTATGGCGGAGCGGATAACACGCTCAATCAACGGCACACCCAACAAAGGAACAAGTGGTTTGATATCGCCTTTCGATTTAAGCCGGGTTCCTTGCCCGGCAGCGATGATCAAGCATTTCACTGACTATTTCCCATGAATGAATTCTTCAGTCATTGTGTAGGCTTCATCATCAGTGAATTGTTTGGGTGGATGTTTACAAAAATATGCAGAGGGAGCAGTCAAAACCCCTCCTTGCTTACGATCCAGTGCCAGTTTGGCACAGCGGATGGAATCAATTGCCACCCCGGCTGAATTGGGTGAATCTTCCACGGAAAGCCGCATTTCAAGATTCATCGGCACATTACCAAACAGTCTGCCTTCCATGCGGATGAAGCAGACTTTATTATCCTTTTGCCAGGCGACATAATCACTTGGGCCTATATGAATATTTTCATTTTCCAAACGTCGGGATGCAACTGCCTGTACAGCCTCGGTTTTAGATTCCTTCTTGGAAGCCAGCCGGGCATGGTTCAGCATATTTAAGAAGTCTGTATTGCCACCGGTATTTAACTGATAAGTCCGTTCCAACTTGACTCCCCGTTTGTTAAACAGGTCGGTCAGGGTGCGGTGCGTAATGGTAGCCCCCAATTGCGCTTTAATATCGTCACCGATGATTGGAATATTTTTGTCTTCAAAACGTTTCGCCCATACAGGATCGCTGGCTATGAATACCGGGATATTGTTTACAAAAGCAACCTCTGCTTCCAGTGAGCAATCGGCATAGAACCGAGTGGCTTCCTCGGAACCGACCGGAAGATAATTCATCAGCACCTCAGCGCCTGAACTTTTTAACCCCTTTACGATTTCTTCCTCTGTCGGTTCAGGCTCATCCGCAATAACAAAGGTGTACTGGTCTGCATAGTCTTTCATATGTTCCGAGAAACCATCCAGAATTTTTCCCATCTGTACTTTTACGCCAGATAGCGGAATATTCGCACAGAATACGGTGGTACAATTGGGTTTGGAAAAGATAGCCTCATTAACATCCAGTCCAATTTTGCGTTTGTCAATATCAAACGCAGCAACTACTTCAATATCTCCAGGTACATAACCGCCTATCTCCCAATGCATTAAGCCGATGGCATCCTCAGGGACTTTACTGCGGTAGTAATGGATTCCCTGTATCAGGGAACTTGCACAATTTCCAATACCAACAACTGCTACTTTAATTTTGCTCATAATAAATTAATTTACCTCCGTAGTTGCGACTAGGGTGGGTAATGCTGCCATTGCCCGCCAAAAAGATTTGGATGAAAAAATATTTTACTCTATTGCGGCCTAATCCCACTCATGAGGAGTGCCCGAAGGACATCTGTTTCATCTGAGACATTTTGCGCCTGATAACCAGCAGATACTTCTCATCAGCGGGATTGTCGAGGGCGCAAAACGTCCTCGACAATATAGTGATTACAGGACTATCTATATTTATACCAGATTAATTAGACATAAATCAATCAAAATTTGTTTTATTTAAAGGGTATTCCCTTATTTTCCAACTAAATAACGCGCATTTTGTAATGATATAAAGAAAATAGTATAATTCTTCATGATTAATTTACCGCTTGTTTTTTAACAGAATGAATAAAAA
>SDBV01001715.1_pt1 | contig 32829 bp, 31 predicted proteins | sample 2277081 | NCBI WGS metagenome assembly SDBV01 (sample SAMN10402039, study PRJNA504765) | marine sediment metagenome | isolation source: marine sediment core GS10_PC15, 223 cmbsf | place: Arctic Ocean: Southern Knipovich Ridge | collected 2010 | reverse complement strand
TTCTAAACTCATGCCAAATGTGCCTACACCATATTTGAATATCTCGACTGCCTTCTCCGCACACCAAATGTCTACCTCTTTCTGTCCGTGCATTTTGGCAAGTATTGAGGATATCCTTCGTAATCCATGATATTGTCTGAATTCAACATCCAAATCATTCTTTTCGTCTTGGTTGGTTCTATCTGATATTGATAGAAAGAACTCGTTAAGGTATTCGTCAACCTCTGCTGTGAATTTAGGATCTGGTTGTCCATTAGCCCAGTTAAGATATGCTGTAATTTCTTCATCTGTGAATGCCCCTTCTGGTTTCCCTTTGTTCTCATACTCGTTAATACGTTGCATTATTTTTCTCTTCTCTTCTCTTGTATATGTGTCAGGAAATCTGAATATCAAGTCACATCTACTGAGTAAGATTACCCCAAATCTATCCAGACCTACGTTTTCCATCAATGTCCTGTCATCGTTCCATTTGCCGTCCCTTGGGTTTGCTGCAAGTATAACTGCAGTGTCTGCATTCAATGTTCCTAGTTTATCGGCTTTGTCAATATATACTACTTTTTCCTCCATTACACTAACTAGTGATTTCCTGTGATCTTTTTCCAGTTTATCGAACTCATCTATAATACCTACCCCTCCACTAGCCATTACCAGTGCTCCGGGACTTAGGATTCTTGTACCATCACTTGTATTGACTAGTGATGCGGTGAGACCTACTCCTGATGCTCCTTCTGCGCTTGTCCTGACAACCTTGGGACCAACCAGACTTAATTGTTTCAGCAATGTGGTTTTTGCTTTTCCCGGCGAACCCAGCAGAAACAAATTAAGTGTGTCTCTGGTGTTTTTCGCCTTCCTGCTTCTTACTGTAGTCATCAATACGCTAAGTTTCTCATACGTATATCCGTACACACCATATGCAAAACTTTTTTCCGTCAGATGGTCTAACAGGCTTTTATCCAGTACATGTAATTTTATCTTTTTCAATAACTCTGGGCTAGGCATTATGTTTTTTACATCATTTGTCTGCTCCATATCTATCACGTTTATAGTGATCTTATTCTTATTGTTCTTATCAGGAACCGATGTGAAGAACCCTATCACTTTTAACAAATCATTAGTACCGTGTTTTGACACATACCCTCCTCTAGCCATAAGGGTAAGTAATGATACTGCTTGTTTTACATTATCTGTTGCGTTATCCCTGACATACACATATTGAAAGTCTTGTGTTTCTAAATTCCTCATTAGTTTCATTTTTGGTTTAGACCTGTGGTCTTCACATAGTCTGGATTCTCCTGCTTCTAACTCGTACACATCATCACAACTCTCACAATAATATTCTCCCTTGAGAGTCTCGGTCAATGGCTCTGATATAGTCACTACCTCACATGTAAACACCACTATCTTGGCTTCGTGTTTCCTTCCACTAAGTCTTCCTACGGTTGTGTCTGTGTTTCCTGTCAGATGTAGTTTTATGCCTTTATATTCATCCTTAAAGACACTTTGTTTCATTGGTTCTAGGTTAGGGGACTTTGCATTCATGCAAGCAATAATCACCGCTTCTTTCAGAAATCCCCTATATGAGTTATAGTTCTTTTCTATCAGTTTTCTAATCTTAAACTGGTCTATATCTAATATGAACTCCCCGTCTGGTTTCAGACTAGTGAGTGCATTCTTTTTTTTGTCCAGTATTCGGCGCGCCAATTCGTCCTCGGATATCTTTTCTATTTCTTCTTCTTGTGTCACTTCTTCTTCTTTCTTATGGTGGTGATAGCTTACTGCATCGCTGAATATTCTGTCTATTTCTGATTGGGTTAATGGTGGTTTATTTGAACTATTCCACCTCTCAAACTCAAACTTTGCTGTCTTTGCGTCTAGTTTCGCTTTAAATAACAAGTGGTTAACATACCATAATGCAGAGTTATGTCTACCTCCCTCTGGAATATTACCTTTGATTAAGTCTGATTTATCAGTGCTTTGTTTTAATCCCAGTGAGTATTTGAGACCGTATTGGTTACAGATGTCAGTAATTCTGGTTTCTACCATCTCTGCATCTATCTTTTTTGGCTCCTTCACCCCTACTATTTCATATGTTGACCCGTCCTTATGTGGTGATGGTGTACAATAAGATAATAATACCCCTCTGGATTTTATTTCTATTTTTGGTTTGGTGTCATCTATGTCGTTGTCTGGTGGTTTACTTTCTATTGCTCTGTCTGTATAGTAATACATGTGCGCCTTTTCTGGATTCGCGTGCTGTTCTGTCAATGTATTCTGTGATATCTGTTCTATTCCGTTTCTGGTGAATTCATCTATGGCCAATTTGTTATCACAGTCTATCATGTTAATCCACAGTCCTTGTTTGGATTTGTTATGGAATACCTTACCACAGATTACAGCCATGCCTTCATCGAATAGATTGTCCGCTTTCCACTTATCATGTGTCTCTTGTGGTATTGGTTTCTGTTGCCATTCGGTCCACGTTACTTTAGGTACCTTCTTTATGGCATCTGCTGGGATTATATTTACTCCTATCTCATTACGCCAAAAATCTGCATACTCGTTAGCTGTTTCTGGTTTACCGTTCAAATCTCTTCATCCTTTCTTCATTCAAACAATTAAGATACATTTTAGCCCAATCCTGTTGTTTGTCTATGTCGCTAACTTCAAACTGTTTTATTTTCTGTTTTAGTAAATTCTTAGTTTTATCAGATATCGGGTCTATCCTTACCACGACTTTATCCCCATTTAGAAATGCGTCCATGGTTCCTAACGGGCACTTGTCTTCCAAATACACCGTTAGTGCCTTCCATAGTAGTTTTGTGCGTGTTACTCCTTGTGCAGCAGCTAATAGTTGGGCTTTCTTCCAGATTTTATCGTCAAAAATATAAAATGTTGTATGTGTCTGCACATAAAAAAATAAGCTTGTAAGGTAATATAAACTATTACTAAATAAATAACTTACTTAAGTTACTTTTTAACTTACTTAAGTTACTTTTTCTTCTTTACTTACTCTTCTGAGTATTTACTTGGCCATATCTCGTCTTCCCATTGTAGCCCAGATTTATCTCCTGCTACATATGTACCTCTATGTACTACTTTATCTTTATGGTAAGTCTCTACATGCGACTCAATACCTTCTGTTTTAAGAAAATAACCATCACAATAAGGACACTTTTCATACATATTTGCCTTAAACCTAGCAGGAGATGTGAATCTTTGCCCACTGAATGATTTCTTCTGTTGATCTCTCTTCTCACATTTCTCCTCATGCGCAACATTATTCTCATAATCCCAAAGCCTCCATCTACCAGTAGAGTCATGGTCTTGTGGATTCCACCCTAGTTCCTCTACTCCACATTTCTGGCATTTCTTATCATTCATTCTGGCAAATCTCTCCTTTCGGCGAATATTGCTGATTTTCCACACACTTCACAGAGACCCTCAGAATTAAAGGTGTCCCAATTCCTGCACTCACCACAGATTAAATGAACCTTCATGTTGAATTTACCCATCAATAACCACTCTCATCATGCATCTTATCATACATTGTATATGCCTTATCCCTCTTTTTAATTCTTAATAGTCTTCCACAGCACGGACACCATTTAAAGAACGATTCGAATATTTCTTCACAGGTACAACACTTTCGAAGATCCTGATTGTAGATTCCAGCTATTCTTTTATCGCCTATGCTTAGTAATTTACAAAGTGTGTGTCGTTCCTGAATGGTTTCTTTTGCTCTAAGTAGTTTCTCTGGTAGGAATATGTCTAGAATATAACGAAGCTCTGAATAAAATCCATTATCGTTTTTATACAGCCTTCTTGTCTTTCCATACAGTCTGATATCTATCAGCCATTCATATAATAATTGGTGGTTTTTTAAAGGCATTTTGTCAGGTTCTCCATTACTTCAACTGGGGCTAATTTATCTGTTAGTTCGCTCCTGTCTATTGCCCATAGATTAGGCATCTCATCATACCAGAAATCTATCACTATCCATCCTAATGCTTCTAAGGCAATCTTTTGAAATCCATCCTTTATTTTCTGTCTTTTCTTCTTATGTGGAGGACCCATCAACCTTATGCCTATCTTATCATTGGATATGGCTATATCGAGTTTACAGCTAGGATATGCCTTTCCATCTATAGACAGACCAGAGACTGGATACTCTTGTATAACATCTCCTATTCCTACATAAATTTCTCTTATAATTTTAGTTGCTCTTACTTGTTCGACTCTAAATGCGTCTTCATTACCTTCACGCATTGCCTTGTTGATATATTGATTATTCATTAGTTATGACATCCACAATCGCATGAGTCGCCTTTATCGCAACATCCACATCGGGCACAACATTTTTCTGCCATATGGATGATTTACGCGTAGTGTTATTAAACAGTTTAACCAAACTCTAACATCCCCTCTCTTAGTCCACACCTGTGTTTTTTCTTCCTCAGATGAACGGCCCCAAACATATTGTTAAACCCTTCTCCCTTTCACCATAAATGAATTTCTGATTCCATACTGTAGACTTTACAACATATGGCTTCCGTTATTTCATGTTCTAACACAAACACCCAATCATCCGTGCTGAAGAGAAACTCCTTGCAGTATGGACATTTTACTTGTCTGATTGTTATGTGTATTTTGACATGATCTATCTTGTTTGTCTTTTTATTCCGCATTCTATAATTATTCCACATGGCAGGCCAAAAATCTGGATGGACTCCATAAGCTGGTTCTTTAATGAATAATTCTATTTGAGAGTTGCTACGCATCCTTCAGAGCCCTCACTTCGTACTCTTTCTGTGAATGCATATGGAGATTTACATTTTGTGCATACACTTGGAATTTCAAAGTATGCTTTAATAACCTTTTTCGAGTTTGTCTCATCTCGCTCGACTTTTGGTCTAGGAAACCATTCATATCCGCACCTGCATGTCAATAACGGTAGCGTTAATTTTCTCTTCATGATAAGGGAAATTATACCATACGTCATATATACTTAACGGTGCTTCATATAACGCTTCCAATTCTCCCTACCTACTACAATCTGGTTGTCAAGGAATTCTCCCCACTCTTCCGCAGTGGTTTCATTTTTTTCTAATTTCCTCTTCATTTTTTTATGTTCTTGTTGTTGGACTTTGGTGTAAAGAGAAACTAATGGCATATTATCTTTCTCCTTTGTTCCTTCCCCTTATATGGTGGAAACTTCCTTCCTTGTAATATCTGTTTTATTTTTCTCTCAAATTCTTCACCATGAGATAAGTAAGGGAATCTAACATGAACCAATTCATGCGCTATCACTCCTTTCACTATTTTTCTACCCTTCATTACTCTGATATTAAGGAATACCGCATCAGCGTTTGGATATGCAACTCCATAATATTTGTAAGCAGATGTTCTTCTTCCTTGCGTCCATTCTATTGGGGCGTCTTTCACTTCTCTTGTTGTGAACCATAGGTATGGTGGCTCCATTGATAACTGTCTACAGAATTTTTCTGTATAGTCCGCAATGTAGTCCAATAACGAGTCTGTTAACTTCATAATAGTACTATATACTGTGGAGTATATATTTGTTTCGAATTAGAAATCTAGATATTTTATTCTTTTTCCTTTAAGCCAATTATCTACATCATCATAATCATATTTCATTTCTCCCCGCTCATCCATTATCTTTGCATATACTCCATCTATCTGTTCAAACAAATCCTTACATACCTTGTCATATCTATTCATCCTCTTTACTGGATCTTTTTCCTGTCCTCGTATCTTTAGATCTATTAATTCGTCTACAATTGCATTATTATATTTTTTATTCAGAGTCTGTATGTTTGGCTCTATCTCATTGCTATCCAGTGCGTGTATTCCAGCCATCAAAGCTCTTATAATGTACAGGTATTTTTTCACGGTGTGTTTGCCATTGAGTATGAATTTATTATAATTCTGATACGCCATTCCCCTATAACTATTGAATATTCCTGTATAATTCCAATATCCATATGCAAGTTCTTTTAGTTCTTGGTGTTCTGGTGAGGTTATCAGTGGAGTAGTGAATAGGTGTTCTAATATGTTGCAGTTTCCTTTCATAATTAGACCCAGTTCCTTTTTTAGTTCATGTAATACTGCCTCATCGTCTACTTCACCGTTTTTTCTAAAGGTTTCAAACTCAATGGTTTCTCCCGGAGTTTTTATTCCTAACAACATGTTAGTTTTAACTTGAAAACTTCCTCTGTAATCTGTATCAGAGTCTTTACTTCTGAACCCGTATAGGTCGCTTCCGCTTATACTTACGTATACTATTTTTCCGTGGTACTTGTTGTTTACCAGTTCTCTTAGTTGATTTAGAAACTGTATATGTTCCTTCATTTAATTTTTCCTCCACAATTTTAAGTTTAATGAACTGTTCATTTTGCACACTATCACGGTATATGACTTCAGTTTTCTCAATCCTCTTTATTTTCCTTCTAATTTTATCGATTTCGTCCACAGATATTTTCGTTTAAACTCATTTATCTTTGTTTCTACACTCTTCGACAACACTATATTCTTCTGTAGTTTCTTGGTTGAGTTGACTAAAAGATTGACTCTCTTGGCTATATCACACCATTGATCTACCTTATATTTTGGTCTACTTGAATGTTCATCCATCTCATACACTGTCTCATAAAGTCCTCTTGTTGTATATTCCACGGTCAGTTTACCGTCCTCTATTACAAGATTAGTATCTCCGGGGATTGATTGTTTGTATGGATTTGATGCTGTCAGTTTCATTCTCTCTTTTCCGTTTGAATATGATGTCTTCATGGCAAATCCTAAATAATCTCTGTCTATATGTTTGTAGAATCCAGCTCCTATACCATAACTGATGAAACTCAGTGGAACTCCTTGAGATTTAAATATCTTATCAAAGTTTTTTATCTTTTTCCTATCCATACCTTCTCCAATTATTATAGAACAATTCTCATTTTTAGATCCATAATGTCTCCATATAGCTAATGACTGTTCTATCACATCACCACTGTCTGGCCTGAATACTAAATGCAGATCATATTGTTGATTGAATTCTAGTATCTCCGGGATATATTCTTCAATAACTCTCCATGGGTCATATGTGTCTATCACCAGTGATACTACTTCTTGTTCTTTATCTGCAGCTTGTTTTATCGCATGTTTGAATCCATCTAACTCATTATCGAATTGCTGTATTGTTTTATGTGCAGTGGCTGCAATACTAGTCATTCCTGCATTCGGTGTATATTGTACGCCATGAAAATCATCTGTTCCATCCATGACCATATTCCATGCCTTGGCAGCCCAATATGCATCTTCCAATGAACGGTGTCCTCTAAATCCAAAACTGTGAAATTTATTAGTATCTGTGCCTCTTTCATTGAGATACTTTGACAGGAATAAAGCCTCAGTAGCACATGCACTAGGAAAATATGAATGCAGGTATATTCCTTCCCACCATGTAACCAGTTCACCAAACCCCTTATCAGTGTTAGTTACTTTGGCGAATGGTGTTCCTTTAGGACACCAAGTACCGTCTGGTAGTGCTTCTACCTTAAGAGGTATCCAACCATGAAGTTTGTCACATATCTCCATCCACATATCTACTGGAAATTTTAATCCCATTTTATTCGCATACTCATTCGCTTCAATTACCATGGATTCTTGGATCTTCCTATTCAGTAAATCAATAACTATCTCGTTAAAACCAAACAAAACCATACCACGGCTCCTGTTATAGAGGTGTGATATTTCATAGTCTACATTCTCCTTAAGATATGAATGACTAATATTATAGCAATCCGTCAACATTAACGGATTTCTTAGAAGATCATTTTTCAACTATCATCACTATTACCTTTGAATTGGATATCTTGTCCACATCAATGTCTGGAATGTCTATCTCTCCTAAGACCTTGATGTAATATCCTACTCCATCTGATGGTAGTTTTGGAACTACTGATAGTCCTTTTACTTCTCCTACGTCTTTACCGTTAATTCTTATTGTCAGGTAGCCCCACCACTTTGAATCCTTTACTTTTTAATGCTCTCAATACATCGTATGTATAAGAAGCTAAAACTAACGGTAATCCACCTTTTTCATTACTTCTCATAGTGATATGATCTATGTAAAATTCACCTTTGGCGTTCTCTTTAATAGAAAAAGAATAGGCAAATTCAGACTTTGCGTTGTAGCCACTAGCACTCATTATACTGCCTCAGCTAATGCTTCTTTCAGTTTTTCTTTGTATTTTAAATTACGTGGTTTACTTCGTAGTCTGTATCCACAGCATGGACACCATAAGCCTTCATATTTGATGAACTCTTCACAAATCTGACAGCGTTTTTGTCCGTCTGCATACCTGCCTATATTTTTAGGTTTTTGTGCTTTGTATCTTATGCAAATTCCTTTACAGGTCATTGTATTAACCTCTTCATTAATATTAGGGTGTTTTGAACACAATATATACCTTTCGGTATACTACTTCTGTTCAGCGTTAGACACCCCTTCCGTAGTCAGGTAATAAACAGCCTCATTTCTTGGATGTTCTGGAGAGTCATCCATGAGAGCAACCCTTTTAGTCTTACTTCCTTTCCTGAGATACACTCTAAATGTTGAACGGTGTGCCATAATATTTCCACCGACTGCCCTTATTGGGTCTCCGAATACTCCCTCAGCGTTTGAAAGGACTTGGTTAGCTAAAAGCACTGGTATGTTAAAGGATTCTGCGTATCTTTGTATCAGTTTCAAATGTCTGTTCAATAACTGTTGTCTTGGTGCAAGACTTCCTCTTCCCTCGTATTCTGATCTAAAGTTTGCTGTTATGGAGTCTACTATTATCATTCTTACAGGTATTTGACCTTTATTCTGATCCTGCATATAATCTCCTAATCCTTCTACAATTTTTACTTGGTGAGACGCATCATACGCTCTCAATTTTATGATATTACTCATCACTATATCCTCATCTAATCCTCTGGCAATTGCTATCTCTCTTATTCTCTTTGCTGAGAATGTGTTTTCTGTGTCTATGTATAAAACCTGTCCTCCCTTACTTGCCTCAATTACTGCGGAAGTAAAGCATATCTGGGTTTTTCCACTACCGTTTAGACCATAAAACTCTGTTATTGTTTGACTATCTATACCACCTCTAAATAAATCATTCAGAGACTTGCATCCAGTATCTGCCTGCCACCTTTCACTTTCTCTGAATTTCTCTACCTCGCTTGCAGTTTGCATTGCTTGCTCCAACGTTGCCATCGGATCACATATTTTACGTGCTTCGGCAATCAATTCACCACACTCATCTACGGTCAATCCTGATATTTGAGCCACATCATTAGGGTTCCTACAGGATAAACTCATAATTGTTGTTACGCCTGCCTCTTCCAATCTCTTTGAACGTATTGGACCGATTCCCGGAAGGTCACTTATTTTCATATCTACCTTCTTTTGAGATTCTACCTCTGCACTTTCAAACTCTTCTTTAGTTTCTGCTTTTTTCTTTACCATCTTCCATCACTATAAAAAATTAAAGGGGATATATATCTATCCCAAGATTGTCCCGATAGCGCGTGAGATGTTACTTAGTGAGTTTTGTGTCACTATAATTCTCTGTCTATCATAGTCCTCTACTGATTCTGGTACTATCCTTTGTGCTACTTTTTGAGCTTTCTCTAAGATAGTTGTATCATAGAGTTCCAAGAATGTTTCAAAAAGTTTCTTTTTGTAGTCGTAGGTACGCACACCTTTGTTTCCTGATGATTTGTTGTTTTGTGTGAAATCAGTGATGTCTCCGCCTAATTCTTTTTGGAGTTCATTGATTTTCTTTTTTGCTTCATCTTTCTGCACGTCAGTTGCGCCAGACTCTTTTTTTAATTTTGCCCATTCAATCTTTAGGCTTTTGAGAATTTCTATTCTTCTCTCAGGTGTTGGTGTATCCAGCTCAGTTTGAGACATTTAATTCACCTTCTTGCAAGTTTTTGTTCGAAATAAAAGGCTCTACTTTTTCTTGCGGATTAGATTTGTTTTCACATTTCATGCTTTCTTTTCAGGTTTAACATCCTTATTAATGTTTGCACTTATTTTTTCCAATTTTATAATTGTTTGTTCTTTTTGACCTATTATTCCTAATAAGTAAGTTATTGTTCCCTCTAATATTGATTGGGTTCTACCAGCACTTGCATAATATCTTGATTTTTGCTGTTCTACATTTGAAAGGATTATCTGTAGATCCAATTGGTCTACATTAACCTGTTTTAAATTAGGTGTTTTTTCTACCTTTTTTAATTCTGGTTTAGGCATACAGGATATTGTATAACTCTAATATTTAATTCCTTCTATGTGTCTACGAGTCCCATATCCCTCAGTATTATTACGAGAGTGTTGATGGCTGCTGTGTTGCTAGCTGTAGTTCCACCTGAGAATATGGCAGTTTGCTGTGATCTCGGAGCAGTATTATAAAATCCAACGTTATCATTGGATCCATTTCCATGGTCTAGATCTCCAGTTATTATGGCATTATCACATTGTAAAACTGGAGTGGTAATTAAGGTTCCAGTCATTGTTGAGGCGTTAATACCTGAGTCAATTCTAAGTTGTCCTGCTGCTCGAATATCATTCCACCTCAAACTTGCGGTACCTAAATCATATAGATTATCATTATCTGGAGTTAGACCACTATCGATAAAGGCGTTAAAGATTACCCTATCGAATATAGAGTTACCAATTACAGTTAAGTTTCCATTAAGGAAAGTATCTCCGTTCAGGTTGGTTGTACTATTTACTGTTAAATTTCGTATATCTTCAAGATCTTCATTACTGAAATCCCATGTACCGTCCGATAAAATGGATCCAACCTGTGCTCCATTTATTCTCCATTCAAATCCATCCCCACTAGGAACATCGAATACCATTTCTGAACTGGTAGCAAATATTTCTGCGAAATCACCACCAGAGGATAACATTCTCCACCTGTCTGCATATAATATAGACCAGAATAATGTACTGCTTCCTAATGTAAAAACAGAATCTGAAGAAGGTTCTATTTGACCTGATACTCTAAGATCATCGAACACAGTGAATTGTGTTGATCCCCAACTTCCTTTCAATACTCCGTCTATTGTGGTGTTAATCACACCTGATCCAACATCTATTACCTCTACACTAGAATCCCCTTCGAATATTATGTCAGGGGCTCCTGCACCAGTAGGTAAGTTATCTAATCTTACTTTTCGCAGGGCTGCTACACTCGCATCATAAGTTAACACATAATCGGTAGAAGTATCGGGTGATATATCTTCTGTTTCATCATTGATTGTTTCTCCTCCCATATTTAGAATATCGTTTCCACCCATGGTTAGAGTTTTAAAGATTTGAACTTCCTCAAACTGTGCATTTAATATTAGGTAGGCAGTATCAAATGTACCACTCTCCATTAATCTAAACTCCATACCTGCGTCTTCTATACCGACTCCAGTTTCTATCTGTCTTACTTTGATGCTTGCATAATCTCTAGTTAGAGAACCACCTGAATTAAATCCTTGAAATAGAATCTCATGTGCTAAAAGCCCATCAGTAGAATTATTTCCCTTTAACATTAATGATGGTATAACTGCGTCTTGGTCTATGGTTACACCACCTAGACTAGAGTTGTTTTTAATTAATAATACTGGATCTAGATATGAGATTTGTATGTCTTGGTTATCAGAAGAATCTAGAAATATTATACTGTTTAAATTTCTAAGGTTGAATCCTAGACTATTAAAGAAGTACTCGTTTACTGCATTGATATCAACTTCAACTGCATTTCCTGTAGGTGAGTTTAATCTTAATGCATTAGAACTTCTTCCTATGCTTGGGCTTGCTGCTAACACACCATTATTATGTCTTAGAATTAATCTATCTGCGTTTATATCGTTAAATGAGAATGTATCGCTTCCTATATTCAATGTACCATCTGCACTAGGCACGAAATCCAATGGACTATACAATTGTATTTCTGATGCTGATATATGGAACGCATTTGCTGGTGTAGGGGTTCCATCTACTCTGAATAGGTGTTTGTCAGCAGATCCCTCCATATCGTAATGCAGTTCTCCAGTTGCACGGCAAATTGATTTACCAGTTCCGCTACCGAACCCATCAAATACCAGACATGAGAAATCTTGTATCTGGTTCCCTCCTAGATCTATGGGCTGTAAGAAGTTTACACCATTAGTAAAAATCTGTATAATATCAGTTGCAGCTATCTGTAGGTCTATCTCTGTTCCAGTGTTGATATCCAATGAGCCAGTCGCTCCATTATTTTGTGTTATCTGTCCTGTTTTATCCGCTACTACAGCATCTTGTGCTCTCAATTGGATTGTTACTGGTCCATTACTTGAATCTGTAATATCCAAGAAATCTAATGTATCTACTTTTATCTCTACATTACCGTCACCTGCTGCGGTTCTCCATGCCAGTGCTATCTCGTTATTTGTCAGTCTGTATTTTCCTGCATCCGTTGTTATTGCTGAAGTTGTGCTTGAAATGAAATTACCATTTAACTCTAGATTTGCACTAGCTAATCTAATGTTATTTGAAAATACTTGATCTGCACCACCATTTAACATTGCCACTACTCCATCTATATCCTGTGCCGTCCATGTTCTTGTGGTCGAACCAGCGATTCCTCCTACTTGGAATGCTAGTTTTCTTGTAGAATCAATATCATCTATTATTCTGAATACATTGTCTACAACTTCATTAGGGTTTCCAGTACCTCCTGACGTTCCCCCAATAATTACCCATGATCCTGCCGAGGATGTAGGTATAGGAGAGTTTTCTTGCCATTGAAGTATTAGAACATCATCATCAGTAAGTCCTGTAACATCACTACTGATGTTGACATTCCCTTCGGTTGTAGGTGCTAATAAATCTAAAAGACCTGCAGTTGTCACGGTCAAAAACATGATCTGTCCATCATGTATAGGATCTGCTAAGGTTCTAATCTGGATAGGACTTTCCGCAACTTTTGGTGTCACTATTACCGATGTAGATCTTATAAAAATAGTGTTAAATACATCTGCGCCTCCTCCGGGTGGAGCCTCTGTATCAAATCTTCTGTGGTCTATTGGATTGAATATAAATGGGTACTGTATAGGACCGAGTGCCCTTGAACCGGTAGGTTGAGAGCCACCGATATCTCCTCCGAGGTTTACAGGTGAAGCTACGTCTGTCTCTACAATTTCCCTAAAGTCCTCTAATGCTTTTTCTACTTTTCTTACTCTTAATTCTGTTGTATCTGCGTCCCATGACATTTTTATTCACCTATGGTATGACGAACTTTCGTTTCGCCTCTATCTCCATTTTATATGATGTCGCATCAATGATATGTTTTACCCTCTGAACAACCATTTCTTGTGTTCCTCCCGGAACTTTATCTCCTGTAACTATGAATCTATGACCCACCCTCAGTCTAACATCTCCGTATGATCTAAGGTGTAGTGTTTGTGGAAAGAATTTTGTTCTTTCTCTATGACCCTGTGATGCTAATTTGGCTGTCTGGTAATCACCCTCAGATTCTCTGTGGATAATCTCCGTTCTTCCATCAGGTACCTCAGTGTCATCACTTGTAACATATAGTTCCTTTATGAATCTTAAATCTGATATTGCCAGTTTTGCAAAATCCACATCGAATTTAAGAGGCGCTCCAACTCCTCCTAATGTTAATGAGTCTAGTATATATTGTCCAGCAGTGGCTGCAAGATTTAATCCAGATTCTACACGCGAGTTACTATATCTGTTTGCCCCATCATAGTTTACCTTCCACTGTATTCCCCACATCTTTACGAACCTCCAATCAAAAACCACACCAGTGTATTCTCTCTCTGCAAAGAAAAAGTTACCGAATGGGTTCCATCCTTCTATATCTATTACTTCATCTATTCTATTTTTATACAGTCTTCTTGGGGCTCTGGTTCCAAACGGAATTACCACATCTTCCCATCCATCGTTTCTTCTCAATGTGAATTCATGAAAATATACTCTGTCAAACAAATCAACAGCGAAGAATACAAACGGATTGTTTGCATAACCTTGTGTGATTTTGTTTCCAAACTGATCTTCTAATCTTAATTTTAGTTTCATTGCCAGTCCACTTATTCTACCCATATCTTCTGCCCCTATTCCTCTATTCCATCCTAATATACCAGTGATTGGGGATTTATCTAAGTTAGTTGAGTCCATTGTTCCTAATGGAGAACTAGTACCACCGTAAGCTTCTCCTATGGATGGTGTTCTAAGTATACCACTTGCTAATCTTGGAAATGGAAACCAGAAATTAATCCATGCACCTAGACTAGTTCTGTTGAAAAAGTCTCCTCCAAGTTCTGGTGGCAATCTCCAATCAAACGTAAATTCTATTCCTTGGTTTGGAACTCCTTCTCCTCCGGGTCCTGCAATATATCTTATTTCTTTCACCAAATGAATCGGTGAAGTTTTATTATTGTTTGCAATTACTGTCCAACCATTTGTCCATGAAGCTCCATCATATCTTCTGATTTTACCATTACTCATATCTGTTATGATGTCATCGGCTGTTGGCGCTCTTGATTCTCTCCATGTAATAGGGATTACTGCCTTGTCAAGCTGAGCTACTGATCCTGCTGCGAATGAACCAAAAGATCCTGCAGGAGCTGTTCCTACAAGTATTCTTTGACCGTTAAATAACTCTGCCCCAGTTGGAGGTGTGTTACTTTCTCTTGTAACCCACTTATGGCTAATCGGCTCAAATTCATCATTAAAATCATCTCTGTCATAATTTGCTCTAATAAAATTCCAATCAACAAATTGCCCTCTGTATCCTGATGGTGCACCCTCTGTCATGTTTGATATCCATAAATCTGCATCGTTTGTCCATGGATTAGGTGATACAAAAGTAGTAAAATCAGCAACAGGAAACGCGTTACCAAAGGTAGTAAAATTAGGATTAAGACTTGGGAATGTCACTGTTAGGGTAAACGCATGGGCAGCAGCTTCTGCAGTATTGCATTGGAAATATGTTATGTTTGGTCCATCAGTTTCGGTTACTATATGACCTTTCTCATACGAACCATTTTGTTTAAACTCTGGATATATCGTAAAGTCCTCTGACCATAGAGATGGCGTTGTTTCTGGAGAGTTTGCCCCACTGGAAGTGTGAGAAGATTTTGCCCTAAAGAATCTCACCAAGTTAGCCTGTCCTGCAACTACGGAAGATATCTCTCTCTTTACCAAAGCGTCTTGTTGATAAGATACGCTGGCTGGATCCCAATCTGGTCTTCTTCTTGCGTGTTCGAAATTGCTTGCGAATTTTACATAGTCCATAGGCAACGAACCTTTGGATGAGTTGCCTCTCAATATCACATGATTTTTGAAAACTAAACTGTCTGTAATTACTGTCTTATCCTTCTGTTCTGCACTACCGAACTGTTCTGGATTTATCTCCACCCTATCTCCATCTGATAGTGGTAATCTTCCATATTCTTCTGCTATCACATCAAAGAAATCCGTAGCTGTTGCATCTGCATCTGCGTCCCAATAAAAATCCCTAAGCACACCTCCACTGGGTCCCGGAAGTGCTGTCCTATCCAGTATTTCTTGTATTAGATCATGAATGGGTCTTGGACCAGTAGGCAACCAATTCTGTCGTAACGACTCATCGTCTGGTAGGTTGTTTGTCACTACTCCTGCTTGTGCATTGCCTGATGGGTTTCCTGCATGCTCTGTTATTCTGTCGTCAAACGCCTCCTTTGGTGTTCTGAAGAATAATTGTTTTCCTGACAGGTTTTCCTTCATAATATACTCTCTTCCTCTTACTGTTATCACTAATACTTCTCCGAAATTTTCGTCTTCTTGAATTATGGCCTGACTTATTTCAAATCTAAATTGTTTTGTCTTATCTGAGCCTTGAGCCATCTGAAAATCAAGTAGGTATTTTTTTTTGGCGTTTTCATCCACTAGGATTGGCGCAGTACGTATGAAAGTACCAACTGCGTCTATTCTTAGGGTAATTCTACCGTTATCTGTTAATAGGTTTCCTGTATTTACTATCTCTGCCTTTAAAAAATATTCATCTAAATTGTTAGACACTGCAAGTATTATTCCTTCTCCTATAGGGGTTGGGGTAGCATTTGTTCTATCTATCAATGTAAGGGTTCTAGCATAGTTAAGTTGTGCTGGAGATAGACTCATACTACTGTCACCGTTTCATGTTCTCCTCCAAAGTGTAAGGTCATTCTAAAAACTAATCTGGTAAATATTCTTCCTTCATATCCTATCTCGGTATCTCCTATCATCAATCCTTTTGTTGCTACATTAGGGATTGGGTTTCCGGGAAGTGCATCTGGGTCTACGTTAAAGTTTGTAGAGTTTCCACTAAGGAATCCTATTATACCATGAGGATGGCTATCATCTCTTTGTAATCTTGTTCTAAAATCTATAATCTTATTCACGGCAGTAGTTTGTGGTGTCTTGTCAAATCTTCCCATTATGGTAAAATCCCTATTCTTCATACCGTCATCCCTGTTGAACATTCTTCTCTTTCCAGTCTGATTTACCGATACTTGTTTAGTGATTATGTTTCCATAGAGTTCTTTTATTCCTTCCAGTATTCTGTTTGGCTGCACAAATTCTAATATTTGAGTAGATGGAAGATTTCTAGGATCAGCTACATCTGTTCGTCTTGTTGTCGGTGTTCTGTAATAAAGTAAACTAGTAACCATATCAATAACCCGCGTTCCTCAAGATGTCTTTAAGATGTCCATCTACTTTTAATTCACTATTTCCAAAGTCTGGTGCCTCTTGACTCAAACTTGTTGCCGTTGCAAAATATACTTCTCCTCTATCTAACTTTACTAATTCGTCCAATGATTTAAATTCTCTTACTTCATCTCTAATTAATTTTCTTATATCGAAAAATCCTCCGGGACCAAATGATTCTTTTACCATACTGTATACCATCGTTGCTATTGTTATAGCTGCCCCCACTGGAAGTGCAAATTTAGCAAGTTGTCCTATAGCTCCACTCTTTAAGAATCCCAATGGATCTCCTACTGCACCTAATCCTTGTTGCAGTCTATTTGTTATTTCATGTTCTTTTTGTTTTAGGATATCTACAAGATTTCTTTCGGTTATGATCTTTTCTTTTCTTTGTATAGGTGCTGCACCAGCAACTAATCCACTTCCGGGTCTTACTACGTCTCCTTTTGCTCTTCCTTTTGCTTGTTGAAATCCTATAAATTTACTTGTCTCACCACCAAAGATTCCTCCCCCATCTTCTGTACCACTCTGACCTACATCAGTTGGCGCTCCTCCTGCTATGGCATTAACTTCTGCCATGTTGGCCTTTACCTTATTTTTTGTTTGCTCTATTTCTCTAGCTTTTTCCTCTAATGCTTCGTAGTCTTTATTAATCTGTTCTAGCTCTTCTGCAGAAATTGTTCGTAAATCTACTTCATCCTCAACCGGCATATGTTTTTTAGCTCATTTCATGTATTTAGTATTTTTTCTTTCCAATCTATTGTAGATTTATTCAAGGCACTTTGAAGATCATTTTTCTTGTCTTCAAGGGTAGAGGCTATGATTTTTAATGATTCTATCCCGGCTACCTCATGTCCTTTTGAGAACATCCTTTTTCCACCCATGATCCATGATAAGGCTGCCTTCACTGTTGGTCTCACCATATGTCTTCTTGTACCAAATTCTCTTGCTAAAGCTACGTCAAATCCAGTCTCTGAGAAGTATTCCGAAACAAAATATATCTTCACTATATCATTTTTTAATTCCGCCTTTGTAGCATCTGTGTTTTGCCATATCTTCCGAGAGAATCCAGCGTTCATCATTCTAGTCACTATCTCTGGTAAAACTATGGATTGTGCTAACCTCAATGCCTCTCTTTCGGTAAAGTCTTTCAGGTGAAGTTTTATATGTATAAATTTTTGTCTTCTAGCCTTAATTGCTTCTAATGTGGTCATTGTTGTATGGTTGAACTGTTTTCTCTGGTTAGTGAAGTTACTGCTATTATTTCTCCACCAACAGTCATTTCTATCGAACCTCCTTGAGAACCATATACCGTTGGTCCAAATGTTGATGGAACTAAATTAAATAATAACTGTACGTGTGTGTCTCCTCCCAAATTACCCTCAGTTTCTGCTATAGTTGCAAATGAAATAGTCAATGGTGTATGTTGCTCTAACTGGAATATCCAGTAGGATAATGTTTGTCTATCTGAAACAGAGCTAAACACATCATCTGCCAGATCCAAAGTCATTTTTAAATTCATACTAAATCTATGGTTATGTCCTGCTGGATCTAGTGATTTTGCCCCATCATCATTGTAGTGGCCATCCAGTATATAGTCTAGTAATGTTGTCATTACTTGCCTGTCCTTTAACCTATAAAATGTTCCGGGGGTTCCCGGATCTTCAAATTGAACATATCCTTTGAATGTCTGTGCTCTTAAAGAATCAAGATTAAAATTATTAACTACCATGTTATTCCATCACCCGTGATAATTTATTAATATATTTTATACCCATGTTCCAGTCACTACTAATCTTGTTGTTGCTCTTTCTATTCCGCTATAATCTACTGATTTTGAAGTATTTCCTACCAAGAATGTCAAATTTATCGCACCCCCAAACCTTGTTAGTTTTCCGTTGTTTGTTAATCCACTATCTGCTATTGCTTTAATCACTGCTTCTACTGTGGATGTGTTTTCATACGCTATGAAAAAGTCTCCTTCCACAAAGAATCTAGGATCATAAATCGCAGTTCCTACATCGTTATAATGAGTCATTATTGTAGTTCCTGAAGAGTCTTGAAAATTCAATATTTGAATTGTGGTTGGTGTGGCTTGGCTATTTAATTCTAAAATCATACTTGCACCGACTAGACCCGAACCAGTTGTTGAGGTTATTTCTCTGAAAGTGAACCTCATTGTGCTTATACTTCCTCTGACCTGTTGGTTCACGTATTGTCTATTCCATGATTTTCCCTCAAAGAATATTTTTGATGTTGGAGGAAGATCTGCATCTTCTAAAGTTGTCCTGATTATATCTTCCGTTGCCTGAGTGTCGATTTCCTCAGTTGCCTCTGGTCTGGTATATTTTACCAAGAATTTAATTTCAAAAGTAACATCAGTTTGAGTTCTTTGAACGTCTACGTTAGATGACTCTGAACTAATCTTGATTATTTCTACACTAGGATAGAACGGATAAACTTGTTCCTGCTCAAAAATACGTAATGAATCATATGGGTATGCTGAACTAGGTGAATCTAAAAGTGCTTTGACTTGAGCACTAGTAAATAACTGAACCATTTATACCACCTGAAACCTAATAGTTTTGTTTTTTAATCCATCTCTTGCCAGTATATCATATACTCCTACTGGGATGGTAGGAATGGTAAATGTTACACTAGTAAATGCACCAGTAGAGGTTGTCACTACTGGTGTGGGTGTTGTTGTAACTCCAGCTCCTGAAAATAGAAATGTCATGGTTTTTGTTGGACTCCAAATGGTTCCGTTCATTGTAACTACTGTTGATACTGTTCCACTCACTGGTGATGCTGTAAATGTGGGATCTAATCTTAATGGTGATCCTTCTTTTAATCCAAATCTTTTCTGCAACCAGTCAGAGAAATCTTTACTAGCTTCTTTCAAAAGGGTATCCTTTTCTGATGTTTTCAATCTGAACTTCCCTTCAACTAAATCATTAGCAATTGCGGTGAGGTCACTGTCTAGTTTTGGTATGGTTGTCTCTGTCAATGGTAAGACTAGAGTTCTCCCATCATCTGCCACCTCTCCAATATGATCTCTTATTCTTGAATTTATTTTACCATCAATTTCTGTCATATATATCTCCAGCTCATCCTGAAGGGTATCATCAATATCTGGGATTCTTAGTTTCTTTTTGACAATATCATATTCGGCATAGTGTGTCATATAATAAAAATACGATTAACTTCTATTTATGAATTAAAATAAAAAAAAGGGGTTTAGAGTGATTATAGGTGACTTACTCGCACTGTTCCCTCTACGTTCTTTACCACACCTGCGATTCTTTGTGTTCCAGTCAAAAATACTGACTGTAACTCGTTTCTTCGCTGTGCTTCCATAGTCAAGTCTCTTCCAGAAATTAATCCGAAAGCTACGTTTGGTATGAATAGTACTGAACGTGAGTCTCCCGCAACTGCTTGTGTAGTTGGGGCTGTGGCTGAAGTTCTAACTAGATTGCATCCTGCAATTCTTTCTACAGTTGCTTCTGTAATAACTGCTGGTCTGCTGTATCCAATATAGGTATCTAGATTTGCGTCGTCTATGATGTCTCTGATTCCTTTACCTGTGGTATAGAAAATCAAGTTTGAGTCATCAAGTCCTTCGTCTTGGATTACACCTTTTGCTGCTTTTAGTCCGGCAAAGGTCAATAGACCGTTACCAGTTGCATCGGCTGTGATTTGAGCACCGGTATTACCGCTTACCCATCTGTTGTCTTTAATACCACCACCTTTTGCTTTTCTTACGGTAGCAGTACCACTTCCTGCTGTATCATCGTCGAAAGTTGTATCTAAGATTTCTACAGACTCATCATTAATACTCTCCAAAGCATATGCTCTGTTTGCAGCACTAATAATGTCGATTGGTGATTCTTCAAGTTGTGTGTATCCAATGGTTAATCTTTTACCTCTTGGAGCTGCATTTGTTCCTGCTGATCTAACTACAATTGCTTGCTCAGGTACTTGTGTTGATCCGTCTTCAACGATTGCAGCAAAACTAATTGCTCCAAAGTCATAGAAGAAAGCTTCTCTGGTTCCCGGAGGCAAAATCTTTGTCTCACAGAACTGTCGAATTGGAGTCACTACTTTTCCACTTGGTAATACTAATACTAGCTCAGACATAATACGCTGGGTATCTCCACTTGGAGGTCCTGTCACTGCTTCTGTACCGGTTGCTTTTGGAATCGGTAATTTCAGTTCGTTTTCATTTGCGTCCCATGCTCGCATGTATTTCTTACCATAGGTTTCATAGATTTTCTCTTTATCAACTTTCCATATAAATGATGGAATTACGTTTTCTTGAGCTACAACTGCTTTCCACCATGCTGCTGGTTTTGTAATTTCAGCTTCTGTGGCAGATATCTTTCCAGCACTCTCAGTTGCTCCACTTCGGGTAACTGATAATTGCTTTCTTGCAGATTCTTTTGCAGATCTAATTGTTTGTTCAGCCTTCATTTCTCTTGCTTTAAGTTCTTTAGCTCTAACTCTAGATTCATGTATCTTTAGTTGGTTTACAGCTTCTAACTGTTCCAATTTGTTAAGATACTCTTGTGTTCTTTTCTTCTCTGATTTCAGGTCTCCGAAGTCAAAAGATTTATCCTCTTTGTCTTTTTCATGTTCTTCGTCGTCTTCCATCTCTGTTGCTGCGGTTTCTGGTTTCTTTGAGAAAGGTGCATCACTTGGTGCTAAATCTTCCTCTTTCTTTACAGGTTCATCTTTTGATCCTGTACTATCGTCTGGTGCTCCAGATCCTGCAATTGGTGTATATTTTACACCGGCTACAGTTTCTGCTTCTCCAGTTGAAGTCACAGAAGCCTTTTCAACAGGCTCAGGTATTGATCGAACAGAAGCGTCTCCAGTTTCAGAGTCTATACACTCCTCTGTCTCGGCATCCCAAATTTTACCATCTAGGCAATTCCCTCCACCAGCAGTTCCTGAAGTGTTATCAGGTACAGTTGTTGGTTTGTTTGCAGGGATTGTTCCAGTAGGTTCTACTTGGTCTTCCGCTTGTTCATTTGCTCTTTTTTTAGAAGGCATACTAGCTTTTTTACCATTTTTGAGTTTATATGTATTTACATTTATATGGGGGTTATTTCCGCTTTTCTGATTTGTTGATGGAATAATATCTAAATCCGCAGTTCCATTACTGGTTGAAATTCTAAAATTTTCTGTTCCAGTTGTTGATGAACCGTCAAATGTGCCAGTGAATGTAAATTGTGTTCCTCCAGTTCCAAATGTTATGGTTGCTGGAATCTGGTTCTCATTTGCAGTCCATGTATATTGGTCTCCTTTTTTAACTTCTGTATTAATTTGGAATGCTTCAGTTGACTCTTTCTTTAAGAATGCCTCTGCTGCCTCTATTGTTGCTATTGGGAATCCGGGGTGGTATACTAAACTTACTTCTTGGAATTCTGTTCCTTTTATTACAGTGTAACAGTGTTCATTACATATTTTAGGAGAATCAGCATCATATAATATACCAAGAGACACAGACATATTTGCTTCTATAACTTCTTTTTGGAAAAATTCATGTGTAATAACCGCTTCATAAGAGAGTGTTAGGGTTTCATCACTCCAAGTAAGTAAAATTTCACCTATCTTTATTTTTTTATGTTGTTCCAAAGCAGTTCTAAATTCAGGAGGTAGTCTGTATAATTCTGATTCAGCACCGTCAGTGGTTCCGTGATTTAGTATTAGATCTAATTTTTTACCGTGTCCTTTCTTCAATTCTTCAGGCAGGTACAGCCTTCCGTTTCTAGACACTCCTGCATAGGCTAATGTTCCTTTGATTTTCTTTCCATCTGCCTCGATTTTTTCAGGTATACCATACATTAATCCTACATCCCAATCATCACTCTCCTTTCCATACAGTTTTCTGACTGCGTTCAATTGTTGAGTTATGAATCTTTGATAGGATGATTCTAGAGCTTTTTCGTCAGCATGAGGGCTTGCATTATGATATAAGAATCCACAATATTTATCAGACTTTCCATCAGATTTGCAGGCATCCCAATCTGCGTATTTTTCACCTAAAGGCATATGTATTTTTCATGAATTATTGGTTAAAAGTATATTTTATTTTATGTCTTTTTCAGATACAAATCCCTTGCAAGTACACTCTTTTCTTGGTCTCCTTTGCAATAATTTCAAACATCTTACATCTATATGGGATGAATACTTATGTCCACACCTCTGGCAGATTCTTGATGATCTAGGTGGCTTAACCCACCATTTTTTCTTATCTTTTTCTTTTTTTGGCTTTGCCACCACTCTTCCCTCTTGTTTTCTTTTTGGATTCGGTAGATTTTGGTTTCTTTTTTGGTGGGTAAACATCTCCGTTTGTTACTACCATTCCATCACCTGCCGGTGGTCCTGATACATTCTCATTGAATTCATTCTTTAAAATCTCACTGATTTGATCTTCTGGAACTCCTTGTGCTAGTAATTCATGTTCTCTCTTTATTACATCATCGACGCTCATCTGTGGTTGTTTTGGCTCACCTAACTCTTCTGGTTTTGATTTATCAATTCCTAGGTTTGGTTCTTCATGAACACTTGGATCTGATTTCTCTTCTTCTGGCTCCATTCCATTAGGTCCTTCCTCCTTTTGTGATTCAGGGATACTTGCGGATGGTGCTTCTATCTCTTCCTCCTTAGTCTCTATCTTTGGCTGTTGTTCGTCAGAGTCTGGAGTCTGGTCAAATCGTAAGTCTGGAATTGGGTTTCCTTGTTCATCTAATTGGTTAGTGTAAGTACTCCCAGTCTCTGGATCCTTGCTTGTTACTTCTGCAGGATCTAACTGTCTCAAGTCAGTATCTGCATTGTATATATTACCATCTCCATCTGGGAATGACTGTCCTAGATCTTTTTGTTGTGGATCTCTGATTGTTGTTCTTGGTTCGTCTTTCTGGTTCTGTGAACCGTCACCATCTGGTGTCATGTTTAATCCTGTGTTATCTATCTCTGGATTTGGAGACTGTTGTACTGGTACAGAGTCTGGTTGTGTCTCTTGTGGGGGACTGTTCGGTCCCAATTTATCTACTGCATCATCAACTCCCTTCATTTGATCTGGATCTTCCTGTTCTGCATTTATTGGTAACTCTTTCTTAGGTTCTTGTGGTATATCTTCCTCTGTCTTTGGAGTTTCAAATAATGGCTTGTCTGGTAACTGTGGTAAGCTATCTCCTTGGTTTATTTCTCTTTCCGGATTTTCTGGTTCCACGGTTGTGTCTGCTACACCCGAAGTCATTGGGTTGTTATCTGGTACTGAATCTCTATCTGGTACTTCTAATGGGTCTTTACCTTGTAACTCTGCTTTCTTTTCTAAATCTGCATCATGAATATCTAATTGTGTTTTATCTACTTGTTGCGAATTTTGTAAATCGGTGTTTGGTGTTTGTGCCTCTTGATCAAAGTCATTTGGAAATCCCTCGGATGGAACTTGTGGGCTCTCATCGTTATCTGGTGATCCTAATATCTGTGCCTTTCCGTCCACTATCGGTTCGCTTCCTCCTGACATCTTTCTCATGGTGTCCTCATTCCGCTCATGGGGTCCTATATCGGTATTTGAAATCTCTGGAGTTATTGATGGTTTTTCCAAATCTCCTTGAATTGGCTTCATGTTAGATGGATCTCTTGGGTCTTTGAATTGACCGTCTGACTGTGAATTTATTCTGTCATCTCCAGTTCCTCCTTGGGTTGCATCAGAAGGTGGTCTATCTTCTATATTTCCTTGTAGGTTCTTAGGAGTCTCTGTATCTATGTTTGGAGCTTGTTTGTCTCCTGCTCTCAGAGTCTTTGCTGGACTTCCGGGTGGATGCTCTTGTTCCAGTTCTTGGTTGTCTTCTCCATATTCTTTCTTTACATCTGGGTTTGTTATAGTTGGCACTCCGGGATTATCTATTCCTTGAGTTACATACAAATCAGTAGATGATTTATCAGTTGCGCTTGGAGGTAATGGTACTCTCTCATTTGCTTTCAATAATTTTACTACTTCCTCAGCAATATCTTTAATTATAGTTCGTTGATCTCCATATGATTCTGGAGAAGGTTTCTTTCCAAACTGGGCATTCTGGCTCCATGGAGGTTTGTCTCCTTCTGGTTTTGCTGCGGTTGGTGATACTTCACTTTTTGGTGAGATTCCCTTTTCTCCAAATCCGGGTGGACCTCCCATACCACCTTGTTTCATGGCATCGAATTGCTGTGCCTTTTCTTCCTTCTGCTCGTTGTTATACTCCTCGAATAAATTGTCATCCAAATCAATATGTAAGTCCTTCAAAATCTTTCTCTTTTCTTTAGGAGATACAGAGTCTGTTGGTAGTTTCTGAATGTCCTCCATTGATAGTCTTCTTACTGTGGGTTGGAATGAGATTTCAACCTCCATCTCATCAAAGTCCTTGAATCCCCATGATTCTGCAAGCGGTCTTATTAGGTTATCCCTAAGCATCTCTCTTGCATCACTTTGATAGTCCATCATTCTCTGATCTAGTACGTCGAATGGTGTCTGAGAACCAGCATAACTATATCCAGTCGGATTTGTTATTGTTTTTGAGGCGAATGTAGTTGCTATATCTATGTGGGCATCTACGTTTTCTCCATATTTATCAAATTTGGTTTGAGGTGAAATTCCAGCCTCTTTGATATCTACTGGCTTATCGAAGAACCAGACAAATTTCTGTCTGTCTGGATCTGACATCTCTACCTCTATCTTGTTTAATTGTTCTCTATTTGCTCCTGCTGCATGAGCTAAAATTATTGGTTTGGCTAGTCTTTCTTTAATATCTACTTCTGCATTTTGAAGCACTGCTTGTGCATCTAGTAAAGGTCTTAACATGATTTGTTTTCCTCCCACTGATTCCCCTGTTGATGGATCCACTCTAGAGGTTACTGGTCTAGGAGCTGCTAGAGAATGAAATATTGATTTACCAAAAGCTTCTCTGTCTGGATTACCAATCATCCAGTGAATGAAAAATTGAGGATCTAATTCCTTAAAGACACCATCAACTATCTGAACTAATTTTAATTCATTAGCATATTGGTCTCTGAATATTCTAAATATAGTCTGCATTGGGATCTGTTCAATATTACCCAGTCTTCCATCTTCTGTATACTGAATTTCTAAAATTCCGTTCCCTGTAATAAATACTGATAAGAAGAAATCACTCAGTTTTTTCTGAGCGTTTGTCACATCCCACCATTTCTTGATGAATTTGTTGAAAGCTTCATTATTTGAGGAAACCTTAATTCCCGCACCTATAAATTTCTGGTGCATTACATCAACGGCAGTCTTTATTTGATCCCATCCGTGATAATATTGATATAATCTCTCAAAGGTAATAGGTGGAAACTCACCAACTAGCTGTTTAGACGGACCAACTACTGTGGCATTCTTTTTTCTAACAATAGACCCTAACAGGGAGTTAAATGTTTGGAAAATCTTAGGAACCGCCATATTGCCACCATATATGTGTTTTCACTGATATTAAAGTATCACTCACCCACGTTGAAGCCATCCCAGCTTCCCTTGAATAAATTACCGCTAGCAAATGTAACCTCGCCTCTAATCTGCCATCTTCCTCGTTTATCGAAAATACCTGCTGTATCTGTAAATTGAATAACTCCATCGGTTCCCGGAGGAGCCTTGATAATTGCTGTATTTGTAATTTCTGTTCTGTCTGGTTTTTTTAGAACTATCCTTACATCAGTTGAAGTAGTCAAATCCACCGCAATTCTTGTTCCAGTAGGATTAGCAGGATCTTGTGGTTTTGTTATAGATACCTCCAAAATGGTTCCAATATTTCCAACCCTAACCAGAGGTAGTAAACTTCCCATAACAGATAAAAGTATTTCTAGGTTAAAAGAATTTTTTATGTTACGGATTCTTTTTCTAATATATCCTTGATTACAGATTCTTTTCCTAATATATTCCTGATTACAGACTCTACACGGATTTCTTCCACTATTGGAGATTCGTTGATTTGAGTGTCTAGGATAGGTGATTCCATCACCACTGTCTGGATCTCAGATATCACCGATTCGAAGGTTACAGTGTCTGCTACTGGAGACTCCACTATTACTATATCTACTCCTGTTGATTCTGGTTGTTCCTCTTCTGATCCTGCAGATTCTATTGCAAGTATATCCCTTATCACGGTTTCGTTTATTGAGGTGTCTAATATGGCAGACCCATCTACTTCAGTATCCTTGATCACTGATTCGTGTAATGATATCTTCCTGTCATCTACTATTATAACGTCTACAGTGAACTCTATTCTGGTCTCTCTGATGAATATGGCATCTACTGTGAAGTTTGCTGTCTGGGTTCCAAATATTACAGCGTCAACTGTGAATTCCGCCGTCTTTCTTTCCGCGATTAATGCATCTACAGAGAATGTTAGTGTCTTCCTTTCGCTGATTAAGGCATCACATGTAAAGTTAATACTCTTTCTATCAACTATTATAGCGTCACAGGTGAATGTTATAGTCTGCTCTTTCTCTAATAATACATCTACTGTAAAGGTTACTGTCTGTAAGGCTTCTATCAAAGCATCTGCTGTGAACTCTATTCTTGTCTCTTTGATTAAAATAGCATCTGTAGAGAAGTTTAGAGGTATCGTCTCTAATATTACAGCATCTACGGTAAAGTCTACTGTCTGCTCTTTCTTTAGTCTGGCATCTACAGAGAAATCTATTGTATTCCTGTCTACTATTACCGCATCGGAAGTGAAGTCTATAGTATCTGTCTTCTCTATCTGAGCGTCAACTGTAAAGTCTACAGTGAATCTATCTGTTATTAATGCATCCGCTGTGAATATGAATATCTGAGTTTTCTCTAACAGACCATCTACTGTGAAATTGATAATGTTTCTATCAACTATTATCACATCGGTTGTGAAATCGATAGTGTTTCTGTCAACTATTATGGCGTCCGCAGTGAATTCTACCTGTCTGTTTAGTAATACATCTACTGTGAATGTAATTGTATTTCTATCTACTAGTATAGCATCCGAAGTGAATGTTACAGTATTCCTGTCGACGATTATGGCATCTACGGTGAAGTCTATTGTGTCGGTTTTCTCTATCAGTCCGTCTACGGTGAAGTTTAGATCTTGTACTTTAACTAATATTGCGTCTACGGTGAAGTCTATATCAAACCGATCTACGATTATAGCATCTACTGTGAAAGTAATCGTATCCGTTTTCTCAATTAATACGTCTACAGTAAAGTTAACCTGATCTGCCAAGAATGCCTGAATTGACTGTAAGTGGACATCACTGAAATTCAACTCACTTGGAGGTGTTGTTAGTAATACGTCTACTGTGAATGTTACAGTGTTGCTATTTACCAGTATCGCGTCTGAGGTGAATGTTACATCTTTCTTGAATACCAAAATCGCATCTGTAGTGAATGACACTACTGGAGGAGCCACTAGTATGGCATCTGCTGTGATTGTTGCGATTTTCTTGTCTGATACTATTCCGTCTACAGTGAAGTTTAATACCTGTGTCTTTAAGATAACAGCATCTACAGTAAATGTTACTGCCCCTTCTTCCGACTCCAGTGGGATAGCCTGCAAGTGAACGTCACTGAATGTTAGCGGACTAGGAGGGGTTGTTAGTAATACATCCACAGTAAATGTGGCAGTAGGTCTAGAAACTATAATGGCATCGGAAGTGAAATCTATTGTATTCCTATCAACTATGATAACGTCTACAGAGAAACTAATATCAGTTATATCTACTATTACCGCATCTACGGTGAAGTCTACTGTCTGGGTCTGTATTAATATAGCATCACAGATGAAAGTTACAGTATCTTCCTCTTGTGCTATTATTGCATCCACAGTGAAGGTGAATTCACCTATCTCTGATGCTAATGGAATAGCCTGAAGGTGAGCATCACTGAAATTTAGTTCGCTTGGAGGGGTTGTTAAAAGAACATCTACACTGAATGTAACAACTGGTCTACCAACTATTATCGTGTCTGAGGTGAAGGTTGCTGTGTTTCTATCAACGATAACCGCATCAACTATGAAGAACGCTGTAGGTCCTTGGGTTAACAGTGCATCTACAGTAAATCCTAATGTTTGAGTTTTTAATAGAATTGTATCTACTGTGAAATTTATGGTTTGATCTAACGCCTTAATTATAGCATCAACAGTAAATGTTATTGCACCTTCATCGGAATCTAATGGAATATTCTGTAAATGTACATCAGAAAATACCAATGGGCTTGGGAGTGTAGATATTATAGCGTCTACAGAGAATCCAACAGTTTCTATACTTACTAATACAGCATCTACTGTGAAGTTAATAGTCTCTGTTCTTGCTACTATTATAGCGTCTACAGAGAAAGCAACTGTCTTCTTTTTCTCTATTAAAACATCTACAGTGAAGTTTACTGTTTGGTCAAATGCCTTTAATATTGCATCAACTGTAAACTGTTTTGATGGACTAGTAAAGATATATGCTACGTCATGTCTGTGAACCTTGTTGAATACTCTCAATGATGGGGTAGTTGATATTATAGAATCTACAGTGAATCCATGTGTTTGTGATAATGCTTTTAATAATCCATCTACTGTAAAAGTTTGATCGGATCTATCTACAAGTACTGCATCTACTGTAAAGTCTATGATATTAACTGTCTCTATTAGAACATCTACTGTGAATGTGGTTGTGTTCCTGTCAACTAATATGGAATCTACAGTGAAGGTTAAGGTGTCTGTTTTCTCAATTAACAGATCAACAGTGAAATTCCTTGTATTCCTGTCAACTAATATCGCGTCACAGGTAAAACCTACTGTATTTCTATCTACTATGATAGCGTCTACTGTAAAGTCCTTGGTTTGCCTTGCGATTAGAACAGCATCTACAGTGAATGTTTTTGTAACTATAGTAGCTGCAGGAATATTTGCTACGTCATGTCTGTGAACCTTGTTGAATAGTCTGATTGTGGGTAGTGTGCTTAATATGGCATCTACGGTAAAACCGAATGTCTTTCCAGTATTTAGTAAAAGACCATCAACTATGAAAGTATCAATATTTCGATCTACAACTATAGCGTCTACAGTGAATGTAAAACTACTATCAGTAGGTGAAAACTCTACTACGCTATGCTTATGTGTTTTGTTAAACCATCTCGACATTGTATTGCACTGAAAGCCATTGAATTGGCTAATTAAAAATAACGAAGATTACTATTTATGTATAAATTTTAACTCAGGTATAGTTCTCTACCACAACCACATTTTTTTAAAAGTTTATTCTCATATCCCCTGTGGGTGTAGGAGTTTCCACAATCACATTTTCCTTGTTTTAGATGCATCCAATTCCAGCATTTTTCACAGTATCTTCCCCTTCGTAATCTTATGTTTTTTATATATTCCACAAATGATAGTTTTCTGTCTTTACATCGATCACAGAAATAAGAGTAGCCAAACATTTTAATCAGTACCAAATGCAGAAAGATTAGAGTTAGTATCAAAAGAACCTGCTTGTGTATTTAACACATCTATTCTAGTATATCGTGATGATGTACCTACCTGCTTTCCAACAGTTTCTACCCTGCTTGGTGCTGTTCCTGCTCCTGCTGTATTAGCATCAACTGTGTGAAAAATAAATAATTTTTCATCACCACTAATATTAATTCCCACTCCTACCGTAAATCTTTCTGTGGCGGCACTGGTGTCATCTAATGTTATCTCATTTTCTCCAGAACCAGTTCCATTATGTACCACATCCGCAGTTCCATCATCACTTTCTCTATATGAGTATGTTGTTGTAGAAATATTATCAATTCTGAAATCTTTATCTATTACAGAACCGTCATCTAATACATGACATAATATCTGATTAAATTGTAATCCTGTCATATCAGATATTGTAAGTGTATCTCCTGCGGATCCTAGTGTATTAGGTGTTCCATTTTTCTGCCAAGCCATTTAATCAGAACCCCATACTTTTATTATAGAACCTGCCGCTAATTGTCCTGTACCTGAGTCTCTAGATAAAGTAATTTGATTGATTTGACTAGCTGTGTTTGCCCATTTTCCAAAAAATTCCATTCTACTAGGTGTATTTGCAACTCCTGCTGTATTTTGTCTAACATAATGTCCTTGTAGTAATTTTTCATTACTTGATACATTTACTATAAAATAATTCCCAAAATGATTAAAATTAGTATTACCCCATTGATTAAGTCCATTTATACTATTTGTTGTAGCATCTACTCCTCCATCGAAAGAATTTCTTTGAGCATAATTATTACCAGAATCTACATTAAATCTTATATCATAAGTTGCAGAACCAGTTTGCTCTGAATAAAATTGAAACCAAATATACTTTTTTGCGGTAAAAGTGCTAGAATCTAAATCTGTAGTAGTAGAACCTAACTCTACACTTGCTAATTCCTCCCAAAAATTATCCGTATGTGTATCTGCTGGGTCCCATCCTAAAACCACTAATTCGGTATCTGTAGCGAACAGTGGTGATGCGGTAGATGTAACAGTTACAGAGTCTATGGCATCTGCTGTATTATCCCATTTTCCTATAATTTCATCTCTATTGGGTGCCGTTCCAGCACCCGCAGTTGATTGATAATTATTATACCATATGCCTAATTTCTCTTTTGAAGATAAATTTGCAATATATGCATTTTGAAAAGCTGTAGTAGTTATATTATTTTGAGATGCTGAAATAAATGTTTGGTTTATATTAGTTACATCTGCTCCTCCATCTGTACTTCTTCTTCTTGCATAATTAGTACCTGAATCAGAATTAAATCTCCAAGCTGTAGCTGGTGAGGTGCTTCCTAAAGCATGAAACAAAAATTGGTAATATCTTTTATTAGTAATACTAGAAACTGTAATAGATGTAGATGTAGATCCCAAGGTTGTTCTTGCTAACTCTTTCCATCCACCCACTACTCCATCACCTGTGAATCTAAAAGAGTTCACAATATTTGCAATGGTCATGGTTGCACCTGCGTACCGATGAGAGTTACCTTAAGACCCTTACCAGCAGTAGTGCTTCCGACTGTATCTATATCTATAGTTATTTCTGCATCCTTTGCCAAATCATTATCGCTTATCACTGGTGGGGCTGCTGCGGTTTCTGAAGTCTCTTCTGTTGCATCTATTGTTAATTTTGTAGACAGTATGGTAGTTCCACCCTCGTTAACATCGACAGTAATAACTGAGCCAGTAGGGGCTTCATTTACATTAGCTCTAATATCGGTTAATCTCATGGCAAATGGCATTCTGAATGTGACTTTGGCAGTGCCTGTAGTAAGCAATGTGGTCTCATCAGAAACAGCCATCATAATGGAATCTTCTACATCTGGAGGTAAATCTGGCATATGTAAACTCCGTAAAAGTATGATTTATGTATTAATTACAACAGTTCTCCAGTAGCATTGTCTATTTCGAACTCATTATCAGTTACTGGTTCATCATAGTATTCTGAGTTGATTCTGAGCCATGTATTATATGATTCTCTTTGAATCATGGGTTTTATATCCTCTTCCTTGTTACAAGAACATGCCAAATAGCAGATAGTGTGGTATTCTGGGTCATCCTTGTTGGTTTGAGGGTTTTTATATTTCGGATCAGTGAATCTGAGATTAATCTGATATGTCTCTAATAGTTCATTATACTTAATGTGTTTAATTTCAACTTTCATTATTCCATCAACTCATATCCATTTTCCTTTCCACATCTTGAGCATGATTCTAATGGTTTTACACATCGTAGGGCATCTCCACACTCGCATTGAAATAATTGTGTTTCTGGCATGGTTCTCATAACACCTTATACTTTAATAATATATGCCTCTTGTAGAAAAACTGGTCTGTTCTCATGTGAGGAATCCGAACCTGTGTTGTTTACTGAACCTCCGGTGGAAACGGTTGTGGTTGACGGTCCTCCTGCTGCACCAGAAGCAGAAGATCCCGCATCAATTGCTGCTGTACCAGTTCCACCAGTTCCAAGGGCTAAGGTCAATGTATGGTTGTGAGGTGA